>Ga0210389_10002104_pt1 | contig 15868 bp, 6 predicted proteins | sample IncBWH28OmetaG_FD_160127 | JGI IMG/M metagenome (GOLD analysis project Ga0210389, IMG submission 160127) | Forest soil microbial communities from Barre Woods Harvard Forest LTER site, Petersham, Massachusetts, United States - Inc-BW-H-28-O ...
GGTTTGCTGCCCTATATTCCGCAGCCGAATGTAACGCCGCAGCCGGGGAACTTTCAGAACTTTCATTTTGTTACCTCGACGAACAACAGCAGCGACGACTTGAATGTGCGGATTAACCACACACTGGGCGCGGGGGCAACTGGAGGACGGCGGGGCGGCGGTGGGCGCGGGGCTCCGCGGAATAGTTTGACGTTTGGATTTCACTATCACGGGGCGAACTCGACGATTACGAATCCGTTTCCGAGCGTGGCGGGGAATAACAGCGCGCGCAGTTTTGATGTGCCGGTCGGCTACATCCGGACTTTTGGGAAGCTTACCAATAGTTTCCGGGTGGACTTCAATCGCACGCGAACGCACACGCAGAATCTGTATGCGTTCAACGACGATATCGATGCGGGACTGGGAATCACGGGCGTGTCGACGAACCCCTTTGACTGGGGATTGCCGAGCCTTTCGTTTACCCATTTTGCGAGTCTGCAGGATGTGAATCCGCAGCTCCTGCGGAACCAGACTTACTCGCTCGCCGACTATCTGGTTTGGAACCATGGGAAGCATGCCTGGCGGTGGGGCGGTGACTTCCGGTTTGTCCAGCTCAATACGAAGGCGAGCAGCAACGCGCGTGGAGGGTTTACGTTTACGGGCGCAAATACGGGGCTGCCGGGAGGTCCCACTGGGAGTACTGGATCTGATTTTGCGGACTTCCTGCTGGGATTGCCTCAACTCACATCGGTGCAGTTTGGACAGGACAACTATTATTTCCGGGGACATTATTGGGATTTGTATGCGCAGGATGAATGGAAGGTACGCGGAAATTTCACTTTGAATGTGGGCGTGCGTTACGAATACTTGTCTCCCTATACCGAGTTGGACAATCAGATCGCGAATCTGGATCTGTCGCCGGGAGTGCTGAATCCGGCGCTGGGCACGCCTTCGGTGGCGGTGGTATTGCCGGGACAGAGTGGTCCTTATAGTGGGAGCGTGCCGGCTAGTCTGGTGCGGCCGGATCGAAATAACATTGCGCCGCGCATCGGATTTGCATGGAAACCGCTGCGGGATACGGTGATTCGCGGCGGTTATGGGATCAACTACAATACCGGGGCCTATCAAACGATCGCGCAGCAGTTGGCGTTCCAGCCCCCGTTTTCTACGGCGGAGACGAATATTCAAACTTTGCCAGGAGACCTTACACTGCAAAACGGCTTTCCCGCGCCGGCTCCCGGAAACATCACGAACAGTTATGCGGTGGATCCAAACTACCGGTTGGGGTACGTGCAGATTCGGAACGTCGATGTGCAGCAGCAGATTCGTCCAACGTTGCTGCTTAACCTGGATTACACGGGGACGAAGGGGACTAAGCTCGACGTGCTGGAGGCGCCGAACCGGACGACTGGGCCGGATGGATTTCAGATTCTGATCCCGGGTGCGCAGGCGTTTACATTTGAGAATTCGGTTGCGGACGCTGAAGCGAACGCGGGATCGGTCCGGTTGAGGAAGCGGCTGGCGAATGGATTTTCGATTGGCGGCATTTATACGTTTTCAAAATCGATTGACAATGCATCGTCGATCGGCGCGGGCGCGACGGCGGGATCCGGCAGCAGCGGGTTGGGAGCTGGGGGAACGGGCGCGGGTGGGGGCGGCGGAACGGCATCGCCTGGAAGCGGGGCGAACAGTGTAGCGCAGAATCCGTTAAATCTGGCGGCGGAGCGTGGGCTTTCGAGTTTCGACCAGAAACACCGGTTTACTGCCGATTACTTATTGGAACTGCCGTTTGGGCATGACAAACGTTTTCTTAGCGGAAACGGTTCGTCTCGCGAATTGCTGCGTGCGATCTTTGGCGACTGGCAGTGGAGTGGGGATTGGACGTCTGCTTCGGGGCTTCCATTCACGCCGCGATGGGTGGGAAATTCCAGCGAGGTGAATGGCGGAACGAGTGGGACGTTGCGGCCGGACCTGGTTCCGGGACAAATGGTGCAATTGGGGAATCCTTCGATCGCGGAATGGTTTAACACGGCGGCATTTGCCGAGCCTGCGCAGGGACAGTATGGGAACGCGCGGCGGAACAGCATCATTGGTCCTCCAACACATATGTTCGATATGGCTTTTACGAAGATGGTGCCGCTGAAGGAGGCGCGAGTTCTGGAGTTGCGGGCGCAGGCTACTAACATCTTCAATATTCCGAATTACACGTCGATTGACGGCTCGATTACTTCGCCTACGTTTGGGCGGGTCACGGGAGTGGGAGCGATGCGGCAGGTTACGATGACGGCGAGGTTTAGATTTTGACAGCTATCAGCCATCGGCTTTCAGCCATCAGGAAAGGCTTTCCGCGTGCTGCGATTCGGCGAGCTTTGGCTGTTGCAGTGGTGCTCACATTCGTACTCTTTTTTTCGCTTTCGTTTGCACAGGAGGACTACACACTTCATTCTGAAAGCGATCTGGTGCTCGTAAACGTTACGGTTCGGGATAAGAGTGGAAACTTCGTGCGCGGGCTTAAGGCTTCGGACTTTACGGTCCTGGAGGATAACAAGGCGCAAAGAGTTGTTTCGTTTGATGTGGAGAACATTGATGCCGTTGCTACACGGGATCTGGCGCAGGCTCGGAACCTGCCAAGTTTGCCTGGACAGCCCGCGAGCGCAGCAACTCCGGCACCTTCCAATTCAACGTCTTCTACTTCAACTTCGGGCGATCAGTTTAAAGACCGGCGGCTGATCGTTTTGTTCTTTGATCTTTCCGCAATGGAGCCGGATGAGATCGATCGGGCGGTTACATCGGCTGAGCATTATGTCGACACACAGATGGCGGCGGCGGATTTGGTTTCGATTGTTTCGCTGGGGAGTTCGTTGACTGTGAATCAGGATTTTAGCGCCGATCATGATTTGCTGAAAAAGCAACTGGAGGCTTTCGGCGCTGGCGCGGGGCAGGGTTTTGAAGAGGGGACTACCGGGACTACAGAAGGCACGCAGGATACGGGGAAACCGTTCACCGTGGACGATACGGAATTCAACATTTTCAATACGGACCGGCGGCTGGAGGCTTTGCGGTCGGTGGCGGAGCAACTTTCGCATGTGCAGCAGAAGAAGTCGCTGATTTATTTTTCCAGCGGCATGGACCGGACTGGGATCGAAAACCAGTCGGAGTTGCGGGCCGCGATTAATGCGGCGGTGCGGTCGAATCTGGCGATTTATACGATGGACCTGCGCGGGTTGCAGGCGATCGTGGCGGGTGGAGAGGCACAGAATGCCAGCATGCGCGGCACGTCGGTGTATTCGGGACAATCGATGATCAATGCGCTGAATTCTAATTTCACGACGCAAGAGACGCTGGTTACTCTGGCCAGCGATACGGGTGGCCGGGCATTTCTTGATTCGAACGACTTCGGCCAAGTGTTTAAGGGCGTTCAGCAGGATACCTCGACCTACTATCTGCTTGGGTATCACAGCACTAACATGGCGCGGGATGGAAAGTATCGGCGGATTGCGGTGAAACTCAACTCGCCTGGGGTGAAGATTGATTACCGGCGCGGCTATTATGCTCCGGCGGATTACCAGCATTCGACCAAGGACGATAAGGAAGTACAGCTTGAACAGGAACTGGCTTCGGAGATGCCGACTACTGATCTGCCTTTGTATCTGAGTGCGGCTTATTTCCGGCTGGAGGCGAACAAGTTTTATGTTCCGATTTCGCTCGTCGTGCCGGGATCGCAGATTCCTTTTACGCGGAACAGCGATAGAGATAGGGCTACGCTTGATGTGATTGGCACGGTGACGGACGACGCGCGGCATCCTGTAACACGGATTCGCGATACGGTGAAGCTGGCGGTGAATACGTCGGCTGAGGTGCAGAAAAAGAACGTGCAATATGACACCGGGGTGAGCTTGCCGCCGGGGAAGTATCACGCGAAGTTTGTGGTGCGGGAGAATCAGACGGGGCGGATGGGCTCGTTTGAGGCGGATCTGGATGTGCCCGATTTGAAACAGCAACGCCTGAAGATGAGTTCAGTGGTGCTGGCTAGCCAGGTGGAGACGGCGAAGAAGGGCAGTACGCTGAATCCTCTGGTGCGGGATGGGTCGGAGATTATTCCGAATGTCACGCACGTGTTTTCCTCGGCGCAGCATTTGCGTCTTTATTACGAGGTTTATGAACCTGGGCGGGTGGGGTCTTCGGGGCGGAGGATTCATCTAGTCAGTAGCGTGGCTTTGTTTCGTGGGAAGAATAAGGTGTTTGAGAGTTCGGCGGTGGAACTGACGGAGCTGAGTGACAGCGGGCGGAAGGCGGGCGTGTTCCAGTTGGATTTGCCGTTGAACGGGATGGTTCCCGGATTTTATACGTGCCAAGTGAATGTAGTGGACGATGCGGCGGCGAGCTTTGCGTTTCCGCGGACGGCGGTGCTGATACGCGGGGACAGCGTGGGGCGGTAGGCACTGTCGAGGTCAAAAGCGTGAACCACGGAGTACACAGAGGTGCACGGAGGAACCGGCACTTAACTAATTCTCCTCTACCGCGGCCTGTTGGCAATTGCTAAGGCCGAGAACGGTCGGCGGCTTCACAACCTTATTTCTCAGTTGTTCTTTGATCGGCTGGGGGCTTTTGGGTGACTTGCTGCGTGGTGGGTAGCTGGCTAATGTCCCAGCCTCCGCCCAGGGCTTCTACTAACAGGACTGCGCCGGCCATTTGTTGGATTTGGGAGTCTGCCAGCGTTTGCTGTGTGTTTAATAAGGCCGTCTGGGTCGTTAATAAGTTGAGATATGGGTCGAGGCCGGTTTCATATCTTGCTTTCTCAAGATCGTAGGCTTTCTGGGCGGCGGTTACTGCGGCTTGCTCTTGCTGGATTTCGGTAAACAACAGACGGGTCTCGGCTAGAAAGTCTTCTACCTGCTGAAATGCCGCCAGGACGGTTTGGCGGTAACTGGCTACGTCGGCGTTGTAAGTGGCTACGTATTGTTCTATGGTGGCGCGTCTGAGACCGGCGTCGAAGATGGTTTCGGAGACTGAGGGGCCAATGGACCATACTCGGCTGCTAGCGTTTAGCAGTTTGCTGATGGCGGAGGAGGCGAAGCCTCCGCTGGCACTTAGGGTTAGGTTGGGATAGTAGGCTGCGTAGCCTATGCCGATTAGTGCGTTGGCTGCGGCCATTTGACGCTCGGCGGCGGCGATGTCGGGACGGCGCTCCAATAGTTGCGACGGCGTGCCGGTGGGAATGGCTGGCGGTTGCACCGTCAGCGGCTGTACCGGCATGTTGAAGTCGGTCGCGGCTTTTCCGAGAAGAGTTGCGATGGCATGCTCGTATTGCGAGCGAAGGACTCCGATGTTGGTGGCGGCGGCTCGAGCACTTTCCAGCGTCTGAATGGCTTGCTGGACTGAGACTTCGGTGTCGGTGCCTACTTCGTAGCGTGTTTTCGCCAGTTCCACTAACTCTTGGTCGGCTTTGACGGTGGCATCCAGGAGTGCTTGCAGGGCGTCTTGGCCGCGAATTTGGAAGTACGTTTGGGCTAGCGTGGCTTGCTCGAGGAGACGCTCGTTTTCGAGGTCGGCGGCGCTTACTTGCGCGTTGGCCTGAAATTCGCGGACAGTGTTGCGGACGCGGCCGAAGAGATCGGGGGCCCAGGAGACGTCGAGGGGAAGCGAGAATTCGGAAAATGTGCCGCCACCGGTTGGTCCTGCGCCTCCGGTGGCAGTGCCTGCTGTGTGCGACCGCGTGAAGGAGGCTGATACGGTGGCGGTCGGGTAATACTGGGTGCGCGCCTCGCGGATCTGGGCGCGGGCGGCGAGGTAGTTTTCAAAGGAGATCTTGATGTTCTGGTTGTCGATGTTCAGTTGCGCTTCGAGATTGTTGAGTTCTGGCTGATTGAAAATTTCCCACCAATTGCCGTGCAGCATGGCGTCCTGCGGCGAGGCTACTTTCCAGCCTTCGGCGTCCTGGAAGTTGACTGGGGACTCTTTGTAGTTGGGAGCTGCGGGCGTGGTCGCCTGGGGCTTGTGATAGTGCGGACCTACGGTACAGCCGAGGCTTAGTAAGAGAGTAGCGGATAGGAACCCACACAAGCCAAAGGAAGGCTTCCACCCCATCACGCAAAGGACGCGTGCTGGGAACCCCGGCTTGTATGGGGCACCCTCGGCGGCTATCAGTTCGTTTTGTAATGTCATGCCATGCCTTCTCCCGGCGTGTTTTGTCCGTTCAACGACTGCAGTGTGTCGTGCTCCATGCCGAACAGCCAGTGGAGTAGCCAGAGCCGCGCCCGGTCCATCAACAAGTAGACCACCGGCGTTGTGTACAGAGTTAACAACTGACTTACGACAAGTCCGCCAACGATGGATAGGCCAAGCGGGCGACGCAGTTCCGAACCGGTTCCAGTTCCGAACGCCAGTGGCAGCGCGCCGAACAGCGCCGCCATCGTAGTCATGAGGATCGGGCGAAAGCGCAGCAGGCAGGCGGTGAAGATGGCGTCGTAGGTGCTCATGCCTTGCTCGCGTTCGGCTTGCAGGGCGAAGTCGATCATCATGATGGCGTTCTTTTTTACTATGCCTATTAGTAAGACTATGCCGATTATCGAAATTACGTTTAGGTCGTTGTGGAAGATCATCAGGGCTAACATTGCCCCTACGCTGGCGGAGGGTATGGTGGAGATGATAGTTAGTGGATGGACTAGGCTCTCATAAAGGATGCCCAGGACTATGTAGACTGCCAGTACGGCGACGGAAAGCAGGATCCATTGAGTACTCAGGGAATCCTTGAAGGCCTGAAGCGTTCCGGAAAAGTAGCCGTGGATGGTGGATGGGGTGCCGAGCTTGTCCTGCATCTGCACGATCAAGCGCGTGGCATCGCTCAGCGAGAGGCCGGGCGCCAGATTGAAGGAAACCGTGACTGATGGGAAGAGGCCGGAGTGGGCGACGGAAAGCGGAGCGGTGTTCGTCTTTACCGAAAGAACAGTCGATAGTGGCACGTTGCCATTACCGTTTTGGAGATAGATATTTTTCAACGCGGCAGGAGATTGGAAGTAGGGGGGCGCTACTTCGATAACCACGTAGTACTGGTTCAGGGGCTGGAAGATGACTGAGGTCTCCTCCTGGCCGAAGGCGCTATATAAGGTGGAGTCGAGCTGCTGCGGGGTGAAGGCGAGGCGGGCGGCCGCGGTACGGTCGTAAGTTAGGTAGGTTTGCAGGCCGCCGTTTTGCTGATCGGAGTTGACGTCTTGCAGGCCGGGAAGTTTTTTGACCTCATCCTTGAGGATTGGTCCCCACTTGTTGAGGTCTTCAACATTGTCGGCCTGGATCGTGTATTGATAGAGCGCGGCGCTGCCGCGGCCTCCGATGCGTATATCCTGCGCAGCTTGCAGGAAGGCCTGGGCTACTGGCAATCGATTCAGTTTCGGGCGCAGGCGGTTGATGATGGTTGCGGCATCGTCTTTCCGTTCTTTCAGAGGCTTGAGCGCGATATAGATGAAGCCGTTGTTTCCGCCGCCGCTATAGGCGTTGACGTGAAAGACGGCGGGATCGGCTTTGATTACGTCGACTAACTGGAGGATGGAGTTATCCATCAGAGGGAACGAGGCGTCCTGCGGGCCTTGCACGCCGCCGATGATCGCGCCGGTGTCCTGCTGTGGGAAAAAGCCCTTAGGTAGGCGGAAACCGATGACGATGTTGAGGGCGATGACGAGGAAGAGAACCACGATTACGAGAAACGGATTGTCCAGCACCCATCGGAGGGTGTGAGTATATTTGCCGAGGATGAAGTCGAAGAAACGCTCGCTTGAGCGGTAGAGGCGGCCGTGCTTTTTGTCGGCCTCGGGCTTCAGCAGGTGAGCGCACATCATTGGCGTGGTGGTCAGCGAGATGACCATGGAGACGATGATGGCGGTGGAGAGGACGACGGCGAACTCGCGGAAGAGACGGCCTACTATGCCGCCCATCATCAGGATGGGGATGAAGACGGCGATCAGCGAGACACTGATCGAGAAGACGGTGAATCCTATTTCTTTCGCGCCCAGCAGGGCGGCGGCCACGGGCTCCATGCCGGCTTCGAGGTGGCGAGTGATGTTTTCCATAACCACGATGGCGTCATCGACTACGAAGCCAGTGGAGATGGTTAGCGCCATTAGAGAGAGATTGTCGAGGCTGTAGCCGCAGAGGTACATCACGGCAAACGTGCCGATCAGCGAGACCGGGACAGCTACGAACGGGATCATCGTCGCGCGGACGTTTCTCAGGAAGAAAAAAACCACCAAGACTACGAGGATGACGGAGAGGGCGAGGGAGAGCTCGACATCGCTCAGGCTGGCGCGGATGGTGGTGGTGCGGTCGAAGACGTTGGTGATTTCGATAGCGGACGGGATGGTGGCTTTCAGCGAAGGGATCGACTGTTTAATGCGGTCGACGGTCTCGATAATGTTTGCGCCAGGCTGGCGGAAAATGATCATGGTGACGGAAGGTTTGCCGTCCATGTAGCCGCCGGTGCGGACGTTTTGCACGGAGTCGATTACGTCGGCGATGTCGGAAAGGCGCACGGCGGTGCCGTTATGCTGGCCTACGATCAGAGGCTTGTAGGCATCGGCGTGCATGATTTGATCGTTGGCGACGATGTCGGCGGTGGTTTCGCCGTTCGAAATCTGTCCCAGCGAGAGGTGGGCGTTGGCCAGGCGAAGCTGGTTTTCCACCGAACTGAAGGAAATACCGTAGCTGTTCATCTGCGTGGGATTCATTTCCACGCGGACGGCAGGAGAAGACGAGCCTCCGACACTGACCTGGCCCACACCCTGGATTTGCGAGATGCGCTGGGCCAGCACGGTGGAGGCGGCGTCATACATCTGGCCTTTGTTGTAGACATCGGAGGTGAGCGCCAGGATCATGATGGGCGCGTCGGCGGGGTTGACTTTGCGGTAGGTCGGGTTCGACGGGAGATTGGCGGGGAGGTAGGTGCGGGCTGCGTTGATGGCGGCTTCAACGTCGCGGGCCGCGCCGTCGATGTTGCGGCTTAGGTCGAACTGGATGGTGATGTTCGAGTTGCCGAGAGAACTGGAAGAGGTCATCTCGGTGATGCCGGCGATGTGGCCCAGTTGGCGTTCGAGCGGCGTGGCGACCGATGAAGCCATGATGTCGGCGCTGGCGCCGGGGAGTCCGGCGTTGATATTGATGGTGGGGAAGTCGACTTGCGGCAGAGGAGAAGCGGGGAGCACCGTGTATGCGATGGCGCCGGCAATGGCGATGGCGACAGTGATTAGTGTGGTCGCTACCGGACGCTTAATGAATGGGGCGGAGATGCTCATGGCTTCTCAGTGACGGCTTATGCCGGCGATGGTCCCTCCTGAGGTGAGCCCGCCTGGGGCAACGACGAAATTCCGCCGGGGTTCGGGTTCGTATCGTGCTCTTTGTTTTTCGAGAAGCGCTGCGCTATGCGGTCAAAGAAGATGTAGATGACTGGCGTGGTGTAGAGCGTTAGTACCTGGCTTAGCAGCAATCCTCCAACCATAGCGATGCCTAGCGGGCGGCGTAATTCGGAGCCGAGGCCGGAGCCGAAGGCTAGCGGCAATCCGCCCAGCAGTGCGGCCATGGTGGTCATCATGATGGGACGGAAGCGGAGCAGGCTGGCTTCATAGATGGCGTCGGTGGATGACTTGCCGTGTTCGCGTTCGGCTTCGAGGGCGAAATCGACGATCATGATGCCGTTTTTTTTCACGATGCCGATCAGCAAAATTATGCCGATGATGGCTACAACGCTCAGATCCTGGCCGAAGAGCATGAGGGCGACGAGCGCGCCTACTCCGGCGGACGGGAGCGTGGAGAGGATGGTGATGGGGTGGATGAAGCTTTCGTAGAGCACGCCTAGCACGATATAGACGGTGACCAGCGCGGCGAGGATTAGCCAGGATTCGTTCGAGAGCGAATTGTGGAATGAGGCGGCTGTGCCTTCAAAGCCGGTCTGGAGGCTGGGGGGCGGACTCATCTTGACGGCGAGATCGTCGATTTTGGTGATGGCTGTGCCGAGCGACGCCTTCGAGGCCAGATTGAACGAGATGGTGACGGCGGGGAACTGGCCTTGATGGGTGATGGTCAACGGGGTGCGGATGAGTTCGAGATGCGTAAAGGCGTTGAGCGGGACGGCGTTAGCGATCTGCGAGCTGTTGCCGGTGTTGGTGGTGACGGTGGTCTTGGCGAGCGCGGTTTGCAGTGGAACCAGGAGAGACTGGGACGCGGTGGGCGTGAATTGCGCGCCTTGAGTTGCGGCATTTGAGCCCGCTGACGCAGAGCTCGAAGAGGAGAACGAGGTTGCGGCGCCCGCTCCCGTCGCGTTCGCAGAGGCGTTCGATTGCAGAAAGATGGAGCCGAGCTTATCGGGAGTGGTTTGAAACGAGGGCAGCGCTTCCAGAATGACGTGGTACTGGTTGAGCTGCGTGTACATGGTGCTGATCTGGCGCTGGCCGAAAGCATCGTAGAGCGCGTTGTCAATGGTGGCGGCGGCGATACCCAGGCGTGAGGCGGTGACGCGATCGATAGTGAGCGAGATTGCCAGGCCACCAGTCTGCTGATCGGTGGCGACATCTTCGAGCTGGGGCATCTTCTTCATCTCGCCGACAAATTTGTTGGTCCAGTCGTTGAGTTCGTTCACGTCGGGGTCTTCGAGCGTGTACTGGTACTGGGTGCGGCTGACGCGGTCGTCGACGGTGATGTCCTGGACGGGCTGCATGTACATCTGGAAGCCCTGCACCTGGTCACCGATTTTTCCTTGAATGCGGCGGATTACGTCGGAGGCGCTCATATGGCGCTGGTCGAGCGGCTTCAGGTTGATGGAGTAGCGGCCTGAGTTGAGCGTGGTGTTGGTGCCGTCGGCTCCGATAAAAGACGAGAGGCTTTCGACGGCCGGATCTTTGAGGATTATGTTCGCGACCTCACGCTGCTTCTGAGCCATCGCGGCGAACGACGTAGGTTCGGGCGCCTGAGAAATGCCCTGGACTACGCCAGTGTCCTGGACGGGGAAAAACCCTTTGGGAATAAAGATGTAGAGGACGATGGTGAGCACCAGCGTGGCCACGGCGACCAGCAGGGTGATGGTCTGGTACTCCAGCACTCGTTTTAGAGTGCGGCCGTAGAAGGCGATCATGCGATTGAAAATGTTTTCAGACCAGCGATAAAACTTTCCCTGCTCGGACTCGGGCGTGTGCTTGAGGATGCGAGCGGCCATCATCGGGGTGAGGGTCAGCGAGACTACAGCGGAGATCAAGATGGTGACCGCCAGCGTGACTGCGAATTCGCGGAAGAGGCGGCCAACTACGTCTCCCATGAAGAGGAGGGGAATTAGGACGGCGATGAGGGAGACGGTCAGCGAGACGATGGTGAAGCCGATTTGTTCCGCGCCCTTGAGGGCGGCTTGCATCGGTTTGTCGCCTTCTTCGAGGTAGCGCGAGATGTTTTCGATCATGACGATGGCGTCGTCGACCACGAAGCCAGTCGAGATGGTGAGCGCCATGAGGGAGAGATTGTCGAGGCTGTAGCCGAGGATGTACATCACCGCTAAGGTGCCGACCAGCGAAAGGGGCACGGCCACGCTGGGAATGATGGTGGCTTTGAGGCTACGCAGGAAAAGGAATATGACCAGGATGACGAGGCCGATGGTGAGTATCAACTCGAATTCGACGTCATTGACCGATGATTGAATGCTGGTGGTTAGATCCGTGAGCTTGGTGATGTTGATGCCTGCGGGGAGATTGGCTTCGAGTTGCGGAAGCAGCTTCTGGATGCTTCTTACTAAGATGATGGTGTTGGCGCCCGGTTGACGCTGAATATTAAGAATGACGGCGGGCGTGTCATTCATCCAGGCAGCCTGGCGGGAGTTCTCGACGCCATCGGTTACGCTGGCGACATTTCTTAGGAAGACGGGCGCGCCGTTGCGATAGGCGACAACGATGTCGCTGTAATCGGCGCTGGTCTGGAGCTGATCGTTGGCGTCGATCTGGTAATCCTGGCGCGGGCCGTCGAAGTTTCCTTTGGCGGCGTTGACGCTGGTCTGAGTCAAAGCGGTGCGGAGAGACTCAAGATCGATGCCGTAGGACGCGAGAGCTACGGGATTCGCTTGAATGCGGACGGCAGGTTTTTGGCCTCCGCTGATGCTGACAAGGCCTACGCCGCTGAGCTGGGAAATTTTTGGGGCCAGGCGCGTGTCAACCAAGTCCTCGACTTTTGAAAGTGGAATGGTGTCGGAGGTGATCGCCAGCGTGAGCACGGGAGCGTCGGCAGGGTTGGTTTTGCTGTAGATCGGAGGCGATGGAAGGTTGGATGGAAGCAGGCTCTGGGCGGCATTGATAGCCGATTGAACTTCTTCTTCGGCGACGTCGATTGGGAGTGTCAGGGCAAATTGCAGAACCACGACCGAGACTCCGCCAGAACTGGTGGAGGTCATCTGGCTCAAGCCCTGCAACTGACCGAATTGACGTTCAAGCGGAGCGGTGACCGTGGTCGCGGTTACATCAGGGCTGGCTCCGGGATAGAACGTGAGCACCTGGATGGTGGGGTAGTCGACTTGCGGCAGGGCAGACATCGGCAGCTGGAAATAGCAGACGATGCCTGCCAGCATGATCGCGGCCATCAAGAGCGACGTGGCTACGGGCCGCAGAATAAATGGGCGGGAGGGACTCAATGAGATTTGCTCCCGCTTTGTCCTTTGGACTTGCCCTTGCCGGATTTGTTTTGCTGCGAGTTGTCGTTGTTCTGGTTTTGCTGCCTGTTTTGATTTTGGTTTTGGTTTTGGCCCGGGCCTTGCTGCTGGACGATGTTTACTTTTGAGCCGTTCTGTAATTTCTCAAAGCTGCTGTCGGCTACTACTTCTCCGGGATTCAGGCCGGTTACTTGCGTGAGATTATTGTCGGTGGTTCCAGTGGTTATGTTGCGGGTCTGGGCTTTGCCATCCTGAATGACCCAGACGAAGGCTTGCGTGCCGTTGTGCTGAATGGCGGAGGAATCGACCAAGGTGACGTCGTGCAGCGTGTCGACCAGGAGGCGAGTGTTGACGAACTGGTTGGGGAAAAGCGGGTAGCCTTTGTTGTCGCCGCTCTTATTATCAAAGACGGCGCGCATTTTTATGGTGCCGGTGGTGGTGTCGATCAGGTTGTCAGTGGTGAGGAGCTTGCCGGTGGCGATCATTTTGCTCTGGGCGCGATCGTAGGCGTGCACTTCGAGCGTTTGAGTTTTGTGAAGCTGCGTCAGGACCTGCTGGAGGCTGTCTTCGGAGATGGTGAAGACTACGGTGATGGGAGCAAGCTGGGTGATGACGGCGAGAGCTGTGCCGCCGCCTGAAGTCACGACGTTGCCCGGATCGATGAGGCGGAGGCCGACGCGTCCCGTGATGGGGGCGATGATGTGGCAGAAGTCCACCTGGACGCGGTCGAAATCAACGTTGCCCTGGTCAAGCTTGACGGTGCCTTGGGCTTGAAGAACCAGCTTGCCTTGATCGTCGACCTGCTGCTTGGCGATGGCATTGCGGGCGAGGGCTTGCTGGTAGCGCTCGAGATCCATTTGCGCCTGCTCGAGAAGGTGAGTGTCACGCTCGAGCGTTCCTTCGGCTACTTTTAATGTGGCTTCGTAGGGACGCGGGTCGATGTCGACGAGGGAAGTGCCCTTGGTGACTAACTGGCCCTCGCGAAAATGCACTGCTACTACCTGGCCGGTCGCCTGGCTGACGATGGTCGCGGTGTAGACGGGCGTGACCGTGCCGATGGCGGTTAAGTAGACGCCGATTTCGCCTTTGCTGGCCGTCGCTGAGGTCAGAGTGACCGTTCCTCCGGTAGCACCGCGGCCCGTGGGCGCAGCGGAGGAAGAGGTACCGTGATCGCGCAGGACCCACCAAAACACCAGCCCGAAGATGAGCAACACGGCGATCCAAACCCAGGCGCGGTGCTTGGGCTTCAACTCGGGAAGAGCTGTGTCTCGAGTGGGCGAGGGAGGCGGAAGAGCGGGAGGAGTCGGTGTGTGAGAGATTTGATCGGTCATCGTAGGTTGAATAAGCGTAAGTTAAACGAGTTAAAAGTTAGGCTTCCCAAACCAAATTCGTACCCCAAGGATGCCGGTTGCTTACCCGGCGATGCGACATGAATTTACTATTATGGCAAATGCAGGCGCGGGTTGGCGTAAAGTCCTGTAAAGAGTAGATGAGATGCAGTATGGGCGAAAGAGTTTTCTTAACAAAACAGTAGACTCGGTCGTCTGGCGGGCAGTCCTCGTGCTCCGTCCTTGCCGGCGGGTTGCGCCAAGAGAATCATCGTGGAAGAATGCCCGAATGTTCAGACGGCTGATTTTCCTCGTTGTCCTTCCCCTCGCTGTTTTATCGCTTGTGTGTACGCTGACCCTGGGTGCTCAAACGATACCGCCTCCGGTCGAGCAGAAGCTGGCGCACGATATTTATAAGGAATTTGTTGAGATTCAATCCGGGTTCACCACCGGGTCGACGACTCCCGTGGCTGAGGCAGCCGCAGCGCGGCTGAGGGCTGCGGGATTTCCTGAGTCTGACATCTTTGTCGGCGGAGCTGACCCTAAGAAGCACAATCTGGTGGTTCGATATCACGGGACCGGCGCGGCTAGGCCGATTCTCTTGGTCGCGCATGAGGATGTGGTTGAGGCGAAGCGCGAGGACTGGAGCACGGATCCGTTTCAGTTGATCGAGAAAGACGGCTACTTCTATGGCCGCGGGACGGGCGACGACAAGGCGCAGGCGGCGGTGTGGATCGCGAATTTGATCCGGTATAAGCGCGAAGGGTTCAAGCCGGATCGGGACATTATTGTTGCGCTCACGGCGGACGAGGAGGGGGGCGGGCCGTTCAATGGGGTCGATTGGCTAATCAAGAATCATCGCGAGCTGATTGACGCGGAGCTGGCGCTGAACGAAGGCGGGTGGGGGGAAGTATCCGGCGGCCGGAAAATTGCAAACGATTTGCAGGTGAGCGAAAAATATGTGATCAATTTTCGCTTTGAGGTGCGGAACAAGGGCGGGCATAGCTCCCTGCCGGTGGCGGACAACGCGATCTACCATCTCGCCGGGGCGCTGGAACGGCTTTCGCAGTTTAGTTTTCCCTTGAAGACCAATGAGGTGACAGCCGCTTATTTCGAGCAGATGGCGAAGATTGAAACAGGTCCGATCGCGACCGATTTGGCGAAGGTCGCTGGGCGCTCTGAAGACGCGATGCGGAAGGTGGCCGCAGCTTCTACGGCGTGGAATGCTACGTTGCGCACTACCTGTGTCGCCACGCAACTGGAGGGTGGTCATGCGATGAATGCATTGCCGCAACTTGCAGCCGCTAACGTGAACTGCCGGGTGCTGCCTGAAGATTCTATTGAATACGTGCAGAGCACACTGCGAAGAGTTGTGGCGGACGATCTTGTCTCGATTACGGTGCGCGGCGAACCGGGGAAGGGGCCGGCGTCTCCGCTGCGGCCTGACGTGCTGAATGCGGTGAAGAAGGCGACGGAGGCGGAATGGCCGGGCGTGCCGGTGGTGCCGATCATGGTGATGGGTGCAACGGACGGCAGGTCTCTGCGAGCGGCGGGGATTCCTACCTACGGCATTCAGGGATTTTTCTTCGATCGCGACGATATTCGGTTTCATGGGCGCGACGAGAGGATGGGCATCTCGGCGTTTTATGAGGGGCAGACGTTCTTGTATGAGTTGGTGAAGATGCTGGCGGTGAAAGAATAGTGTGCGCGTTAGAACATCTTAAACCGCATAGATCGCGGAGAATTCGCAGAGCACGCCGAGAAATTCTCTGCGACCTCTGGGATTCCTCGGCGCACTCTGCGGTTTAAGACTTGCGTTTCCCGCGCCTACAACGACAGGCGGCTCTGCATCGGCTTACTTTGCCGCTTCCGGATTTGCCAGCAGCAGCATGGGCAC
>Ga0210389_10002105_pt1 | contig 15855 bp, 17 predicted proteins | sample IncBWH28OmetaG_FD_160127 | JGI IMG/M metagenome (GOLD analysis project Ga0210389, IMG submission 160127) | Forest soil microbial communities from Barre Woods Harvard Forest LTER site, Petersham, Massachusetts, United States - Inc-BW-H-28-O ...
ATATTCGTGATCCCGGCGTCGGAGAAATAGGGCACGTAAAAATCCGTGAGCAGCGGTTGATGGCCAGGGACGCAGCCATTTGTCACCTGGAAGTTGTACGTCCAGACGGGGCCGTTCGGAGCAACGGAAAAGTCGCTGATATTCGTGCTGGCAACACAGATTGCCTTCGCTTGCCAGGGTTCTGCTACGGCGATGAGACCTGCCAGGAAAAGCGTAGTCCGAACCAACTTCATTATTCCTCCGTGCACGCGCGGGTATTCTACAGATCTTCGCACACGCGGTGTGCTCGGGGGCTTGATGACAGTAACAGTACGAGGACACTCGCCGTCAAGGCACAGCCGCCCAGGAACAGCATGCCGCTGCGATAGGAGCCGGAGTTGTTGCTCAGGGCTCCGACCATGTAGGGTCCGAGAAAGCCGCCGAGATTGCCGAAGCAGTTGATGATACCGATGCCGGCAGCCGCGGCTACATCGTTCAGAAAAACTGTGGGGAGAGTCCAGAAACCGGCGCGGTAACCGTGCAGGCCGGCAGCCGCGATGGAGAACAAAACCATGGCAAAGACCACGTTCGCGCCCACACGTTCGCTGGAAGCGAAAACCGCGAATGCCAGGGCTCCGATTCCGACGGGCACCGCCACGTGCCAGCGGCGTTCGCCGGTTTTATCCGAATGCCATCCGAGAAAGAACAGGACAGGGATCTCGATGACGAAGGGGATGGCGCTGATGAGCGACACTTTAAGCGAACCCAGGCCGGACAAACGCTGCACGATCTTCGGCAGCCATAAGGTGAATCCCCAATTCGCGCTGAGGATACAGAAATAGGCCAGGGCCAGGATGATTACAGCGGGATGCCGCATTACCTGGATTACGGGAGGAGACGGCGGTTTGGTCCGACGCTCCCGCTCCAGTTCGCCGCCAATCCAGGCGCGCTCCTCGGGCGTGAGCCAGCGAGCCTGGTCGGGCCAGTCGGTGAGATAGAAGATCGTGATGATGCCGAGTATGATTGCTGGCGCGCCTTCGAGGAAGAAGAGCCAGCGCCATCCATCGATGCCGAGCCAGTGAACCTGCAGGAGCAGCCCGGATACAGGTGCGCCGATGATTTCGGAAAACGGAATGCCCACCATGAAGAAGGCCACGGCCTTTGCGCGATCCTCCTGCCGGTACCAATGAGAGACGTAGACAAGGACAGCCGGGAAAAAGCCAGCTTCGGCAAGGCCGAGCAGGAACCGCGCGCCGTAAAACTGGTGCGCAGTCTGGATTGCGCCAGTCAGTGTGGCGAAGGCGCCCCACGAAATGAGGATTCGGGCGATCCATTTACGGGCGCTCCAGCGTTCGGCGAGGATCGCGCCGGGGATTTCGAGGACCAGGTAACCGAGGAAGAAAATGCCGGAACCGAAGCCGAATACCGCGTTCGAGAAACCCAGCCGGCGCGTCATTACCAGACTTGCGTAACTGACATTCACGCGGTCGAGATAGGAGAAGAGATAGAGGAGGAAGAGGAATGGCATCAGCCGCCAGGTGATGCGGCGGCGGGTTTGCGCGGCGATGTCGATCGAAGAGGCCGGAGTCAGGCAGATCCAGTTTGTCACAGGTTAAAATGACATGAGTCATAGCCCAATAATGAAGACCGCTTCGCTTATTGCTTCGCTCGCCCTCGTTCTGGGCGTGATCTCCGCGTGTGCACAGAAACCAACCGATGAGAAAGCCCCTGAGACGTTCCGCGTCAATATGGATACTTCACGCGGCATGGTGGTGATCGAGGTGACGCGCGCGGATGCACCAATCGGCGCGGACCGCTTTTACAACCTGGTGAAGGCGCAATACCTGGACGGCGCGCGTTTCTTCCGTGTGGTGCCGGGATTTATGGTGCAATTCGGCATTGCGGCCGACCCCGCCGTCACAAAGAGATGGAACGTCCCTATTCAGGACGATCCGGTGAAGACCAGCAATGTTCGCGGGATGGTGACGTTTGCCGCACAGTCTTCACCGAACACCCGGACAACGCAGCTCTTTATCAACTATGGCGATAACAGCCGGCTGGACGGGCTGGGTTTTGCGCCGTTCGGCAAGGTGGTCGGCGGGATGGAATTTGTGGACCAGATCTACTCGGGCGATGGCGAGAGGCCGGATCAGTCGCAGATCGAAGCGCAGGGGAACGCTTATCTGCAGCAGAATTTTCCGCAACTCGATTACATCAAGACGGCACGTCTCGCGCAGTAAGGCTCACGTATTTACTGGGCTGCCGAGCTGGGCTCGGCTGTACAGGCTGAAGGCCCACAAAGAAAATGCTGGAAACGCGGCTCGCGCCGCGTATACCTCTGAAATCAGTCCTCGAACTCCAGTGCCTGGGCCCTGGCTTCGTCGATTCGCTTCTGCTCATCCAGTATGGCCATCCATTTATTGGTTAGTTTGGCGGGGTCTCCGGCCAGGTCGACTGGCTCGTCGGCGATGTCTTTGCCTTCATGCAGGAAAACCGCTCTCACTCCCTCGGGGGTGGGACGCAACTCAAGACGATGGCCTCGGGCTTCCAGCCGTAGGGTTGTGTCGATCCACGCCAGATTCACCTTCGTGCGCCGGGAGCGCCCGGCGATGGTGGCGTCCCGCATGAGGGTCTGTGCGTAAGGCTCGCGCTTCAGGCGCTCTGCCCACGGTCCGACGGCCAGAGCCCTCCCGCGGTCTTTCTCGCGGCGGCGGGTATCGTCCACGCCGTCGTCGCGCGATTCGAGGGTTTTGAGGTTATTTTCGAGGTTGTCGAGGAAGCTCACCCCACCATTTTCACCCGACTTGGGCGGAAAAGAGAATCCTGGTTGCGCAGCCCAAAACAGAACGTACCCGAAATGTAACAAGAGATAAAATGGACGTTCACATCGACTTTTTTGCCGGTGTGTGCGTCTTGCCAACAGGAGCCAGAGATTGATCTTTCGGGCCGTCGAGGATGCGGACCTGATTTCACGTGTCCGGCGCGGGGACGTCGAGGGGTTCAACCATCTCGTCTCGCGCTGGGAGAAGCGTGTCTTCAATTACCTTCTTCGTCTCACCGGCAGCCAGGAAGACGCTATGGACCTGAGCCAGGAAGCGGTTTTGAAGGCTTATCAGAATATCCGCAAGCTCGATGACCCGGCGCGGTTCGGCCCGTGGCTGTACCGGATTGCGCATAATGAGGCCCATTCGCTGTTCCGCAAACGCCGGCCCGAAACGGCGCTTGAGGAGGCGCCGCCCGAGCGCAATGCCGCGCCGGGTTTTTCGATGGATCTTTCGCTCGCGGTCACCGCCGCGCTGGACCGGTTGAACCCGGATCAGCGCGAGGCGGTGGTGCTGAAGGTCTACGAAGGCTTCAAGTTCGAAGAGATGGCGGAGATTCTGGAGTGCCCGGTCTCGACTGTCAAGTCGCGGCTGTATACGGCACTCGACCTTCTGAAATCGGAACTGGCTCCAGTGAGTGCAAGAGGCAAATTCAATGATTCATCCAAGTGAAGCTTTGCGCGATTATGCAGTCGGCGAACTGGCGGCAGACCAGAAGCCGGCTTTGGAGCAGCACCTCGCCGTTTGCGGGGAATGCACCGATGAACTTGACCGGCTGCGGGTCACAACGGCCGCTTTGGGAATGCTGGCGGATCAGGAAATTCCGCAGCGTATCGCTTTTGTGTCCGACAAGGTGTTCGCGCCTTCGCCGGTTTCGCGGTTTTTTGGGGGATTCTGGAATTCGGCGGCGCGAATGGGATTCGCATCGGCATGCATACTGGGCGGGGCCTTGATTGTTTCGACCTATCATCGGCCGAGCGAATTGCGCACCGTTGTTCAGACAGCCAATGTGGATGTGTCGAAGCAGGTCAATGAGGCCGTAACCAAAGCAGTGGCTCGAGTCCAGGCAGACGACGCGCGGGCTATTGAGGCCATGGACCGGAAATACCAGCGGGAATACCAGGCGCGCATGGTTGCTGTGGAGGAAAGCTTCTCGAGAATGCAGATGCGGCTGGGCACGGCTCTGATTGCTTCGAACGACCTTCGGGGCAGCGGAGAGGGACAATGAAACCGGTTCTGCTGATCGCATTTGCGACGCTCTGCTTCGCGTATACCGAGCCCCGGGTTTCTTTGGCGGCTATCCATGCTGTCGAAACCAGCATGAACAATACGTTCGGCGCGCACGGGACGGATCCCTGGGTTCTGTATGGCAACTCGCGCGGCACATATCTGGATGGCTACGGCGTCCTGTTCACGTTCGACCTCGATCTGATCAACACCGGCGGCCTTACGTTCAATCCCAGCCCCTTCAAACCCACGGTTTCGCCGGAGGAAATCGCGACTGTCCGCGACCGCAAGATGAAGAAGCTGCCCGAATTGAGAGAAGCCATGCGAAGTATCCTGACCGATTCCAGCACAACGCTGGAAGGGCTGCCTGCGCATGAGCGGATTTCCATGGAAGCCAGTCTGCTGAGTTACTCCTGGGAGAAAAACGGAAAAGACATGCCCCGCCGCATCTTCATGACAGCTGAGAAACAGAAGCTGCTGGATGCGAAAACGAGTCATGCGACGCAGGCGCAACTAGCCAACATCATCGACGAGCAGGACCAGTAAAAGGTGGTCGCATCGGCAACGCCAATCGGGCAGATTCTTATCGACCGGGGCCTGATCGCCACGGAAGACCTCGAGCGCGCGTTGGAACTGCAGCGCGAGCGCCGCGGGGAGAAGCTCGGCAGGATCCTCGTGGACATGGGCTTCCTTGCCCAGCGCGATCTGCTTGCCGCGCTCTCGGAACAGCTCGGATTGCCGATCGCGCAGCTCGGGCCACCCGCCACCGCGCCCGAACTGGAAGGGCTTTCACCGCGATTTCTGCGGCAGTCGCGTATTTTTCCCGTCGGGATCGAGGAAGGCACGCTGTCGCTGGCGATGGCGGATCCGCTGGATTTCGAGACGATCAATGCGGTCCACAGTTTTTCGAAACTCGAAGTCAGCCCGCAACTGGCGAGTGAGCAGGACATTCTGGACGCCGTCGATCGCTATTATTCCGAGAGCGATCGTCAGACGGCGACCGCGGATTTCGGCACCGGCGACGAGGAAGATCTCGAACATCTGCGCGACATGGCGAGCGAGGCGCCCGTCATCCGGCTGGTGAACGCGATGATTGCCCAGGCGATTGAGAAGCGCGCGAGTGACATCCACATCGAGCCTTTCGACAAGGAATTCCGCATACGCTTCCGCGTGGACGGTGTGCTGTTCAATCAGGAACAGCCGCCGCGTGAGCTGAAGGCCGCGATTACATCACGGTTGAAGCTGATGGCGAAACTCAATATCGCGGAGCGGCGATTGCCGCAGGACGGCCGCATCAAAATTCGCATCCTCGGCCGCGAGGTCGATCTTCGAGTTTCCACGCTGCCGACTCTATTTGGCGAAAGCGTGGTGATGCGTCTGCTCGATCGTTCGACAGGCGATTTTTACGATCTGCGGCGGCTTGGTTTCGACGAGCACATGCTCAATCGCATGGAGCATTTCACGTCCTTGCCGCATGGGATCTTCCTGGTGACGGGGCCGACCGGCAGCGGTAAATCCACAACGCTTTATTCGGCGCTGAAACGAATCAATCTGCCTGACAAGAAGATCATCACCATTGAGGATCCGGTTGAATACCAGATGGACGGGATCAATCAGATCCATGTCAATCCGGCGATCGGCTTGACCTTTGCGGCAGGGCTGCGGCATATCGTGCGGCAGGACCCCGACGTGATTATGGTCGGTGAAATCCGCGATCGCGAGACGGCGGACATTGCGATTCGCGCGGCGCTGACGGGCCACCTCGTATTTTCGACTCTGCACACGAATGATGCGCCAAGCGCGGTGACGCGACTGGTGGATATGGGCGTTGAGAATTACCTGATCAATTCGTCCGTGGTGGCGATTCTGGCGCAACGGCTGGTGCGTTTGATCTGCGAAGGCTGCAAAGAGAGCACGGGAAAGACGCTCACACCGTTTGGGGAAGAAGTCGAGACATTTCACGGACGCGGTTGCCCGGATTGCAACGGCTCCGGGTACAAAGGCCGCGCCGGCATCTTCGAAATGATGGAATTGAATGAGGAGCTGCGCCATTTGATCATGGCCAACGCCGATGCCAGCCGCCTCACCGAAGCCGCCCGGAAGAATGGCATGCGGAATCTGCGCGAGGATGGCTGGTGGAAGGTGAGCCGTGGGATTACGACAGCCGACGAGGTGACGCGAGTCACCCAGGAATTCTAGAACGATTCGCCGATGGCGTCAGCTACCTTTCACTACCGTGCCGTTGCTGCTGATGGCAAACTCCGCACAGGAGTCATCACCGCTGAGAGCGACAAGAGCGTCGCGCGGGAACTGGTTCGCCAGGGTCTGACGCCGATTTATGTCGGGTCGGAAGAGAAGAAGTCCGCCGCGATCAAACTTCCGTCTTTCGGGTCGGGTCGACGCCGCGACGTCCTTTTCTTCACGCAGGAACTTTCGACTCTCCTCAACTCCGGCGTGCCGCTCGACCGCGCGCTATCGATCACAAGCGAACTCACCACTCACGCGCAGTTCCGCGCGATCGTACTCGATGTTCTGCGCTCCATCAAAGGCGGTAAATCCCTGGCGGATGCGCTTGCTTTGCACCCGGCGCACTTTACGGAACTGTTCATCAACATGGTGCGCGCCGGCGAAGCTTCGGGCAGCCTGGGCGTCATCTTCGAGCGCCTGGCGGAATTCGAACGCTCGCGCGATGCTCTGCGCAGCTACATCGTGTCGTCGATGATGTACCCGATTCTGCTGGCGTGCGTTGGCGTGGGCGCGATCTTCGTCATCCTGAATTTTGTGGTGCCGCGATTTGCCTCGATTTTCGACGATGGGCGTATGAAGATTCCACTGCCAACGATGGTCATGCTGCAGGCAAGTCATGTGGTGCAGCAGTGGTGGTGGCTGGCGGCACTCGCCATTCTGGCGTTTGCCGTGGGCTTTCGCTTCTATATCCGAACGCCGCAGGGACGGTTCTGGTGGGACACGAATCGGCTGAGGATTCCGATCATGGGCGACGCCATGCGCAAAGCCGAAACGTCGCGTTTTGCGCGCGCGATGGCGACGCTTGTCGGCAACAACGTGCCGCTCGTGCAGTCGCTGCACATCTCAGTAGGCATCCTTTTTAATTCGCGCATGGCAAATTCGCTCAGGGATGTCGCGCAGGGTGTCAAACGGGGTGAAGGCATCTCCCAGCCGCTGGCGCGCACGCGCATGTTTCCGCCGCTGGCGTCGCATCTGCTGACGGTCGGGGAAGAGACCGGCAAGCTGGATCTGATGTTCGCGCGCATGGCGGATATTTATGAAGAGGAAACGCGCGCTTCGATCAAACGCTTCACCGCCATTTTCGAGCCGATCGTGATCCTTGTTATGGCGGTCATCGTGGGGGCGCTGGTTCTGAGTATGTTGATCGCGATCACAAGCATCAACGATGTGGCAATTTGATGTGGAGGAATGAATATGAATAAGCGAAATTCAAGCCGCGCCGGCGTCACATTGATCGAAATGCTGGTGGTGGTCGTGATCATCGCGGTCTTTGCCGCAGTGGTCGGACCAAAGCTGCTCAGCCAGGGCGACAAAGCGCGGGTGGTTGCGGCAAGGCAGCAGATTGAAAACTTCCAGCTTGCGCTGGGCCAGTACCACCTCGATACGGGAACATACCCGACCACGGAACAAGGTTTGGCCGCCCTGCGATCTCAACCCTCGGGAGTGGATCAATGGCACGGACCTTACCTGGCGAAGGAACTTCCCAATGATCCCTGGGGCCATCCCTTTGTTTACAAATTTCCGGGCGATCATGGCGATGAACCCGACGTCGTTTCCTACGGCGGCGACGGCCAGCCGGGCGGTACAGATTACAACTCCGACATCGTCAGCTGGAAGTGAATCGCAGACTCCAGTCCGGCGTAACCCTGATCGAGATGCTCGTCGTAGTGACGATCATCGCGATCATCGCCGGCATTTCGTTTCCGGCTTTGACAGCAGGGCTGGCCAGCATTCGGTTATCCTCCGCCTCAGGCTCGGCGGCCGGTTTCCTGGTCGCAGCGATGAATCGCGTGGACCGGCGGGAACAACCAGCGGCTATTTTGATTTCTCCAAAGACGAGCACGCTGGAGGTGTATACGGCCGCATCGGGAGACAAGCCGGATCGTGAGCTGCGATTGCCTCAGGGGATCTCGATTGAAGGCGACGAATCGCGGCGATTCGTTCTGATGCCCGGCGGCACGGTACCACGCATGACGCTGATCCTGCGAAACGATAAGGGCGCGCGCCGGTCGGTTCAGGTCGATCCCACGACAGGCGTTCCGAAGGTGCAGAGGGTGGAAAGCCAGTGAGTCGTAATCGGCGCGGCTTCACGCTGCTCGAGGTCCTTGTCGCGACCACGATCATGGGCATCGCGGTGGCGGGGCTGATAGCCGGGCTGTCGCAATCAACCAGGAATGCCTCCCGCCTGACTGATTACGACCGGGCAGCGATGCTCGCAAGAACGAAGATGAACGATCTTCTGCTGGACGTGAATCTTCCGTTGGACGGGCCTGTGGATGGGCTGTTCGACCGCGAACAATCGGGCGGCGTTACGGCCGGATGGCGCGCCGTGCTGCAACCGTTCGATCTGCCGCCCAGAGCGGGGCCGGGCACGATCATTATCCAGCGGGTTGCGCTCGAAGTCTGGTGGATGCCTGCCGCAGGATCGCGGCGATCTATACGGCTGGAAGGCTACCGGCAGGCCCGTATTCCGATACCGGCGGCGCCATGAAGAAGAACCCGCAATCCGGCGTCACGCTGATCGAGATTCTGGTCGCGGTGACGTTGTTGAGCCTGCTCTCGGTCGGAATGCTGATGGCAATGCGACTTGGTTTCAGCACGATGGACAAGGTGGATGCGCGCATGATGTCGAACCGGCGCGTGGTGAACGCGCGGGGGATCATCGAGAGCGAGATTGAGGGCTTTGTGCTAACGCTGGCCGAATATCATCCGCAGCCGGAGATGACCGTGTCGCTGCCGTTTCTGCAGACCGAGCCGCAGGTGATGCGTTTCGTCACAACCTATTCGCTGGAAGACGGGTGGCGCGGGCGTCCTCAGATCGCGGTTTTGCAGGTGATTCCGGGCGAGAGCGCCGGGGTACGGCTGATTGTCAATGAGACACCGTATACCGGGCGCGAACAGGCAGGGGGGAACATCGCAGGTATCGAGCAGGATCAGTCGTCGGGACGGCGGATTGTGCACTTCACGGCAGTGGCTTCCGGGCCGAAGTCGTTCGTGCTGGCGGATCGGCTCGCTTTCTGCCGGTTTTCCTATCTGGAACCACTTTTCCAGGCACCGTTTCAGTTGTGGCGGCCCGATTGGGTGCAGACGCAACGCTTGCCGCAGGCGATCCGGATTGAGATGGCGCCGCTGGATGCTACACCCCAGGGGCTGCACGTCACGACTGTGACCGCGCCAGTCAACGTGACGCGAATGCCGGGGGTCGGCTATGCGGATTGAATCCGCCGGCACGAGAGGGTCGGCGCTGCTGATGGTGCTTTGGCTGACGGCGGCCTTGTCCGCCATCGGCCTCGCGGTGGCCAGCAACGTCCGCGGAGAAACCGAACGTACCGAAACCAACGTCGATGATGCGCGTTCCTACTTCGTTGCCCGAGGCGCGATCGAGCGCGCCGCGCTGCACGTGCTTTGGGGCCGCAACTATATGGGTGACGGCAGTGGCCCGGTTTATTTCGTTCAGGGAACTCCGGCAATGGACCTTGTGTTCCCCGACGCGGACGTGCACGTCGACATTATTCCCGAAGCATCCAAGCTCAGCCTGAATTCTTCAAAGCCGGAAGACTTATACCGTCTCCTGATTGCTCTGGGAACACCCGAAGATCGCGCCACCGAGATCGCGGCGGCGATCGTCGACTGGCGCACGCCGGTGGATCCGCTGAAGCCGAGTCCGTTCGATGGGTTTTATTTGGGCCAGTCTCCGTCTTTTCTACCGCGGCACACGTCTTTCCAAGAGAACGAGGAATTGCTGCTGGTGCGAGGAATCACGCCCGACCTCTACTACGGAAGCGCTCTTGATGGCACTCATGCGGGCCTGCGGGACTGCGTGTCGGCCTATGAATGGGGGAACGGAGTGGATATCAATACCGCGCCGTCCGCGGTCCTGCAGACGATCGGCCTTGGACCCTCCGACATTCAAACCCTTGTGCGCAGCCGCGCCGAGCACCCAGTTCTCGATTACAAGGAATTGGCCGACATTGTGCAGTCGCTCGGAGCGGCCGGTCAGCGCCTGCGGATTGGCGGCCGGACGATGTACACGCTGCGCGCGACTGCGCGCCTCCGTCTGCCCGACGGAAAGCTCTCCGATCTTCGGCGGACGGTTGCAGCGCTGGTGAAATTCAATTTGCCGGGCAACCCCGATCAGAAATCGGTCGGCTTCGAGCTTGTCCGCTGGTACGACCGCACATGAGCGCGACCGACTACGTTATCGAACCGGGGCATCCCTCGCAGGTGAAGGTAACGTCCAATGGCACTGCATCGCCCGCGTGGCGCCGCGCCACGCTTTTCGGAACCGGATATGGAGTCGCTATCGGTGAGCGGAATCTCGATGTCGCGATCGTGCGCGCCCGGCCCGCCGGCCCGACACTGGTAGCCGCGACGACCATCACGGATTTTCGAAGTCGCCCCGCAGCTGAATGGGGATCTGAGTTGCTCAAGTTCCTCGCCGCAGCGGGAGAAGGCCGGCTTGCCGCCACTGTCCTGCTGCCGCGCGATGAAGTCATCGTGCGCGCAATCGCTCTGCCGGGAGTCATCGATAAGGATGCCGCCAGCGCGATTGAATTGCAGATCGACAGTCTGCATCCGTGGGGCGATGTGGATGTTGTATGGGGATGGTCGCGAGCAGGCAGCAATGATGTCATCGTTGGCCTGGCGCGAAAGGAAATACTCGATTCTTACGAGTCGCTGTTCGCCGAGGCGGGCATTTCACTGGCGGCCATCACTTTCTCGACAGCGGTGATTCGCGCCGCGCTGCGAATCTGGAGTTCGCCTCGGACCTCCGTTCTTGCCTTCGAGAGCGATTCGCGCGCACGCACTGAAGTTTACGGTGAGAGCGCATCACGGGCTGTTTTCTCAGCGGAGTTCTCCGTTGCGCCGGAGCGCGCGATCGCGCTTGCGCGGGCAGAATTGCGTCTCCCACCGGACTGCGACGCTGTCGCGCTTTCTGATTTGCTTCCGCGCACTATCGGGGGACAGACCGCGCCCTCAATGACTGCCTATGCAGCCGCAATCACCGGCGCCGCGACCCGGTCGGCGAAGTTCGCGAACCTTCTGCCATCGGAGCGCCGGGCGTCGCATAATCGCCTGCCATACCTTATTCCAGGCGTTCTTGCCGCTGCATTAGTTCTGGCGCTGCTGGCGGTGTTTCTAGTCCTGCCGGCGATCGAGCAGAGACGCTATCGCGCGGACCTCGATCATGCGGCGCGACAGGTGGAACCCTCGGTGCTGCGGGCTCAAACACTGGAAAAACGAGTCAATGCGGATCGCGCGAAAATCACCACGCTGGACGAAATCCGCCGACGTCCTCAGGCAGATCTGGATGTGCTGAATGAGCTGACTCGCCTGCTCTCGCCGCCGATCTGGACGTCTGCCATCGAGATCTATCCGGATTCCGTAGTCATCGCGGGTGAGGCCGATCAGGCCGCGCCGCTGCTCAAAGCGCTGGACTCTTCGCCGCTCTTCGAAAATTCTCAGTTCATGCTGTCGGTAACGCGCAACGGCCAGAGCGAACAGTTTCGCATCAAGACCATGCGGCGAGGCCGCACCGGAAGGACAACGCCATGACGCTTTCTCAGCGGGATCGCCGAGCGCTCGTTCTTTTAGCCGCGGCGATGGGCGTCATGGGTGTGCTGTATTACGTCTCCGGTAATTCCAGCGGGAACATCACCGCGGCCTCATCCAACACCAGTCAGAACAATATCGGCCTAGCGCAGCAACGGCTTGTCCGAATGCGCCAGATCGCCGCTACTCTTCCCGCGCGCGAGGCGGCGATGAAACAGGTCTCGGCTGACCTCACGGACCGCGAACGCGGCGTCATTCAGGCCGAAACGGCAGCCCAGGCGCAGGCTGCGCTGCTCGAGACAGCGCGCCGCATCGGCAAGAACGACGATATCGACGTGCGCGGCGGCGACTTTGGCGCGCCGAAAACGTTCGGAGACTATGGGCTCGTCTACACGACGATCACGTTCGAGTGCCACATCGAGCAACTGGTCAATTTTCTCGCCGACCTGTCTCACGAACCCCAATTGATCGTTCCATCGGAAGAGCGCATTGCAGCCGGAAACGCAAAAGACAAGACCATGAATATCCGCATGGTGCTGGCTGGAGTCGTGCCGAAAAAGCTTGTACCCGAGAAGAAAGGGCTGGCTGCCTTTTGAAGGCGAAGCTCATCGCGCTGAATATAGTGCTCGTGGTCGCGTTGGGCGCGATCGTGTGGCAGGGCCGGCAGCAGTTCCGGCAGGCGCGAGTCAAACGTCAGGAGAATATCCATGCGGTATCGAAGCCGGTGGTAGTCTCACCGCCCTCGCCCGCGGCGAAACCGGACGCCGCCCAACCGGCCAAGTATGCAGATGTCGCAACAAAGAATCTCTTTTCGAAGGACCGTAATCCCGACATCATCATCGATCCCCCGAAAGTCGAACCGCCGAAGCCCATGCCGTCTCTGCCGATCGTCTCTGCAGTGCTGGGACTCCCGAGTGGAACCAAAGCCCTCATGGCGGAAAAGAAGGGCATGGATAGCCGGCCCGTGCAATCCGGCGACACTATCGGCGAGTTCAAGATTGTTTCACTCGATACAAAGAGCGTTGTTTTCGACTGGGACGGCAAGCAGATTTCGAAGAAAATCGACGATCTGATCGATCGCTCCGCGCCCGAGATTAACGGGCAGCCGGCGACAGGGGGGCCAGCGGTTGCCCCTGCGGCGGTGAACAGACAGGCTGCCCCGCAGACTGGCCCGGGAAAGGCGCAAGAGGGGAAGGCCGATCGTCCATGCGTTCCCGGCGATACGTCGCCGAATGGGGCTGTGGCCGACGGATACAAGTTGAGTTTCAAAGACAGTCCGTTCGGACGGATCGGGTGCCACTGGTCGCCCGTGCAGTGATCGAAGAAAGGTATCTATGAAAAGACTGATAATTGCCGGCATTCTGTGTTTTACGGCGGTGTGCGCATCTGCCATGGAGGACAAGAAGGCGGACAAGCCCGCAGCCGCGCCCAAAACCGTAACGATTCCCAAGGATGCCGTCAGGAATGCGAACGGCAGCTACACATACACCGATAAAGACGGCAAGAAGTGGCTTTATCGAGAGAGTCCTTTCGGCGTGATCAAATCAGCCGTGCAGGATGATGCGGACAGTCCCAAGGCAACGGCGGCGCCGCATACGGCGGCTTCCGCGACCAGGGCGATTGACAAAGGGGACACCGTCCAATTCGAACGTGACAGCCCGTTCGGAACGATCAAGTGGGAGAAGAAGAAGTCGGAACTTACGGACGAAGAACGCAAAATCGTGGAAGAACAGAAACCGGACACGAAATGACGATACGCCTGCGACAAGCTGCGGCGCTCGCGCGTGGGCTCCCGGTGCTCCTGGCCCTTGCGACCCTGCAAGGCCAGCAGCCACCGCCGCCCGCGCAGACGCAACCCGCGCAGCAGCCTGTGACAGTCCCCGGAGCCTTCAATTTCAGCAACGCATCGCTCACGGAGGTCATCAACATCCTCGCTCAGGAACTGCACATCAACTATACGATTGACCCGAGCGTCAAAGGCGGCATCGTCACGATGAACACGTATGGGCCGGTGCGCGATGTCGACATCCGCCCTCTCCTTGAAACGATTCTGCGCATGAACAATCTGGCGATGGTGCAGGTGGGCAATTTCTATCGCATCATTCCGGCGGCTAACGTCGCACGGCAACCCGTGAGCCCCGTGACCCAGACAGATCCGTCGAAGCTGCCGGACGACGAGCGGGAAGTTCTGAATCTGGTCTTTCTGCGTTATGTCTCATCGTCGGAGATGAACAAGATTCTGATGCCGTTCATAGGGGACGGCGGTCAGCTGACGACTTACGATCCGGCGAATCTTCTCATCATCCTTGACAACAGCCGGAACATGCGGCGCACGCTCGATCTGGTCGCACTGTTCGATAACGACTCCTTCGCCGGCCAGAGAGTGCGGGCTTACGATGTGAAGAACGGACGACCCAGCGATCTCGCCAAAGAACTGGACGATATCTTCAAGGCTTATTCCTTCTCGGGCGACAAAGGCTCGACTTCGGTCCACTTCATTCCGGTGAATCGGATCAATACGATTCTGGCCGTGGCGCCCAATCCGAGCACGTTCACGCAAGTCGACAGCTGGCTGCAGAAGCTCGACATTCCGGCGAAGGTTACGGCGGGCTCGGTGGACAACTACATTTACAAGCTGAAATACGCGAAGGCCGAAATTGTGGGATCGGTTGTGATTCAGCTCTATGGCGGATGCGGTTATTCCGGCGGATATGGGCCATCCACCGGATATTCAGGTTATCCGGCGACCGGTACAGTAGGCACGCCTTATGGGGGCGGGGGCCTCGGTGGCGGCTTCGGAGGAGGCGGCTTCGGAGGTGGAATGGCTTCTCCATACGGTGGGGCCAGCCCCTATGGAGGCGCGAGCCCTTATGGTGGCGGTTATGGTTACGGGGCGGGAGGCTACGGAGCGGGCGGGTACCCTGGTATGGGCGCTGGCGGCTTCGGTGGCTTCGGCGGGGGCATGCCCTGCGTGAATCAAATGGGATCAACCACGGCGGCGGGAACCGCTGGACTGGCAGCCACCAGCACCGCGACGCCATCGTTGCCCGGTGCGGCTGCGCCCGCAGGAGCCGGAGCCGCCGCCGCTGCGCAGGATCAAACAGGCCAATATCTCACGACGGCAGGCGGCACCGGCGCGTCCGGCAACCCGCGAATCGTGCCCAATCCCTTCGACAATACGCTTCTGGTACAGGGAACGCCGCAGCAGTGGGAGCAGATCCGGCATCTCCTCGATCAGCTTGATGTCTCGCCGCGCCAGGTGCTCATCGACGCCAAGATCTATGAGGTCGACTTGACCGGCCAGTTCGCCTATGGAGTGGAATCGATGCTTCAACAAAAGACCAGCGCAACACGCCAACTCCTCGGCGCGGTAGACGCGTCCGGGAATCTGACCTTGACAGCCGGGCTTCTGGTGGGCGAAAGCCGCCAGCTTCTGGCGACGCTCACTGCCAATGAGAACAGGAGCAAAGCCAAAGTGTTATCCGCACCCAGCGTGATTGCAACCGACAGTATTCCGGCGTCGATCACCGTTGGCAGTTCCGTTCCCACCCTGTCGTCGGAGGCCGTGAGCCCCGGGGTCACGGTTGGAGGAACGTCTCAGTTCACAAACACCATCTCAAACACAAGCACCGGAATCGGACTCAACATTCTGGCGCGAGTCAACCCGAGCGGCGTCGTGACCATGGTGATCAATCAGGATGTGACGGCTCCGATACCCAATCCGCTGTCTTCGTCAGGGGCCGCGGGAGCGAATATTCAGTCGCCCTCGTTCTCGCAAAGAAACGTCAGCACTCAGGTGACGGTGGAAGATGGCGATACCATCGCCATTGGCGGCATCATGCTCGACAGCACCACCGAGACGACCTCGGGTATTCCGTTTCTGGATCGGATTCCATACCTCGGCGCCGCGTTCGGTCAGAAGACAAGAAACACCCAAAGGACTGAACTCATTATTTTCCTTACTCCGCGCGTAATCTACGACACGACGCAAATATCGGATGCAACCGAGGAATTAAAGCAAAAGGTC
>Ga0210389_10002107_pt1 | contig 15843 bp, 11 predicted proteins | sample IncBWH28OmetaG_FD_160127 | JGI IMG/M metagenome (GOLD analysis project Ga0210389, IMG submission 160127) | Forest soil microbial communities from Barre Woods Harvard Forest LTER site, Petersham, Massachusetts, United States - Inc-BW-H-28-O ...
CGTGGCGCCGTCACTGCGCAGGGCGGCCGCCCCGGGCATCGAGCGCAGCAGCCGGCCGAACAATGACCACCACGCCGTCAGGATCAGGTCCGCATCGGCGTCGGTGGCCTTGCCGCCGCGGTGCTCCGCCGTACTCGGTGCGGACTCAGCACCCGCGCCGTTGGCCGATGTTTCGGCAATTCGGACGAATCGGTTTACGAGTTGAGTCGCCGCGGAAAATCCCCGCGCCTGGATTGCGCTCAGCGCCCGGGCATTGGCTGCCGGGTCGAATACCGTTTCCCACGGTAAATCGCTGATCGTGCCGTCGTCCGTGACCCCACCATTCACTGGATTTCCTCCGCGCTAGCACGCCGCACATACCCGCATCACGGTATGCTAGCTGCGCAAACGCGGGCTGGAGGGCCAATGACACGACCGGCGGAGACACGCGGAACGTTATTCCACCTGCTGGCCCTTTACGCCGCGCTCGACCAAGCTGTGCTGCAATCCAGGGACCCGGACATCGCTGCAATCGTCGAGGGATTTCTGCCCGGTACCACCGGAGTGAACCAACGGGGCTGGTCGATCGATCTGCAAAACTTCCTGGGCCGTGAATTCCCAGACGTCAATACCGCTTTGTCAGCCATTACGCGGGCGCCGTCATTGACCCGGCCGCAGCTGTCGCGGCTGGTGTACGTCCTGGGCAGCCTGGCGCATCTCCCGCCGTCTCCCTCAACTGGAGACGAGCTGTTGGCGCAGGGGCTCGACCTCGCCAGGCCGCAGACCCAGCCGCGGCCGCCGTACGCCTCTGTGACGGGTGAGACCGATGCCGGCCGCGCGCTGCTCGGGGTGCTCAGCGAGAGCTTCCACACACGGCGGGATTGGACCGCCGCCACCACCCAGGCAGTGGCGATCGGGTGCCTCGATGCGGTCGTCGCCAGCGTGCCGCTGTGCAACGCGTGTCTGGCGATGCAGGGTGGCATCCAGTGCGTCGTCGTCGACACCCGGTTCGAGGACAGTTCGATCTCCATAGATCAGGTGAAAGACGTCCTCGACCCACGAAACTGGGACAAGACCGCCGGAGAGTTCTTTTGCAACGTGCAGGGTCTCAGCGGCCATCCACTCGCTCCGTACCAGGGGTGGGGACGCGTCCTCGAGACGGTGAGCGCCTGGTGCGGGTCAGGCCTGCCGGTCCTGGTCACCGACTTGAAGTTTCTGAAGTCGGACAACCCGGGCCAAGCCGTCGTCCAGTACGACCTCGACAACCCGTTTCCCGGCGGCGGCGACGGTCAGGTCACGGTGGACAAGGGCTGGCTGAAGGTCATCACGGGCACTTCGACCGACAGCACCGCCGGAGTGACCGTCACTACGCGGAAAGTCGTCCACATCGATCCGCTGCTGCCCGTTGCCCAGAAGGTTTTCGTCTGCGTCATGGGGTACGGCCAGGCCGCGATGGAAATGCTGTTGGGCGGTGCGACCAACCCACCGCAGGGCCTGGTCGCGTGGTCCGCGTCTCCCGCGCCGCTGGTGAGCACCATAGCGGCGCAAGAGTTTTCGAAGGCGTCGCAGGCGGATGACCAAACGGTGGCGTCGGGTTCGCCATCGACCGCCAGTGCGGCCAGCGGCGGCGGCGCGGCTCCGACGACGGCGGCCGGGCTGGCGGTCAGCATGCTGTCGGACTACCTCGCCGAGGTCACCAACGACAGCTCCAAGCTGGTGGCCAAGTTCGCCAAACAGGAACTCACGGTGGACGATCTCGCGAAGTTCAGCGCCAAGTCCGCCGCGCGGATGGCGAGTGAACCGTGGAGGTTCCTGAAGAAGCTTTCCGAGCTGCCGTCGCAGCCACCCGTCGGCGGCCCCACCCAGGGCGGAGGCAACTGATGACCGATTCTCGAGATGCCGTCCAGCAGTTCACCGCAACCACCGATGCGGCCGTTGCGCAGGCCCGGCTGCTCGCGCAGGACGCCGTCGCGCAGATCGATGCCGGCACCTACGGGTGCGAAGCCTGGGGCCGTTCGCTGGTCCAGCTTTTCGACATCGTGGCGCGCGGTTCGGCCACCCACTTCCAGACCGCCGTCTCCCACGGCTGTTGCGGGGCAGTGTCATCCGGGTCATCCGGGTCATCCGAAGGGCAGTGCGGGGTCCAACCCTGCGACCCGATCGACATACACGAGGTGGACGACAACTTCTCGCGCGGGTTGTCGATCGCCGCGGCGTTGACCCGGGTGGGCGGCGGGGTGAGCATTCCGCCGAACATGATCGGCTTCGAGCCCGCCGTGCTGGCGGCCGGCGCAACGAGTTTCGCGGTTTATCTCAAAGACGTGCAATACATCGGCGCGAGCTACACCGGAACCGTCCGGCTGACCAGGGTCACGAGCGACCCCGGCAGTGTGGGGTACGTCGATCAGCCGATCACCGTCGAGCTGTGAGCAGCGAGCAACCCCAGCCGACGATCGACGACCTGCTTGACCGAGCGTTCGACGCGATCAGCCGCGGAGAACGAACCACCGCCAAAAGTCTCGCCGAGCAGGTGCTGGCCATCGACCGCGGGAACGTCGACGCCGAGGGCCTGCTCTCCGCGCCCTCCGAACAGGGCGAGATTCGCCGCCTCACAATCATGTTCGCCGATCTCGTCGATTCGACGGCGTTGTCCACCAGAGTCGAGCCGGAGACGTACCGCGCCGCCGTCGGCCGCTACAAGGAGCAGGTCCGCCAGATCGTCGACCGCTACGAGGGACACGTGGCCTCCACCAAGGGCGACGGGTTGTTGATCGTGTTCGGTCACCCCCTGGCGCACGAGGACGACGTGCGGCGAGCGTTGCACGCGGGTCTCGACATCGCGCAGGACGTCGCCGCCCTCAGTGAACGGATCCGGCAGCGTTTTGGCTTCACCATTCAAGTGCGCGTCGGCGTGCATCGCGGCGTGGTCTACCTCGACCTGGAACAAGACGACGTGTACGGCCTGGCCGCGAACCTGGCGGCCCGGGTGTCGGGTCTCGCGCCGCCGGGCGGGGTCGTCGTCTCGGCCGCGGTCGAGCGGCTCACGCGCCAACACTTCGAATTGCAGCGCCTCGAACCGCAGCCGGTGAAAGGGATCGAGGGGCCCATCGAGCACTACCTCGTCCTGGGCGAGCGGCCGGCTGGCGCACGAATTCCGTTTCGGCCCGTCGTGGGCCGCGAACGTGAGCTCGCGCACATCGAACGCAGCTGGGCGCAGGCCAGCGCGGGCACACTCAACACGGTCGGGCTGGCGCTACGTGGTGAGGCGGGGATCGGTAAGAGCCGGCTGGCGGCGGCGGCGGTGGAACTGGCCGAACAGTCGAATTCCGTGGTGATCGAGCTGTCCGGATCGCCGTTGCACAGCGACGTCGGGCTGCACCCGGTACGCCGATTGCTCGAGCAGCGCTGCGGGATCGATCGTGAGACATCCCCGGCCGAGCTCATCGCACGCCTGGAAACCGAGGTGCGGGCGCGCGGCCTTTATTCGACGACGTTCGTTCCGCTGCTGGCGCCCGTACTCGCCATCTCCCCGCAGGCCGGCTACCAGGCGGCCGACGCCGACGGCGTGAAGCTGTACCGGCGGATTGCGCGCGCGGTGCGTGACTATCTGCTCGCCTGCCTCGGCGACGGCCCCGCGCTTGTGGTGGTCGAAGACATGCACTGGTTCGACGAAGACACCACCGAGGTCGTCGAGTCATTGCTGCAGGAAGACTCTGGCCGGCTGCTGGTGGTGATGACCAGCCGCGAGACCGCGTCCGTCTCGGGTGACCAACACGTTGCCAACTTCGTGCTCGCCCCGCTGTCGGATCGGGAGAGTGACGAACTGATCGTCGCCCTCTATCCGGAACTGAGCGCCGACGGACGTCGCGCGGTATGTCGCCGCTGCGATGGCCTGCCGCTGTTCATCGAGGAGGTCGTCGCCAAGCTCAAGGAGCAGCCCGCCGACGCCGCGGAGTCCGCCCACGTGCCCGACTCGCTGTATGAGGCTCTGTTTGCCCGGTTGCGGTCCCGCGACGCCGTCCGGGTGGCCGAGGGCGCGGCGGTGGTCGGCAATCCCATCGACCGACGCTTGCTCGCGGCGGCGGTCAAGATTCGTGAGTCCGAACTGGACGCTGCGATAACGGAGTTGTGCGCCGGGCGTGTTCTCGAACCGGTCGGTGAAGAGACCTGGCGATTCCGGCACGAACTCCTCCGCGACATCGCGGCCGAACTATCGCCACCCTCCCTTCGCCGCCGGATGCACGGCCGGGTCGCGGACGCGCTGCTGTCGTTCACCGCTGACGCGAACACCGACTGGCCGCTGATCGCCAGTCACTACGAACGCGCAGAACGGTACGAGGCGGCGGCGTCGGCCTATCGGAAGGCTTCCGGCGTGGCCCGGCGGCGGGGCGCGCTGCAGGAGGCCCGTTCCTACCTGAGCCATGCGATTTCGCAGATCGAACGGTTACCCGCCGGACCCGAGCGGGATCGGCGCGAGATTTCGCTGCGCCTGCGGCGCGGTTTCCTGTTCTACGCGGCTGAGGGCCCGCTGAGCCTGAATGCGGCCGCCGACTTCGAACGTTGCCTGCAACTGCACGGAACCGAGGTCACCGACGAGCTGTTCTCGATATTGTCAGCGCTGTACGGACACTACGTGATTCGGGCCGACCTGCGCCGTGCGCATGTGGTGCTGCAGGCCGTCGAGGCGGGCGTCGTCCAAGGCCGACCCTCGGAATGGCCTACCGTCACAGCCGGATTCGGGATGGTGGCGTGGTACCGCGGCGAATTCGACAGTGCCCGAGAAAAGCTGGAAACGGCGGCATCGGAGCGGCGCAACGTGAAACAGGAAGTCATAGCGGGCTGGTTCATGGCGAACGAGCCGATCGCGTCCATCCACACCCATCTCGCGTTGGCGCGCTACGTCCAGGGTGATCTCAGCGGCGCCGCCGACGAATTGCTGGAGTCCGCGCGGCGGTGCGAGGCCGTGGGGGTGCCGCAAGGACCGTTCAGCCTCGCGTACGCACGACAGATGGAAGTGTTCATCCGCATCGATTCCGGTGAACTCGATCGCGCCGCGGCGGTCGGCGCCAGTCTGATCGCGGATGCCCGCAAGCACGGCCTTGACTCGTGGGTGATGATCGGCTCCGCTCAACAAGCCCTCGTCGCCGCCCTGCAGGCCATGACCGCGTCCCCCGGCGATCGAGAAGCGCTGGATGGGCACATCGCAGCCGTCACCGGGATCGTCGATCGGTGGCGGGCAGTGGGGCTCAACGCGATGATCACCATCTACGACGGCGTGCTCGCGCGTCTACTGCTGGCCGTCGGCGAACCCGCCCACGCCCGCGAGCGGGTCGACGCCGGGCTGCGGCTGGCCGGCGAAACCGGGATGCGCTTCCACGACGCTGAGCTGCTCCGCATCCGGGCCCACACCCACGACGACTTCGGCCAGCGCCGTGACGGGTTGCGCGCCGCCATCGAACTCGCCCGCGAACAGGATGCGGTCATCTACGAATTGCGCTCTGCAGCAGACGATTTCGAGCTACACGGGGAAGCGGCACGGCAGGGACTGCGGGACAGCGTGGCCCGCTTCCCGGGCAGGAGCACGTGGCCGGAATTGGCACGTGCGCGGGCCCTGCTGGGGTGAACCGTAGCTTGGGCCGTGGCAAAGGCCGGGTCGTCATCCTGGGCGGGGGTATGGCCGGCCTGTCTGCGGCCTGGCGGCTCAGCGCGCCCGGGTGGCGCGACCGTTTCGAGTCGATCACGGTCTACCAGCGTGGCTGGCGACTGGGCGGCAAGGCGGCGTCCAGCCGTGGCGCCAACGGGCGAATCGAGGAACACGGCCTGCACATCTGGTTGGGCTCCTACGAGAACGCGTTCGGGTTGCTGCGCGAGTGCTACGCCGAGTTGGACCGGGCGAGGACGGACCCGGCCGCGCCGGTCCAGACGTGGGACCAGGCGCTGATTCCCGCCGACAACCTGGGGCTGGCGGATCGATGGGGTGCCGATTGGCTGGTCTGGCTGGGCACGTTCACCCGCAACGACGAACTGCCCGGCGAGCCCGGTAGCAGCGGCCGGGAGATGACCGCGGTGGGGTTTCTGCAACGCGCGTTCGGCCTGCTCGTCGACTTCGCCGAATCGATTCGCGACCCGCGGCCCGACGGCCTGATCCTGTCCGGCTCACCGAACCCGGCGGCCGGCGCCGACAGCGTCGACGCCGTTCGCGGCGCACTGCTGGCCGCGCTGCTGGCGCTGACCGAAGCCCCGCCCGCCGGTGCCGAGGTGACCGAACTGCTCGGCGCCGTCCTCGACGCGATCCGCGGCGCGCTCGACTACGAAGAACGTCCGGACCACCGGCGCTCCTGGTTGTTGATGTCGCTGGTGACGGCCACCGCCCGCGGGATTCTTGCCGACCAGCTGATCACCGATCCCCGCGGATTCGGGGCGATCAACGACGAAGACTTCTCCGCGTGGCTGCTGCGCCACGGCGGGCACCGGGATGTCCTGGAATTCCCGTTGATTCGCGGCCTCTACGACCTCGTGTTCGGCTACGAGGACGCCGATCCCCGTCGGCCGGCCTTCGGCGCCGGCTTGGCCGTGTTTCTCACCGGCCTGGTCTTGTTCGAGTACAAGGGCGCGGTGTTCTGGAAGATGACCGCGGGGATGGGCGACATCGTGATCGCTCCCATCTACCAGGTCCTGCGGCAGCGCGGGGTGCGGTTCGAGTTCTTCCACCGCCTGGACGGATTGCACCTGGACCCCGGGCATCGGGCCGTCGACACGATCACCATGGCGCGCCAGGTTCGGCTCGCCGACGGCATCGATCACTACGAGCCGCTCACCACCGTGCGCGGGCTGCCGGTGTTCCCGTCGCAGCCCCTGATCGACCAGGTGTCGGGTCCCGACCGGGCCCGCATCCGTGACTGGCATTCGCTCGAAACACATTGGGGCCGTGCGGAAGACGCGGAGAGCAGGGTCTTGCGCCGCGGCGTCGACTTCGATCATGTCGTCTTGGCCGTTTCCCTGGGCATGGTCGACATCGTCGCCGGAGAACTCGTCGCCGACCGGCCTGCCTGGAGGGACATGACCAGGCATGTCCGCACCGTGGCCACGCAGGCCTTTCAGATCTGGCTGCGCCGTGACGAGCCGACGCTGGGCTGGCACGGGAAACCCGAGGTGACGACCAGCGCCTACCTGCCGCCCTTCGAGACCTGGGCGTCGATGGCACAGACGCTGTGGGCCGAGGATTGGCCGAACGACGATCCGGCGCGAACCGTCGCCTACTTCTGCGGCAGCCTCGACGCGCCGTGGCCCATTGACGAGGACCCGGCAAGCTACGTCCGCCGGTATGAGGGGCAGGTCCGCGCCGACGCGGTGACTTTCATGAACCGAGATATCGGTCTGTGGTTCCCGAATGCGTTGGGTGCGAATGGATTTGCCTGGGACCTACTGTGCGGCTCGGACGGCCTACGGGACGCGTCGGCATTGCGGAGCCAGCATTTCAGCGTGAACATCGACCCGTCGGACCGCTATGTGCAGTCGGTGCCCGGCTCCGACCGGTACCGGCTGCGGCCGGACGAAAGTGGTTACGACAACCTGGTATTGGCGGGCGACTGGACCGACTGCGGCATGAACGCCGGATGCATCGAGGCCGCCGTGCGCTCGGGTCTGCAGGCCGCCAACGTGCTGCTGGGGCGCGGCCGGCATTACGGCATCCGCGGCTACTACTTGCCTTGAGCGCGTGGACGTTACGTCACGGCGCCGAAGTTGGTGCTGCTGCTCAGACTTTCCCATTTCGCGATCTGGGCTTCCCGCGCGCCCGCGATATAGCGATACGCGGTCACGGCGTCGGGACCGAGCAGCAGGAATGCGGGCGGCTCGCTCGATTCGACGGCCGCGATGATCGCGGCGCCCGCCTTGGCCGGGTCGCCGGTCTGATTGCCGTGCATGGTGTCGGTTTCCTTGCGGCGCTGCCCGGCGGTGGCCGCGTAATCGTCGATGACGGTGACCGACTGTGCGAGCGATCGACCGGCGAAGTCGGTTCGGAAGGCGCCGGGCTCGACAACCGTCACCGAGATGCCCAGCGGCGCGAGCTCACCGTGCAGGGCGCCGCTCATGCCCTCGACAGCGGCCTTGGCCGCGGAATAGTAGCCCGATCCCACCGGGGTCAGCTGCACGCCGATCGAGGAGATGTTCACGATGGCGCCGCTGCGACGGGCCCGCATCCCGGGCAGGACGGCCTTGATCATCGAGACGGCACCGAAGAAGTGGGTCTCGAACAGGGTGCGGACGTCGGCGTCGTCGCCCTCTTCGACCGCGGAGCGGTAGCCGTAGCCGGCGTTGTTGACCAGGACATCCACGCCCCCGAACCGCTCGTCGGCCTCCCGCACGGCCGACGCGACCTGCGCGGGGTCGGTTACGTCGAGGGCGACGGCGAGCACCCGGTCCGGCCTGCTGTCGGCCAAGTCGGCGACCTTGGCGACGTCGCGCGCGGTGACGACGGCATTGTGGCCGGCGGCGATGACGGCTTCGGCCAGTGCGCGGCCGAGTCCTGTTGAGCAGCCGGTGATCAGCCAGGTGGACATGACACATGCCTCCTTCGGTCGAGGTCTATCCGCCGGGGTCGGCTCACAAACGTGCGGCGGCAGGGCGTTCCAGTCGGAAGGTGCGCTTGAAGCCGGCCGGGTGCGTCGTCAGCGTCACCTCCACCGCGCCACTGGGGGCGACGACGTAGCGTTCCTCGACGTCCGGCCCGTCATTCCACCGGCCGACCGGCTGGCGCCCGAGGTCCTCGCGGTCGTAGAGGGCGGGGTCGAAGGGGAAGAGGACCGGATCGTAGGGCGTCACGTCTCCGTCGGGACGACCGTTGACCAGGCGGCTGCACTCCACGAAGCGGAAGTGTCCGATGTTGTGCGCCGCCCGGTAGGTCCGCCTGACCACCAGCGGGGAGTGCCCATCCGCCGGCAGCGAGGCGTCCTTGGGCACGATCGGGTCGAAGACCACGTCGTTGCCGGCCCGCGCCTCGCGGAAGACGCCGAAATGCCGCGAAAAGCGTTCGGACACCGCGAAACCGGACTCCTTGTCGAGAAACACGGCGAGACCGATGGCCGTCGCCGCAAACGGGTGCGGCGAGCGCTTCACTCGCTTCTCGCCGAACGCCGTGCGCAGCATCCGCGCCACCAGCGGAAAGCCCCCGGCCCCGCCGACCACGTAGATGCCCGCCACCTCCGACCATTCCACGTCGGTGCCGCCACCACTCGGGTTGCGCAGGACGCGCCGCAGCAGTTCCACCGTCTGGTCGACCAGCGGTGCACACACGGCGTAGACGTCGTCGATGCCGCAGGAGAACGGGGGGCGGTCCACCGCGTCGACCCCGGTCAAGTCCACCAGAAACCGGCGGGTCTGCGGCCCCACGGCCTCTTTACGGGCGGCGCACTCGTCGCGCAGCAGGTCGCGGGTGGCGGAATCGACCTCTTTCAGCTCCGACCGGGCGAGGACGAGGTCCACGATCGCCTCGTCGAAGTCGTCACCGCCGAGACGCTGGATGCCTTCGCTGATGACCACTTCGTTGGCCTGCCCGGTCATCTTCAGCAGCGAGGCGTCGAACGTACCCCCGCCGAGGTCGTAGATCAGGACGTACTCGCGTTTGCTCGTGATGGTGGAGCGGTAGCGATGCGCGTATTCGAGGCTGGCCGCGGACGGCTCGTTCAGCAGCGCGACGACGTGGAAGCCGGCGGCCACGAAGGCGTCCAATGTCAGCAGGCGCTGGGCGGTTGAGGCGTTGGCCGGGACGCTGATCGCGGCCTCGATGGTCTCGCCCGGGCCGAGGCCGGCGTTGGAGCGCCGCTGCAGGTCGGATTTCAGCTGAGCCAGAAAGCCGGAGAGGAGATCGGCCAGCCGGTGGGTACGCCCGGCGAGGTGGACCTCGGTGTGCGGCCCGGCGTCGTTGAGAATGCGCTTGAACGAGCGCAGCACCGACCATCCCGGCTCGTGGCGCGCGACGGCGGCGTCGGCACCGAACCGCAACTCTCCGGCGGCGTTGCCGGCGATGATCGAAGGCCAGGCGTCCAGTCCGTCGAACGAGAGGACGGGGTAATTACCCCGATCGACGGCCGCAACGACGGTGTGGGTGGTGCCGAAGTCGATGCCGACCCTCATCGCGCAATTTTAGGGCCGCGCCGCGGACTTCGGTACAACCGGTTTGCCCGCGTGCCGCTCCCGGTGCTGGCGACCCGCCGCACCGGGCGCGGGCGGTCAATCCTCGAAATGGCGCCGATAGTCGTTGCGCTCCAGCCACCACTGCAGGTTGTACATCCCGGTGGCGGCCATCACCATCAGCAATGCGGTGACGACGACGATTACCACGTTCATAGTCTGTCCATTTCGCGTCCCATGACGGAGTCCTCGAGAAATGTGTAACGCTTCGGGTAATACGGCGGCTTGGGGCGCGATGAATCCCGTGAGGTCACGAATATCCGCCGCACGAGGTCCAGCAGCCTGCCGCCGATCTTCTCGCGGCGCATCCCCGCGGCGGCTGCGGTGCCGAAAAGCACCTCCTGCGTAGTGATCAGAACTTCGGTGGATGACTCCTCAACCGAGGGTGTGGCCGTGGACGATTGAGGCATTTCCTCGTCGGGAGGGTCGGTGGTGTCAGCGAATCCCGTTGGTGGAAGCGACATTTCGTATACCTCCGTTGCGGTGTGGCATCGGTGGCCGGGCGAATCGGCCGGTGCTGCAATCACCGTAAGAGCGACGATCCGCTCTAGGCATGCGTAGTCGACTACCTATTTCTACGTGTGCTCAACTACTCAGTTCGAGGTAGCGGGCAGCGCTCAAAGCTCTTGGGCACCAACCAACCCGATGGTTGGCGCCGGCAGCGCGTCCCACTGGCGTTGCACTTCGCGTTCCCTGGCCGTGGGGATCATGCCGGAGGGCGCGAACCGTTTGGACGGCGACGGATCTTCCTCGGTCAACGGCATGCCGCCGCCACGAATTGCCCTGAGCGCGGCGACAAGTCCGACGATCACCACAATGACGACGACCACCGCGAAAAGGATGGACAGCGTGCCCTGGATGAAGGTGTTCCTGATGACCTCATTGATCTGATGGACGTTCTTGGCCGAACCGAACGCGGTTTTGCCCGCGTGTTTGGCAGCCAGATATTGCGAATGTTGTGTCCAGTAGCCGATCGCGGGATCCGCGGAGAAGATCTTCTGCCACGACGCGGTCAGCGTGACCGCCAGATCCCACAGCAGCGGAGCGCCGGGGATCCACGCCCACCTCAACAGGCCCTTTTTGATGACGACCACGGTGATGACGGTCAGCGCTATGGCCGCGAGCAGCTGGTTGGCGATGCCGAACAGCGGGAACAGGGTGTTGATGCCACCCAGCGGGTCGGTCACCCCCATCAGCAGGATGCTGCCCCACGCCGCGGCCACGGCCAGGCTGCAGATCCACACGCCCGGGCGCCAGCTGGGGTTTCGCAGTTTGGCCAGCGGACCGCCCACGTTGCCGAGCGAGTCGGAGAGCATGAAACGCGCGACACGGGTACCCGCATCGACGGCGGTGAGGATGAACAGTGCCTCGAACATGATCGCGAAGTGGTACCAGAACCCCTTGAGGGCCGAGCCGCCGAAAACCCGTTGCAGTACTTCGGACATGCCGACGGCCAGAGTCGGTGCCCCGCCGGTGCGCGACACGATGGACTTTTCGCCCACGGCCGCCGCGGCTTGCTTGAGCTGGTCGGCGGTCGCCGGGGTCCCCGACAGGCCGAGCCGGTTGACGTAGTCGGCGGCGCTGGCCGCGGTGCCGCCGGTTTGCGCGGCGGGCGCGTTGAGGGTGAAGTACAGGTGCTGGTCGAGGATCGACGCGCTGATCAACGCCATCACGGCGACGAACGACTCGGTGAGCATGCCGCCGTAACCGATCAGCCGCATCTGGCTTTCCTTCTCCACCAGCTTCGGCGTCGTCCCCGACGAGATCAGCGCGTGAAATCCGGACAGCGCGCCACACGCGATGGTGATGAATAGGAACGGGAACAGCGAACCGGCGAACACCGGTCCGTCGCCGCTGGAGGCGAATCGCGAGATCGCGGGTGCGGCCATGAGCGGGCGCGCGATGCAGATGCCGATCGCCAGTAGCGCGATGGCGCCAACCTTCATGAACGTGGACAGGTAATCGCGCGGGGCCAGCAGCAACCACACCGGCAGCACCGACGCCACGAATCCGTAGATGATGATCAACCACGACACCGTGACCGGCGACAGGTTCAACCAGGTTGTGCCCCAGGATGTTTCGCCGACCCAATGGCCGGAAGCCACGGCGAGCATGAGCAGCACGAAGCCGATGATCGACACCTCGCCCACTCGTCCGGGCCGCAGGAACCGCAGATAGCAGCCCATGAAGAGGGCGATCGGGATGGTCATGGCGATGGAGAACACGCCCCACGGGCTCTGGGCCAGTCCCCGGACCACCACCAGCGCGAGCACGGCGATGATGATCACCATGATGACGAAGGTCCCGATCAGGGCGGCGGTGCCGCCGGTGGTGCCGAGCTCGTCGCGCGCCATCTGCCCCAGGGAACGACCTCGTCGCCTCGTGGAGAGCCATAACACCAGGTAGTCCTGCACGCCGCCGGCGAACACCGCGCCGAGGATGATCCAGATGCTGCAGGGCAGATAGCCCATCTGGGTGGCCAGCACCGGACCGACGAGTGGCCCGGCCCCGGCGATGGCGGCGAAATGGTGGCCGAACAGCACCCGCCGGTCGGTCGGCACGTAGTCGGTGCCGTCGTCGACGACTTCGGCCGGCGTCGCGTGGTCGTCGCGCGGGCGAACGATCTTCATTTCGATCAACCGGGCGTAGAAGCGGAATCCGAGGATGTATGTGCAGATCGCCGCGACCACAAACCAGACCGCGTTCACCGTCTCGCCGCGAGAGAACGCGATGACCGCCCAGGCGATTGCCCCGATCAGGGCGATCACGCCGAAGGCGATTTTGTGCCGGATGGTGATGGGGGAGTGGTCGATGATCGCGACGGGCGGTAGGTCTTTCTCGGTGCGGACGTAGCTGACGCCGTTGTCGTGTTCTTTAATTGCCACGGCGAAAACCCTACGCGCGCAAATACGACCTGAATATGGCAAGCCCGCTTCGGGCGTGGTTTCAGTACAGCGCCCGCACGGCATCGATGGTGTCGGCTTCGGCCGGGCTCTTGTCGTCGCGGTAGCGCACCACCCGGGCAAACCGCAGCGCCAGTCCGCCGGGGTAGCGCGACGATTTCTGCACGCCGTCCAGCGCGATCTCGACCACCTGCTCGGGTCGTATGTGGACGACGTAATCCTCGGTCCCGCCAATGGCGAGTTCGCCGAACCTGGCCGTCTGCCAGTCCAGCATCGCATCGGTCATGCCCTTGAAAGTCTTTCCCACCATGACGAATTCACCGCTGGCCGGATCACGGGCGCCCAGGTGGATGTTGGACAGCTTGCCGCGGCGCCGCCCCGACCCCCACTCCACGGCCAGCACCACCAGATCCAACGTGTGCACGGGCTTGACCTTCAACCAGCCCGCCCCGCGACGGCCCGCAAGGTAGGGCGCGCCGGGCGCCTTGGCCATCACTCCTTCGTGGCCCGCGGCCAGGGTGGCGTTCAGGAAGTCGGCGGCCTGCGACGGATCCGACGTCACGAGCCGATCGACGCGGTGCGGCGGCGGCACCAGCGCGTCCAGGGCGGCCAGCCGCTCGGTCGTCGGCGCGTCGAGCAGGTCGACGCCGTCGCAATGCAGGATGTCGAAGAAGAACACCGAAAGCCGCTGGGCCGAAAGGGCCCCAGCCACATCGACGGATCGGCCGAACCGCGACGCGGTGACCTGGAAGCGGTGCGGCCGGTTGTCGGGCCGCAGCGCGATCGCCTCACCGTCGGCGATCAGGTCGGTTACCGGCAGCGCCAGCGTCGCCTCCACCACCTCGGGCAGCCGGGCGGTGACGTCGTCGAGGCTTCGGGTGTAGACGGTGATCTCGTCGGCCGCCCGGTGGATCTGCACCCGCGCGCCGTCCAGCTTCGCTTCGAAAATGGTTGTGCCGTCGTGGCGTTCGAGCGCGTCGGCGACGCCGGTGGCGGTCTGGGCCAGCATCGGGCTGACCGGCCGGCCCACCCGCAGCGTGAAGGCGTCGAGCGCCGCGGCTCCGCCGGACGGGCCGGCGTTCAGACCGGCCGCCGCGACCGCCGGCAGATCCCCGCCCAACATCGCGGCACGTTGTACCGAGGCGGCCGGGAGCCCGGCGGCCTTGGCCACCGCGTCGGCCATGATCCCGGCCAGTGCACCCTGCCGCAGCTCCCCGCCGAGTAACCGCAGCAGAAAGGTCTGCTCGGTCTCGGTTGCGGCGGCGAACAACCCGCCGACGAGTTGGGCGCGCCTCGCTTGGGCCCCCTTGCCCGACACGGCCCCGATTTCCGAGAACGTGGCGTCGACGCCGATGACGGTCAGCACCGGATGCCCAGGCTCCCGAGCCGGCGGCGGAAGCGACCGCAACGACGCCCAGCCGACGCCGATCTGGCGTTGACGCAGCTCACCGGAGAGCCACGACACCACGATCGCGACCGCTTCGGGTTCGGCTGCGGCGCGCCGCAGCAGGTCGGCGATGTGCGAAACCTTACTCAGGCGCGACGAGGTGCCGCCCACGCTGAGCGATGTGCTTGCGACGTCGAGAAGGAGCACGGTTGTCAGCTTGGCACGGCTCGCCGACAACCCTGCCGGGCCGACGGGCTAGCGTGCGTAGATAACGTTACAGATTGCAGGGATTCTGATAAGTCCGACAAGGAGGGTCCGGATGGAGATCAACGGGAAGAAAGTCGTCGTCATCGGCGGCGCGTCCGGGATGGGTCGTGCCACCGCGGAGCTGCTGGCCGAACGCGGCGCGCAGGTCGCGGTGCTCGATCGGGAGGGTTCCGACGGCAAGAGCGTCGCCGAGGGCCTCAGTGGCGGCGCCGGCGCGTTCTATCCGGTGGACGTCACCGACTTCGCGGGTACCGAGCAGACGTTGCACACGGCGGTCGACAAGCTGGGCGGCCTGCATGTCACGGTCACCACCGCCGGCGGCGGCATCGCCAAGCGGACCCTGACCAAGTCCGGTCCCCACGACCTCGAATCCTTCCAATCCGTGATCGACCTCAACCTCGTCGCCACCTTCAACATCAGCCGCATCGCCGCCGCGCACATGTCCAAGAACGAGCCGGAGGACGAGGAACGCGGAGTCATCATCAACACCGCTTCGATCGCAGCCTTCGAGGGCCAGATCGGACAGGTCGCCTATACCGCCGCCAAGGCCGGGATCGCCGGCATGTGCCTGACCATGGCTCGTGACCTGGGGTCGATGGGAATTCGTGTGCTGGCAATCGCCCCCAGCCTGTTCCTGACCGGCCTGACCTCGATGGTGCCCGACGAGATGGCGGCCAGCCTGACCCGCGACGCGGCCTTCCCGAAGCGCATGGGCCGGCCGATCGAATACGCGAAGCTGGTCGCGGCCATCGTGGACAACCCCATGCTCAACGGCCAATGCCTGCGGCTGGACGCCGGACAGCGGTTCGCACCCAAATAAAAACCCGGTCGGCCGCGCTTCCGGGCAATAAGTACACTCTTTAGAACGGCCCGGCAATGATGCCGGCTGTTCAGCGGCGCGAGGAGGGTCCTCATGGGGATCGCACTGACAGACGACCATCGCGAACTGGCCGAGGTGGCTCGCGCGTTCCTGACCTCACACAAGGCGCGGTGGGCGGCGCGCTCGCTGCTCGATGCGGCCGAAGAATCCCGACCCGAATTCTGGCAGAACCTGGCTGAGCTCGGCTGGCTCGGACTACATGTCGACGAAGAGCACGGCGGTTCGGGCTATGGGTT
>Ga0210389_10002108_pt1 | contig 15840 bp, 12 predicted proteins | sample IncBWH28OmetaG_FD_160127 | JGI IMG/M metagenome (GOLD analysis project Ga0210389, IMG submission 160127) | Forest soil microbial communities from Barre Woods Harvard Forest LTER site, Petersham, Massachusetts, United States - Inc-BW-H-28-O ...
GGTGTCCGGGTCGAACCAGCGGACCTTCCCGGGCACCGGGCGCAGCCAGAGCTCGGCGTCCTCGGCGGCGGCGAAGTCGCTTTGGGTGAGCACCTTGAACTCGGTGCCCTCGATCGTCACCGTGACGAGTACGTGCGAGCCGAGCGGCTCCACCACCCGGACCCGGCCGGGCACGGCGCCTGGCGCCCCGGCGGCGGACGGTACCACGCTCTCGCCGCGGATCCCGGCGAGCAACCGCCGCCCCGCGAGTCCGCGCAGCGCCTCAGGCACGGGGAACGCGTGCGCGCCGACCCGCGCCAGCGGCTGCCCGTCGGTGACCTCGATGGCCGCGGGCAGGAAGTTCATCGGCGGGTTGCCGATGAACCCGCCGACGAAGGTGCTCACCGGATGCTCGTACACCCGCAGCGGCGCGTCGCACTGGACGATCCGCCCGTCCCGCATCACGGCCAGCCGGTCACCCAGGCTGAGCGCCTCGACCTGGTCGTGCGTGACGTAGATCGTCGTGGTCTTCAGCTCGTGCACGATCCGCTTCAGGTCCGACCTGAACTTCAGCCGCAGCAGCGCGTCCAGGTTGGACAGCGGCTCGTCCATCAGCAGGACCGACGGACCCGCGGCGATCGCGCGCGCCACCGCCACCCGCTGCCGCTGGCCGCCCGACAGCTGGCCGGGCCTGCGTTGCAACAGGTCGGAAAGCTCGACCATGCCGGCGGCCCAGCGCACCCGCTCGTCGGTCGTCGCCGCGTCCGTGTGCTTCATCCTCAGGCCGAACGCGATGTTCTGGAAGACCGTCAGGTGCGGGAAGACCGCGTAGTTCTGGAAGACCATCGCGAGGTCCCGCTGCCGCGGCGGGAGGGTGGTCACGTCCCTGTTGCCGATGGTCACGGTGCCGCTGTCGGCGAACTCAAGGCCGGCGATCATGCGCAGCAGCGTGGTCTTGCCGCAGCCGCTCGGCCCGAGGAGCACGAAGAACTCACCGTCCGCGACGGTCAGGTCCACGTCGCTCACCGCGGCCACCCGGCCCCGGTCGAAGGACTTGGTCACTCCCCGGACGACGATGTCGGCCATCCCCTGAGTCCTTCCTTACTTAGCCCCGGCGCTCGACACCGAAGCCGAGTATGTAGCGGCGCATGATGAAGATGAACACGAACGTCGGGATCATCAGCAGCCACGCCGCGGCGAATTTGTACGGGTCAGGTGAGGCGCTCAGCGCGTTGAGTACCAGGGCGGGCAGCGTCGGGCGCTCGATCGTCAAGATGGAGGCCGCGAACACCTCGTTGTACGACATCAGCACGGCGAACGAGGCGGCGGCGGCGAGCCCGGGCAGCGCGAGCGGCAGGACCACCCGCCAGAACGCGCCAGGCCGGCCGCAGCCGAATACCTGCGCCGCCTCCTCGAGGTCGACGGGGATCCCCGCGAGGACGCTGCTCGTGATCAGCACGACGAACGGCAGCACCAGCGCGGTGTGCATCAGCGCGACCGCCCAGACGGTGTCGTAGATGCCCCACTGCAGGAAGAACACGGCGAGGGGGATGGAGAGCACCACGACGGGGAACGCGCGGGTCGACACGATCGACATCTGGTAGGGGTTCCTGCCGCGGAACCGGTACCTGGCGATGGCGTACCCGGCCGGGGTGCCGATCAGCATGGACAGCGCGACGGTGATCGCCGCGACGATGACGCTGCGGCCGAGCGCGGCGGGCACGCCCACGGAATCCCAGAAGAACCTCATGGTGCCGGTCGACCAGTCCGGCCACAGCGACTTCGGGTACTGGTAGACGCCGTTTTGGGTGCTGAACGCGCCTGCCGTCAGCAGGTACATCGGGAACAGCACCCAGACGGCGAGGATCACCGCGCCCGCGTACTTCCCGAACGCCCGCGCCTTCACGACGGCAGCCCGCTCACGAGGCCTGCTCCGTCCGCACCGGCAGCATCACGAGGAACAGGGCGGTGGACACCAGCGACAGCAGCATGATGAGGATGCCGTACGCGGCGGCCAGGTGCGGCTCCTGGTACTGGGTGTACGCGTTGTTCGCTTTGGTCGCCAGCACGGAAAGGCTTGACCCCGCCAGGGCGATGACCGTGGCGAACACCTCGAAGGCCAGCACGGTCCGCAGGATCAGCGCGGTGCGCAGCGTCGGGCGCAGCAGCGGCAGCGTGACGTGCCACAGCTTCTGCCAGGGCGAGGCGTAGAAGACGTCGGCGGCCTCTGAGTACTCCCTGGGGATGGCCTGCAGCCCGCCGACCAGGATGATGACGATGATCGAGGTGGACCGCCACGCCTCGGCGACGACGATCGTCGCGATGATCAGCAACTGGTGCTGGTAGCTCAGCCAGATGAACGGCTGGTGGATGATCCCGAGGTCCTGCAAGACGCTGTTCAGCCAGCCCTGCTGGGTGAAGACCGAGTACCAGATGATGCCAGAGGTGAGGTCGCTGATCCCCAGCGGCAGCATGTAGACGTAGAACCAGAATCCCGACCCGCGCAGCTTCGCGTTCACCAGGAGCGACATCGCGAGGGCGAGCACTAGCTGCACCGGCAGGATGATGGCCAGCATGATCAGCGTGTTCCACACCGACGACCAGAATCCCGGGTCGTTGAGCAGCCCGTGGACGGTGCTCAGGCCCCACTGCCCGTCCTGGCCGGTGAACGCCAGCCGCAGGCCCTGCAGCAGCGGCACGATGAAGAACACCACGAGGTACGCGACGGACGGCGCGAGCAGGACGTAAGGCGCCGCGCCCGGGCGGCGGCGCCGGGCGGCCGCCGGGCGGTCCGGCTTGAGGCCGGCTGGCACGCTCGCGCTCGTCCCGCCGCGAGGCGCTGCTCTCTCAGCCAACCTGGCAGACTCCCGTGCTCGCCGGGTCCGGCTTCCAGCAGGCCGCCCCGGCCTGCTGGAGAACCGACTGGAGAGTGGTCGCCTCGGCGGCGAGCGTCGCGGGGATCGGCGCGCCGTTGAGCGCGATCGCGGTGAACGCGTCGACGAAGGCCTTGTCGTAAGTGGCCGACTGGGCGCCGAGGCCGACCGGCAGCTGCGAGGCAAGCGCGCCGGGCGCGCCGGTCGTCGCGTCGATGGCCTTGGCCTCGGCGCTCACCCCGGGGGCCAGGCTCGACGGCAGCGCGCTGGCGCCGACAGGGGGGAACCACGACTCGGCGTTGAGCATGGTGGCCTGGGTCTGCTGCTGGGCGAGGTAGGAGATGAGCGACTTGGCCTGCGTGACGCGCTTGCTCGTCGTCGGGATCGCGAGGCCGCCGAGCACGGGCTCGTAGCCGAGGCCCTTCGGCCCGCTTGGCGCGGGGAAGACGACGAAGTTGTCCGGCTGCTGCTGCAGCGCGTTGCTCAGCCGCACCGCGTGGTCCCAGGCGACCCACACCTCGCCGGACAGCAGCGGTTCGTCCATCATCGCGTACGTCGGTGACTGCGGGTTGGTGACGGCCCACAGCTGCTTGAAGTACTGCCACATGGTGACCGCCGCCTGGCTCTTGAACGTGGTGTTGAGCCCGCCGGTGAAGCTCGGGTAGGCGTACCCCTGGAAGAAGCGCTTGATCAGGCCGGTGGGGCTGGCGGGGAACCCGATCAGCTGCTGTCCCGTGGCGCTCTTCAGCGCCTGGCCCCAGGCAAGCAGCTGGTCGTAGGTGAGCGTGTTGACGTCCGCGCCTGACGGCAGGTGGGCGAGGGCCTTCTTGTTCGCGACCATGAGGTAGGTCGCCGTGATCCACGGCACGAACCGGTAGGCGCCCTTGATCTTCGCCAGGTCGAGGTACGCCTGCGGGAAGTTCCTGTCCTTCAGCTCGCCGATGACGTCGCTCATGTCGCGCAGCGGGATCTGGGCCTCAAGGGCGACGAAGTCGCCTTGCAGCCCGCCGATCAGGTCGAGGGTGCCCGCGCCCGCCTTCGCCTGGGCGATGACCTGGTCGACGAACTGCGTCGTGTCGGCGAACGAGGTGAAGCTGACGCCAGAGGACTTGAAGCCGCTGAGGATCTTGCTGCGCATCGCCGCGGTCTCCACGGTCGTGGAAAGCTGGTCGGACAGGAAGATGAGGTTGCCCCCGCCCCCGCCCCCGCCGCCGGTGCTTCCCCCCGAGCCGCAGGCGCTGAGCAGGCCCGCGGCGGCGGCGCCCGCCCCGGCGGCCGCGCCGAGCCTGAGCACCCCGCGCCGCGAGATCTTGCCGTCGCGGTCCCGGGCCGAGCCACCGTCCATGCCACGCCTCCGACGTTGAATCGAGCATCGCAAGAAAACCGGCGGCGCTGACGTCCGGAGAGAACTCCCCCGTCACTCTGCGCCCTGCTAATAACCAGTAGAAAGTCTGCGCAGATGATTGTCAAGATATTGCCATCGCATTGGAATGATGACCGCAAGCGCCTACATAGAAAGGCGTTTCGGTCAATCGCCGACTAGCGGCGCAGCATGCGTGTGATGATTGTGACGATAAGCGTTCCAGCGGATAAATGATTGGCTTCTGCCGCTAGTGGTGACCAGGCAGCCCGCCGGGCGTTAGCCGCCGACGCGGGTCGCCTCGCTTACGATCGCGATCAGCGCCGCCACCGCCTCCGCGGCGTCCGGGCCGTCGGCGGAGACCGTGACCACCTGGCCCCTGGTCGCGCCGAGCCCCATCACGCCGAGTACGCTCTTGGCGTCGACCGTCTTGCTGCCCGCGGTGACCGACACCGATGCGGCGACCCTTCCGGCCGCGACGGCGAGCGCACCCGCCGGCCGCGCGTGCAGGTCCCCCGTCAGCGTGATCGACTCAGAGCTTGCGGGCATGCCATGCCTCCTCCGCGGCCGTGGCGACCGCCTTCAGGTCCGCTCCCGCGGCGGCGGTCACCGTCGCCGCCACCGCCCCCTCCACGAACGGCGCGTCCGCGAGGACCACGCGCGCGCCAGGCATGTCCTCAAGCATGGCCCGCACGGTGAGCACCGCGCTGCCCAGGTCGGGCAGCACCAGCACGCCCGCGCCCGACTCGGCGCTCGCCACCGCGAGCGCCACCTTCTCCGCGCTTGTGCCGAGTTCGCCGTCCTCGGTGCCGCCGGCGGCGAGCACCCGCACCGTCCCGCCGCTGACCTGGCCGGCGAGGTCCGCCGCGCCCTCCGCAAGCTGGACGCTGTGCGATACCAGCACAATTCCTACCCGTGGCGCTACCTGTGACATGGCCTATCCTGAATCTGGTTCGGCAGTGTCGAATCCCGCGAAAGGGTGCGATGATCCAGTCGGTGCAGCGCGCGGCGCAGATCCTCGGCGTGCTCGGCTCCGGGTCGCCGCGCCTCGGCGTCACCGAGATCGCCGAGCGCCTTGGCCTCGCCAAGCCGACTGTCCACGGGCTGCTGCGCACCCTTGAGGCGCACGAGCTTATCGCCCAGGACCCGGAGACCGGCAAGTACAGCCTCGGGCCCGGCGTGCTCCAGCTCGGTAACGCCTACCTGGACGGCTCCGAGCTGCGGGTCAGGTCGCTGCGCTGGGCCGAGTCGCTCGCGCGGCAGGCAGGCGAGGCGGTCTGGGTGGCCACGCTGTCCGGCAGCCGGGTGATCGTGCTGCACCACGTGTTCCGCCCGGACGACACCGTGCAGATCCTCGAGGTCGGCGCGGCGATCCCGTGGCACGCCTGCGCGCTCGGCCACGCGATCGTGGCGAGCCTGCCCGCGGCACAGCGCGCCGCTGCGCTCTCCGCCGACCTGGCGCCGCTGACCGGCCGGACGAAGACCACGCGCCAGGCGCTTACCCGCGTGCTCGCCCAGGTGCGCGCCGCCGGGTACGCGGTCGAGAACGAGGAGGCCACCGTCGGCGACGCGGGCATCGCCGCCCCGGTACTCGGCCGCGACGACGTGGTGGCAGGCGCGATCGGACTGGTCGGCCCGGCCGACCGGCTGCTCGCCGTGGGCACCCGCGACAACCTGGTGCGGGCCGTCGTCACGGCCGGCCGCGCGGTCTCCCGCGACCTCGGCGCCGGCCGCGGCGGCGTGTCGCTGTCCGCCCTCTGACGGAAATCGCCGTCCGCCCGCTGAGGGGGATCGCCGTCCGCCTTCCGGCGGAAATCGCCGTCCCCCCTCTGACACAGACCGCCGTCCGCCTTCCGACAGAAAACCGTGCCGTCGCAGCGCCCGCGCGAAGCGCTTCTTGCTGTTATCAGATCGCGCCGCCAGCGCAGCCGGTCCCTGGCATGATCGCGGGTCATCCGCGGCGAATAGCGCCGCGGATGACCCGCGATCACGTGAACGCCCTGAAGGAGGGGTGGGCAAACTCGGGCAAAGAGGACGGGTTTGCCTCCTCACGGGGACGATTCCCCGCTTTGACCCGCGATCGTGGCCCACGGGCACAGCTTCCTTCGCGGCAAACGGGCCAGCGCCGGGCACCGAGGTAAAGTCAGCCGACATCGGGGGTCGCGGTCCTTCCTGCTCCAGGGTTCGCCGACCCGGACGCGTCGGCCTGGGCGATCCAGCCGGCGACCGCGGGAACCTTCGCCGCGCCGACGCTCACCGTCCTGACGCCGATGGCGAGCAACTGGGGCAGCACGGCCGGATCGGCGGCGGCGTCGCCGCAGACGGACAGCCCGATGCCTGCCTCGCCCGCGGCGTGAACCGTGGTGGCGATGGCAGTAAGCACCCTACGTTCTGATGCGTCGGCGGGACGGAGCGCGGACCGGTCGCGGCGCAGGACGTCAGCCGTCAGATCGTTGGTGCCGATGGAAAAGAAGTCGACGCTGCCCGCGAAGGCGGCGGCGGCCGCCGCGGTGGCGGCGAGCTCCACCATCATGCCGAGCGGCGGCGGGTCGACGCCGGCCGCCTTGGCCGCCCTGGCCAGCTCGACGCGGACGATGTCGACCTCATCGAGCGCGCGCACCATCGGGATCATGATCGCCAAGTCGGTGCCCGCGCCGGCCTGGAGGATCGCGGTGAGCTGGGCCGCGAGCGCGCCCGGGGCGCGCAGGAACGCGGGCAGGCCTGCCGCGCCGGGGAACGGCGGGATCTTGTCGCCGGCGAAGTCGAGCAGCCGGACGACCGCGCGCTTGCCGCTGAGCAGCCCGAGTATCGGGGTAAGCGCGGCCAGGTGCCCGGCGCGGTCCGGCCAGCCCGCCGCGCGGGTGAAGGGGATCTCGGTGCGGAGCAGGCCGACACCAGCCGCGCCGTTGGCCAGGCCGAGGCGGGTCTCCGCCGCCGAGGCGACGTTGCACAGGATCGTGACGAGCTCGCCGTCGGCGGTCCGGCAAGTCCCGGATAGCACGGTCCCCGGCACTACCGCGGCGGTGCCGCCGCCCGCGGCGCCCGCGCGGGCAAGGCCGGCGAGCCCACGGTCAGCGGGCACAGCGTCGACGAGCAGCTCACCGCTGGCCGCGTCGAGGACCGCGGGGTGCCCGGCGGGCGCGGTGAGTACGGCCGGGTCGGCACCTGCCAGCATCGGCAGGCCGAGACCGCGGGCGATGATCGCGGCGTGCGAGCTGGCGCCGCCGCCGACCGAGACGGCCCCGGCCAGGTGCCCCGCGTCGACGAGGCGGATCAGGTCGGCGGGGTCAACGTCGGCACGGACCAGGATGAACGCGGCCTCGGGCGGCGGCACCGCGGCCGCGTCGCCTGCCAGCCTGGCGTTGACCGCCGTGGCGACCTGGCGGACGTCGCTCGCCCGCTGCGCGAGGTCCGGGTCGGGCAGCGCCGCAAGGATCTCCGCCTGGGTTTCTGCCGCCGCGGTGATCGCGGCGGCCGCGGCTGCCAGCGGGTAACGCCGGTGATCGCTGCGCCCGGGCTGGTGCTTCGCGTGGTCGCCGCCGGCGGCGGGGGCGCTCGTCGCGGCGGTGGCGCTCGTCGCGGCGGGGGCGTCGAGCGCGTCGAGCGCGGGTGCGCAGAGCGCCGGGTCGGCGGCCATGAGGGCGCCGATCTCGACGATGTCCGCCTCGTGGTCGCGTCCCGCCTCACGGAGCCGGCCGGCGAGCGTGCCCCGCTCGGCGGCGACCCCGGCGAAGGCGGCGCGCACGTCGGCGGCGGTGACGGTCACCGCCTCGGCGCCGGTCTCGTCGGCCGTGCCCGCCCCGGCGCCGGCGACCGCGTCTGGCAGGTAAAGCTCACCGGCCGCCATCCCCTCGGAAACTGGCGTTCCCCGGTAGCTGGTGGTCATGGCGCTCCGGTGCCGGCGGCTGGCGATGCCGCGTCCCGCAGGGCGGTCAGGATCAGCACGGTGGAGGCCGCGCCAGGGTCCTCATGACCGACGCTGCGCGGGCCCAGGTAGGAGGCACGGCCCTTGCGGGCCTCCATCGAGACGGTGGCCGCCGCGCCCTCGGCGGCCGCCGCGACGGCAGCGGCGAGGGCATCTGCCTGCGTCGCGCCTTCCGCGACCGCCTTGGCGAGCGCGCGGGTCGCCGGGGCGAGCGCGTCGACCATCGTCTTGTCTCCCTCGCGGGCCGCGCCGAGCTGCTGCACCCCGGCCAGGGCGGCCTCAAGGGCCTGGCCGAGCGCCACCAGGTCGACATCTTCCGCGGCGCCAAGGGCCTGCCCGGCCCGGCGGAACGCCATCCCGTACAGCGGGCCGGATGCGCCGCCGACCTTGGAGATCAGCGTGGAGCCGGTCACGGTCAGCACCGCGCCCGGGGTCGCGGCGGGCTTCGCGTCGAGCGCGACGAGCACGGCGGCGAAGCCGCGGGCCAGGTTGATCCCGTGATCAGCGTCGCCGATCGCCGCGTCAAGCTGGGTGAGGTGGTCACGGTTGGCCTCGATCACTCCGGCGGCCGAAGTGATCCAGGAGCGGAAGACGTTGGTGTCCATGGACCTAGCGTCCCCACCGCGGGGCCGTTGTGTCCACCGGCGCGGCCCGCGCTCTGACGGCCTCTGGCGTCATCGCGCGAACGGTGCCGGGGAATTCCCGCGTCCGCCTGCCGTCGCGGTAGCCTCCCGTGCCTGGCGGTACTGGCGATGGTGGTGCTGCCATACGGTTCCCCTTGGCAAGGCGATGCTTCCTGAAGCTTGTTCGACATTGCCGAACGTCGTTTCACCGCAACGTACAATCGCCCGCCATACCCGTCAAGGGCCAGGGGCGTCCGCGCTTGAGACACCCTTCCCGCAGCAACCCACAAGGCTTTAACCCCAGCCACAGCGCGGCGAAGCCGGGCACCGCGGGTCATGCGGCCCTGCCAACAGCAGCCACAGCGCCTTAACCTCAGCCACGCGGCGAAGCCCAGGCGCCCCGGGTCATGCGGCGCCCGCCAACAGCAGCCACAGGGCCTTCACCCCAGCCACAGCGCGAGGCAGCGCGGTCTATGCGCTGCCGGCACAGCAACCACAAGGCTCTAACACCAGCCACAGCGCGAGGCAGCACGGTCTATGCGCTGCCTGCCTACCGCAACCACAACGCTCTAACACCAGCCACGGCGCGGGCGAAGCGGCGTCCGGTTTTGGCGGTGTCCTCCGTGGGGGATATGGGGGGGCGAAGCCCTCCTATGCCGGGGGGTGCAGGGGGGTCGTCCCCCCGCAGGCAGTACTGAGGCCGACCGGGCGCTGAGGCTTCGCTCCGCGCCCGGCCGGTCCCCGGCCCTCCCCCTCGCAGGGCCGCCTCGGTCCCCGTCCGCAGGCTTGTTGAGACACTGAGTCTAATGTCTCATGCATGGTGCTTTCGCACGGTACCTTTGCATTAACAAAACTCATCCAACATTGCGGCGAGGGGTAGGGCAGGCCATGACGGCCCGGCCGGAGCGGGTGACGGCGGAAGAGGTCAGGCAGCGGATGCTCGACGCTGGGCGCGAACTGGCCCTTGAGGCCGGCGCGGCGCTCACCATCGAGCACCTGCGGCTCGAGGAAGTGATCCAGCGGGCCAGGGTGCCGCGCAGCTCGGTCTACCGGATGTGGGCCTACCGTGAGGAGTACATCGACGACCTGCTCTGCTACCTGGCCGGGGAGGGAAGCTGGTTCAGCAACCGGCCCGTCCTCGCCCCGGAGACGACCAGCGTCGTCACGCGGATCCTCACCGACAACAAGCAGCTGCTCGCCACGCCGGAAGGCCGGCGCGCGCTCTTGCTTGAGCTTGTCCGCCTGACCACCATGCGCAATTACGCCGCGCTCACCGAGTCGACGACCTGGCGCCTGCACATGGCGCTCATGGCCACCCTCGGCTCCACCCGCAGCGGCCAGGCGCGCAAGCGGATCGCGGCCGCGCTCGAGGACGCGCAAAAGCAGTCCCGCGAGTCGATGGTCGCCCTGCTCCGCTACCTCATGGGCGTGCTCGGCCTGCGGCTGCGCGACCCCGCCTACACGCTCGATCACGTGCAGCTAGCAGGCGGGCTGGTCATCCAGTCGCTGGCCCTGCGCAACGTCCAGGTCCAGGCCTCCCTGGGCGAGGAAAGCGACGGGGACGGCCAGGCTGCCCCCAACGTGCCGCAGGAGGCCAAGGAGGTCAGGGCACTGCTCAACTCCCCGGTGCCGGGACCCGGGCTGGGCGGCGAGCCGGCCGAGTGGACGCTGGTCGCGCGCGCCTACCTCGGCGTCCTCGACACCTTCGTCGAGCTCGACCCGGACTTCGTCCCGCCGCCGGACAGCACGGCGGCAGGCTAGGCCGCGCCGCGGGCCAGCGCCATTACGCGGTCGCTCAGCACCGCCACCCCCGGGGTCGGCTCCGCGTCGTAGTAGCCGGGCTTGCGCTTCTTGAGCAGGCCGGTGCCGTTCTGCTTCCAGGTGAAGGCCCGGTTCCCGAGCACCCGGCGGAAGACCGCGTCAACAGAGTCAGGGTACGCCGCCGCCATCCGGCGCAGCGGCAGCGGCGGGATGGAATCCTCCCGCAGGTAGGCGCGCAGGACGTTGGCGTGCCCCGGGTCCGCGGCGAGCGACGGGTCGGCGAACATCGCCCGCAGCATCCCGTACTCGGGCACGACGACGAAGCCGTCGAGCTCGTCGTAGATGATGCCCACGGTGTCGAACTCGAAGAACCCGCCCGGCATGACGAACGTGGTCTCGCCCGTGTCGCTGACCGCACGGTGCCTGCCGCGCGCGGCGAGGGCGGAGTCGCGGCGCATCTTGTAATAGGCGTTGAGCCGTCCCTCGGCCTCCAGGGTGGGCAGCACGAGCTCGTCCCCGCCGAAGAACGTGACGAACTCCTCCCGGTCGCGCCGCATGTAGGCCCAGCCCTGGGTGGCCTTCTCCTGGTTGCGGAAGACGAGGTCGGGCTCGCGCGTGGCCAGGTCGATCGCCAGCCGCGCGACCTGGCGCGCGTCGGCCTGCCGATAGCCGATCTCGTCGCCGGAGGCGAGCCACGCCGAGTCGTCCTCGGCGAGCGGTAGCAGGGTCCCGGCGAAGAAGCCGCCGCTGGTGACCGCCTCGTCGCCCGCGGCGCCAGCCGCCGCGGCGCCCCCGAGCCCGTACACCCGGTAGTCCAGGTCGTCGACTAGGTTCAGCGCGATGACGGCCTCGCCCGCGCTGTCCCTGCGGGCGATGGCGCGGACCTCGAAGACGCCGCGCACGCTGTTGCCGGCCCAGTCGAGTACGAGGTCACGGTCGGCTCGGCTCAGCCCCCGCTGCGTGGCGGTGAACCGCTCGGCGGCGGCAAGCCCCCCGGCCGCGCCAAGCCCCTGCCGCAACTGGATGGCACGCTCGATCAGCTCAGGACCCACAGGAAGAGATCCTAGTAACTATCCGGGCGGACCGAGGCGAGCGTGCTGTCCGTCCGCGCCAGGCGGCTCCGCCGCTTCTTGCCGTTATCAGCACCCTGCCAGTCAGGCGCAAGCCGCGGCTGCGCCGCTTCTTGCTGTTATCCCGGCGTGGCGTCCAGTGCGAACATCGTCGATGGCTAGGTACGCCATCGCTCCCCGCCCCGGGGCCCAAACGTGCCCGTTTCGTCCGGGTTGTCCCCGGCGGAACCGCGGCCCGGACCATGATCATGGTAATTCCGCAGCTTATTAGCTGCGGAATTTCCATGAAAAGCGAAATCCCTCTCGAACGCGCCGCGTCCTGCGCGCGGGCGCCGCGGGCCAGCCCGCGCACGGCCCTCACGGTCACCACGCGCCACTTAAGTCTGCGGCATCGGCCTTGAGGCCCTTAGTATCTCGCGTTGACGTGTTGGCGCGGCCCTAGGAGTGCCTGGGCGCCGCCCGGGCTGGACCCCGGCCAGAGTCAACGGCGCCGTCCGCGTCCCGGCACGCACCGTCGCCGCGCCGCCACGTCCGGCACGCACCGTCAGCCGCGCCGGCCGCTCCCCGGCACGCACCGTCAGCCGCGCCGCCCGCTCGCCGGCACACACGGTCAGCCGCCCCCCCCGCGTCCCGGTCGTCCCGCTCGCGTTCCCGCGCCCTGTGGCGGGAACCAGGACGCTACCGGAGTCAGCCGCAATCGTTCGGGATGATCCCGATGACCGGCGGCGGAAACCCTTTGCGCGCTGCCCGCCGCCGCCGCATAATCGATGTGTCTTATCCCCGGTGGACGGAGAGTGGCTTGGAGCTCTGAGGTCGATCCCCCGCGCCGCGCTGCGGTAGCGCGCGCCCTCGACTTCTCTTCGGAGCTGCCACGTGTCTATCGTCCTGACCGATTTGTCATTTTCCCTCCCGAACGGGCGCGTGGTGCTTTCCAAGCTCAGCGCCTCGTTCAATCCCGGGCTGACCGGCCTGATCGGCGCGAACGGCTCGGGGAAGTCCACCCTGCTGCGGCTGATCGCCGGCGTCCTGCGGCCCACGTCCGGGTCGGTGACCGTGACCGGTGAGGTCGGGTACCTGCCGCAGAACCTCACGCTCGACGGCGGCACGACAGTGGCGTCGCTGCTCGGCATCGCCCCGGTGCGCGACGCGATCCGCGCGATCGAGGCGGGGTCTGTCGATCCCGCCGCGTTCGACGCGGTCGGCGACGACTGGGACGCGGAGGACCGGGCGCGCGAGTGGCTGGCCCGGCTCGGGTTGCCGCATGTCGGGCTGGACGACCCGGTGCGGCGGCTGTCGGGCGGTGAGACCGTGCTGACCGCGCTGTCGGCGCGGTTCCTGCGGCGGCCGGCCGTGCTGCTGCTCGACGAGCCGACCAACAACCTCGACCTGGACGCGCGGCGGCGGCTCTACGCGGCGGTCGAGTCCTGGTCGGGCGTGGCACTGATCGTCAGTCACGACCGGGCGCTGCTCTCGCGGGTGGACCAGGTCGCCGACCTTTCCTGCGGTTCGCTGCGCATGTACGGCGGGAACCTCGAGGCGTACGAGAGCATGCTCGCCGCCGAGCAGCAGGCGGCGCTGCGCGCGGTCAACGCGGCCGAGTCGGACGTGCGGCGGGAAAAGCGGGACCTGATCGAGACGCAGGTCAAGCAGGCTAAGCGGGACAGGCAGGGACGTGCGGTCGCCGCTTCAGGCTCGCTGCCGCGGATCGTCGCCGGCGGGCGCAAGCGCGCGGCGCAGGTGACGGCGGGCAAAGGGCGGGAGATCGCGCTGGCGCGCATCGCCGACGCGAAGGAACGGCTCGCCGAGGCGGAGGAAGCGCTCCGCGACGACGCGTCGATCCGGATCTCGCTGCCAGGGACGGCGGTGCCTGCCGGGCGCACGGTGCTGACGGTGCGCGGGCTCGACGCTCCGTGGGCCCCGTGGCAAAAGACGGCGGACGACGAGCCTGGCAGCGACGCCGGGCGGCTCGCGGAGCTGACCGTGCGCGGTCCCGAGCGCGTGGCGCTCACCGGGCCGAACGGGGCAGGCAAGACGACGCTGCTGCGCGCGCTCGCCGAGCCGGGCGCGGACGACGGGCTCGCGGGCCCGACCGGGCTCGCGGACGTGACCGTGCGGCGGAACGCGGCATTCGGTTACCTGCCGCAGCGGCTTGACCTCCTCGACGACGCGCTGACCGTGGTGGAGAACGTGCGTGCGGTCGCGCCCCGCGCGTCCGTCAACGAGGTCAGGGCGGGTCTTGCGCGGTTCCTGTTTCGCGGCGCGCGGGCGGACCAGGTGGCGGGGACGCTGTCCGGCGGCGAGCGGTTCCGCGCGGTACTCGCCGCCCTGCTGCTCGCGGACCCGCCTCCGCAACTGCTCCTGCTCGACGAGCCGACCAACAACCTGGACATGGCATCGGCCAGGCAGCTGTCGCAGGCCCTGTCCTGCTACCGGGGCGCGCTCGTCGTGGTGAGCCACGACGTGCCGTTCCTGCGCTCGATAGGGGTCACCAGGTGGCTGCGGCTCGACCGGTCCGGCCGCCTGGCCGACATCGACCAGCTGGAAGACGCCCGCCCGGCCTGAACTACGGTCCGAGGCACAGCCGGGCTTGACGCGACGCTCCGGATTACATACGGGGAGGTTCGGCGCCAACCGGGATAGAGTGCCGTTGTGACTGGGTTGGACGTGCCTCCGGCGGGCGAGCGGCCGGAGCTTGCGGACGCGGGACGGCTGGCGCGCAAGCTGGTACGCCGGGCGGTGCGCACGGCGCGAAACGAGGACCAGCCGCTGCGTCAGGTACTGCTCGATCACCTCGGGCCCGACGCGGCCACGCTGCCGACCGTCTCCGACGCCACCCCGCTGTATGAGCAGGTCAACCTCCAGGTTGGCGTGGACGCCTGGCTGGCGGCCGAGCCGGGACGCGAGCATCAGTTGATCGGCATCACCGGCGTTCCGCAGATGCGGTTCAACGACATCACGATCGGCGACCTGATCCAGACGCCTCCTGGCAGCATGTTCGGGAACGCGGGAGTCGGGGCGCCGACCACCGTGAACCTGCCCTGCGGTCCTGACGAGCAGACCAGGCCGTGCGTCAGCAACGGCATCTACCTTGTCCGCGACGGCGCGGACCGGCTGGCGATCATGTTCAAGCCCGCCGGCCTCGGCATGCTCCACACCGAAGTGAACCTCCAGGTCATCGGGACGAGCCAGGACCGGGCGGCGGAGGTGCTGCGGGAGATCCGGGCACTCGGCCATGAGCGCTCGGTGTTCCGCGGCCAGGTGATCAGCTTCGGGCCAGAGGTGTTCGGCCCGGCGACGGGCAGCACGCCGCTGACCTTCCTGTCCCGGCCTTCGGTGGGGCGCTCACAGATTGTGCTGCCCGAGGAGCTCCTCGCGGGCATCGAGCAGCAGGTGGCGGGCATCGCCAGGCACTCAGGACGGCTGCTCGCCAGCGGCCAGCACCTCAAGCGCGGCGTCCTGCTCTACGGCGCACCCGGCACGGGCAAGACGCACACGGTCCGCTACCTGCTCAGCCAGCTGCCCCGGGTGACCGTCATCGCGATATCGGGCAAAGCGCTCGGCCGGATCGCCGAGGCCTGCTCGGTGGCGCGCACGCTGCAGCCGGCGGTGATCGTGGTGGAGGACGTGGACCTGATCGCCGAGGAGCGCACCGCGCGGCCCGGTGAGCACCCGCTGCTCTTCCAGCTGCTGAACGAGATGGAGGGGCTGAACTCGGCCGCCGACGTCACGTTCCTGCTGACCACTAACCGGGCCGACCTGCTCGAGCCCGCGCTCGCCGCCCGGCCGGGCCGGGTCGACCTGGCCGCGGAGCTGCCGCTGCCCGACGCCGACGCGAGACGGGCGCTGCTGCGGCTCTACCAGGGGAACCTGGTGCTTGACGGCGTCGACCTCGACCCGGTCATCGAGCGGACCGACGGAGTGACCGCGCCGTTCCTGCGCGAGCTGCTGCGCAAGGCGGCGCTCCTCGCCGCCGAGGAGGACGAGGCAGGACCGGCGGGCGAGGGGCCGGGTAGCGCGGGGAAGGACGACGCTCCCATCCGGGTCACCGGCGCGCAGCTGACGGCGGCGCTCGATCAGCTGCTCGGCAGCCGGGGCCAGCTCACCCGGGTGCTCCTCGGCGGTCAGCGCGGGTAGACCCGTCTTCCTGCTCACGCTCACGGCGGCGGGCGGGGATGAGCAGGAGGTCAACGAGGCCCGCGCCGAACGCGAGCGCGGCGAGCACCACGGTGGCACGCTGGAATGCGGGCAG
>Ga0210389_10002109_pt1 | contig 15840 bp, 21 predicted proteins | sample IncBWH28OmetaG_FD_160127 | JGI IMG/M metagenome (GOLD analysis project Ga0210389, IMG submission 160127) | Forest soil microbial communities from Barre Woods Harvard Forest LTER site, Petersham, Massachusetts, United States - Inc-BW-H-28-O ...
CGTCGAAGCTCCCATCGAGACCCTCGCACATGTACATGGGCTTGTGGCGGCCCGACAGGTAGCTGGCGCCCCCCGCGATCTGGCGCGGGTCGAGATTGGCCATCCGGCCGTGCGAGTCGTTGACGAGGATCTCGGTCGCCCCGCCGGCGACCGCACCCTCGATCGCCGCGTTGACTTCATCCTGCAGCAGCGCGCAGCCAAGAGCGTACCCCGAGCTGCCGGGGCGGCACTGGTCCCAGTCGACAATGCCGGCGACGCCTTCCATGTCGCATGAGATCCAGATCTTCATTGTTCCTCCTTCAATGCGGGCACACCGCGGTACGGAAGTGCCGAACTACTTGATTGACTTACTCGGTCGTCGTGGCGGGAAGGGCAAGCCCGAGCAGGAGCCCGTCGGCGCAGACGGCCGGACTCGATGTGATGAAGAGCGGGACCCCGGGGGCGGGCGCGGTAATCCGCGTCGGGGTGCCGCCGATGACCGGTGAGACCGTGCCCAACAGGTCGCCCGCAGCGACGGAGGTGCCGGTCTCGACCGCGGGCTGCCACCATCCGGCGTCGGTCGTCCTCATCCAGATCCATCCGTCGTGTTCGACCGGGCGGTCGAACACGGTGGCCTCTCCTGGAAGCAGCCGCAGATGGCGCAGGACGTTCCGCAGCCCGCGCAGGTGCCTGTCGACGGCATCCCTGGCAAGGACGCCGCACTCGCCCGACTCGGCGGTGAATGACGGGATGCCGAGATCGGCCGCGGCCGCTGATGTGGTGCCGGTAACCGTGCGGCCGTCGGATGACTGCCGCACCATGTGCCCGAGGCCGTAGGTCAGCGCGAGCTCGCGGGCCTGCCGTTCGACCGGCGACGCGTCGTAGAAGACGAACGGCTCGAGTGCTTCTGGCAGGTCCCCGGCGTGCAGGTCGATCACGTAGTCGGAGCCCTTGATGAGCCTTTCCGTGACCGCGGCGGCGATCCGCTCGGCGGCGCTGCCGCTCGCGTCGCCGGGAAAGCTGCGGTTGAGGTTCTTCCCGTCGAGCGGGACGACGAACGGCGTGCGCGCCCAGAACGCCGGCAGGTTGATGAGCGGCGCGACGGTGACGGTCCCCGAGAGTTCGGCCGGACGTAGCTCCGTCAGCAGCTCGCGGGCGGCGGCGATGGACGTGTACTCCGTCCCGTGCACGCCGGCGATCACCGTCAGGTGCGGCCCGGCGCCCGCTTCTCCCACGACATTGACGTACGGGATGCTCAGCACTCCGTCATCGCCGAGGTCGACCCGCACTTCGCTTGCCTCGATCATCCTTGCCTCTCCTCCCGGACGCCGCGCACGGCCGCCTGCCACCACCCTTGCCGCCGTTGTAGTTCGTTACTATATGGGCAGATTGACCACAATCTGTACCGAATGTTACAGATCTGTTCCAGTCGTTACAGCCGACATCCGGTCACAGGCTCGGTCATCGCGCGTCATCCGCCCCGACCTCGGCCGCGCGGCCCCGCGCTGGGAGGCCCCGACAGTACCCCGAACGGCAGGCTCTCCCTCCATCCGGCGGGCCCTCGTTTACTGGAAGTGGCGCGTGAGATCGCCCGCGCGTCAGCTACGACATCCAGGAGGCAAGACCACCGTGGCAATGCAGAACAGAATCCTTGGCCGGACCGGCGTCTCGGTCAGCCCGCTGTGCCTTGGTGCCATGATGTTCGGCCCCTGGGGCAACAAAGACGAGGCCGACTCTGTCCGCGTCATCCACCGCGCCATGGACGCGGGCATCAACTTCATCGACACCGCCGACGTCTACTCAGCGGTCGATTCCGCGCGGATCGTCGGCAAGGCCCTTGCCGGGCGCCGCGACGACGTCGTCCTGGCCACTAAGTTCTTCATGCCCATGGGGGGAACTGACCCGAACAAGCGGGGCGGCTCCCGCCGCTGGATCATCCGCGAGGTAGAGGACTCGCTGCGCCGTCTTGACACCGACTACATCGACCTCTACCAGGTGCATCGGCCCAGCCTTGACACCGACGTCGAGGAAACCCTCGGCGCCCTGACCGATCTCGTTCGCCACGGCAAGGTCCGCTACATCGGCTCGTCCTCCTACGCCGCCAGCCAGATCGTCGAGGCTCAGTGGGCCGCACGCGACCGCCACCTAGAGCGGTTCGTGACCGAGCAGCCGCCGTACTCGATCCTGGTGCGCGGCATCGAGGCCGACGTGCTGCCCACCGCGCGCCGGCATGGCATGGGCATCCTTAGCTACAGCCCTCTCGCAGGCGGCTGGCTGTCCGGCAGATGGCGCAAGGACGCCGTCTCCGCCCCGACCTCGGCCGCACGCCCGAGCGCGCGCTTCGACATGAGCAGCCCTGCCAACCAGCGCAAGCTCGACATCGTCGAGGAACTCGCGCAACTGGCCGACCAGGCCGGACTGACGCTCATCGAGCTAGCCATCGCGTTCGTCATCAACCACCCAGCCGTCACCGCCGCGATCATCGGCCCGCGCACCATGGAACAGCTCGAGTCCCAGCTGCCCGCGGCCGAGGTCACCCTGACGGCGGACATCCTCGACCGGATCGACCAGCTCGTCGCCCCGGGGGTAACGATCAACCCAGACGACAACAGCTACGGCGAAGCGGAACTAACCCAAGCGGCGCTGCGACGCACCTGATGACGTTTCCCTGACCGGGCGCCGACGAGACCGGATCCCTCCTTCATCGAAGCCCAGGCCGCTACGGGTAGAAAAGCCGTCCGGCGAGATAGGTGATCAGCATCGACAGGCCGCCGATGCTCGCCGTGCGGATCATCGGAACCAGCGGGTGGACATGCGAGAGCCGCGCGGACACCCATCCCGTCAGCGCCAGCGCCGCCAGCACGATCACGAAGGTCACGGCTGCCCTGGACGGCCCGGGGATGAGCACGATCGCCAGCCACGGCAGCACGGCCCCGGCCGCGAAGGCGGCGCTCACCGCGAGCGCGTCACGGAGCGGGGCGGCGCGGGAGGCGGGCGTGATGCCGTACTCCGCCTCGGCGTGGGCGGCCAGTGCATCGTGGGCGGTCAGCTCGATGGCGACCTGCCTGGCCAGGTCGGCGGAAAGGCCGCGTGACACGTAGAGCCCGGTGAGCTCATCAAGCTCCGCGTCGGGGTCGGTATCGAGCTGCAGTCGTTCAGCGGCAAGCTCGGCCGCCTGCCGGTCGTAGTCGGCCCGCAGCTTGGAGTACTCGACGGTGCCCATGGCCAGCGTCCCTGCCACTAGCCCGGCGAATCCGGCGAATAGCAGCACGCCCGAGCTGACGCCGGCCCCGGCGAACCCCTCGCAGATCCCGGCCGATGTCAGGATGCCGTCGCTGGCCTCAGGGAAATGCGGACGTACCAACCCGAAGACCCTGCTGGCCACCTGCAGCGGACTCGCCTCCCGTAGCCGCCGACCACGGTGATGTGTTCACCGCCCGGCAATGTCCCCGTTGTCTCACCGTCGGTACCTATTTACCCAGATCCGGCCGGGCAGGACCCTGGGCGCGCAGCTGCCGTCAGAGAGGGACGTCACCGACCTCACCGGCGCCTCCCGGTCGGCTGTCCGCCGGGCGCGTGGCACACGATCGTTTCCTTCCTCTTGCCCGGGACGGGGCCCCGGGTGGCGGCCCCGTCCCGGAGTCTCGCGTTACTCACCTGACTGCCCTGCCGCTGCCCGGTCCTGGCAGCCGGGCGGCCTCGCCAGGGTCTTACTCCCGTCGGGCCACACGACGTTCACGCCCTCCAGGGTGATGGTGACGCTCACTGGTTGGGGCACCGCCGGGGACGGGTCCGGGGCCCCCGGGAACTCTTCCGTGCGGCCCGCCGCCGCCTGGCGCTGGTCGTACATGCCCAGCAGGGTGCCCGCCGCGCCAAGTACCTGGTCGGCCTGCTGCCAGAACTCGCGGGACTGCCACAAGCGCCCCGTTTCCGCGTGCCCGACCGTCGTGACCGACATCCCGAGCAGCGTGGCGAGCTGGGGCTGGGTCAGCCCTGCGGCGTGCCTGCGCGCGGCGAGCGCCGACGACAGCGGCACCCGCAGCGCTCCCCGGTTCGCGCCGCTGGCCGTGGAGTCGGCCGCGACGCGCAGGCGGGCGTTCGGGCTCGCTCCCCACGTCAGCGTCCCGTCCGCGAGCAGTGCCCGCAGTGCCTTCCGGCACGTGAGCGTGCAGAAGCCGGTTTCCCTGGCCAGCGCCGCACCGGACGGAGCCGGGGCGCCCGGCTTGAGTGTCCCGTCCGCGATCATGTCCCGCACCAGGCCGGCGACGGTCTCGTACTTGTGCGGGGCCACTTACCCGCCGCCTCCTGGCCGCGGGACGGGAATCCGCGCCCACGCGATCCGGCCGTCCCGCAGCCGCCGCGACCGCCTCGCCCTGCCGGTCCTGGCCCAGTAAGCCGACAGTGACGTCGTGCCGTCCTCCAGCCGCGCCGCACCGAGTACCGCCGTCGCCTGCGGGTTCGCCTTCAGCCACGCCTCGGCTGCTTCCCGCGCCCTGTCCTCGTCGTCGCTGACCCCGCAGCCGGCCGCAGCGGGGGCCGTCCCGTCCCACTCCCACCCGTTCACGGCGCGTCCGCCACGGGCCTGGAGGGCACGCGCACGTGCGACCACTCCATCTGCAGCCGGCTGGTCAGGCGTATCGGCCGGTGGCAGTTCTTGCACTCGGCGGTAATCGGGTAGTGCCCCTCGCAGGAGAAGTCGGCCGGCCTGCCATCTTCGGTGACGTAGGAACCTGTGACCGGGTAGCCGATGTGCCCAGCCGACTCGGTGACGTAGCTGATGCCGGTCATCGCGCGGCCCCCGCGTAGTCGTTCATCAGCCCACCCAGTTCCCCGGGATCGTCCGCGCGCATGATGTGCCCGATCTGGCCGTGCGGGGCCGACCAGTAGCCCTGCTCGTCGTGGCCGATCATGAACTCGTCACCCCAGAGCAGCAGCAGGTAATCGACCGCCTGCTGGACGTCCTCGGTGTGCGTGCCACCGGCAGCCTGCGGCGCTGCCTCGCTCATCTCGTGTCCTCCGTTACACCGCGTGCCAATGCGTGTACCGGGAAGCATCCGCCGCTCAGGGCTACCATCGGTAGGTGTTGCCTGTTTGTCAGTGTTGGGCAACGCGTTGAGGCAACACCCGAGACCCTCGCGATTGGCACACGCGAATGAGCACCTTCGGCGACGAGCTCGCGCGGCTTATGGCCGAGCGCGGCACCGGCGTGCGCGAGCTCGCCCGGGCCTGCTACGTCAACCCGGGTCACGTCAGCAAGCTCCGGGGCGGCACGGCGCGGCCGTCGCTTGAGCTGGCCGACCAGATCGACAGGTACCTCGGCGCGGGCGGCAGGCTAGCCGCGCTCGCCCCGCAGGCAGGCGCCGAGGAACTCCCGGCTAGCGACGAGATCGCCGCGATCGAGCTTGGCCGCCGCGTGCTGGCGTCCGACGTCGGCGACGGCGCCTGTGAGCGGATCGAGCGCGCCGTCGACGACATGGCAGTCGCCTACCACCGAACCCCTCCGGTCGCGTTGCTTCCCCGTGTCCGCGCCCACCTCGGCTACGTCGGGGGCCTGCTCGGCGGCCGGGTCACGCTCATGCAGCGGAGGCGGCTCACAGTGTCAGGCGGCTGGCTGTCGCTGCTCGCGGCAACCGTGCTCGCCGACCTCCACGACGACGCCGCGGCGCTCGCCTACCTGGACACCGCCGCGGCGCTCGCGGGCGAGGCGGGCCACGCCGAGATCACCGCGTGGAGTTTCGAGACGCGCGCGTGGATCGACGTCACCGCGGGACGGTACAAGACGGCCGTGGCGCTCGCCCGCGCCGGGCAGGATGCCGCGCCGCGCGGCTCGTCGGCGCTCCTGCAGGCGACCGCGCAGGAAGGGCGAGCGCACGCCCGGCTCGGCGACCAGGCGGCCACCAGCAACGCGCTCGCCCGCGTCGAGGCGCTCGCCTCGCCCCTCCGCCAGCCCGAGCAGCCCGAGCACCACTACAAGTACGACCCGGCGAAGGCCGAGGCGTACGTCGTGACGACCCTCGCGTGGTCGGGCGACCCGGCGGCCGAGGGCATGGCCCGTGACGTCCTCGCCCGCTTCGAGGCCCCAGACGAGGGGCCGCCGCGGCACCGCCGGGCCACGGCGGCCCGCCTCGACCTAGGCCTCGCCTTGGCGAAGCGCGGCAGGCTCGACGAGGCCGCGGGCACTGCCCTCGAGGCGGTCACGTCCGGCTACCTGGTGCCGAGCAACTTCTGGCGGGCAGGCGAGATCGTCGAGGCGGTCTGCCGTCGCGACGTCCCGGAGGCGCGCGACCTGGAAGAGGCCTACCGGGCGGGGGTCACCGCCGCGCACGAGCCCGCCGGAACGCCTCCGGCAGCGCTACCCTGAAGGCACGTGTGCCAAGCAATGGGACGTGTCGAGTACCTGAACGACCCGGCCGCGCCGAGGCCGAACAGCCTCGTCCCGGCGGCCGGCGTGCTGGCCGTCGACGAGCGCGGCCGCATCCTGCTTCAGCGGCGACGCGACACCGGCCGGTGAGCGGTACCGATGCGCGAAGTTGCGAGCCAATTAGCCGAGTGCGGCGAGCGCGTCGCCGATCAGTGCCCGCGCGGCGTCACCGTAGACGGCAAGCCGGGCGAGCCGCTCGAAGGCGCGAACGTACAGGGTGATCTCGCTGGGCGCCGTGACGGTCACCTGCGCGGACAGCAGCTCGACGAGCACCCGCTCGTCGTCGAAGATCGTGAACGCCTCAAGCGGCCACGCGGGCCGGTCCGGAGCGCTGAACGGGATCACGCCGAGGGACACGGACGGCAGCTGCATGGCCTCCAGCAGGTAGCCCAGCTGTCCCGCCATGACGTCCGCACCGCCGATCCGGTACCTGAGTACGGTCTCTTCGATAAGCAGCGCGAAGCGGTGATTGTCTTAATGCACGATCCGGTTGCGCCTCACCCGCGCCGCGGCGGCGTCGCTCACGTCATCGGGCGTGCACCGGAACTCGGTGATAGCCGCCAAGAGCGCCGTGGCGTAGCCGGGAGTCTGCAACAGGCCGGGGACGACTGCCGAGCAGTAGCCCTTGAACAGCGCAGTCCGCTCGAACAGCGGGGCGCGGGCCACCTGCAGGCCGCGCATGCCTCCGGCGTTGAGGCGCCGGTACTCAAGGTACATCGAGTCGGCGGCCCGTGACGCCGCGATCAGGTCCGGCACCTCGCGCTCGGCGCCGCAGACCCGGCACCACACGGCGATGTCGGCTTCGCTGGGGGCCTGCTTGGCGGACTCGATACGGCTTGTCTTCGCCTTGTGCCAGCCGGCAGCAGCAGATAGCTCCGCCGCGGACAGATGGGCATCCAGGCGGATATCACGCAGCCTCGCGGCGAGCTGCTCGCGGGCGCGCTGGACGCTCGACGACGGCGAGATGGCCACAGGGGAACCGTGCCGGCGCTCAAGCTGGCCGGTAGTCGGTGTGCGGGATTGCTCGCTCCCAGACCGCCTCGAACGCCTGCGCGCATATCCTCGCCACCGCCGGATCCTCAGACACCTCGTCCTCGAGGAACTCGCCGTTCCCGGCGAAGTAGCCGAACCGGACCAGGCGCTCGTCGAGCAGCCAGAAATCATTCAGGGGCACGCAGATGTCAGTCGCGCGCCGTCTCGGCAGCCACCGCACGTCCTCGCCCGCCGATACATTGACCTCGCCGGTGATCGCGTGCTCGAACCGGATGTAGTCGGCGAGCGGCTCGGAGACGATGCGCGCCCGCCGGAAGCGGACGCCCCGGGCTGTGTTGGCGCGTACCTGGTCCGACCATGCCGGGTTTGCCGGAACGGGGACCGGGTGGCCGGCCAGCCACCGGGTGAACCGCTCGTCATCAGGGGTGTAGGCGTCCCGGGTCTCCAGGTGTACCGCTGAGCGTGTCGTCGCCGCGATCAGCTCGCTGAACGGCGGCACCTTGGCCATTGAGCGCCTCCAATACGATTGCCCGCATCCGTGCTGGCAGCCTCACCAGGCGCTCATTGTCTCCCAGTGGGCTGTGCTGTCCTGCCTCGGCCAGGGTTGCAGGATCGACTACCACCACGACCCGGCCGCGCCCGAGCCGAACAGCGTCGTCCCGGCAGCCGTCGCCGTCGTCGCCCGCGAAGGCGGCGCGGTGCTGCTGATCCGCCGCACCGACACCGGCAACTGGGCGCTCCCCGGCGGGGCGATCGAGATGAACGAGTCCGTGGCTGAGGCGGCCGTCCGGGAAACCTTCGAGGAGACAGGTATACAGGTTGAGGTGACCGGCCTGGTCGATCGCGACGCCGCCCCGCTGGCCGCGGTGACATCGATACCATCCTCGCGATCGCGGATGATCACAGCCGCGCAGGGAGTTGGCCGCGAGACCTTCGGCCTGATGGCACGTGTGTGGCATGTTAGTTCAAGGGCTGACGCAGGGGTTCGTGATCATGCCGGACGGGAGATGGGCAGATGTCTCAGGGCGGCGCTGCCGAGGGTGGTCAGGGCGAGCAGGGGCTGAGGCTGTCCAAGAGCACACCACTTGCCCGGGCATTGGTGGAGACGATCCATGCTGGAGAGGTTGAGCCGCTGACCGAGTTGCTGGGAGAGCACCCAGGTCTGGCCTCCGCGCGGATCGTTGACGAAAAGGGCGGCTCGGGAACGCCGCTGCACATGGCGGCCGATTGGCCTGGGTTCTTCCCTCGTGGGCCGGAGGTCGTCGCCGTCCTGATCGCCGCCGGCGCCGATCCCAGCGCCCCGGTGGAGGGAAGCTGGCACGCCGAGACGCCGCTGCACTGGGCGGCCAGCAGCGATGACGTCGAGGTGGCCAGGGCGCTGATAGACGGCGGCGCCGACATCGAGGCGACCGGAGCGTCAATCGCCGGCGGCACCCCGCTTGATGATGCGGTCGGGTACGGCTGCTGGCGGGTGGCTCGTCTGCTTGTCGAACGCGGTGCACGAGTTGACCGCCTCTGGCACGCTGCGGCACTCGGCATGATGACCCGTGCTGAGGAGTTGCTGGCCGCTTCGCCCCCAACACAGCAGCAGCTCACTGACGCTTTCTGGCAGGCGTGCCACGGCGGTCACCGGCGTATGGCCGAGTATCTGCTCGCTCTCGGTGCCGATCTGAATGGCACCCCATCATGGGGTGACAGCAGGCCCCTGGACGCGGCCGACGGCATTAGCACCGGTCGCCAGGCTCTCGTGAACTGGCTCCGCGACCAGGGGGCCACGAAGTCAGGCGAAGCCGCCACGTGAGTCTCCGCTCGATGCCAGGACTGGCGCGAGCATGAAGACAAGCGGCGCGCTTCCCGGGGTTCGGGCTGAGGCCGCGCCCGCGGTCATCTGACCGCGCCCAGCGCGGCGCTGATCGTGGCGATGACCGCGCCTGCGAGCGTGACCGAGATGAGCGAGCTGGGGAAGCCGGCGCCGAAGAACCGCCGGCGGATCCAGGCCAGTGCCAGGAGCTCGGCGGCAATCGCCGCGAGCGCGAGCAGCATCGCCGGTCGGTACTGGGGGATGAGGAACGGCAGCGTGTGCAGGACGCCGCCCAGGAACGTACCGGCGCCGGTGATCGCGCCGCGCAGGTACGGGCGGCCGCGCCCGGTCAGGTCGCCGGTGTCGGAGAGCCCTTCGGAGAAGGCCATGCTGACGCCCGCGCCGATCGCGGTCGCCAGCCCGGCGAGGAACGCGTAGCGCGTCTGGTGCGTGGCGAACGCGACGGCGAAGACCGGGGCGAGTGTCGACAGCGAGCCGTCGATCAGGCCGGCCATCGCCGGCTGCGCACGCTGCAGCAGGAACGATCGCTGGTCGCGCTGTCCGGGCTTGGTGCTTGGCGGGCGGGCCGCGGGAAGTGTCGTCTCCATGACATCCATGCTGCCGGGCCCGCGGCCCGCCGTCATCGTGCACGGGAACCGTCTTCTGCCTAGTCGGTGCGGATGCGGCGACGCTGGCGGGTACTCCGCCTGGAGTAGCCGGACACGGGTGCCTGGCGGTCGGTACTCAGCGTTCCGGGGCGTGGACGCGGCGGGCGTGTCTGACAGCGCGGGCGGTCAAGGGCGCTCCGATGGCTGCGGGCAGGAACCAGAACGACAAGGACGGCAAGTGGTCCCACAGGGGGAGATGGGGTCCGTTGTCGACGTAGAACGCGGTGAGCATGGCCACGTATGAGGTGCCCATTGCGGCGACGTGGCCGGTGTCGCCTGGCCGGTGGCGGCGCCGGTGCTGCACGCCGGCGACTGCGGCGGTCAACGCGACTGCGCCGATGATCAGGAGGTGGTAGTCCTGTCGCCAGCGCATGATGGCCAGAGCGGCCGCGGTGGCGAAGACGACGGTGATCGCCCGGTAGTACAGCCGCCCCGCGCGGACGTGCCGCGGGCTTCCCTTGCGCGTCAGGGCAGCGGCTGCCCCTGCGGCCACGGCGGCGAGCCCGGCCAGGACGTGGACGGCGAGGAAGGCGAGGAAGACGGGCGCGGTGGAGCCCACCTGGTCGCCGAGGATGGTGCTGGCCGCGATCATGTCGTGTCCCCTCCTGAGCACCGTCCGATGCGTAGCGACGCTACCTATTATCCTTACCGTACTCCACGTATTGCCTGACGGGAAGGCATAAAGTAGCATCGCTACGTATGAGGGCGGAGGAACTGAAGGGCCATCTGGACGCGCTGCTCCTGGCTGCCTTGGAAAACGGGCCGCGGCACGGGTACGCGGTCATCGAGGCCCTGCGGGAGACCACGGGCGGGCAGCTTGACCTGCCGACCGGGACGATTTACCCCGCGCTGCGGCGGCTGGAGCAGGCGGGCCTGATCGCCGGGTCGTGGTCGGTGGTGGGCGGTCGCAGGCGGCGCAGCTACCGGCTCACCCGGGCAGGCGACCGCGCGCTGGCAGGCAAGCGGGCCGCCTGGCAGGACTTCGCCGCCATGATGAGCGCAGCCCTGCAGGGCAAGCCGTGTCCGAGCCCGGCATAATCCAGGACTACCTGGCAGCCCTGAGGTCGCAGTTGCCCGCCCCGCTGGTGGACGAGCTAGCGGACGGGCTGGAGGAAGCCCGCCAGCGGCAACTGCGGCTGGGCCTGCCTGCCGACGATGCGGCCCGGGCGGCAGTGACCGAGTTCGGCGAGTCGTCAGTCATCATCGCCAGCTTCGTCCGCGTGAACCCGGGCCGCCTGACCGCGCGCAGCCTCCTCCGGATCGGCCCCGGCGTCGGCGGCTGCTGGGCGGCCGCGCTGCTCACCGCCAGGGCATGGACCTGGCACGTCCCCGAACCCGCGCTCATCCTGACCGGCCTGGCGCTGCTGGCCGTCATAGGACTGCTCGCCGTCGCCGCGCTGGGCAGGCAATACCGGCTCTCTTCCTACGCGGCGGCCGCGGGCTGCATCGGCACCGGCACGCTCGACGCCGCCGTGGTCACCGGCGTCATGCTGGCCGCGCCGTCCCTGACCTGGCCGCTAAGCATCGCCGCTACGGCCAGCGTCACGCGCATCGCGATCAGCGCCAAGGCTGTCCGGCGCTCGCTGGCCGGATAACCAGGCCCGGCGATTGATCCGAACTGGGGCACCGGCTCGCGTGCGTGATCCGGTCCGGGAACCGAGCTGCGCCCGGAGCAGAGCCCGGAGCCGAGCCAAGGCTCATGATGCCGGCCCCTGCGCGGCTATCCGGGAGTGGCTGCCCGGAGTCCGGTCAGGGTGGCCTGGACGAGGCGCTGGACGGCTGCCGGGTCGTGCAGGCTCGTGGCGGCGCCCAGGGCGTGCAGGCAGTAGAGCGTGAGTTCCCCTGCGGGAATGTCGGTGCGTACGGCTCCGCCCGCGGCCGCGTCGGCGACCAGGCCGGTGATGAACTCACGCAAGTCCTGGTGGGCGGCGGCGACGTGCTCGCCGCTGTGCAGGAAGGCGGCAAGGTCGGTGTCGTGCGGGCGGCGATAGGAGATCGCCGCCGCGTAGGCCGCTAGCACGGCCTCCAGCCGCGGCATGGCTCCCCCGGCCTGGTCGCGGACCACGTGGAGCTGCTTGAGGTGCTCGTCGATCTGGCGTTGGTGCCATGCGCGCAGGATCGACTCGACGTCGGGGAAGTACTTGTACAGCGTCGCCCGCCCGATGCCGGTGTCCTTGGCGATCTGCGACATCGTCACGCCGGTTAGCCCGTGCTCGGCGACCAGCGACGCGGTCGCGTCGAGGGTGGCGTCCCTGACCGCGGCACGGTGCGCATCGATCGTCTCGCTCCAGATCCTCGGCATGTCATCCATCATACATTCCGTCCTAAATAAAGACAGATGCATTGACAGCGACAGACTGTATTGAAAAACTAAGGCCGGTACGCGTCGCCGAGACGAAGGAGCTTCCCGTGCCCGACTTTCCGCCGCACCTGAAGGGATGACCGGCCATGCCCACTGCCACCACAGGCCCCGCGGACAGCGCGGCGCAGGTCCTCGACACCCTCCTGGCCCCGCCCGGGCGGGCCGACCCGTTCCCGGTCTATCAGCGCGCCCACCGGCTCGGACCGGTAGCTGCCCTCAGCGACGGATCGATCCTGGTGTCCGGCTACGCCGCAGTCGATCAAGCACTGCGCAACCCCGGGTTCGGAGTGGCGCGACCTACATCCGGCGATAACGCGCTGGACTCCATGAGCAGCTCGATCCTGCGAACCGACCCGCCTGGCCACGGCCGCATGCGCTCGCTCATCTCCCAGGTGTTCACCCCCCGCCGGATCACCGCCCTCCGGCCGGCGATCGAGCGCGCCGCCGACAGCCTGCTCGGCAGTCTCGCCGAGGCCGGCGCGAACGGCCGCAATGCCGACTTCATGAACTTGTTCGCCTTCCCGCTGCCGGTCACCGTGATCTGCGAACTGCTCGGCGTCCCGCACTCCGACCGGCCCCGATTCAGGTCGCTGGCCGCTGACCTCACCGAGGTGCTTGAGCTGTCAAGCGGCGACCTGGGGCCGGCCGACGCGGCCGCCCGCGAGCTGGCCGGGTATTTCACCGATCTCGTCGCCGAACGCCGTGCCGCACCGCGCGATGACCTTGTCAGCGCCCTAGCGGCCGCCCCCGGAGACCGACTGACCGGAACCGAGCTCCTCGCCAACCTGACCCTGCTGCTCGTCGCCGGCTTCGAGACCACGGCCAGCCTTCTCGGCAACGGCCTGGCCATCCTCCTGGGCCAGCCTGACCTGGCTGCGCTGCTCCGCTCCGGGCAGATTCCCGTCCCTGGCTTCATCGAGGAGGTACTGCGCTACGACTCCCCGGTCCAGGTGACCACGCGCCGGGCACGCACGGCCGGCCTGACCATCGGCGGCGAGCCCGTCCCTCCAGGCAGCGAAGTGATCCTGCTGATCGGCGCCGCCAACCGCGACCCCGCGCGCTACCCCGACCCCGACCGCTTCGACCCCACCCGCCCCCACATCAGGCCCCTCAGCTTCGGCGCCGGCGCGCACATCTGCATCGGCAACGGCCTCGCTCGGCTCGAAGCCGACGTCGCCTTCACCCGGCTGCTGACCCGCTTCCCGGCGCTATCGCCCGCGCCCGGCTGCCCGGCCGTCCGCCGCGACCGCCTCGTCCTGCGCGGCTATTACGCTCTTCCCATCCGCACCAGCTAACCGCGATGATTCTCCGGCAGGCGTCCGTACCGGTTGCGGAGTTCAATAGAGCGCGCTGCGATTAGCAGCAGTCGTCGCCGCGCCAGGATCCGGTGCCTTCCCGTAGCGCGACGGCGGCGATGCCTAGGCCGATGGCGGGGTCCAGCCACCAGGTGGCGGGCCAGGCGGCGGTGACAGCAAGGCCAATCAGCACCGCGGCAGCCTGGGCGGCGCACAGGTAATTCTGGGTGCCTTCCCCGGCGGTGGCGGCGGAGCCCAGCCGGGCCGCGAGCTTGTGCTTGGCCCGGCCGAGCAGCGGCATCACCAGCAGTGCGACCGCCGTCAGGACCATCCCGATCACGGTCGCCTCCGGGCGGTGGCCGGCGATCAGGTCACGCACGGACTCCACGGCGATGTAGGGGGCCAGCAGCCAGAACGAGACGGCGACGCCGCGCTGGGCGCGGCGCTCGGCGGTCTCGGACAGTGTGCGGGATCCGGTGAACCGCCACACCACGATCACGCTGGCCAGCCCTTCCACCGCACTGCCAAGCGCCCACCCGGTCAGCGCGACCGACCCGGCCGCCAGGCCCTGCCACAGCCCGATGACGCCCTCGGTGCACATCCAAGCCAGGCTGGCCCACGCCAGCCAGCGCGCCTGCCGGGCCGCGCGCTGCCACCCTGCGTCAGGGACCGTCGGCCTTGGAAGCGCGCTCTGGCACGTGCCGCCTGGCTCGCAGCACAGGTCGTCTTGGACCTGAATGCCTGGCTCGCGGGCCGGGCGGCCGGCGGTCACGACGGCTCAGGCCAGCAGGCGTCCAGGCCCCATTCCTGGCACAGCGCGACGGCGTTGCCTGTGGCGGCCAGCACCTGCTCGGCTGCGGCAAGCATGTCCGCCAGCGCGGGCTGGGCGAGCCGGAAGACCGAGGCCCGCCCAGCCGGCTCGGAGGTCACCAGGCCGCAGTCCCGCAGGCAGGCCAGGTGCTTGGACACCGTAGACTGCGCCAGCCCCAGTGCGGCGGTCAGGTCCGTGACCCGAGCCGGGCCGACGGCAAGGCGGCGCACGATCACCAGCCGCGCCGGGTCGCCCAGGGACCGGAACAAGGCCGCGGCCGGCGCCAGTTCCACCCGCTCTACTACGGCAGCAGGGGATGTCATCGCCATGCGGCGATGTTATCATCGTCTAACGGTACGGTCAGCGGGCAACGTCGAGCCGCGGGCTGGGTTGCCGTCCGCTGCGTGACCGGGCGGTTGGCCCGGGGTCTGGTTAGCTGGGGCGGGCCTGGCGGGTCCAGGCCTGTGCGCCGGCCTGGACGGCGTCCCAGGGGGAGCCGAGCGGCGGGGTGTAGGACAGGTCGAGGTCGCTGACCTCGTCGACGGTCATGCCGTGGAAGATCGCGGCGGCGGCGATGTCGACGCGCTTGGCGATTTCGGCGTTCTTGTGCCCGAACAACTGGACGCCGAGGAGCCGGCCGCTGGCGCGGTCGCCGGTGAAGCGCATGTGGATGCGGTGGCTGCCGGGGTAGTAGGCCTTGTGGTCGTCGGCCTCGGCGCCGATGGTGACCGGGTCGAAGCCGGCCGCGGCGGCTTCGTGGTCGCGCAGTCCGGTGCGGGCGGCGGCCTGGTCGAAGATCTTCACGACCTGGGTGCCGAGGCTGCCGGCGAATTCCCTGTTGCCGCCGCAGGCGTTCTCACCGGCGACGCGGCCCTGCTTGTGGGCGGTGGTCCCGAGCGGCAGGTAGGCCTCATCCAGCAGCCGGTGATAGGTGACCACGCAGTCCCCCGCGGCGTAGACGTCCGGCAGCCCGGTCCGCATGCCGCGGTCGACGGCGATCGCGCCCTTCGCGCCGAGCGTGGCCCCGGCGCTGACCGCGAGGCTGGTGTCGGGCCGGACGCCGACCACAACGAGCACCAGGTCGGCGTGCCGGGTGACCGGCTCGCCGGCGCCCGTGACGGCCTCGACCCGGAGGCGTCCAGGGGCACCGTGGTCCGCCCGGCTGACGGACTTGACGGCGGTGCCCGTCAGCACCTCGACGCCGCGGGCGGCGAGCTCGGCGTGCACGAGGGCGCCGAGCTGCGGGTCGACGGTGGGCAGTACCTCGGGGAGCTGCTCGATCTGGGTGACCGCCAGGCCGCGGATGGTCAGCGCGTCGGCCATCTCCAGGCCGATGTAGCCGGCGCCGACGATGACCGCGCTGGCCGGGGCTGTCTCGGCCAGGGTGCCCACGAGGGCGAAGGTGTCGCCCATCGAGTGCAGCAGGTGCACGCCGTCGCCCTGCCCAAGAATGCCGAGCCCGGTGATGGGCGGGCGGACGGGAACCGCGCCGGTGCCGATAACCAGCTGG
>Ga0210389_10002110_pt1 | contig 15839 bp, 14 predicted proteins | sample IncBWH28OmetaG_FD_160127 | JGI IMG/M metagenome (GOLD analysis project Ga0210389, IMG submission 160127) | Forest soil microbial communities from Barre Woods Harvard Forest LTER site, Petersham, Massachusetts, United States - Inc-BW-H-28-O ...
CACCGCCGAGGCGGTCCTCGCCTCTGCGTTTCTCGGCGGCGTCGAGCTTCGCCCAATCACCATAGCTCACGATGCGGGGAACCCGCGCGACAAGGCGCGCCAGCAACGCGTCAGGGTCGCCCGAACGCGGGCGAGGACGACTGCGTAGATCGGCGAGGACCGCCTCGGCGGTGGCGATACCGCAGCTCCGATTGGTCCCAATCGTGCCGCTCGAGCCGCGCTTACTCCATCCGCAGACGTAAAGACCGTCCATGACGGAGTTTTCCGCCGAGACCCGTCCTTCGATATTGGCATGGACGCCGCGACGTTGGTCATAGGGAACGCCTTGTATCGGCGCCGTCCGGCGGCCGACGCTGCTGAAGAGCAGGCCGCAGGCGATGTCTTCGGTGGCTCCCGACCGGCGCGAGAATGAAATTGTCTCGACCTGGCCCTGTCCCTTGATGATCAGGGGCGAGAGGCCAAAGCGAAAGACGCAACGCCGCGGCCGGGTCGGAAGGTGGTGCGAAAACGCGCATAACAGCGACAGCTTGTCGGCCAATTCCGGATCATCGGGATTGTCCGGAGCGAAATCGTTCGGAGTGAGGCCATCGTCATCGATCAGCGCGTCGCATTCGTGGAATTCGAGAAAGTCGCGCAATTCCTTTGCGCCGAACTTGGCTTGGGCCGGAGTGCCGCGTCCGACGATGTTGATCTCGCGAATCCGGCCTTCCGCCAGGACCTCGAGCGCATGGCTTGCGATGTCAGTCGCGCGCAATTCGTCGGCGGTCTTGGCCAGGATACGGGCGACATCCAGGGCGACGTTGCCATGGCCAATGATCGTTGCAGTCTCGTGGTCGAGAACGAACCGAAGACCGGCAAAGTCGGGATGGCCATTGTACCAGGCGACGAAATCGCCTGCATGGTAGCTGCCGCGCAGCGATTCGCCTGAAATGCCGAGCGATCGGCTGAGATCGGCGCCGGTGGCGAGGACGACAGCGTCATAGCTGTTGCGCAATTCATCGACGGTCACATCGCGCCCGACGGTGACGCCGCCGACGAAACGAAAACCCGGCGTGTTCGCGATCCGGTCGAAGATGGCCGTGACCTGCTTGAGCTTCGGATGGTCGGGGGCGACGCCGAACCGCACCAGACCGAAAGGAACCGGCAATCGCTCGAACATATCGACGGCCACGGACGCGCCGGAGCGGAACAAGGCTTCGGTCGCATAGAAGCCGCTAGGCCCGCTGCCGATCAGCGCAACGCGAAGCGTCATCGTCCCAGCCCCTGCCTGCGCTGGTCCGCACCGGGCAGGGGTGGCAGGCGGGCGCTGACGACGGGCGTTTCAGCCGCGCGTTTGCGGTTCACATCGATCCAGAATTTCTTGTCCGCGGGCAGCCGGTAGTCCGGCGCGATGGCCCCGACCGGGCACGCCGGCGCGCAGCCACCGCAGTCGATGCAGTTTTCCGGATCGATATAGGTCATGGTGTCGTCGAGATGGAAGCACTCGACAGGACAAACGGTGACACATTCCGTGTATCGACAGCCGCGACAATTGTCGGTGACCACATATGTCATCGTTCGAAATCCTGACGCTTGATCATTGATGATGGACGCACGCCGATGGGCGTGCGTCGTCACGTGCTGCGGAGCCGGTCAGGCCCTGCCGACCTCGACGAGGATGTCGGAGAAGGTCGGCGCCCGTCCCAGGTCGGCGAAAGCAGGCGGCGTGAGCGCGTGAACAGTTGCGCCCTTGCGGTTGGACCGGTGCCAGTAACCGGAGGGAGCGACCACCAGACCGGGCATGATGTCGGGGGAGACGGTCGCATAGGCCTCGAACGAGCCGCGGTCGTTGAATACGCGAATGGCCGCGCCCGCCACGATGCCACGCTGTGCGGCGTCGTTCGGGTTCAGGAGCACGGCCTGTTCTTCCCCTGCCTGAACGGTTTGTGCGGGAAGATTGCCGTAATTCGAATTCAGGAACGCATGGCTCTTCGGCGAGATCAGGCTGAGCGGGTAGCGCGTCGCCAGCGAAGGCGCCGTCCGCGCATTTTCGTTCGGCGGGATGTAGTGCGGCAAGGGGTCGACGGGCGTGCCGTCCTGGTCGCCATTGTAGCCCTGCCGGAACAGCGGCACGACGAAATTGCCGCCGCCCGCGATGCTCGATTTGAATTCACACTTGCCCGACGTGGTCGGAAAATTGCCTTCGCGATGCGGCGCCCAGTCGGCGGGCGCCGGCATGTTGAGACGCGCGTAGCCCTTCGTCCTGACATCGTCGAGCGTGATGCCCTGCAGCACCGGGTTGGTCCAATCCAGCGCCGCTTCGATGATCTCGTCATCGGTCCGGAAGAAGGCGGGATCCTCCATGCCCATCGCCTTCGCGAGCCGGCGGAACAGCTCGGTGTTCGGGACGGCTTCGCCGAGTGGCTCGATGGCCTGATTATTGTAGGACAGGTAGAGATGCCCCCACGAGAACATGATGTCTTTCTGTTCGAGCTGGGTAGTCGCCGGCAGAACAATATCGGCGTATTTCGCGGTGTCGGTCAGGAAATGCTCGCTCACTACCGTGAAGAGGTCTTCGCGCTCGAGGCCCTTTTCGACCTTGCCCTGTTCGCTCACCATCGCCATGGGGTTGGCGTTGTAGACGAACAGCGCCTTGATCGGCGGGTCGAGGCCCAGTTCTCCCGTCAGTGCCGGGCCGAGGCGCCAGGAGTTGAGCACACGCATCTTTTCCGGCTGCAGATCGGGGCGCATCAAGACGTCCCATTTCACCGGGAACGCCCAGATCGGAAGCTGCAACAGCCCGCCGCCGACATGTTTCCAGGCGCCGATCAGTCCGGGCAAGCAGGCGATCGCGCGCACGGTCTGGCCGCCGCCGGCATGCCGCTCCACGGCGACGCCGATGCGTACCACCGCCGGCGGCGTCGTCGCATATTCCCTCGCGAGCTTGAGGATGTCGGCAACGGGAATGCCGGTCTCCTGCGAGGCGAATTCGGGAGTGTAGGTGGACGCTCGCGCCACCAGCTCGTCATATCCGACGGTGTATTTGTCGACGTAGTCGCGGTCGACCAGATTCTCCTTGATGAGGATGTGGATCATGGCAAGCGCCAGGGCCGCGTCGGTGCCCGGCCGGATCGGAATGTGCCAGTCGGCGAGGCGGGCGGTGCGTGTCGCGACGGGGTCGATCACCACGAGCTTGGCGCCGGCCTTGCGGGCCTGCTCGATGAACGGCCAGTGATGTGAGTTGGTGCTCAGCGTGTTGCAGGCCCAGAGGATGATGTATTTCGAATGCACGAAACTTTCTGGATCGACCCCCGGCGTATGCCCGATCGTCATCATGTAGGCCGTGCATGACGCGGAGTCGCAGAAGGTGCGTTCGAGAACCGTTGCACCGAGCTTGTTGAACAAGGGGTCGCCGACGTTCAACCCGTTGATGACGCCCTGCGTACCGAGATAGCTGTAGGGCAGGATCGCCTGCGCGCCATGTTCGGCGATGATCGACTTCCAGCGCGAGGCGATCGTTTCGATCGCCTCCTCCCAGGAAATCCGTGCAAACTGCCGGGTGCCCTTCGGACCAACCCGCTTGAGCGGATAGAGAACGCGCTTGTCGCTATAGACGCGTTCCTCGTAGTTGTTGACCTTCACGCAAAGCCGTCCGCGCGTGAAGGGATGATCGGGGTTGCCGCGGACGGCAATGGCCCTGCCATCCTCGACTGTCGTCAGGATCGAGCAGGTGTCGGGGCAATCGTGGGGGCAGGCGCCTATTACCGTGGTCCGGGCCATGGGCTTCTCCACTTCCTGATTCAGGGTGTGCGAGCATGCGGCGGCCGGGCGCGGACTGGCTTTTCAAAACATGCGGTGTTGTTTTCCCCGACTGCTCTCGGCAAGTGGACGGGCGGGCCGGTCCATGGCATGATATTTGCTGGTTAAGACCACTTGCCTACACATCGCGTTGATCGGTGGAGATTCACGATGGGCATGCTTGGCAACTCTGTCGATAAATATGTTACCGGCAGAATGCTTCAGACCTCGAACGACCGGCGCTGGTCGTCACATCTGCTCGCGGAACGATGGAGCCACGAGCCGGGAGATTTGCCACCGCAACTGCCGCGCGACACCGAGGTCGCGATCCTGCTGCGCGGCAATTCGCTGGTCGATCGCGTCGGCGCAGGGATGCGGCAGCGTACCTACGGCAGGAAGGGCACCGTGTGGCTCTGCCCGGCCGGTATCCGTGAAGACTTCATTCGCGTCGAGAACCGGATGCAGGAAGTCCTGCATATCTTTCTTCCGGGCCAACCGTTTGACGATACCTTGCTGAGGGACCTCGATATCGACCCGTCGGGCATCTCGATCCGCTACGAAGCCATCGATCAGGATAGCTTCATCGAGTACGTCGCAGACCGCATCCTGCAGGAACTGGCCCAGGAATCCTCCACCGGCCGGCTTTTGATCGAAGGCCTCGGACGCGCCTTGTCGGCCCATCTGGTGCATAGCTACTCGGCCAGTGCCGTTCGGCTGACGCAATCCAATGCCACACAAAAGCCCCTCGACGCCAAACGGCTGTCACGCGTGACGGAATTTATCGACGCGTGCGTCGAGCGTGATTTCACCGTCAAGGACTTGGCGTCGGTCGCATGCATGAGCCCCGCGCATTTTTCCCGGAGTTTCAAGGCGGCGACCGGAACATCCCCGCATGAATATGTCAGCCGCCAGCGGCTCGATCTGGCGAAGCGGCTGCTCGCAACCAGCGACCGGCTGCTGGTCGATATTGCCTATGCTACAGGATTTTCGTCGCAGGCCAACTTCAACCGTGCCTTTCGCAAGGCGGCCGGGACGACGCCAAGTGCCTATCGCGCCCAGAAGCTTCGCGACTAGCTCTTCTGCCCGTGCAGCTGCGCGGTCAGGCGGTCCATGCTGGTCGCTACATCGCGCCACTGCGAAAGCCAGTTCCGCGGAAAACGGAAGGTGAGATCGGCGCCGTCGATGCGCCGCTCACTCAGGCACATGCCGGGTGTCGAGGTGTCGCGCGTGCAACGCGCGGCGAGCGGTGGTGTGTTGGCATAATAGAGATCCTCGCCGCTATACGGCGTATCGGTGCGGAAAGCGCGCATGGTGAGCCCGTCCTGTCCCGGCGTTGAGGCCTGCTCGAGATAGCGCGGATAGATCGAGCTCACGCGCATCTCCGGCGCCAGCGAATTGTTGTGGGCTGCGATCGACAGGAAGATGCGATCGATCGGCTGCGTCATCTCCTCGACCACATCATCGGCGCTGACATGCTTTTGCGGTCCCGGCGGCTGTAACGAGGGATAGAGGAAGGCGAGATCGATGCGCTCCTGCAGGCCCGAATGGCGCTGGATCTTCATGCGGATCGCTGCCGTCGGCACGTTGAACAGGGTACCGCCGATGCTGACCGGCAGCCGTTCCGGGCCGTCCGAGCCGACGGTGCCCCAGGTCGGCCACAGCAGATAGGCGACGGCCGTGATCGCACCGGCCGCGATCAGGCAAGCCAGCGCGATCGGCAACAGATGGCCGGTTCGCAGCCAGTCCCGCCCGCCCAGGCGAGCCATCGAAAACACGATCATTGGCGCAACATCGCGAAAAATGGACGAATCATCGCCGGCCAATATGCCACGCAAGGGCAGGGTTCCCGAAAAGCTTTCCCGCATTGCGTGAGGCTGGAAGCCATGCACGGGCGGTGCAGCGGGGCTTGTTGACCAGCCTGCTGGGCTTGCCGATTAACCTTTCCTTAAGGATGATGTGGCGGCCGGCCGCCGACTTTGGCAAAGAATGGCCGGGTAGTTCTGTTGCGTAGGGGAAGAGTGTCGATGTCGCCGGATGCGCTGAATTCGCTGTTTTCCCTCTGCATCGGTTTTGCCTTGGCTGGCGCGCTTGCGAGCGGCTATCAGGCCTTCGCCGAACGCCCCGCGGGCTTCGGTCTCTTGCAGGAGGGCGTGACGCCGCGGCGCTTCGCGGCCGTGCCGTTCCTGGTCTTTGCCGCCCCCTTCATCATCATGCGCAACACGCTGCGCGGCATTCAGATCGAGCGCCGCCGCTTCGAGTTCGTGATGATGGCGACCATTATCGCGGGCTTCTGGAGCCTGATGTCCGGCACCTTTTTCCTGATGACGCTGCGCGCGGCAGGTTTTCTGGCCTAGGCGTCTACTGGTCTAAGCGTTTTGCCTGTGCCAAGGTCAGCCCCTTGATTGAGCATGATCTTTTTCGGAAAACCGCTACACACTTTTCCGGATCATGCTCTAGGAGACCTTTGAGGCATGGCGATCTACGAGCTTGACGGGCAGGGGCCCGATCTTCCTACCGACGGCAATTACTTCATCGCCGACACCGCAACTGTGATCGGCAAGGTGCGGCTGAAAGCGGGCGCCAGCGTCTGGTTCGGCGCTGTGCTGCGCGGCGACAATGAGTGGATCGAGATTGGCGAGGGCGCCAATGTCCAGGACAATTCGACCTGCCACACCGATCCTGGCTTTCCGCTCGTGCTCGGCAAGAACGTCACCGTCGGCCACAACGTGATCCTGCACGGTTGCGTCGTGGAGGAGGGCGCGCTGATCGGCATGGGCTCGATCGTCATGAACGGCGCCAGGATTGGCCGTGGCAGCATCGTCGGCGCGGGCGCCATCATCACCGAAGGCAAGGAATTTCCGGAAAACTCCCTGATCATCGGTGCGCCTGCGCGGGTGATCCGCACGCTTGACGCCGACCAGGCGGCGAAGGCGGCTCGCCCAGCGCAATCCTACCAGCGCAACGGACCGCGCTTCAAAAAGGGACTGAAGAAGATCGACTAGAAGAAGCGCTTGAGGAAGGCCGCCGTCTCATCCGAGATGCCGACGATCTTGTTGGTTGACTGACGGTAGAACTTGAAATTGAGCTCGGTCCTGGGTTGACCGTCGTTCCACTTTTTGAAGGGCTTGAGGTCATCTCGGCCGAGCGGCCGCTTGGCGAGTGCGGTGCGTTTGATGGTCACGCTCACACGCGGCGTCTGCCTTGCAATGCCGTGTTTCTTCGCGACCGGCTCGGCGGAGGTGACGACGCCGCGCGCGATCAGGCCGTTGCCGCCATCGGTCTCGCTCGCAAACAGGAAAACCGTGTCACCTGCGGCGATATGCTTGCCGCCATACATGGTCTTTTGCGCTGACAATACGAACGTCTTCGCCCGCGCATCGCTGATCGCGGCCTTGATTGCAAAGGTCATGTCTATTCTCGTTCGCCTCGCGTCGGCTTCTTTCGCTTTGCCAGCGGGATCACCTTGGCGCTGGCGGGCGTCTGGCGCGCGCTCTTGCGCAGCGCGTCTTTCAGGTCGATCGGAATGCCGTGCTTCTTCAGGAGGTCGGCGAAGGCTTCATCCGCCAGCTCCTGAAATGTCGCCATGCGGTCGCGCGCCAACTGCTTGAGCTTGGCGGCGGTGTCGTCGTCAAAGGCAATCAGTTTGCGCATGGCGGCCTCTCTCCGGACCAACTGCGGGAACCCGACTTCGCCCCGCGTCGTTGGATCATAAAGGGAGATTCTGCGATGGCCAGAACATCAACCGCCCTGATCGCTGCGCTCATGGTGCTTGCCGCCTCTCACGCCTCGCTTGCGCAAAACGGTGCAAGCGCGCCTCCGCCGGGCACCAACAGCGCGGGCACGGCGCAGTCGTCAGGCGGGGCGGCACTGAACCGGCAGCCGGGCGTCACCACCGGCTCGGCTGCACTCGGCACTGGCAACGCCTCCCCGCCGCCCACGACCAGCGCGGATACTGCGATCAACAAGGAGAACCAGATCCTCGACAGCAGGATGAAGAGCATCTGCCGCGGCTGTTAGCCGATTGTCACGACCGTTCGTGCCGTGATCTCACGCTGACAAAAGGTCGCGCAGATGTGAGCCGGATATGACAAGTAACGCCATCAAAGCCGTTCTAGAGTTTCCCCGTGATCGCGCGGCATCTTCTGCGGCGATCGGAGGAGAACAGTGTCATGTTGCGTAAGATGATGATCGCGTTGATGGCCACCGTCGCGCTCGGTGTGCTCGCGCCGGATGCGGCGTCTGCGCGGGGAGGCGGCGGCGGTGGTGGCGGCCATGGTGGTGGTTTCGGCGGTGGCGGTTTCCACGGCGGCGGCTTCGGCGGTGGTGGTTTCCACGGCGGCGGCGGATTCGGCGGATTCCACGGTGGCGTTGCGGCATTCCATGGGGCCCCGATGGGCGGCGTTGCCGCGTTCCACGGCGGGCCGCATTTTGTGGGCGGTTTTCATCCCGGCTTCCATCCGGGTTTTCGTCGGCACTTCTTTATCGCCGGCGGAGGCTACGTGCCGTACGGCTATTACGACGACAATTACTATTCCGATTACGGCTATCCGGATCAGGTCTACTACGACGATGGCGGCGGCTACGTCGCCGAGCAGAACAGCTGCATGATCGTGCATCGTCGCGTGCACACGCGTTACGGCTGGCGCTACCGCACCGTTCAGGTCTGCCAATAATTCGAAAATCGATTGCGCGCGGCTATCACACCGCGCGCAATCTGTTCGATCAGCTCAGCACGCCGTATTTCCTGAGCCAGGCTTGCATCTGATTCCAGCCGTCTTCGGCCGCGTCCTTGCGGTAGCTTCCGCGATAATCGGCATGGAAGCCGTGCGGCGCGCCCGGATAGATCTTGAACTCGGCGGTCTTCTTGTCGTCTGCGAGCGCCTTCTTGAAGGCTTCCACCTGCGCCACTGGAATGCCTTGATCCTCGGCGCCATAGAGGCCGAGCACCGGCGCCTTCATGTCTGACGCAAGCTGCATCGGGCTCTTCGGCCAGGCCGGGTTCGGTGGATCGACGGGCGGGCCATAGAAGGCGACACCAGCCTTCAAATCGCTGGAGTGGGCCGCATATTCCCACACCGTACGGCCGCCGCGGCAGAAGCCGATGATACCGAGATGGGTGGTGTCGCCGCCTTGCCCCTTCGCCCAGGCGACGGTCGCGTCGAGATCGGACAACAGCTCGGCGTCCGGCTTGGCGTTCACGATCGGCAGCAAATCCTTGATCTCGGTGATCTTGGTGAGATCGACGCCCTTGCGGAAATAATAGTCCGGCGCCACCGCGAACGCGCCGAGCTTAGCCAGCCGCCGTGTCACATCCTTGATGTATTCGTGCAGGCCGAAAATCTCCATCGCCACCAGCACGACCGGCGGCCGGACCGCGCCCTTCGGCTTTGCGTAGTAGCCGGGCATCTCGCCATCGGCGACCTTGATCATGGTGTCGCCAGCATCGAGCCCGTCGGTATCGGTTTTGATGACGTCGGCGCGGACCGGGCCGGTGGCCAGCGTGTAGCCGGCGGCGACGGCGGCGGAGGCGGTCATGAAGCCGCGGCGTGAGACGGGGGCGGGTTTGGTCAGTCCGACGACGTCGGATGTCAGAAGGGTTTCGGCACTCATCGGCAGGCTCCCAAGGGCGGTTTTCGCGGGGCGCATTCAGCAAACAATGCGCTGCAAACGCAAATCACCAGTCTGCGAGGCGTGAACGAGATGGGTGCGGGCGGCTTACGAGTTCGGCTTGAAGTAGAACTCGCCGGTGAGCGAGGAATGATCCCACGGCACCTGCTGCTCATTGGTGGCCTTGATCACGTCGGCGCGGACGCGGGTCAGCATGGTGCGGACCTCGAGCCCGGGCGTGTGGATGTGCTTGAGCAGGGCGGTGGTGAACGGGCTGTTCCTGCCGGCACCGTCCAGGGCCACCGTATCGGGGCTGGTGGCGAAAGTGATCAGCGTGCCGATGCCGGCATTGAGCTGGGCCAGCCCCTGGCCGACGCTCGCCGAGCGCGAGATCCCCATCGATCGGGCGAGGCTGCGCGACAGCGGATTGTCGCGGCAGGCATCGAGGAAGACGAGATTGATCCGCTTCTCCGACTCCATGTCCGAGATGACGGTCGAGACCTCGATGGCCTCCAGGCCGAGCGAGGAGGGATGCTCAAGCTTGGCGTCGACGGGAATGAGATAGTTCTTGCCGGCGACCTGCATGCCGTGGCCGGCATAGTAGAACAGCGTCACGCCGGCGCCGGGCATGGCCGCGCCGAACTCCTCGATCTTGCTGCGCATCTTCGTCGAGTCGAGATTGTAGCCCTCGATCACCTTGAAGCCGAGGTCGCGCAGCGTGTTCGACATGTCGTGCGCGTCGTTCGGCGGATTGGTGAGCGCCGTGACGTTGGTATAGGCGCCGTTGCCGATCACGAGCGCAACGCGCGGGCCGCGCTCATCGGTCATGGCGACCGCAGGGATCGCTGAAGCGGCGGGTGGAGGAGGTTGCACGCCCGTGATCTGCGCCGGCGGGTTGGACGGCGTGCTGGCCGCCGGCGCGGTGCCGCCGAGTGCGGCCAGTCGTTCGCGCGCGGTGTCGAGCGCGGCCTTCGACGTCGTGAACTTGCCGGTGGTGCGGCTCAGTGCGGTCTGGTAGTCGGCGCGCGCGCGATCGGCGTCGCCGGTCTTCTCCAGCACCAGGCCGCGGGTGACATAGGCCGGCGTGATCGAGGGATCGATCCGCAGCGCCTCGTTCAGGTCGGCCAGTGCCCGGCCGACATCGTCCTTGCGGCGCCAGACGTCGCCGCGATTGGCGAGCGCGGCGGCGAATTGCGGATTGATCCGCAAGGCCTCGTTGAGGTCCTGGAGGGCCGGATCGAGATTGTCCCGCATGCGGTTGATGAAGCCGCGCGTATTGAGCGCCAGCGCCGAGCGCGGGTTGAGGCGCAGCGCCTCGTCGAGGTCGTGCAGCGCGCGATCGGTCTGTCCGGTGTCGTAATCGGAGAGGCCGCGGCCGTAATTGGCGTACCAGTTCTTGGGATTGACGCGGACCGCTTCGTCATAGTCGCGGATGGCGCGCTCATTGTCGCCGCGCTCGCGGAAGATATCGCCGCGCCCGGTGAAGAAATCGGCGTTCTTCGGATTGATACGTATCGCCTCGTCATAATCGCGCACCGCACGGTCGCGATCGCCCTTGCCGACATAGGCGCGCGCCCGCACATTGAAGATATAAGCGTTGGTCGGCTCCTGCTGCAGGGCGTCCTCGCAGATGCGGATCGCCTGATCGTAATCGCCCTTGTCGCGATAGGCTTCCGCCAGGTTGACGCGGGCGATGTTGTTCTTCGGCTCGACGCGCAGCGCTTCGCCATAGTCGCGCAGCGCGCGGTCGTAATCGCCCTTCTGCTTGAAGGCCCAGGCGCGGTTGTTGAAGGCGTGCGAATTGCGCGGATTGAGCGTGATCGCGTCGTCGAGATCGTGGATGGCGAGGTCGTATTGTTGTTGGTTGTTGTAGGCGTAGGCGCGGTTGACGAAGGCTGCCGAGCGCTCGTCGCGCGATTCACGCTCGCCGCGATCGATGATGCGGCTGCAGGCCGCGACGCGCTCCTCGTTGGTCTCGCCCTTGACGCAGGACGTCTTGTCGCGGTCCTGCCGGGCGCTCGCAAATCCGGGTGCGAGGGCGAGGCCAAACAGCAGCACGCCGCAAAGACGGAAGAGACGGTTGTTCATCATGGCTGCCCCCAGCATTGATGCCCAGAACATGCGGCCGAACGGCATGCGCCATTTTATTCGTCCAGCGCGACTTGAAGGCAATGGGTGACAGGCCTGCGGCCGGCGTTCTGTGCGCTAGGTCACAGTTCGATGCGGCGGTCTTGTTCTGGTTCAGATCTGGGAGTCGAAAAGAAACAAGGCCGCTGACGCAATATACCGTCAACGACCTTGCCAGCCCCGGAAATTAAAATCGGCTACCGCCTTCCGGTGAACTAAAGGATGCCCCGGATTCGCCCGGGCAAATGTGAGGTAGTTCACAAACTCCATCAAAAAAATGAGGCAGGCCGCGAGGCCTGCCCAAGAAAGCGACAGATAAGCGGCAGCGGTAGATCTAACTGTGTGATTTTGCACGCCTTTGCGTGGCCCGGATTGCATGCACCCGGGTGCGGATCGAGCGGTTGCGCGCGGCCGGCGCGGGCGAGGGATCGGCGCTTTGTGCGCTGGCGAAGGATTGCCGCAAGCCGTCGACGGCCTCCGAAAGGCCGGCAATCTGCTCCGAGAGCCGCTTGTTGTCGGCCTGCTGGGCGGCGAGCTGACGGCGCACCGTCTGCAGCTGGTCCTGCATCACCTGCAGCTGGTCGATCGAATCCTGCTGGGTCTGCTCCAGGCCCTTGGTCTTTTCCACGAGCTGCTCGGAAGCCTGCGCGGCGCGGGCCTGCAGGGCGCGGGCGATGGCCGCGCGGTCGGTTTCGGGGGATTGGCCGGTATAGGCGCGCGAGATCGCGATTCCGGCAACGCCGGCGAGGATGAGAACGAGGGCCGCGGCCGTCACCGCGATCGGCTGCGAGCCGATGCGGGTGAAGCTACTACTCGTCGAACGGGTGTCTTTGGTGAGCGGGATCATCGGCTAAGGTCCAAAACGAAAGGGATGTATCGGGATGCCGGCGGCATCGGCGGTCGCAAGGGGACGCGAAGCAACGCTTAAATCCGGGCTTCAGCCCGCTGTTCGGGGCCGTCGAGCCTACGGCGCACGGCTTACTGCCGGCGACCAGTAACAATCTGGCAATGAATCCGACAAAAGCGAGGCTGGCAAGGAGGAAATCCTATGCTCAATCAACGGGAAGTCGCTGGACAGGCCGGAAGCGAAACCATAAAAATAACGCGAAATCAAACGCTTGCGTCTGGTTTTGGTCGGAATGCCAGTCCGATCCTCTCGATCGCCGTCTTGCGATCGAGCTCATCGGGCAAATCCAGATGATCTTGCCCTGCCAGGAAACGACTCGTGATGTGTTCGCCAAGCGCACGATAGGCTTCGAGCTGCTCCTCCGAAAACAGCTGATCCATCGTGGTCTCGTGCGGAAAGCTCGGATGGCCGGCCTTGTAGGTCATGACATAATCGTTTTCGTCGCCGCTGAGCGAAGACTTGATATAGACAACGAGACCTTTTTCGCGGGGCCCATCGGAAATGCCGGGATAGTCGATCAAGCCGATCGCCACATGCGGTCCGTGTTTTCTTTCGACCTTTCGTTTGGCGACCTCCTCGGATACTTCCCTGGAGCGTGCGCCGATTGGCTCCCAATCCAACACGATCCGTGTGCCGAGATCTATTCTCGCAAAGCGTTCCAGCTGGACGAGCGACCCGCTTGTCATGTCCGGGTCTGCCTCGCCGTCGATTGCGATAATGAGCGCGCAGCGTCGCTTGAGAAGCTCGTAGATTCCCAGATTTTCGATGTGACCGCCGTCGGTGAGGAAGACAAACCCGCTGGAGATCGGCTCCTCTGTATCGGGATCGACGACATTGGTCCCTGATTTGAAAAAGGCCTCGCGCAGAAGATAGCGAGGTCCGGGTTTGCCTGTCCACCGGATGGCCCATTTGGATCTGAGGGCATCCTCCAGCGTGCTTAGGGGATGCCGTAGCCAACGACCAAGCCTCACGTTCATGATTGCGATCGTGGCCGATAGCGGCCGCAGCGAAGCCATGCCCATATTCGGAGCGGCCGCGGCGCCGGAGATGGCCATTGCCGTGCCGATGTTCAGGCCGTCATTGACCTTTTCGGCCAGCTCCGTCCGGGTATAACCGGTTGCCTCGCTGCCGATAAAATTGCGGCTGAAGATGAAGAAGTCGGCGTTGCGGCCACGACGGTTGGCATAGGCCGACCCCGGAACGTTCAATGCCGCATTCAGCAAATGATAGGGGGCGTGCTTGGCGCTTATCTCCCGCAGCGAAAAGGTGTCGGCGGGCTCGAGCTTGTTGCCGTCGCGCTTGACAAGGAAGGCGCTTCCGAGGCGATCACGATAAAGCTGGTGAAGCGAATTTGCGTTGACGTTCAGGAGCGGCCACAGGATCAGGAAAAGCGCGGCGAGAGCGACGTAGGCCCATGCGGCAGGTGATCCGAACGGAAGCCATCCGCCCGTCAGGAGGGCGAACAGCCCCTGAAGCATGGCCGGCGCATGTTGCCAGCTCGCGCTACAATGTCCGGGCGTCGAACCGCAAGCTCCGATGCCCCAATAGGCGAGTTGAAGTACGGTCAGCCATAGCAGCAGAGGTATGATCGCGGCTGCCACGATCAGCAAAACCCGGCTTGCCCATTTCTTCAATTGATCCGAGAAGCCGCCGACGACTTCCGATGTCGCCTTTTCGCCGATCGATTTCAGAAACGGCAAGACTGCCACGAAGAGCGGCGTGATCCATCTGACGAACCGGCTCGCCTGGTCGATGATGGTGTCATTGATCTGCAGGGTAACGGCAGAGCCCGCCGGAGGCTTTTCGAGCACGCCATACCCCGAGAACACGGCCCGCAGCAGGACAAAATGGAGCTCAAGGAGCACCACCAATGCATAGGTGACCATGATAAGGGTGGCGTAAAAGGCAAGCCTGCGCCGCGAGGGCAGGGCGATAATGGGAAAGATGGACACGCCGACCGCGTAGAACACCTGCAGGCAAGCAACGATCAACAGTCCAAGCACGGATAGCGGCATCGGAGATTTCGCGATGGCGGCCGGCAGTCCCGCTACAATCCACCAGGGGGTATTGAGACCGGCGGTGTCCGGCTTGAGGAAGACCAGGACAGCCGCCGCGACGAGCACGAGCGGCATGACAACGATGATGTTCATCGTGATCCCGCGCAGATAGATCACGACCGCGGAAAGCACCGAGCGCAGCCCGTTTTGCACGAGATAGCGGGCATTGTCGCGCAAGTGCCGGGTTTCCGGAGTTTCGCCGACGTCCTCGGAGGTCTTGCTGAACGGAAACTCGTAAGGGCTGGTCGACATCGCGATGGTCGTGGCGGTGCCAATGTAGCCTCCGCCCGAGACGGTCGAGAGATAGTTCACGTTCCGCAAAATATCCTTGGTATTCATCGCCTGCAGTGCGCCGAGACAGAATGTTGCGGAACGAATACCGCCTCCCGACAGCGCCACTCCCACCAGGCCGTTTTCGACAGAAGGCTGCCCGCGGCCCTGATCCTTTGCCCTGATCGCCGGGCACCTTTCATAGAGGTCGTCGTATTCGGCGGCGAAGACCTGCTCGAACGTCCAGAAATTCTTTTTCTCGGGCTGAGGTCCGGTCGGAGGCTGTGCCTTGGCGTCGTGATGATTCACCGCCGCTCTCCCGGTCAAATATGATCGAAACAATCGCCAATAAAATCAGCTGCGCGATCGCACCCGCAAACAAGAACCTCGATAGGGCGCCGCTAAGGTCAGAAGAGCGCAACTTTGGGTCGAGTGCAAGGCATCATTGTTCGGCGACCACGGTCGCGGATTGATCAGGCCTTGCGCCAGGCGGCGAAGCTCAAGCCCGGCTGACTCACAAGCTGATTCCCCAAAAAGGGTGCGGCCAGCCATTGGGGGATGGCTGGCCGCGCGCGAACCGGTCTGGGACGGGGAGGGGTGGGGATGTGACCGGGTCGCGTGTTCGATAATTCCCTTGTTGTCAGCGAGAGCTGGCGGTCGAGACCGCCGGGTGGGCATCGCCCAGCGAGACCCAGACATTGGGATCGCTCTGCGATTGACGCTTGACGAAGCGGTAGCCGGTCTCGGTCCAGGCCACGATGCTTTCGTTCTGGTTGTCGAGCACGAACTCGCCCTTGTCGGACTTCACCGTCAGCACCGCGTGGCCTTCGCCCTTCTTGTCGCGGACCACCGTGATCAGCAGCGCCTCGCGCGGCCAGCCCGCATCGATCAGCATCTTGCGCTTCATCAGCACGTAGTCCTCGCAATCGCCGTAGCCGTCGGTCGGCAGCGACCATTTCTCGATCACGCCCCAATGATCCATGTCGGTCATCGGTTTGACGGTCTCGTTGACCCAGTGATTGACCTTGTTGAGGTCGCGCCAGGCCGCCTGCGTCATCACGATGTCTCGCGGTTGCGTTGCGCCGCCCCGGCAT
>Ga0210389_10002113_pt1 | contig 15828 bp, 13 predicted proteins | sample IncBWH28OmetaG_FD_160127 | JGI IMG/M metagenome (GOLD analysis project Ga0210389, IMG submission 160127) | Forest soil microbial communities from Barre Woods Harvard Forest LTER site, Petersham, Massachusetts, United States - Inc-BW-H-28-O ...
GGCCAGGCAGCTGGACTGGGCCTACCCGATGCTGCGGGGGCCGACTGCCCCAGGCGCCGACGGGGAGCAGCACGCTGAGGCGTCGCAGGACCGCACCCCCAGCATCGCCGGCGCCATCGACCTGCTAGGCATCTTGTCCTCCTCGCAGGCACTGAGCTCGGAGACCAGCCTTGGCCGGCTGGACGCCCGGGTCACCGACGTGCTGAGCACAATGACCGGGGCCACCGGGGTGCATCTGGTCCCGTGGGACGAGGAACGGCAGAACTGGGTGCCGGCTCCGGCGGGTGACGGCGACGGCGCAGTTCCCGAGGACGTCGGCGGCGACACCGGACCGCCGGTCCCGATGTCGGTGCTGCGCTATGTGCGGCGGACGCGCGAGCCGCTGCTGGTCAGCGACGCCCTCGTCGATGACAGGTTTGCCCACGACCGCTACTTCGACGGCGTCGGCTGCTGCTCGCTGCTTGCGGTGCCGATTCTCCGCCGCGGCTCGCTGCAGGCCGTGCTGCTACTGGAAAACCGCCTCATCCGCAGCGCCTTCACCGCCGGGCGGCTCGACGCCGTCGAGCTCATCGCCGGGCAGCTCGCCGTCTCCCTCCGCAACGCGCAGCTGTACGCCGAGTACCGGCGGATCGCCGACGAGCAGGCGGCACTGCGGCGGGTGGCAACGCTGGTGGCCCAGGGGGCGCAGCCGCAGGAAGTGTTCACCGCGGTGGCCGAGGAGACGGGCCGCCTGCTTGAGGCGGACTTCTCGATCCTGGTCCGGTATGACGGGCCGGCGGGAAGCCTGGAGGTCGTCGGCGCATGGGTACGCTCGGGCGCCGCGCCGCCGACCCCGCTCGGCGGCCGGCTGCCGATCGGCGGGCACAACGTGACCTCCCTGGTATACGAGACGCGCCGACCGGAGCGCGTCGACTACGAACACGACACCATCTCCGGCAGGACCGGTTATGTCGCCACGCAACTGTGGCGGCTCCGCTCATCGGTCGGCGTGCCGGTCATCATGGGTAGCCGGCTGTGGGGCTCCCTGGTGATAGCACACAGCCGTCACGAGGTGCTGCCAGCGGACACCGAGGCCCGGCTTGTCGGGTTCAACGAGCTGGTGGGCACGGCGATCGCGAACGCCGAGGTGTCCGCCGAGGTATCCGCCTCACGCGCGCGGGTCATCGCCGCGGGGGACCAGGCAAGGCGGCGTATCGAGCGGGACCTGCACGACGGCGCGCAGCAGCGGCTTGTCGCGCTCATGCTGCAGCTCCGCCAGGCGAGGGCCGAGGTGCCGCCAGGGCTCACCGAGCTCGGCACGCAGCTGGACCGCGCCGCTACCACGGCGAACAGCGCGCTTGACGAGGTCGGCGAGATCGCGCGCGGCATCCACCCGGCGATCTTGACCAGCGGCGGCCTCCGGCCCGCGGTCAGGGCGCTGGCCCAGCGTTCCCCTGTCCCTGTCCGCCTTGAGGAGTGGACGAACCAGCGGTTCCCCGAGCACGTCGAGGTCACCGGGTACTACGTAATCGCCGAGGCGCTCACCAACGCGACCAAGCACGCCCGCGCTGCTGCGGTCGTCGTCAAGGTAGAGGTAACAGATAAGACTCTTTCCATAACCATCAGTGACGATGGCGTCGGCGGGGCCGATCTCTCCCGCGGTACTGGGCTTGTCGGCCTGAAGGACCGCGTCGAGGCACTCGGCGGCCGCATCTTCATCGAAAGCCCGCCGGGAACGGGGACGACCCTGCGGGCCGAGCTACCCATCAGCGCCGACGGCAGCGCCGCCACCGCGCGGTAGCCGCCGTGTGAAGTGTTGACTGGTAACGGGCACGACTGGTAGCGGGCACGATGGTCTCCTGCTGGCTGCAATGCTGGCGCCGCCGTTTCACTGGCACGATCGATACGTGCAGCTGCGATGCGTGATAGTCGACGATGACGACGCCTTCCTCGATGTCGCGCGGTCCCTCCTGGAGCGAGAAGGGGTGACCGTGGCCGGGATAGCGGGCAACTGTGCCGAGGCGGTCGAGTGCGCCGTGGCCCAGCGGCCCGACGTCGTGCTGATCGACATCCGCCTGAGCGATGAGTCTGGCTTCGACGCGGCACGGCTGCTGGCGGCGGAGGGGCAGGGGTGGGCGCTCATCATGATCTCCACGCACCGCGAAGTGGACTACGCCGACATGATCGCCGAGAGCCCCGCCATCGGCTTCCTGACCAAGACGGATCTCTCGGCTGCGGAGATCCACCGTCTCCTCGAAGCGGCCTAATCTACCCGGCGCGGCGATGCCGCCCCAGTGCGCATTCCGGCTATCCGGTAGACGGGCTGGGGGTCTGCGGGGAAGACACGACAGGGCGCGGGAAGCGATCGTCAGAGGGTACGGTTCCGAGTCGACTGCCTGCGGAGAGTGTGATGAAGCCTGCCAGCTCGGTCTTGACCCTTGATGCGGTGCATGCAGGTGGCGGCGGGCTCGCGCGCGGCGCCGGCGTGCGCTTGTTCGGCCGTGACCGGGAGCGGGGTGTGCTTGCGGAGCTGCTTGAGCGGGTGCCGACGCGGGGCGGGGCGCTGGTGCTCGGCGGCGAGCCGGGAATCGGGAAGAGCGCGCTGCTCGGCGAGGCGGTGCGGTCGGCGGCCGCCCGCGGCATGCTGGTGCTGCGCACGTCTGGGGTGCGGTCCGAGGCCAGCCTGCCGTTCGCGGGCCTGCACCAGCTGCTGCGCCCCGTGCTCGGCTGCGCGGCCAGCCTGCCGCTTCGGCAGCAGGCCGCGCTCGGCGCGGCGTTCGGCACCGCGGAGGAGACCGCGCCAGAGCCGTTTCTGATCGCCCTCGCAGCGCTGCAACTGCTGTCCGAGGCCGCCACCCAGGCCCCCGTGGTCCTTGCGGCGGACGACGCGCAGTGGCTCGACCGGCCCACCGCCGACGTCCTGGCGTTCATCGCCCGCCGCGTGGACTCCGATCCTGTCCTGCTGCTGGCCACGATCCGCGACGGGTACCCAAGCCCGCTGCTGCAAGCCGGCCTCCCCGGCTTGCACCTGGAAGGACTGGCCGCCGTCCCGGCGGGCAAACTGCTCGATGCCGCCTTCCCCTGCCTGCTGCCCGCGGCCCGCGGCCGCATCATCGCCGAGGCTGAGGGAAACCCGCTCGGGCTGACTGAGCTGCCCTCGGCCCTCGCCGCGGCCCCGGCCCGGGCCGGCGGGCGACTGCCGCTGACCAGGCGGCTTGAGCAGGTCTTCGCCGCCCGGGCCGCCGAGCTGCCCGTGGTCACCCAGACGCTGCTGCTCGTCGCCGCCGCCGACGAGCACAGCACGCTTGCCCAGGTCATGAAGGCCGCCACGGTCACCGGCGCCAAGCCGACGGTCAGCGACCTGGTACCCGCCGTCGAGGCCCAGCTGATCGACGCCGACGACCACACCCTGCGGTTCCGCCGCTCTCTGGTCCGCTGGGCGCTCTACCAGGCGGCCACCGTCGCGGAGCGCCACGCCGCCCACGCCGCGCTCGCCGAGGTCCTCGCCGACGATCCCGACCGGCAGGCCTGGCACCGCGCGGCCGCGGCCACCGGCCCTGATCCCGCCGTCGCCGCCGGCCTCGAGGAGGCCGCCCGCCGCGCCCGCGCCCGGGGCGCCATCAGCACCGCCGCCACCGCGTTCGAGCGCGCCGCCGACTTCACCCCCGACCCCGTGCGCCGCGGTGCTGTCCTGCTTTCCGCGGCGGAAGCCGCCAGGGAACTGGGGCACACCGACCACCTCTCCCGCCTTCTCCGCGAGGCCGACTCCTACCCCCTCACGGCGCGTGACAGGGCATACGCGACCTGGCTCGGCGATGCCTTCGGCGAGGAAGAGGAACTCTTCGGCGCCTCCGTCACCGTGCACGCGCTGGCCGAGTCGGCCAGGCAGATGGCGGCGGACAACGACATACCACTCGCGCTCAAGCTGCTGTCCGCCGCCGCGCTCCGCTGTCACTGGGCGGATCTCGGCGCGCAGGCAGTCAGCGAGGTGCTGAACGTGGCCGACGGCATCGGCGCGTCTCCCGATGACCCGCTCATGCTGTACATCCAGGCCTGTGCCGCACCGCTTAGCCGCGGCCCGGCCGTCCTGGAGCACATCGCCCGTGCGGTGCCGTCCGATGATCCTGAGGCGCTGTACCTGCTTGGCACCGCCGCTTCGCTGGCCGGGGACTACCACGCCGCCAGTTCGCTGCTCGGCGCCTCCGCCACCCGGCTCCGCGAGCAGGGCCGCCTCCGTACCCTGACCCAGGCTCTCGCCGTCCGTGCCTGGGCCGCCGTCATGACCTCCGACTTCCGCACCGCGCAGCCCGCCGCCGAGGAAGCCGGCCGCCTCGCCGCCGAGACCGCCCAGCCCCTATGGCAGGGCATCGCCTGGACCGCCCAGGCAGCACTCGCCGCCCTACAGGGCGATGAGCAGGCCACCGACCGCCTCACCGCCCACGTGGAGCAGCTAGTGCCCCCCGGCTGCGCGGCAGAGCCACTGTCCCTCGTTCAGTATGTTCGCGGCCTCGCCGCACTCGGCCAGGGCCAGCACGCCGACGCCTGGGCCTGTCTGCAGCGCATCTACGATCCCGCAGACCCCGCCTGCAGTCGCCGCGCCCAGTACCGCGCAGTCGCCGACCTCGCCGAAGCGGCCGCCCGCACCGGGCACCAGGACCGTGCCCGCCAGATTCTCGCCCGGTTCCGCCCGCTGCGGAACCAGGTCCCCTGGCTTCGCGCCGCCATCGGCTACGCTGACGTTCTCCTCGCCGACGACGACCACGCCGAGGACGCCTACACCCGGGCCCTCACCAGCGACCTGGCCGTCTGGCCGCTCGCCCGGGCCAGGCTCCGCCTCGGCTACGGCGAGTGGCTGCGCCGCCGGCGCCGCCCCGCTGACTCTCGCACCCACCTGCGTGCCGCCCGCGACGCCTTCGACGCTCTCGGCGCCGTTTCCTGGAGCGACCGTGCTCGCCGCGAGCTGCGCGCCTCGGGAGACAGCAGCCGCCACCGCACCCCCGACACCGTCGACCAGCTGACGCCGCAGGAACTCCAGATCGTCCAGCTCGCCGCCGAGGGCCTCTCCAACCGTGAGATCGGCCAGCGTCTCTACCTCTCCCACCGCACCGTCGAGTTCCACCTGTACCGCGTCTACCCGAAACTCGGCATCACCTCCCGAGTTCAGCTCCCCAAGATCCTTGGCGAGCAGCCCAGGCCGCCGCACCGCGTCCCAGGCCGGGATCGTCATGTGCGGCTGCCCGCGCGACGCAGCGCCCAGGATTCGGTGTCGCCGCGGAAGGCGGTGGCATGACGCGGTGACAGGTGCCCGGTGGGAGACCAGGGGCCCGGTGCCAGGGGGGTGCCGGGCCCCTGCCACGTCCGGGGGCGCACGGTGCCTCCGGCGCCCGAACTCAGTGGGTCCACTGAAACAGCGGCCCATAGCGCGGGCGGCAACTTAGTGATTCCACTGCAGCGACACGTCCTCCCGGCGACGTAGAACGGAATCCTGTTCACTCACCCGTTCTGAACGATGACCTTTATTCGGAACGTATGCATGCTTCGTCTGTGCCCCCCACGTGAACCCGGTCGCCAGATCACGCCCAAGGAAAGGCAGGACAATGCCGCACGTAACGGTCGGAAAAGAGAACTCGGCACCCATCGAGATCCATTACGAGGACCACGGCTCCGGACGGCCGGTTGTACTCATCCACGGGTTCCCGCTGAATGGCCGGGCCTGGGAGCGCCAGGAACGGGCCCTGCTCGCCGCCGGGTTCCGCGTCATCGCCTACGACCGGCGCGGCTTCGGCCAGTCCAGCCAGCCGGTCACCGGTTATGACTACGACACCTTCGCCGCCGACCTGGACAAGCTCCTCACCCAGCTGGACCTGCGGGACGTCTGCCTGGCCGGCCACTCGATGGGCGGCGGAGAGGTCGCCCGCTATCTCGGCAAGTACGGGTCGGCCCGGATCCGGCGGGCGGTCATCGTCTCCGGTATCCCGCCGTACCTGCTGAAGACCCCAGAGACACCGCAGGGCGTGCCGCAGGAGGTCTTCGACCAGCTCGCGGCCGGGCTAACCGCCGACCGCCAGGCGTTCTTCACCGAGTGGAACAAGAACTTCTACAACCTCGATGAGACCCTCGGCACCCGGATCAGCGCCGAGGACGTCCAGGACGCGTGGAACACCGCGGTCGGCGCGTCCCCGGAAGGCACCATCGCCTGCGTGGCCACCTGGCACACCGACTTCCGCGCCGACCTGCCCAAGATCGACATCCCGGTCCTTGTCATGCACGGCACCGCGGACCGCATCCTGCCCATCGAGGCCTGCGGCCCGCGTACGCACGAGATGATCCGCGGCAGTGAGTATGTCGCCGTCGAGGGCGCCGGCCACGGCCTGACCTGGACACACGCCGACGAGGTCAGCAAGGAGTTCCTCAGGTTCTTCAAGTAGCCCCGTTACCGGCGTCACCGGTCGGGCCAGCGGGTTTCGCCGGCCCGACCGGTGACGCCGGGCGAAGAGTCACCAGCGCGTCCACAGTGCTAAGCGGCCTTATCCCTTCCCCCGCCGCCCCGGGAGATCCGCTCCATGAAACACAGCACTCGCAGGTGGTTCTCGATCTCAAGCCCCGCCGCCTCCGCATCACCCGCTCGCAGGTGACCGAGCAGCCGGCGGCGGAAACTGAGGATAATCCGATCGGCCCTGGGACCGGCCGCGACCGCGAGATCATAGATCCAGCCCGCGGCCAGGCCAGCCAGCCGGATCAGTACCGGGTCACCGGTCACGTCGCCGAGCAGGCGAATCGCTTCGGCATGCGCGACCGCCTTCCTGTCCCAGTAAGGCTTGGCCGGCAGCAACTCCGCCTGCGCGACACTGCCGGAGAGGGCACCGAGCTGGCCGGTGGTCATGCGCCGACACGCGGTCCGCGCGGTAACGCCCAGCATCGCGATCAGGTCCTCGTCAGTCACGCTTGCCAGTGTGGATGCCTGGTCATGGATTCGCATCAGTAGCCCGACTGGCCTGTCCACTGGCGGCTGACCCTAGAAACTTCCAGTGCTGCCCCAGCAGAACGGCAGTGGCCTGACTGATGCGAAACGGCGGTTCCTCAGCGATCCTCATACACGGTGCCTTTCGTGTGCGCTGAACGAGGAGGAGTGAACGGTTGGGTCGTCATCATCACTGGGCGGGGTACCTGCCGCTGCGCTTGGCAAGGCTGTACCTGCGCCCGAACGAGCTGCGCCGTTCATCAGACCGGCTGGAGACCGCCATCGTCGGTGTGCTCGCGGCCGCGTTCATCGCGGTTTGCGTGCTGGCAGCGCTCGTGAGCGCACACATATACCGCACCGAGCGAGCGGGGACACCGACCGGCCTGCACCTGGCGGAGGCGGTGCTTGCCCCGCCAGGCGCGAAGGACTTCCTCTACCCGCGCCAGGCGACCGCACGGGCGACCTGGCGGCTAAGCGACGGAGCCGAGCGCTCCGGCATGCTGACCAGCGGCGACGCACCCGGCCTTTACGGCAAGCCGTCAGGAGCCAGCGTCCTGGTGTGGCTCGACCGCTCAGGTAACCCGGCGACTCCCCCGCCGGGCTCGGTCGACACGGTCATGAGCGCGACGCTGGGCGGCCTGGCGGTCACCGTCGGCGGCGCCGCTGTCCTGGCCTTGTGGTACCGGGCCAGCGTGCGCCGCCTTGACCGTTACCGCCTCGCCAGCTGGAGCGAGGCGTGGGGGTCCACCGGCCCCCGGTGGACGAGCCGGCAGTGACTCCTTACCGTGCGGCGCGGACGCCTAGGCGCTCCAGGCGCTGGTTGCTGAACCTGCCGTCGGGGTCGAGCCGTTCGAACAGGTCTCTCGCGTCGGCAAGCCTCGGATAGCGCTGCGCTGCCTGGCTGGCGCTGATGTGGGAGACCTTGCCCCAGTGCGGGCGGGCCGCGAACGGCTCAAGCGCCTCCTCAACGTCGCGCAGTACGGCGTTCACCTGGTCCGGGCTGTTACGCCAGGTGAAGTGAATCGCCAGCGTCTCGCGCTGGTAGGAGCCGCTGAGCCACAGTTCGTCCTGGGCGGTGGCGCGGATCTCGCTGACCATCAGCAGCGGCGTGATGACACGGGTCCGCCGCCGTACTGCCTCAAGGGCCGCCGCGCCGTGCCGCCGGTCGACGAAGTACTCCGACTGGATCTCGTCCCCGTTGCTCGGCGTGGAGTCGAGCCGGAAGTGCGGGAGGCGCTGCGACCACGGACCCGCGATGCCGACGACCGTGAGGTTGTCGGCGGGGGCGTCGATGAACCGCACCGGGCCCGGATCGCGGCGGGCACCGAAGAACTCGTCGGGAACACTGTCTTCCGCGCTTTCCACCCGGCGCTTGACCCACGCCGCGCGCAGCGACTCACCGCTCCAGTCGGTGAACAGGCTCACGCTGTAGGCGGCGGACATGATGCTTTCCAGGTCGGCGAGTGCCCGGTCCCACGGCAGGTGGGTGTACGCGTCCTGCCTGACGAGGTAGGACGGCTCGATGTCCAGGGTGACGCGCACAATGATCCCGAAGGCCCCGAGACCGACGGCCATCCCGCCGAAGTCCGGTGCTGACCGGTCCGCGTGCCGCAGCTCGCCGTCGGCGGCCACGTAGTCAAGGCCGGCGACCGCCGCGGACAGGATCCGGTTGCGGCTGCCGGAACCGTGGGTTCCCGTGGCGGTCGCGCCCGCGACGGAAATGTGCGGCAGCGAGCCCAGGTTCCCAAGCGCCCAGCCCCGGTCCTGCAGCCAGGCGGCAAGCGCGCCGTAGGTTACCCCGGCGCCCGCCGTGACGGTGCGCGCCGCCTCGTCGATGACGGGCTCCGGCGGGATGCCGGTCACGGAGACCAGCGTGGCTCCGTTGTCCGCGAGGTCGTTGAATGAGTGCCTGGTGCCGATCGCCCGGACGCGGCCGACCGGTCTGCCGGCGACGGCCCGCTGGACCTCGCCGATGGTGCGCGCGGCGATCGCCTCGCGCGCGGTGAACTGGTAGGTGCCCGACCAGTTCAAAAGCTCAGCTGTCACGTGATTCCCTCCACGTTCAGCATAGGCAGCGGGACCCGGGAGCGTCTGGCGAGCCGGCGGTGCCTAGCATCGAACCATGCGTGCGATCGTCTATGCGGAAAACGGCCCCTCGGGCGTTATGCGCCTGACCGAGCGGCCAGTCCCCGAGCCCGGTCCCGGGCAGGTCCTGATCCGGCTGGTGCGCGCCGGGGTGAACCCGACCGACTGGAAGTCGCGGTCCGGGGCGTCGTCAACCCTGGGGTTCGCCGAGGTGACCCCCGGCCAGGACGGCGCGGGCGTCATCGACGCGCTCGGCGCGGACGTGCCTGGCCTGGCGGTCGGCGACCGGGTCTGGGTCTACCTCGGGCAGCACAGCCAGCCTTACGGCACGGCGGCCGAGTACTGCGTGCTCGACTGGCAGCGGGTGGTCCGCCTGCCCGACTCGGTTGCCCCGGGCGACGCCTTCGACCTGGGCGCCTGCCTTGGCGTCCCCGCGGTCACCGCGCACCGGGCGCTGACGTCAGGGCCGCGCGCGTCCCGGCTTGGACCGGGTGCCCTGGCCGGGCAGCTCGTGCTCGTGCAGGGCGGTGCCGGGGCGGTCGGCAACGCCGCCATCCAGCTCGCCGCCTGGTCGGGGGCGACGGTGCTCACCACGGTCAGCAGCGCGGAGAAGGCCGCCCTGGCGGCCGCGGCGGGCGCGCACCACATCGTCAACTACCGCGACGGCGACGTTGGCGCGGCGATCCGCCGGCTCGCACCAGACGGGGTTGACCTGATCGCGGAGGTCTCCCCCGCGGTCAACAACGAACTCGACCTCGCCGTTGCGCGGAACGGCGCGACCATCGCCATCTACGCCAACAACGGCGGCGACAGGTTCCAGATAGAAATCCGCCGGACCTTCGGCCTGAACCTGCGCTATCAGTTCCTGCTGCTATACACCCTCGACCCGGCGCACCTCGCGGCCGCGGCCGAGGACATCACCGCGGCCGTCGCCGCCGGGGCCCTGCGCGCCGGGGAGAAGGCGGGACTACCGCTGCGCCATTACCCGCTCGAGGCGGCCCAGGCCGCCCACGACGCGGTCGAGCGGGGTGCCGTCGGTAAGGTGCTGATCGATATCGCGCCTGTCCCGTGACCACCGAAAACTGGCTTCCGCTGCTTTGTCCGACCCATTCTGTACGATCGGCGGCATGGCCTATGACGAAGTCCTCGCCGGACGCATCAGGGACCTGATCGGGCCCGACCCAGAACTGACAGAAAAGAAGATGTTCGGCGGCCTCGCCTTTCTCATCCGCGGGCACATGGCGATCAGCGCCAGCGGGCAAGGTGGCGTGCTCGTGCACGTCGACCCTGCCCGCACCGACAGCCTGGTCGCCACGACCGGGGCCACCATCGCCGTGATGCAGGGCCGGGAGATGCCCGGCTGGCTGCGGGTCAGCGCCGACAACGTCCGCAGCGACGACGGCCTCGCCCCCTGGGTCGAGATCGGTATCGGGCATGCCCGGTCGCTGCCGCCTAAGGAGCGCGCGAAGAAAGCGCGCTTAGGCCGTCAGCCTCCCGGCGGTTCCCCCGCCACCTGGCCCGCCCTAGCCACGGTGAGCCCCGGGCGCCCCGGGGCGGCGTCACCGGACGCGGCCCGCCCTCAGGATGCGGGGTGGGCCACCGCGGGCCTGGGTGATGCCTGGCCGCGGTGGGTCACGCGGAGGAAGAAGAACAGGACCACCGCCAGGTAGCAGGCATAGACCAGCACCTGCAGCGGGGTGGGGCTGTCGGCGTAGCCGAAGAAGCTGTGCAGGATGTCTCCCAGCGTGCTGCCCTCGCTGAGCAGGCCACCGGTGTGCCAGAGCGGGCTGGCGAGGAAGTTCAGCCAGCCAAGCTGCTGTAGGTTCTCCACCGCGTCGGCAAGCAGCCCGGCGGCGAAGAACATCAGCAGCGCCCCGATGACCGTGAAGAACCGGCTCAGGTTGAGCTTGTGCCCGAGCCGGTAAATGAAGAACGCGATCACCAGCGAGCCTGCCAGGCCGATCAGCGCGCCGAGCAGCGCACCCTGGACAGAGGTGGAGAAGATGATCGCGAGGGTGAAGACCACCGTCTCCAGGCCCTCGCGGCCCACGGCCTGGAAGGCGAGCAGGGCAAGGCCGGTGCGCGCGCCGCGGCTGAGTGCGGCGTCAGCGCGGGCGCGCAGCTCACCGGACAGCCCGCGCGCGTGTCCCCGCATCCAGAACGTCATGTAGGTCAGGACGACGGCGGCGAGCAGGTACGTGCCGGTCTCGAAGATCGTCTGGACTCGTGACCCGTCGTACTCCCTGATGGTCAGGTAGGCCGCGGCCCCGCCGCCAGCCGCCAGCGCGAGCGCGGCCCCCACGCCGAGGAACACGTCACGGAAGTACTTGCGCTGCCCTATCCGGTTGAGGTACGCCAGCAGGATCGCGACGATCATGCTCGCTTCGATCCCCTCTCGCAGAAAGATCACGAGGGTAGCGATCACCGGCAACTCCTGACTCGCGGCAATGCGGGCGTGCCCGCACGTCCTCGGCGGACGCTGGCACCTGAGCGACTATATGAGGTAAGCCTTACCTAATCAAGGCTTACCTAATCAAGTCTCAGGTAACGATCTTGGGGTCCGGCACAAGGCGGGTTGGCGGGGCGGGGCCCGCGAGAGATCATGCGGGTTGAGCGGATTGAGCGACTGGCGCGGCCGCGTTCTCCTGGAGGCTACGTGAAGCTGAAGACCACGGCCGAGCACCTTGTGTCCCTGCTCGCGGCGCACGGGGTTGAGTACCTGTTCCTCAACCCCGGCACGGACACGGCGCCCGTGCAGGAGGCGGTCTACGCGCTGGAAGAGGCCGGGCTGCCGGCGCCGACCGTGCTCCCCTCGACCTTCGAGAGCGTCTCGCTCGCCGCGGCGCACGCGTACTGGAACATGACGGGACGGCCGCAGGCGGTCTTCGTCCACGTGGACGCCGGCACGCAGAACCTCGGCGCGATGGTTCACAACGTGCTACGCGGCCGGGCCGGGGTGGTCGTCATCGCCGGCAAAACCCCCTACGGCGAGGAGGGCGGCCCGTCCGGCGGGCGGAACCGCCCGATCCAGTGGCAGCAGGACGTGCCCGACCAGCCGGGGATCGTCCGCGGTTACGCTAAGTGGGTCCAGGAGATAACCCGGCCGGAGATGCTCGACCGGGCGATCGGCCGTGCCGTGCAGGTCGCCGCCAGTTCTCCGGCGGGCATGGCCTACCTCACCGTGTCCCGTGACGTGCTGATGGACCCGCCGCGCCTTGACCATTCGCGGGTCTCCGGTTTCGCTGTCCCGGTACCGCCGGCACCCGATGCCACCGCGGTCGCGCGGATCGCCGCCGCGCTAGCCGCGGCCGAGGCACCGGTGCTTGCGACCTCCCGAGTTGGCCGCACCGCGGCGGGATTCGCCGCTGTCGAGGCCCTCGCCAACCTCGCCGGGCTTCCGGTGACGGGCCGGCTGGAGACCGGCACGGTGAACATTTCCTCCCGGCACCCGTCGAGCCTGCCGAACGAGGCCGCGGCGGCGGCCGCCATCTCGGCCGCGGACGTGATCTTGGTGGTGGAGAGCGACGTGCCGTGGCTGCCAGGTGCGGTGCGCCTGCGCGCGGACGTCCAGGTCTTTCATGTCGACCCCGACCCGGCCAAGGCCTCGATGCCGCTGTGGTCCTATCCCGTCGACGTCGCCGTCCAGGCCGACGGTGCCGCCGCGCTGACGGCCGTAGCTGCCGAACTCGCGGGGATCGCCGACGGCCAGCCCGAGGTCGCCCAGCGGCTGGCGGACCGGGTCACGCGGCTGCGTGACCGTGCGGCCGAACGGCCGCGCCCGGAGCCGCCGACGGGCGCGCTCACCCCGCTCGGCGTGATGAGCGCGCTGAACCAGGTGATCGATGCCGAGGACATCGTCATCGAGGAGGCGGTGACGAACGCCTCCGCCGTGTACGAGGGTCTGGAGCGGACCCGCCCCTGCACCCTGACCGGGCCGACCGGTCCGGGGCTCGGCTGGGCACTCGGCGGCTCTCTCGGGGTCAAACTGGCCCGCCCGGACCGTCGCGTGATCGCGGTGACGGGCGACGGGTCGTTCCTCTTCGGGGTGCCGACCTCGGCGCTGACGATGGCGGCCGAGTGGGGCACGCCGTTCCTCGCCGTGATCTTGAACAACAAGGGCTACCGCGCCAGCAGGCTCCCGGTCTACGGGCTGTTCCCCGAGGGCGTCTCGGCCCGGCGCAGGACCGCGGTCGGCACCCGGTTCACCCGGGCACCGGACTATCCCGCGCTCGCCGCGGCCTGCCATGCCCACGGCGAGCGCGTTGAGAAGGCGGAGGACCTGGTGCCCGCGCTGCGCCGGGCGCTCGCCGCCCTAGACGCCGGCCAGGCCGCCGTCGTCGAGTGCGTCGTCGACCAGGACTGACGGCCAGCACGGGCCCCGGTGGTCCCTTAATCAGCCGGTGAGCGTGGTTCGCAGCCACGACTCGATCCCGGCGATGTGCACCGTCGCCCAGGACCTGGCCAGGTCGGCATCGCCGACCAGGATCGCGCTATGGATGGCCCGGTGCTCGGCAAGCGTGCGCTCCAGTGCCCGCGGTTCCGTCATGCCGCGCCAGACCCTGGCACGCGCCGTCGGCAGCGACATGTTGTCGACCAGCGACGTGAGCACCGAGTTGCCGGAGCCGACGGCGATCTTCTTGTGGAACTCCAGGTCGGTGGCGACGAAGTCGTCGACCGGGGAATCGACCGTGACGGCGTCGAGGATCTTACCGAGCTCGGCCTTTTCCTCCGGTGACATCCGCACCGCCGCCATCCCGGTGGCGGCGGGCTCAAGGATGCGGCGCACCTCAAGGAACTCAAGCACGGTGTCGTCGCGGTGGAAATCGATGATGAAGTTCAGCGCCTCGAGCAGCAGCGACGGCGCCAGGCTGGTCGCGTACGTGCCGTCGCCCCGCCGCACGTCGAGCACGTTCACCAGGGTCAGCGCCTTCACCGCCTCACGCAGTGAGTTACGTGACAGGCCGAGTTCGGCCGCGAGGTCGGCTTCCCTCGGCAGCTTCTCTCCCGGCCGCACCCGGCCGGAGATGATCATGTCCTTGATCTTGCCGATCGCCTCGTCTGTCAGTGCCATGGCCGTGCCCCCGCTCCCGGTCCTGCTTCCGCGTTCCCCGCTGTCCCGCCAGCTTCAGTTGTCCCGGCTGTCCCGCCAGTTTCAGCCGTCCCTGCGGCCGCGCCGAGCCGGTAGGCACGGGCCGCCGTCGTGCCGAACACCGCCGCCCGTTCCGCCGGCGACAGCCCGGCGGTCAGCGACCTCGCCAGTGCCATCACCCCGGCGTAGTCGCCGGCGAGCAGGCAGACCGGCCAGTCCGAGCCGAACATGACACGCTCGGCGCCGAAGGCGCCAAGCACTACGTCGGCCACCTCGGCGAACGTCGGCGCCTTCGCGCCGTGCGGTGCCTCGGTCACCAGCCCGGACAGCTTGCACATCGTGTTGGGCAGCGCCGCGAAGGCCCTGATGTCCCGGGTCCACGTGGCGAGGTCGCCCGCGATGCGCGGCTTGGCCGCGTGGTCAAGGACCAGCGTAAGGCCCGGTACGGCCGCCGCGGCATAGCTGGCGGCGGGCAGCTGGCCCGGCAGTATCACCAGGTCGTAGCACAGCCCTGCCGCGGCGACCGCGCGCAGGCCGCGGATGACGTCGGGGCGGCGCAGCCAGTCCTGGTCAGGCTCTGACTGCACCTGGTGCCTGATGCTGGCGAGCAGGCCGCCGCCAGGACCAGCGGCGAGCCTGGCCAGTTCGTCGGCGATCGCGGGGCTGGTCAGGTCGGTCCAGCCGACCACCCTGGCGACGAGAGGGTCCGTGCCGGCGAGGGCCAGCATCTCCGGCGTCTCGGCGGCGACCGTGACGGTCTGCACGAGCACGGTCGCGCCGACCCCGGCCGCCAGCGCGGCCGGCCGCAGGTCATCGAGGGTGAACGTGCGCCTGATCGCGGCCATGTCCGCGCCGCTCAGCCACGGCTGGTCCCTGACCGCGAGGTCCCACACGTGATGATGGGCGTCGATGACGGTCATAGCTGCCAGACAACCGGTAGCACGGCATCGCCGCCAGCCGCCGAGTAGTCGTGCGGCGTGTCCAGGAGCTCGGCCATGCGGGCCTGCCATACCACGTTGACCGGCTCGGTGCTCAGCGCCGCCAGCATCGCTGGGTAATCCGCGCAGTCGATCACGTGGAACAGGTCGGTCCCGCTGCGCCAGATCGTCCAGCCGGTCACTCCGGCGGCGCGGATCGCATCGGCAAGTTCGGCCGGGACCGCCGCGTGCGCCCGCTCGTGCTCACCGATCCGGTCACCGCGGACCCACGTGCGCAGTGCGATCCTCATGGCCGGGCGATCCTCATGGCCGGCCTTTCTCGTCCGCGGTGGCAAGGGAATCCCACAGGGCTGCGGGGATGTCGAGAGCACGCAGCCGGAGCGCGTCGCTGATCTCCGCCGCGCTCCTGGCGCCGATGAGCACGCTCGCGACGGCGGGGTGGGTAAGCGGGAAGCGGGCCGCCGCAGCCCGTAGCGGCACCCCGAAGCGAGCACACTGCCGCGCCAGGCTCCCTGCGCGGCCGATCAGCTCGTCGGAGGCCACGTGGTAGTCGTAGGTGGCACCCGTGACGGGGGCGGCGAGGACGCCGGAGTTGAACACGCCGCCGGCGATGACGGACACGCCACGGCGCAGCGCGGCCGGCAGCAGTTCCCGCTCGGCGGACTGGTCCAGCAGCGTGTAGCGGCCGGCGACCAGGACCGCGTCGACGTCGGTGTCCGTGACGAACCTGGTGAGCAGGGCGGTCTGGTTCATGCCGACACCGATCGCGCCAACGG
>Ga0210389_10002114_pt1 | contig 15826 bp, 5 predicted proteins | sample IncBWH28OmetaG_FD_160127 | JGI IMG/M metagenome (GOLD analysis project Ga0210389, IMG submission 160127) | Forest soil microbial communities from Barre Woods Harvard Forest LTER site, Petersham, Massachusetts, United States - Inc-BW-H-28-O ...
GATTTCCTTGATGGCATTGTCATGTGAGTCGGTGACGTAAACATTTCCTGCCGCGTCTAACGCCAAACCAAATGGAACGTTGAACCCGTTTGCTAAAGTGACTGGTGTACCATTTCCCGCAGGGATCATTTTTACCGCATTGTTACCCCGATCGGTTACATACACATTTCCCTTAGCATCTACTGCAACACCACATGGCGCATTGAACCCCGATCCAAGTGTTACCAGGGGCCCGCCACCAAATGGTATTTCGATCACGTTATTGCCGCTTACATTTGCTACGTATACATTCCCTTTGGCGTCTACGGCTACGCCGCTCGGACCACTGAAACCCGCGCCTAAACTAATCGGCGCACCGCCGCCAACCGGCAATTCTTTTATCGTACTGTTACCTTCATCGCCAATGAATACATCGCCGGCCGCGTCTATCGCAATCCCAAATGGGTCCTGATATCCCGAGCCAAAATTGGCGAAACTATTGCTATAACCAGCTGCCGCCACTCCGCTGCTGGTAGGCGTTAAATTGCTAATTGCTGTGCCGGTAAGGTAATTTTGCGGACTATTGTAGCTGATAACCGGCAATGCCGGCAAATTAACTTTGATAATAATTGATGCTGCATTACTACCAACAGAATTGAATGCGGTTATGGTATAATTGGTTGCAAATGACTGGGCCACCGGTGTGCCGCTGATGGCACCCGTAGTAGTGTTAAACACCAAACCTTGCGGCAAAGCCGGGCTAATGTAGTAGCCGCCCTGAGGTTTAATCTTTTTAACCAGGTTATGCCCGTAGTCCGAAACATATAAATTATCTGCTGCATCAACCGTAACCCCGATCGGGCTCAAAAATACCCCGCTCAATGTTATTGGATTGCCTCCTCCTGCGGGGATTTCCTTTACTGCATTATTATTATAATCAGCCACAAAAACATTACCTGTATTGTCAACGGCCACACCAGTTGGTAAAGAGAAGCCGGATCCGAGGGTTAATTGGGCGCCGCCATTTACCGGCACCTCTTTAACGGCATTATTGTTCTCGTCTGCGACAAAAATGTTTCCGTACGTATCCAGGGTGACGCTTGCCGGCGAGTTGAAGCCGGAAGCTACAACTACCGGCGCACCATTGTTCGGTGTGATTTTTTTTACGGCGCCGCCATCAGTAACGAAAACATTCCCACCGGCATCTGTCGCAACGCCGTATGGGAGGTTAAATCCGGAACCGAACGCTACAGCCGCACTGCCACCAGCCAGCACCTCTTCTATCGCGGTTAGGTTACTTGCGCCCGAAATAAATATATTACCTTTCAGGTCCACAGCAACCCCGGTTATGGTACCATCCCCGGTATACGCCGATACCTGTGCATTAGTGCCCGCGTGTATTTCTTTAACCAGGTAATTATCGCCATCGGCAATGAATATATTGTTGTATTGATCCAAAGCTACCCCAAACGGATGGTTGAGCCCTGAACCTACAGCCGTGTATTTATTGCTGTAACCCGGTGCCGCTACGCCAACGCTCACAGGATTAACGGTGGTGATGGCAGTACCTGCAGTGAAAGTTTGCGGCCCGCCGTAACTGATGTTTAATGCGTTTACCGTAATGCTTATAGTCGTCGAAATATTGCCAGTACTGTTATATGCCGTGACCGTATAATTCGTCGCGGCGCTTTGTATCGCCGGGTTCCCGCTGATTACGCCCGTGGTGTTTGAAAAACTTAAGCCAGGCGGCAATGCCGGGCTGATATAATAACCGCCAACGGGCTTAATTTCTTTTACGGAACTATTAAGCTGATCGGCCACATATAAATTACCGGATGCATCCACGGCAACACCCGCAGGGCCATTGAAACCTGATCCTATGCTAAACGGAGTATTTCCGCCCGCAGGCATCTCTTTAACCGCGCTGTTCCCGGCATCGGCCACAAACAAATTTCCTGAATTATCTATCATAACCCCCATCGGGTTATTAAATCCTGACCCGATGACAATAGGGGCGCCTGTTCCTGACGGCACCTCCTTTACTACACCGTTGCCGGTATCGGCTACGTATACATTGCCGTTAACGTCCACGGCAACCCCCTCAGGCGCATTAAATCCGGAACCTACAATAACCGGAATAATCAGGCCGGGCAGGATTTCCTTTACGGCGTTATTGCCGTTGTCGGCGACGAAGACATCGCCGGCAGCATCAACGGCCAAACCATAAGGGTGATTAAACCCTGAACCTAAAAATTCAATCGTGGTAGATCCTGCCGGGATTTCCTTTATCGCATTGTGGCCATAGTCTGCTATATATAAATTTCCGAAACCATCAACAGCTACTCCGGTCGGATTACTGAAGCCCGAGCCGACAATTACCGGGCTGCCGCCACCTGCCGGCATCATTTTTACCTGGTTATTACCGCCATCCGCAACATAAATATTGCCGTTTCTATCAACCGCAACGCCGCCCGGAATGCTAAATCCGGAACTTAAAGCTACCGCATTGCTGCTGTATCCCGGGGCAGATACACCTGTACTGGTTGGTGTTAACGGCGTTATAGCCGTCCCTGCAAGATATGTTTGCGGTCCGTTATAACTAATAGCCGGCAAAGTCAGCTGGTTTGACTTTTTTACTTTCATACCTGAGGCGCTTTTATGCCCTTTACTGCCATTTTGATCAATTGCACTAACGTGGCCAGTTCTACTGGTTATATGTCCGCCTGCGCAGAGCTCTGTTTTAGCACAAACCAGCAATGCAATTATCAGCAGTGATATTTTGCAAAAAAAACTTGTTCCGCCAAGCCGAATTTGCGCCGACCGTAATATAATTTTCATAATACTTTATTTTTTGTATTAAAACGCCTAATAATCTAATACTTACACCATATAACTAAAAAAGCCGGGGTCAAATAAGAAACATCTATTTGCCCCCGACCTTTTAATTTCATTAATTTTTTTCGCTCAATATTTCAGCATTATAAAGCCGGTTTTATGTTTGGTGATACCGTTTACCGTGTAATCCAACTGATAGAAGTAGGTGCCCGGCAGCTGCATTTGCCCGTTTTTATTAGAATGCCCATCGAACATTTTTGAACTGTTATCATAACCGCTTGCCTCATAGATCAATTGCCCGTTCCGGTTCATGATCATCAGTCTGTTGTCCGGGTATTGGCTGATATTGTCGATCTGTAAAAAGTCGTTTATACCATCCCCATTGGGTGATACGCCCTGGTGTACCTGTATGCCATCGTCAGCCAGTGTTGGTGTTTCGGTTGTCCCGATAGCTATCGGGATGGTTACGCTGATTCCCCGGTCATAGCTGTCGGCGCCGCTTTCCGCCCGTGTTACCGTCAGGGTATACGTTTTGGTAGTAGTACCATTCTGGGCGGTTACCACTGTGGTGATGGTGTTGGGGCCTACGGCCAGTGCTATCGGTGCGGTCGTCGTTCCCGATGCTACCGCTGTGCCGTTTATTTGTATAGTTGCATTGGCATCACTGCTAACGGGCGTTAATTTTATCGATGCAGTGGCATTGCCTGTACTTATGGTATAGCTGGTGGTTGTAGCGCTAAAGGCCGGCGTTAGCCCGCCGATGCCCGGCCCCAGTTTGGACAGGGCGGCATTGGCTGAAGGCGCCCGGGTTACCGTTAGGGTATAGGTTTTGGTGGTGGCGCCATCCTGTGCCGTTACTACCGTGCTGATCACTGTTTGAGCGCCTTCGGCCAGCGCAATGGGAGCGGTGGCGGCGCCTGATGTTACAGTCGTGCCGTTTACTTTTATCGTTGCATTGGCGTCGGTTGTTGCAGGGGTGATCGTCATGGTCGAGACCGAGTTGATCACACTTTCAGTATAGCTCGTTGTGCCGGCTGAAAAAGCTGGTGCAATAGTGCCTGTACCCGGTTTTAACGAACTAAGGTTTGCGTTAGCGGATGGCGCCCTGGTTACCGTTAAGGTATAGGTTTTGGTTGTGATTCCGTCCTGTGCCATTATTACTGCGGTGATGACCGTCTGGACGCCTTCAGCCAATGTGACCGGCGCTGTCAACGTGCCCGATGTTACCGTTGTGCCGTTTACTTTTATCGTCGCATTGGCATCACTGCTGACCGGTTTTAGGGTTATAGATGCAGTGGCGTTACCTGCATTTAAGGTATAGCTTGTGGTTGCGGAGCTAAAAGCGGGGGTTAACCCGCCGATACTTTGACCCAGTGTTGACAGGTTGGCATTGCTGGATGCCGCCCTGGTTACCGTTACCGTATAGGTTTTATTAGTAGCGCCATCTGCGGCTGTCACCGCTATGCTAATGATATTGGGGCCCACATTCAGGTTAATGGCGCCGGATGCTGTTCCCGACGTTATCGTCGCTCCGTTTACTTTTACCGTAGCAGTTGGGTCGGCCGTAGTCGGGGTAACCGTTACCGAAGTAATCGTATTCGCCACGGCGTCTGTATAGCTGCCGGCGCCACCGGCAAATGCGGGGCTTAACGTTCCTTTGCTCATTTTCAGCGAGGAAAGGTTGTCGTTAGCAGATGCCGCGCGGGTTACGCCTACGGTATAGGTCCTGGTGGTCGTTCCATCCTGTGCTGTTACTATCGTAGTGATGAGATTCGGACCCACCGCTAATGGGAGGCTTTGGGAAGCGTTGCCGGAAGTAACGGCAAGTCCGTTGACGGTGATAGATGCCATGGGGTCTGCAGCGGTTGGCTTTACGGTTATTGAAGCTATGCCATTGCCAACGGTGGCTGAATAGTTGGTTGTTGATGCTGAAAAGACCGGGTTGAGCGTGCCGTTACTTAAAGTCACGCCTGAAAGGTTGGCGTTTACCCCAACGGAAACCTGGATATTGACAACCCCCGAACCGCTGCCCGAAGCATTGTAAGCGGTAACAGTATAATTTGAAGCAGGGCTTAAAACGGTAGGAGTACCAGTGATGGTGCCGGTAGTGTTAGAAAAACTTAAGCCTGCGGGGAGCGCCTTGCTTAGATAATAACCGCCGGTTGGTGCGATCTTTTTTATTGCCTTATTGCCAAAATCCGCCAAATAAATATTTCCTGAAACATCTACTGCCAGGTTATATGGAAGATTTAAACCGCTTGCTATGGTAACCGGTGATCCGCTACCGCCCGGAATTTCCTTTAAAACGTTGGCCCCTCTTTCGGTGTAAAATACATTTCCGCATGCATCAACGGTTACGCCATAGGTGGCGTTTAAGCCCGACGCAAGGGTAATTGGGGTGCCGTTACCCGCCGGTATTTTCTTGATCGCGACATTCCCGTCGTCGGCAACATACACATTGCCATAACCGTCCACGGCGATAGCTGTCGGGAAGCTAAAGCCGGCCCCTAATGTGATCACGGGCCCTCCCCCTACAGGGATTTCCTTTATGGCGTCATTACCGGTATCGGCAACGTACACATTTCCGGAAGCATCAACTGCAACGCCAAACGGCCCGTTAAACCCTGATCCCAAAGTAATTGGCGTACCATTACCCGGCGGAATCTTCTTTATCGCATTATTATTATAATCGGCTACGTAAATATTTCCGATCGCATCTACAGCCAAACTAAAAGGGTTGGAAAAACCTGACCCCAGGCTAATTGCCGCTCCGCCGCCTGCCGGAAATTCAGTTACCAGGTTGGTGGTTTGTTGTACAATGTATATATTATTTGAAGCATCAACCGCAACATCAGTGGGTTTGCTAAAAGTAGTATTGGTTATAACCGGGCTAACTGAATACGCTGCCGGTGAAACTGCCCCCCCAACGGTTGGTGACAACGGTGAAATAGCGGCGCCTTTGGTGTAACTCTGCGGGCCGGCATAACTCACGTTTAATGCGCTTACACCAATATTGATTTTAAAAGAGGTACTGCCGCTGCTGTTATAGGCGGTGACTGTATAAAACATGGCAGGGCTTAGTTTTGTCGGTGTGCCGCTTATAATACCGGTTGAATTGTCAATACTTAGTCCATCCGGCAATGCGGGGCTAACGTAATATCCGCCGGTCGGCGTAAACGAATGAACGACAGTATTATCATAATCAGCTGTATAAACGATGCCGGCATTGTCTATCGCAACGCCTGTTAAGGTTTGAAAACCCGCGGCAATGGTAATCGTCGCGCCACCCGCCTTAATTATTTCCTTTAAAGCGCTGTGACCGAAATCAGCTACAAATACATTCCCTGAATTGTCGACGTTTACGCCATAAGGATTTGAAAAGCCTGTGCCTATCGTGATTGTTGAACCATCGGCGGCGAGGATCTCTTTAACGGTGCTTGCGCCAAAGTCGGCTACATAAACATTGCCTGCCCCGTCCACAGCCACACCGGCCGGGTTAGAAAACCCCGAACCGATTACAGTTGTCGCACCGCCAATGGCGGCTATTTTTCGCACTACGCCGTTAAGATAATCAGCTACATAGGCATTGCCGGCTGCATCTGCCGCTACGCCATAGGGGGCATTATAGCCTGTACCGATGGTTGTAATGGTGCCAACACCGGCAAGCACTTTTTTTATTTTACCGCTTCCGTAGTCCGACACATAAATATTTTCCTGCCCGTCAACGGCTACTCCGTCAGGGTTCTGAAACCCTGAACCTAATGTGAAGGATGCACTCCCGCCTGTTGGGTACTCCGTTATCAAACTGCTGCCAAAATCCGAAACAAAAACATTACCAGCGCCATCAGTAGCAATACCCCGCGGGTGCGCAAAACCCGATTTAAATGGAACGGCGAGACCGCTATAGGCTGCAGACGATACCGCGCTGCTTGTTGGCGTCAGCGGAGAGATCGGAACATTTACGGGATACAATTGCGGGCTGACGTAACTTATGACCGGAAATGGCCCGCTAACGGTAACATTTAAAGTTGCCGACGCATTGCCGGAACTGTTATAAGCGGTGATTACATAATTTGTCGACGGAAACAGGCCGGTTGGCGTGCCGCTGATGGTACCTGTTGTGGCATCCATGGCCAGCCCTGGCGGCAGAGCGGTATTGAGATAAAAGCCTCCTGTTGGCAGTATTTTTTTGACCGCAGCATTATTATTATCGGTTACATATACATTCCCCGCGCCGTCTACGGCTACATACTGCGGGCCATTTAAACCAGATGCCAGGCTAATCGGACCACCTCCGCTCACCGGAATCTCCTTCACAGCATTATTGCTTGCGTCTGCCACGAATACATTCCCCGCAGCGTCGACGGCAATGCCATCGGGCTGACTAAAGCCTGAACCTAAAGTAGCCGGAATGCCACCGCCAACAGGGATCTTTTTTACTAAGTTGGCGCCTGCATCGCAAAAGTAAACATTGCCCTGTGCGTCCACCGCCACCCCAAAAGGCAAACCAGAGCCCGGTGCTAAGGTGACCGGGGCGCCGCCGCCAACCGGGATCTCTTTGACGGCGCTATTGCCGGCATCGCCAACATATACATTCCCTATTGCGTCTACAGCAACGCCATTCGGCTGATTAAACCCGGCGCCTATCGTCACTGTCGACCCATCGCTAACGCGTATTTTTTTTACCGAATTGCTCCCGTAATCAGCCACATAAACGTTGCCTGCAATATCCACGGCAACACCGTACGGCGTGACAAGGCCGGAACCGATTTGTACCGGCGCACCACCGCCAAAGGGGATCTTGCTTATCGTGGAGTTATTTCGTAAAGCCACATAAACATTACCGGCCGCATCAACCGCCACCCCGATCGGGCTAAAAAAATTTGAAGCCAAAACCTGCGGTATGTTATTATAAGCAGGCGCACCCACCGCGCCGCCAATGTTAGTTGGCACAAGCGGTGCGACAGCGGTATTTACATGGTAACTTTGCGGGCCGGCGTACGCGATAGAAGGAAGATTTATCATCGCCGGTTTGCGGAGACCAGTAAGCGTTTTGCCTTTTTTGTGCCCCGGCCCTACCGGTGCTCCAAGTATTTCGCCGCTAAAGCAAAGTAAAACGATCCATGCCAAAAAGCATGGCCTGACGAAAAAAATTGTCTTTTTAAATGCTGTTAACGATAAAGCGTTATGTGTTTTCATGCCGAAAAAATTTTATATGCCCGGGTTCATTGATTTGTTGAGCAGCGCTATAGCGACAAATGGCGGGGACATCTTCCCGCACAATTATTAAATAGCGTCAACAAAACTGCGGCTTAAACAATGCAGGGGCAATCGCATGAGCATGTGAATATCGCCCCAAAAAAAGGCGCAACTAACATGCATTTTTAGCTATAAAGTGATATACCTGGCTTCGGATTGTTCAACGAGTGAAAAACTTTGACCCAAAATGCAGGGTCAGCGGCGGGAAGAATTTAAAATGAAAATGATTTTATTGGGGGCTTTAACGGACAGGCAGCCGGAAGATCACACCAGTTTATCGCTTATTGCTTTTACAATGGCCTCTGACCTGGAATGTACTTCCAGTTTTTCGTATACGCAGCGAATGTAGGTCCTGACCGTATCGATAGAAATAAAATGTTTGTCGGCGATCATTTTATAAGTTAACCCTTTAACCAGGCCGTTTAACACTTCCGTTTCTCTCGAACTCAGGTATATCTTTTCTTTTTTATTCTCCTGCCGGTATTGAATATTCTGGAAGATCTTCCTGGCTATAGATGGTGTAAGCGGAGACCCTCCTTTGTAGACGATCCTGATATTTTCGAGTATGTTCTCGGGTATCGAACTCTTGATCAAATATCCCGAAGCACCCGCCAAAATGGCTTCCATAATTTTATCTTCCTTTTCAACAACGGTAAGCATCAGAATATTGATAAAAGGATATTTTTCTTTTATTCTCCGGGTATAAGCAATGCCGTTCTCGCCTGGCAGGTCAATATCCATCAGGATTACATCGGGCACAATATCACCTTCAAACTTGATCACGGGAGCAGCCCGGTCATAATCGCCCACGCAAATAAAGTCGCCCGATAGCGCGATCAGGCTTTTAAGGGCCCGTCTCAGATTTTGGTTATCTTCAACGATCAGAACTTTAATTGGCATGCTTTTCAAAGGTAACGGCATTATTTAGTTTATCCTATCACATGGCTATGTGATATTGCAGCTGATATTTATGGTTGTGCCACATCCTGCGGCCGAAGTGATCTTTAATTTGCCGTTTATTTCGGTTGCCCTTTTTTGAAGGTTGTTCAACCCGTCGCCGGGCTTTATCCCGCTGTATTCAAACCCGCAGCCATTATCGGCAACCTGCATTATCAATGTTTTTTTATGTTTAAGCGTAAACGACACCCCGATTACGCTCGCATTACTATATTTTATCGCATTGTTAAAAGCCTCTTTAAATATTAAAAACAAATTTTTGCGCCTCAGCATATCTGTTTTTATGTCGTACAAACTTTCATCCATGGTAAAGGCCAGGCGCATTTCTTTTGCTTCTGCAACCGGGTAGCTGAACTCCTCCATGCGTTGCATTAAGCTGTAAAGGTTGTCGTTCTCGGGTTTAATGGCCCATACCATATCATTCATCGAGTTGATCATGGCGCGGGCGCGCACACCAATGTCCTCCATCATGTTTTTTGATGTTCCCACGTCGTTATCGGCATTTTGAATGGCCACTTCACTGAATATAGAAATACTGCTCAGGGTACTTCCCAGGTCATCATGAAAATCAGCTGCAATGGCGTCTCTTATTTCTTCGATGGCTAACAGGTGCTTTATCTTGTACCGGTATAAGTTGTACAATACTAAAGCGATCAACAATGTGACAGTCGTCCTGAACCACCACGTTGCCCAATAAGGCGGCAGAATTACGAAGTTAAATGAGGCCTGGTGTTCATTCCATATACCGTTTCTGTTGCCCGACTGAAGGTAAAACGAATAAGCCCCCGGGGGCAGCTGCGTATAATTGGCGCTGCGCTGGTCATTTGCATAAAGCCACTTCGGGTCTGCCCCCTTCAGGCGGTATCGAAATTTAATATGATCAGGATCTGTATAAAGGAACGCTGTAAACGCTATGTTAATAGAGTTGTCTGAATGCGTTAACACCAGGTTGGGACGATTGGTTTTAGTTGGCAGGTTTTGGAATACGGGCTGGTTATTTACGGAGATGGTTTCGAGCACGGGGTCCGACGGCACCTGCACATTTTTCAGATCGGGTGTAAACCATTCATAGCCATTTCTAAAGCCGAAAACCATATCCTTGCCGATAATTGAAAAAGGCGAAGCCGGAAACGTTTGTATCATCGGCGTTTCATGTTCTGCTTTTGCAGATAACCGGGTATCCAGGTCGTAATTTAGAATACCGCTTTCGGAGCTTATCCAAACGATATTTTTTAAACTGATAACATTTTCACAGTCGGGATTAAATAAATGGGCAAGGTTATTAATTATGGTAAAACTTTTAGTTTTTTTGTTAAATATGCTCACGCCATCGCCCGCCGCACATATTATCCGGTTGTTGGCTGCATCAGCCACATCAAATAAAAAATAATCTGCCTTTCCACCTTTCCCCCTATAAACATTTGTTGTCTGCGAGCCAACATTATAACTAAACAACCCGTTGCGCGATGCAATCCAGAGCATTTTGTCATCACGATCATAAAAACCGTTTTGCAGGTTATATTTAAGCGGATCCTGGCCTTTGTCGGTCTTGTTGTATACCACCACACCCTTAATTTTATGGTCCGACAGGTCGTACTTAAAAAGGCCCAAATTTGTGGCCATATAGCAGGTATTAACATCGGTCAAAAAAACGCTGCGGATAGCGTACACCAGGCCAACGGAGTCGGGAACGGGCAATTTTTTTTCAGATATTATCCCCCGTCCGGGGCTCCATTCCATGATTTTTTTTTGCGTCGCCAAAAGCCATTTGTTTTTTGATACTTGTGCAAAATCATATAATCGTTTTGCTTCGGGCGTTTGGTTAAAAATTTTAATGATTTTTTTTGTCTGCCAATTCACGCAAATCATTCCCTGGTTGTATGATGACATCCAAACTTTTGCGGTATCATATTTATCCCGGGCTATTTTATCTATGCCGGTTTCGTCCAGGTTATTTTTGTTGATAAAACGCACCTTAAATTGCTGGTTTAGTACATCAACCATGCTGATGCCAAAATTCGTACATAACCAAAGACGGCCCTTTTTATCAGTGGTCATCCTGTTAATGGTATTGTTTGGCAGGCTATACGGATTATTTTCATCGTGCGCATAAATAACCTCCGTTTTCTTCAGGGCGGTATTGTATACAACCAAGCCTTTGCCATCCGTAGCTATAAATAGGTGTATTTTCCGTTTATCCTCGGGTAAAAACAAAAGGTCATTTACCATTACATCCTTTATTCCTGTGTTTACAATGTTAATGTCCTTTAGATTATTGAACGTGAACACACCCCGGTTGGTGCTCACAAAAATGGTTTTTCCGCTTATGGCTACAGCATCAATCTTAACCAGCGAATGGTTATAGATCAAAGTATGCGTTGAAAATGCGCCGTTGTTAATGCTGTAGATGTATACTTTTTCGCGGCTCGATATGAGCAGGGTATTTTTGCCGATCAAAAAAATCCCTAAGGGATCAGTTACCCTTGTAAGTTTGGTGAACGAGATTTTTAGCGTATGCAAGTCTGTCCTGGCCAGGCCATGGTCACACACGAACCATAGATTTCCCGCCTGAAAACAAAAGCCCTGCGTATAGGTAATCGGGTGGTTAGCATCAGGATGCAGGTATACGAATTTACCGCTTGCATTATCATAATAACACAAACCGGCGGAGCTGACCCATATCCTGCCATCGTTATCGGCGGCTACGTCGGTATAATTAGATCTCAGCGCAGCGGCGTTTTCATCAACACTGTTAAATTCGGTTGTGTTGTGCCCGTCAAACCGCTGAACCCCGCTGTTGCTTGTCCACACATAATTATTTTTGTCGATGGTTAAATCGGATATTGCGCGGCTGACGAAATGATTTTGGCTGTTAAAGTTTTCAAACCGCCAATCCGGGTCGGGTGTAAACCCCTGGGCTAACAGGCTAAATGGAATGGTTATCAACAGTAACAAAAAGCCAAACTTGACCATAAAGTTTTGAACTACTACCACGAGGGGAAATGGCGCGGGTAAACAAGGATATGATAATTATGGTTAAATTTACTATAATTAAGGCTATCTGTTCCGTATTATTCCTGAAATTCAATAAAATAGCCGGAACGCCCCTCGTGTTAAGTCAAAAGTCTTTACTTGTAAGTCCCAGGTCTGTTTTTCGATATGCTGACTTAAAGCTAAAGACTAAGCATCAATTCACGGTTGACATGACACCACTGGTGTAAGAATGTTTCGGCCAGCGTATCGGATAACCATCAAAGACCCGTGATTATAGATCAGAGATTGGTTTTTTCTCCTAACCGCTAATCGCTGATCTCTTCCCGATAGCTATCGGGATACTAACGCCAATACTTCAGCACGATAAACCCGATTTTTTGTTTGATGACGCCATTCACCGTATAATCCAACTGGTAAAAGCAAGTTCCGGGTAGTTGCATCTGCCCGTTTTTGTTTGAGTGCCCGTCGAATGTTTTTGAGGCTTATCCAGCAGCTTGACGATGACGACAAGCAAACCATTTTTAAACTGATAGACAGAATGCTTACCAATAAGAAGTTTAAAGATTTCTTCAACAACAACGTGGCCGCATTATAAAACAGCAAAGCCCGGCACATTGGCCTGGCTTCGTTGCTCACATACTTTTCGTTCCCCTGTAGTTATAAACTACAGGCATAGCTTATTCGTAGTCACAGACTGCGAACAGCGGAGGGTCGAACACTACCAATGGACGAAAATATGTGCTTTGCGTGGCAGTTTGGAAAACGTTTGCCACTGGTGTGAATACCCGTTATACAGCTCGATTTGGCCTGATGCTGTCTTAATTTTTACCTCGTTGAATGGATTATAGCTAAAGAGAACATCTGCAAAATTGGCTGTGATATTAATCTCCTCTTTTTTAATATTCCCAATATGCAATGTATCGCTGGTTAATCTTTGAAATATATTTACCGTTGGCTTTCGAGGTTCCTTATAAAAATCAAAATAGATTTTTTTCATTGGAAAGTCCGCTACAAACGACAATAATTGGTCGCAGGAACGATCAAATGCGATTTTATCGTTAATGAACAAAGAGCATCTGTAATTCGATAGATCTAGGCCACTATCTATTTTCAAATCAATCGTTATTTTGGCTTGATTGATGGAAGGCGTATCTTTTATGGTGAACTTTAAAGGTACGGTTATTTTTTTTATAAAGCTATTTATTACGATAGTGTCTTTGTTCAATCGATGCCACACCCCAGAGGAATACCTAACCGAATGACCAATTCTATACTCGTTTAAAAAAGTCGAGTCCTTGCGAAATTCAAAACTATTGCCGCTATTCGGCGAACCATATTTCCCAACAAATCGGTTACACGAAAAGCAAGCCGCAATAAAAAGAGACATAAAAATTATCCTTATCATATTCATGGCATCGGTACTTTTAACATTAGATCAGCGACAATAACGCCTGTAACAAATTCCTTACTCCTAATCTGGCGCTGAGTATGCAGCGCAAATGCCAAAAGCGTGGCGTACTCGCGCCCCGCAGGACATGTCGTAAACTATACATTTGCCCATGGTTTAAAAATACGTGCTTAATCCCATTCTTCAAAAAAGCCTAAAAAGTTACAGCGGTCTGCCTATCAGCGGCGCACGAGTACTCGGCCGCACAGCCCCGCGCTGCATAACTCACGCGAGGATTGGGGGTAAGCATATTGCCGTTGCCGTCGTAAGTGTATCTGGTAATGCCGCTTACGAGGCCGGCGTTGCTGGCGTTGTTGTCTTTATCGCTGTCAAGGCTGTTTTTCCCGCCCTTGTTGGTGTTTTTCACCAACAAGACCCGCGTGCCAGGCATTTAAACCGAACCCGCAGGACAAGCTACCTTACCGGACGAATTTCACATCCTATGATAAGGGCTTGCCTAAACCATGCATCGATTGCATGGCGGTAAGGCATTTCGGTTTGTTGGTGAAAAACACCAACAAAGGCGGAAAGCATGTCGGCGACCTGTCAACGGGGGCACGAGTCGCCTTTGCGCCGCAGCCCAGCCCGTCAGCGTCTGAATCAGGAAACATCCTGGTACACCCTGTTTGTTTCCCCTTCGAAAATTAGTTACCTGCACTACGGCCTTTGGTGGCCCTAAGCTATGGGTTTGGTAAAAAGCCGGAAAAGCTGTCCATTTGCTTGTCCATTTCGCAACAACACCCCAATGTATATTTGTATAGCGCTGATTTTCAGCTGTTTGCATTTTTTGTAAAATTTAATCGCTGTATCTAACTAATAATCAATCTATTCCATTTCAGAACAAGACAACGTGAACACTTTGGCGCTGGTTTACAGACTTGCGATTAGCGGTTAGAGATTAGTTACCCGGGATGCTTTTAACTAATCTTTAACCCCCAATTAACTAATCTCCGACTCTCAATACTTCAGTACCAAAAACCCGGTTTTATGTTTGGTGATACCGCTTACCGTATAATCCAACTGGTAAAAGTACGTTCCCGGTAATTGCATCTGCCCGTTTTTGTTACTATGTCCATCAAACACTTTTGAACTGTTGTCATAGCCGCTGGTTTCAAATACCAACTGCCCGTTCCGGTTCATGATCATCAGTTTGTTATCCGGATATTGGCTGATGTTGTCGATCTGCAGGTAATCGTTGATACCATCTCCATTGGGCGATAAGCCCTGGTGTACCTGTATGCCGTCTTCGGCCAGTGTCGGCGTTTCGGCTGTCCCGATAGCTATCGGGATGGTTACACTGATGCCGGTCCCGATAGCTATCGGGACGTAGCTGTCGGCGCCGCCTGACGCCCGTGTTACCGTCAGGGTATAGGTTTTGGTTGTCGTTCCATTTTGGGCGGTTACTACCGTGGTGACGGTATTGGGGCCTACTGCCAGCGCTATCGGCGCGGTGGTCGTTCCTGATGCTACCGTTGTGCCGTTTACTTTTATCGTGGCATTGGCATCGCTGCTTACCGGCTTTAATGTCATCGATGCGGTGGCATTGCCCGCACTTATGGTATAGCTGGTAGTGCTGCCTGAAAAGGCAGGAGTTAATCCGCCTATACTTGCCCCCAGCTTGGACAGGTTGGCATTGGTTGAGGGCGGCCGGGTTACCGTTACCGTGTAGGTTTTTTTGGTAACCCCGTCCGCAGCGGTTACAATAGTCGTGATGGTATTAGACCCGACATTAAGTGGTATTGCCGCCGATGCCGTTCCTGATGTTACCAGGGTTCCGTTCACTTTGACGGTGGCTGAGTGGTCACTCGTAGTTGGAGTTATCGTAATTGAGGTTGCGCTGTTGGCAACCGATGCCGTATAGCTCATTGTCGCAGCCGCAAATGCCGGAGTTAAGCTACCATGACTTAAAACAATTTTTGAAAGGTTTGCATTGGATGATGCGGCCCTGGTTACGGTTACCGTATAAGTCATCTTAGTAACGCCATCCTGCGCTGTTACTATCGTTGTTATGCTATTTGAACCGACATTGAGTGTTATTGGCGCCGATGCCGTCCCTGATGTTACTGCTGTGCCGTTCACGGTTACTGTCGCGGTGGCATCAGCAACAACAGGCGTTACCTTAGTTGAAATTACCGTATTTGCTACACTCGAAGTATAACTGGTTGTTGAATTGACAAATGCAGGCGACAACACACATTGACTTAAACTGAGAAAGGATAAACGCGCGTTGGATGAAGGCGCCCTGGTTACGGTTATCGTATAAGTCTTGGTGGTTGCCCCATCTTCCGCTGTTACGATTGTGCTAATGGTATTTGAGCCGGCATTTAAAGGAATAGCCGCCGATGAAGTTCCGGA
>Ga0210389_10002115_pt1 | contig 15824 bp, 19 predicted proteins | sample IncBWH28OmetaG_FD_160127 | JGI IMG/M metagenome (GOLD analysis project Ga0210389, IMG submission 160127) | Forest soil microbial communities from Barre Woods Harvard Forest LTER site, Petersham, Massachusetts, United States - Inc-BW-H-28-O ...
CACTTAGCCCAGCTTAATAGTCTCGCAGAAGCCCGACAACCGCCGAGTCACATGCCGGCCGGTGATCTCATATTCGAGCGATAGCCGCTTCTCAGCCGGCAGCTAGCACCGAGGCCCAAAACGGAAGTAGGCGAGGAAAGACCTGCAACCCATAGTCCTGTGTCGAGGCGTGACGGCCGCTGGATGCGGCCGTTACGCATTTCTGCAGCAGGCCGTAGCAGAATCGGGGGATGAACGCACGACCGGCGGACAGCGCGGATCTGCTGGCCGAGCAGCGCGCCTTCTACCGGGCACGCGCTCCCGAATACGACGACTGGTGGCAACGGCGCGGCCGCTACGATGACGGCCCCGACGACGCCGCCGAGTGGAACAGACAGGTCCAGCTGGTGGTGCAAGCCCTGGATATATTCCGCCCCGTCGGCGACATCCTGGAGTTGGCGGGCGGCACCGGATGGTGGAGCCAGCGCCTTGCTCAGACGGCCACCAGCCTGACCGTGGTTGATTCGTCCGACGAGACACTGCGCTTCAACCGGGCACGAGTTGGCCAGCCCCCGGGAAAAAGCGTGACCTACATCGTCGCCGACATCTTCGACTGGCGCCCGGCTCAGCGCTACGACACGGTGTTCTTCTCGTTCTGGCTGTCGCACGTACCCCGGCGTCTCTTCGAGGCATTCTGGGCGCTGGTGGAATCGTGCCTGCGACCCGGCGGAAGGGCCTTCCTGATCGATAACCGGCGCGACCCGACCCGCGTGGTGCAAGATCCCTACATCATCGACGAAGCCGACGATGTGCAACGACGCCGGCTCGACGACGGCTCCGAGCATCGAGTGGTCAAGGTGTTCTACGAGCCCGACGACCTCGCCGAGCGCCTACGGCGACTGGGTTGGGTCGCAGACGTGGCCGGGACACCGCGGTTTATCTACGGGTCTGCGGTCAAGTCGGCCAGCGGAAACCCTTGAGCCCCAAAATAACCGCTACCGGCCGCCACCCGACCGACGCTCGGCCTCCTTCACCAGCCGGCCCGCGAAATACTTCACCGCCCCTCCCAGCGCGGCCCGCATCGCCGGACCCGTTCCGGGAACACCCTCGGTAAACGAACCACTCCAGCGCAGGTCGGTACCGCCGGCCGCGTTCGGCGTAAAGACCACCTCGGCGAAGTAGTCCTTGGCCGGGCTCGCGGGTCCAACCAGCTTGTAGACATGCCGACGATCTTGCTCGTACTCGACGGTCTCCTCTTGCACCAGCACGGGCCACATCCCGATCTTGCGAACCGCCCCGATACCGGCCGGCGCCGGCTCACCCTCGCGCGCCCAACTCGATTGAACGACAATCGGCTTGGCCCATTCGGCCCAATTCGCACCGTCCGTCTCCAGTTGGAACAACGTCGCGGCGGGCGCGCTACTGGTCTTGGTCACCTCGAACGAAAACTTCCGACCCGACATGCCTAACTCCTGCTGAGGCTGCTGAATGATGTTTCCCGCGTACCCTACCCCGCCAATAAAAACGCTGGCCGGTCACAGCACGTGCGGCGCGATGAGTACCGCGGCACTGGACACCGCGAAACCGATCAGGAAGGCGATAATCGTAAACCCCATCACCTGGCGGACATTGAGCTTCGCGATGGCGAGCAGCGGCAGCAGCCAAAACGGCTGAATCATGTTCGCGACCCCTTCGCCGACGGCGACAGCCATGGAGATCAGCCCGAGATAGGCCGGTGAGCGGTGACCAATGGCGAGTGCCGAGCCCACCGCGATCGGCCCCTGCACGCCCCAGTGCCCACCGCCGGACGGCACGAACAGGGAAATGATCACCGAGCCGACGAAGGTCAGGAACGGCAGGGTGTACTCGTTTGCGCCCCTCACCAGCCCCTCGGCGAGCACCGTCTGCAGCGCCTTGCTGCCTGATTCGGTAGGCAGATAACCCAGCAGACCAACGATGCCGCCGTACAGCGGGTACTGCAGCAGCAGCGGACCGGAAACCTTCGCCGCGCCGGAGAATGCGCGGATGAAGCGGATCGGCGTGCCGTGCAGCAAAGCGCTGGTCACGGTGAACAACATGATCATCGACGAAATGTTGAGCTGAAAGCCGCTCAGCACGAAGTACGTTATTCCCGCCGCGAACACGAGGACATTGAGAATCCACAGGTTTTCCAACCACTCAGCAAACGTCTTCTTGCCGTCGTGCGGGGCAGGCTCCGGCTCCTCCTGGAAGATCGCCGGATCGGGCTCGAGGCTCTCCGCCGGCGCCATGCGCCAGATCGCGACGGCCAGCAGGGCGAGCACCACGATCGCCGACACCCAGTTGTACGGTTCGAAAATCGTCAGCTTCAGCGGCACGTTCGCGCCGGTCATCTTGTGTATCACGTTGATTGGGCTGCTCGCGTCGGTGTTGGCAAGCGCGATCGACGACGACAGGCCCTGCGTCCAGACGATGAAGCCCATAAACGCGGCGGCGATGAGGTAACCGAAATGCGCACCGGTAAGCCTCTTCGCAACCTGGCGCGCGACCAGAGCGCCCGCTACGAGTCCGAGTCCCCAGTTCAGTAGGGAGAGGACGGCGCTGACGCCGAAACACAGGAGGGCGCCTTGAACCTGGTTCCTCGGCTTGCTCGCAATACGGATGATGGCCCGCTTCAGGATGGGCGCCTCGGCGAGGGTGTATCCGGTCACCAGGATGAGCACCATCTGGAAAGCGAAGGTGAAGATGTTCTGCGAGCCCCAGACCCCGCCGTACCACGCCTTGAGCGCGCCGGACGGCGTCGCACCCCGCACGAGCAGCGCGATGAGGACCACGACGAGACCGGTGAGGATGACGGCAAACAAGTACGGGTCCGGCATGAAGCGTTCGACATACCGCACGCACAGATTGGTCAGGCGCTGCATCAAGCCGCGTCGTTCGGGCTTAGTCTTTTCGGGTTCTTCGCGCTTAACCGTTGGCTCTTCGTTCACGGCCTGTGGCTCTTCGCTCGTCGTCATTGACCTACTCTCGCCCGAATCGAGGCCGGCCGGGACCGGCCCGCGCTCGCGGTACGCAAGCACTCGGCTCGCACTCTACTGACCACGCCTGCAACCGGCCTAGTCGTTACGTGGCCGCCACTTCGCGGGGGAGTGCCGCGCTGGCGGGTGCTTAGACTGCGGTTATGAATTACGGTTCCCGGCAGGACTCCGTGGCTCCAAAAGGCCTGCTACTGATCGAGGACTGCCTGGACGCCGAGGGCGGCGTCATCCTGCCGCCGGGCACCACGCTGATCTCGCTGATCGAACGCAACATCGCGAATGTCGGTGACGCCGTGGCGTATCGGTACCTGGACTATTCCGGCTCTGGGGCCCGCTCCGACGGACAGGCCATCGAATTGACGTGGGCCCAATTCGGTGTCCGGCTGCAAGCCATCGGTGCGCACGTGCAACAGTTCGCCGGCCATGGTGACCGGGTTGCGATCCTCGCGCCGCAGGGCATCGACTACGTCGCCGGGTTCTACGCAGCGATCAAGGCGGGGACCATCTCGGTGCCGTTGTTCGCGCCCGAATTGCCCGGCCATGCTGAACGTCTCCATACGGCGCTTCGCGATTCGGAGCCCACCGTCGTACTCACGACGACTGCCGCTAAGGACGCGGTCGAGAATTTTTTGACCACCCTCCCGCATCTCCGAAGGCCGCACGTCGTCGTCGTCGATCAGATCCCCAACTCTGCGGGGGAACTTTTCGCCCCTGTCGAACTGGACATTGATGCTGTTTCCCACCTGCAGTACACCTCGGGCTCGACACGACCCCCGGTCGGTGTTGAGGTCACCCACCGCGCGGTCGGTACCAACCTGGTGCAGATGATCCTCTCGATCGACCTGCTGGACCGGAACACCCACGGCGTCAGTTGGTTACCGCTCTACCATGACATGGGCCTGTCGATGATCGGCTTTCCTGCGGTGTACGGCGGACATTCCACCCTGATGTCGCCCACTGCGTTCGTCCGCAGGCCGCAGCGGTGGATTCGTGCTTTGGCTGATGGCTCGCGGCGGGGAAACGTGGTCACCGCAGCGCCGAACTTCGCATACGAGTGGACTGCACAGCGTGGAGTACCCGGGCAAGGCGAGGATGTCGACCTCAGCAATGTCGTGCTGATCATCGGTTCCGAACCGGTCAGCATCGATGCGGTTACGACCTTCAATAAGGCGTTCGCGCCCTACGGGTTACCGCGTACCGCGTTCAAGCCTTCCTATGGCATCGCAGAGGCGACGCTGTTCATTGCGACCATCGACCACACCGCTGAGACAACGGTTGCGTACCTCGACCGGGAACAACTGGGCGCTGGTCACGCGGTACGTGTCGCGGCGGATGCCCCCAACGCCGTCGCCCAGGTGTCGTGCGGTCACGTGGCCCGCAGTCTGTGGGCCGTGATCGTCAACCCCGACGGCACGGAACTGCCCGACGGCGAGGTCGGCGAAGTCTGGTTGCAGGGCGACAACGTTGGTCGGGGCTATTGGAGACGGCCAGAAGAAACCCGACTGACGTTCGGGGCCAAGCTGCAGTCGACGCTGGCGGACGGCAGCCACGCCAAAGGCTCAGCGACCAAGTGCAACTGGCTGCGGACCGGCGACCTTGGCGTGTACCTCGACGGTGAGCTCTACATCACCGGCCGAATTGTGGATTTGATCACCATCGACGGCCGTAACCACTATCCACAGGACATCGAGGCCACAGCTGCGGAGGCATCGCCGATCGTGCGGCGTGGATATGTAACGGCGTTTTCCGTGCCGGCCAGTGAATCGCCGGGTACCGACCGCGCCGAGCAACGCCTGGTGATCATTGCCGAACGTGCAGCCGGCACCGGCCGTGCCGATCCCCAGCCAGCGATCGACGCGATCCGGGCGGCGGTCTTAGACCGGCACCGTCTAGCCGTCTCCGACGTGCGTTTCCTACCGGCTGGCGCTATCCCGCGCACCACCAGCGGCAAGCTGGCTCGCCAGGCTTGCCGCACTCAATACCTCAGCGGCGTGTTGGGCACGCGCTAGCGCCGGTACCTCCGCACTGTTCTGGTCCCATTGGTGGCATCCTGGCCATGTGGGTTTGCTTATCCGGTTGGCAGAGTTGCTGATCGTGATACTGCCGCTGGCCGGCATGGTCATCGCCGCGATCAGAGCGTTCGGTGCCAACAAGCGGCGAGCCGAACAATCGCCGGATTCCGATCGGGAACGAATACCGGACGACGCCCCCGCGACGGTGTCCTCGGGACACGGCAGCGGCAATCAGGCCGCAGTGTGGCGGTCGCTCAGACGTGTCGTGGAAGAGCACAGTCGTACGGACAAACGCTGGCTTGAGTATGAACTCGATGTCGCCAAGCTTCTCGACTTCCCCCTCATGACCGACATGCGCGATCCGCTCACGATCGGATTCCACAAGGCCAAGCTCCGAGCGGACTTCCTGCGCCCTGTCAAAGCCGAAGACCTCCTCGATGACCGAGACGCCGCGGCGCAATATTTAGCGGCCGTCGAGGACTACGTGACCGCATTCAACGTCGCTGAGGCAGAGGCGATACGCAGACGCCGCAACGACTTCTCACGAGATGACCAGCAGCGGATTGCCCGCGCTCAGCGCCTGTTACGCGTGGCGTCGGACTCCGCCGCCACCCCACAGGAACGCCAGAATGCCTACGACCTGGCCGCTAAAGAACTCGATGGCCTCATCGTCTTGCCGTCGATGACACAGGCCAGCATCGAGCGCGGCATCTCCGGTCAGATAGAGGGATAGCGACGGGTCGCCACAACAATGGACATCAACAGTGGTAATGCACTGAGCCAGTCGGTCGCGGCCCGCCTGCCGGAGCAAACGCAGGTGGCGCTCCGCCCTGGCCGGCTGTCGCCGGCGCGGATAACGCGACACATAAACCACGCACACGACACGCCGGGCGGCGTCGCCCTGACTTAAGTTTCGGCGCAGACGTTTCAATCGTGGTGGTCGTGTCCGGGCGGACGCTCCAGCAATTGGCGGTGGCGATCGTCGAGTTCGGCAGGCATCAGCGTCGCGGTGTCGAAGAGAATATCCTCGAACGCTGCCGCCCAACTGAGCCAGTATGGGCGTGTTTCATCGTCGGCGATGCGCTGGATCAGGCGCTGACGAAAGGTCTCCCACTCGCACGCGTCCGACCGGCACACTGCCACGGTCAAGCCGAATAATCGGCGTTCCCATGGCGCATCGAACACGATCTCTCCGTTGTCGCGCGGCGGCGAGATCGCACCGTTTAGGTCTGCATCGAGTCTCGACTGCTCGGTCACTGCCTATCTGGGCCTATCTGGCCCGGGCTTAGTGCCCGCGCCACCCCGATCATCGCCTCCCGGGTGACCAGTCGCACCAGGTCCGCCTGTCCCAGGTGCTCGGTGCCGGGTGGGCGCTCAGGCACCACCAGGTAACGGGCTTCCGCCGAGCTGTCCCATACCCGGATGCGTACGTGGCCGGGCAGTTTGAGTCCCATCTCCGCGAGCAGCACCCTGGGCTGGGCGACCATACGCGAGCGGTACTGGGGCGACTTGTACCAGGCTGGCGGCAGACCCAGGACTGGCCATGGGTAGCACGAGCACAATGTGCAGACCACGACATTGTGTAGCTCAGGGGTGTTCTCGACGGCGACCATCAGCTGGCCCTCGGGACCACCGAAACCGAACTCGCCGATCGCGCGTGTCGCGTCGGTGAGCAGCCGCCGTCGATACGCCTGATCGGTCCACGCCCGGGCAACCACCTTGGCGCCGTTGAGCGGACCCACACTGGTTTCGTAGTGGTCGATGATCTTGTCGACGACGCCGGGATCGACGATGCCTTTCTCCACCAGCAGCGCTTCAACCGCCTCCACACGCTGCGCGATCGGGTCATTCACGCCGGCTCCAAATAACCCTCGTAGAGGTCGACACGGACCTCGGCCCCCGGCTCGGCGGCGTCGCCCCACAGGTCAGCGGCGTCGAACGAGACGGTGTACAGATGCTGTGGCCGAGCGTGCCTGCCGACTGCATGGGCATCGGGGAAAGCGGTCGAACCGAGATGTGCTACAACAACACCGGGCTTGCCGGTCACGTAGCCCGGTTGCCGGGTGTGCCCCGCCGCACGCTGGTCCCGGACCCGGACGTGATCATCCAGCGCGAAGCGCGCGCCGCGCAGCGCGGGCCGGGACGTACCCACTAATCGTGGTAGCGCTCGCGTGGCGAACCAGCGCGGAAACCGCTGGCGCAGAAGGAAACTCATCATCCGAGCGGTGACCGCCACACGCATCCGCGAGGTGCGCCGGAGGTCGGTCAGCGACGCGCGACCAGCTACCCGGGCATCCACTTCGTCTGGACCCAGATACCCCGCGCGCACGAGTTGGCTCTCCAAGCCCGCCAGCCAGCGCCGGTAATAGCCCGATAGATAGACCTCGCGGGGGAGTCGTTCCTGGGCGAAACGGAAGGCGTCGATATTGCGGCCGAAGAGGATCACCGAAAACAACGCCATGCCGAAGACACGGCCCTCCCAGCGCGCGTGAAACACCGGCTCATTCGGCTCGCGCACGACCGGGCCGAAGAACTCGGTTCGCCCTCCCATGTCGCTCGGGGCGGTCACAGCGCGAACATAGCATCAACAATATTGCGCGTGTGTCACGATGCTGCGATGACCGCCACACCCGGCCCCATACCCGGGCCCGCCGAACCCGGTGGAAGCCCGATCCTTGCGGGTTATCCCGTCACTCCACCACCCCTGTCCGGGCCGGTTACATTCGACCAGCGCTGGAGTGAGCTGACCTTCATCCACTGGCCAGTGCGGCCCCAGAACGTCGCGCACATGTACCCGCCCGGGACCCGGCCCGACGTCTTCGTCGATGGGTTGACCTACGTGGCGTTGGTCCCGTTTGCCATGAGCAGCACCAAAGTGGGCACCGCACTGCCGCTTCCGTATTTCGGCAGCTTCCTGGAGACCAACATCCGGCTGTACTCGGTTGACGATGCCGGGCACCACGGCGTGCTCTTCCGGTCGCTGGAAACTGCCCGGCTCGCGCTTGTGCCCGTCACCCGTATCGCCCTTGGCGTGCCCTACACCTGGGCGAAGATGCGGATGACGCGGTCTGGCGGCCAGATCACCTACCACAGTGTGCAGCGCTGGCCCAGCCGCGGGCTGCGCAGCCGGCTGACAATCACCGTTGGGGACGTCGTCGAACCGACGCCGCTGGAGGTCTGGGTTACGGCCCGATGGGGCGCGCACACCCGCAAAGCCGGCCGGACATGGTGGATACCGAACGAGCACGAACCGTGGCCGTTGCATGCGGCAGACATCATCGAGCTAGACGACGAGCTACTCGATGCCAGCGGGGTCCAACCCGCCGGTGACCGCCTGCGCGCGCTGTTTTCGCCCGGTGTCCGAACCCTTTTCGGCCGCCCATGCCGCGTTCAGTGACGGTCAGGCCACGCGTCAGGGACAGCTGTATCCGCCGTCGATCACAATGTCGGAACCGGTCATGTAGCTGGCAGCTTCGCTGGCCAAATAGAGGTACAGGCCGGTGAGTTCTTCGGGCTGGCCCATGCGGCCGAGCGGTATTTTCGGCTCCCACAGCGCGTGGTATTCCGAATAGGGCTCGACGAGCTCGGTGAGGATGTAGCCCGGACTGACGCTGTTGACCCGGATCTTGTGCGGAGCCAACTCCACGGCCATGGCCTTGGTCAGGTGAATGACGGCGGCCTTCGAGGCGCAGTAGTGGCCGACCTGCTGCGGGATGTTGATGATGTGGCCCGACATCGAGGCGGTGTTGATGATGACCCCGCCCTGTCCCTGCCGGACCATCGCCCTGGCCGCGGCCTGGGCCGTCAGGAATACGCCGGTCACGTTGGTGTCTTGGATGCTTTGGAATTCTTCCGGCGGCATCTCCAGCATCGGGGTGACGGTGATGATGCCGGCGTTGCAGACCGCTATGTCGATCCCACCCAACTCGGCGGTCACCTGGTCCAGCATCCCGCTGACCTGCTCTGGTTGAGTCACGTCGCAACAGATGGGCACGGCTCTCCCGCCAGCGGCGGCGATCTCGTCGGCGACCACCCCTAACGCCTCAGCATGCCGCGCCGCCAGGGCCACTTCGGCCCCGGCTTCGGCATAGGCTGTGGCCACTCTCTTGCCGATGCCACTGGACGCCCCCGTCACCAAGGCCCTCTTACCGTGCAAGTCGAACAAGTCCAACACGCTCATTCGCTATCGATACCTTCCCGGTAATCAGCCCGCGGCTCGATTGAGCCTAGTGACATTGCTGGCAATGGCGCGGATGCAGGTGCTTCCGCACGCAGATTCGAAGCCCGACGCTTTCGGGACGTTTGCCCTCCACTAGCACGACAATGACGACCGTGGAGATCCAGGTGTTACCCCGGTCCATTGACGCACGCTAACACCGATTCATCGACGAGCCCGCATTCCCATTGTCGGTCCCATCGTCGTGCGCCGGATGAGGAAAACTCGCGGTCCCGTGCAAACGGGAACGGCACAGGTATTGTCGCTCAAGCAATTCGGCCCGGTCGCTGTGAACGGTCGCCGGCGCGGCAGATATGCCGGTTCCGACTGAGGGTGGAGGTCCCGGGCCGCGAACCCGGCCGACCCGTCACGCCGATTCGTCGTGGACTGGCCGGAGCTCTAATCGATTCCGTCACGTTCTAATGTGTCCGCTATGGGCAAGTTCAGCAGGGCTGAAGTTGAGCAAGCGGTCAGGCACTACACAACCGTCGCAGCGGGGTGCAGCGCTTCGGGGGACTGGCGACCTTTTGCCGACCTATTCACCGAGGATGTTGTCTACATCGAGCACCACTACGGCGTCTTTCACGGGCGCGAGGCGGTTCGCGACTGGATCGTCGCGGTCATGGCGCCGTTCCCGCACATGCGCTTTCCCTACGACTGGATTGCCTACGACGAGGACAACGACGCTGTCGTTCTCATGATCAAGAACCTGCTCGACCACCCAACCGACCCGAACGGTGAACCATTCTGGTTCCCGAACTGGAGTCGGCTGGTGTACGCCGGCGACGGTCTATTTTCCAGCGAGGAAGACATCTACAACCCGAACCGTGACGCGCCAGGCGTTGTCGGTGCCTGGATGCAGGCTGGCGGCAAGCTCGCCACCAACGAGATCCCGCAACCCAAGGCTTGACGATTACGCAGAGATCATCAATCTCGGGACAGCGTGGCAAGCACTATGACGCCGATCGCCGCGGCGCCGCCGGCGGTCCCCAAGCCGAGCAACCGTTTCGATGGCGTCATGTGTCGCCACGCGCCCGCGATGCCGGTGATGTCACTGCAGTCTGCGAGTAGGGCGGCGATGAGCCAGGGTTCGACGGGGCCGTCGGCGCGGATCATCGCGAGAAGTCCTAGACCCAAACCGATTTCGCGGCCTCCCATCCCGCGCAGGAAGGCTTGTGCGTCGGGCGCGGCACCACCGTCCCCTGCGAGTATCCGCCCCGTGGTCCCGGGAGCCACCAGCGCGGCCACACCGAAGAGGACGCGGCCGGTCGCGTAAAGGGTCAGCGGTTTCACGTCGACCGCCCGGTGATCCAGCTGCGCGCTCGCTCGACGATGAGGCTGGGTTCGAATTTGTCCGCGTGCCATTTCGTGGATCGAACTGTGCCCCTGGTGCCATACCGCTGCATGATGGCGACGTGGTGGGGCAGGCCGACGAAGCGCTCCAGGTCGTCCTCGCTCGCCCAAACCGATATCGAACCTCCGACCGCTCTTGCGGGCAGCGACCATAGCCACAGCCCGACGGCTCCGGGCATCGCGTACCAGCCCATCCGCATGCGTAAGCCCCTGAGCGCCACACCGGGTAGATCACGGCGATGATCGGCAACGAATTCGGTGAGGCTCACGACGACGGGTGCGTCGAGCGGGTCGACCGGCCCCGGCATCCACGGGGTCAGTAGGGGAGCCGCCAACGCAGCCGCGGTGGTATTCGTCGGTCGCACCCATCCAGCGTCACCGTAAGATTGGCTTGTGTCAGGATCCAATTCAGATATTTCTGAACGGACCAATTCGTCCGTTCCGGGTTTTCCGGACATCTTGCTCGCGCTGGACCGGTCGGGGCGGCGTGGGCTGCGCGAGCAGCTGCAGCAGCAGTTACGGTTGGCGATCCAGCAGGGCCGGTTACCGGCCGCGGCGTTGCTTCCGCCGTCGCGAACGCTGGCACGCGAACTCGGTGTCGCACGCAGCGTGGTCGTCGACGCGTACGAACAGCTCACGGCCGACGGGTATCTGGGCGCACGCCAAGGATCGGGAACACACGTCCTACCGACCACCAAGCCGGTGCCCACCTGTCCCACGGTCGACAGCGAACCCGCACACACGGTTCGTCTCGTCGGCGGTTTGCCCGACCCCGCTCTTTTCCCGCGAGCCGAATGGCTTCGCCACTACCGCTGGGCGCTCAACACCGTGCCCAATCAGCAGTTGGGTTACCCGGGTCCGCTTGGCGCGCCGGCGTTGCGTGAAGCGCTCACCGACTACGTCACTCGCGTGCGTGGGGTCGTCGTCCGACCCGACCGCGTACTCATCACATCCGGCTTGACGCAAGCCATCACGCTGCTGTGCCGCGCGTTGCGCAATCGCGGCGCCGAAACGATCGCTGTCGAAGACCCGGGTTTCGGGTTTCATCGCGAGGCCATCGCCAACACCAGTCTGCGAGTGGTGCCCATCCCGGTAGACGAGGACGGCCTCGACGTGGTCAGGCTGGCCGAACACAACGTCGCCGCCGTGCTCGTCGCGCCGGCGCATTCCTATCCGAGCGGAGCAGTTCTCAGCCCAGCGCGGCGAACGGCGCTCATCGAATGGGCACACGCCAACGATGCGTTGGTCATCGAGGACGACTACGACGCTGAGTTCCGTTACGACCGGGCACCCATTGGGGCGCTGCAAGGACTTGCACCGGAGCGGGTTGCTTACGCGGGGTGCGCAAGCAAAACCCTAACGCCCGCACTACGACTCGGTTGGATCGCCGTGCCCGTCCAGCTTGTCGAGGATGTGGTGCGGCAGAAGCTGCTCGACGACATGGGCACCACCATGCTCGAACAACTCACGCTGGCGCGGTTCATCGATACCGGTGGACTGACTCGGCATCTTCGTCGTGTGCGTCCGATTTATCGTCGCCGACTCGACGCCGCCGTCCAAGCGGTCGCCACATCGTTGCCCGATGCCGTGCCCAAGCGCGTCGCGGCGGGTCTGCACCTGTACGTGCAACTACCACATTGGTGCGACGAGTTGCGCCTCGTCGCCAGCGCCTACAAACGAGGCCTTCTCATCGAGGGAGCCAGTTGGCATTGGTCCGCGCCAAGGTCAGCGCCACCGGCATTGGTACTGGGCTACGGTGCGATCGACGAGCATGCGATCCGCGATGGAGTAGAGATCCTCGCATCGATATATCAGGAACAACAAGCAAGCCATCGGCTTTCGCAACGCAAGGATCGGTAAACGCTATGAGGCGCGCCAATGCGGTCCTTTTGGCGCTGTCAGTGAGCTAACTTGAGGATCCCGCGCCGGTCATCGAGAGACCGGCCCTCAGCCTTGGGTGATTGAGATGAGCGATTCACCGGAGTCGTTGGTACGCAAGTTCTTTGCCGCTTGGGCGGATCCCGAGCCGGACGAACTGGGTAGCTTTTTCCATGACGACGCCGTCTGGGTCGACGGTCCGCAAGGAGTGCGCCACGGCGCGGACGCGATCAGGTCCGAGCTCGTGACCCAGCTCAAGGCGGTCGGGGGCGTGATCGTAGAAGTGAAGTCGCTGGTCGGCGAAGGGTCAACGGTCATGGTGGAACAGATCAGTAATTCCAGCATCCGCGGCCACCCCATCTCCGCGGTTGTGATGGCGGTGTTCGAGCTCGACGCCGAGGGGCGAATCACGCAGTGGCGTGAGGCCTACGACTTGAAGTCGATGATGGACCAGATTAACGCCGCTGCGGTTTAGGCGGACGAGCCAATCGGCTGTCGCTTCCGCCGCCGCGACCGTGCCGCCGCCAGCGCCTGCTCCCAGGCGAGCATCGTCGTGGCCTTCAGATTGGCCGGCTTCACACTGTCTTTGGATAGCAGCGCGGTGGCGGCGGCTTTCGTGGTAGCCGCGGCCTTCGACATGTGGCCAGAGTCGAACGGAGGCTGCGGGTCGTATTCGATCGCGAGCTGGATCGCTTTGGCGCGGCCTTCCCCGCCGATCTCCGCCGCCAGCCACAGCGCGAGGTCGAGCCCCGCGGACACGCCCGCACTCGTAACGATGTTGCCCTGGTGCACGATCCGCTCGTCGGATACCGGGATCACGCCGAATGCCTTCAAAGCGGGAAGGGCGATCCAGTGCGACGTCGCGCGGCGGTTCTTGAGCAAGCCGGCGGCCGCCAGGATCACCGAACCCGAACACACCGACGTTGTCCAACTCGCGGTCTGGTGGGCCTGCCGCAGCCAGGCCAGCAGCTTCTCGTCGCGTGCGTGCACCGGAGTCGCCGGACCACCCGGCACGAGAATCACGTCGGGCGAGGGTGTTTCAGCCAGCGAGTGCGTGGCCCCGATAACCAGCACGCCGGAGTCGGCGGTGATCGGTCCGGATTCATGCCAGACGAACCGCACGTCGGCGTTGGGCAGGTTTCGCAGCACCTCGTAGGGGCCGATCATGTCCAGCGCGGTGAATCCGGGGTAGGCGACAAAGGCGATTTGGGTCATCGGTGTGCTCCTTACTAGTTAGGCGAAAGCTTTGCGGTACTGATCTGGCGAGATGCCGACACGGCGAATGAAGTTGCGCCGCATGGTTTCCGCGGTTCCAAAACCACAGCGAGAAGCGATGGCTACAACGGTGTCGTCGGTTTCCTCCAACTGTCGGCGCGCGGCTTCGGTGCGGATGCGTTCGACGTACTGGCCGGGGGCCTCACCGATTTCGTCGGTGAACACCCGAGTGAAATGGCGTGGGCTCATTGCCGCCCGGCGGGCCAGTTCATCGATGCTGTGCGGGCCGCCCGGTTCGGCCTCGATAGCTTCCTGTACCTCGCGGACAGAGGTCCGCTTGGCCCGCGGCATCCATACCGGAGCTGCGAACTGTGTCTGTCCTCCCGGGCGGCGCAAAAAAAGTACGAGCCAGCGGGCGACTGTCTGGGCCACCTCGGTACCGTGGTCATCCTCAACCAGCGAGAGCGCGAGGTCGATTCCGGCGGTGACACCGGCGGCTGTCCATACCGTCTCAGAGCTACGGACGAAGATCGGGTCGGGATCCACGTCTATGGTCGGGAACTCGCTGGCCAACCGTTCGGCGAAGGCCCAGTGCGTGGTCGCGCGGTGATCGTCCAGCAGCCCGGCTTCGGCCGCCAGAAATGCGCCGGTGCAGACGGTCACGACGCGGCGGGCAGTCCCGGAGACGGTTTTGATCCAGCCGACGAGCTCGGCGTCGGATCGTGCGGCATCGACACCGCCGCCGCCGGGCAGCACGACGGTATCGACAGGATCGGTCGGGTCTGGCAACGGCGTTGAGACGAACGCGAGGCCGGTTAGGGTGTTCACCGGCTGGCCGTCGATCGAGGCCAAGACGACGTCGTATCCGCCCCTGGTCAGTAGCGATGCGCCGCTAAACACCTCGTGCGGCCCCACCACATCGAGTGCCTGCACGCCGGGGAATCCGACGATAACCACCTTGCGAGCCATGAACTCAGTGTTGGCCAAACGAAGGCATGGCGTCTACGCCTTGTACCCCACAAATTAGGACATGACGGACCTGACCCAAAGTGGCCCCGCGCGCCTTGGCAGACTGTGCCTATGGCACAGATAACCCTGCGCGGAAACGCGATCAACACTGTCGGCGAACTGCCTGCCGTCGGATCTCCGGCTCCTGGCTTCAAACTGGCCGGCGCCGACCTAGGCGCGGTCAGCAGCGAGCAGTTCAGCGGTAAGGCCGTGTTGCTGAACATCTTTCCGTCCGTGGACACACCGGTATGCGCAACGAGCGTGCGGACCTTCAACGAGCGCGCCGCCGGAGACGGTGTGTCCGTGGTGTGTGTGTCGAAAGATCTGCCGTTCGCGCAGAAGCGGTTCTGCGGCGCGGAGGGCATCGAGAACGTCACGACGGCGTCGGCGTTCCGGGACAGCTTCGGCGAAGACTACGGCGTCACCATCGCCGATGGTCCGATGGCCGGGCTTCTGGCCCGGGCCGTCGTGGTGATTGACGCCGATGGCAACGTCGCATACACGGAACTGGTGCCAGAAATCGCGCACGAGCCCGACTACGACGCGGCGCTGGCCGCGCTGAACGGCTAGCGGGCACCGAAATATAAACTGCGGCGGCTGTTTCCGGCGTGTTGTGTGCGTAGGTTATGTGTCGCGGCAGCGCGACCGTGGTAGCTCCATGAAGATCGCCGCGCTGCAGGCGCTGATTTGGAGGGCCGACTGTCCGCGGAAACCCAGTCTGAAAACGTGCTCCGCCCGCCGGAGAAGGCCCGCTATCGAGGCGCGACCGCACCGAATTACCCAGGCGTCAGCAACAACGGCGTCATCGCGCTGACCAAACGCCGGCTGGTTTTTCTCACTGTTACCGGTAAACCGATCGAAATCCCTGTCTCTGAAATCAAAGGCATCCACCAGGCGAAGGTGTTCAAGAGTTCCGTCGTTGGCGGCAAGACCCATCTAGTCGTCGAAGTGTCCGGGGGGAGAGGTAGCCTTCTACGTCTTCGACAATGCCGCGTGGATTACGGCCATCACCAACGCTCGCCGGTAAACGTCACCTTGCAATAAAAACGGTCTCGGCCAGCATGCGCCGACACCATGCTCGGTAGGCGTCCACGTTCCACCCGTCCCGGTGGGTCATCCGCAAATAGGTCTCGACGCTGCAAAGTA
>Ga0210389_10002116_pt1 | contig 15816 bp, 14 predicted proteins | sample IncBWH28OmetaG_FD_160127 | JGI IMG/M metagenome (GOLD analysis project Ga0210389, IMG submission 160127) | Forest soil microbial communities from Barre Woods Harvard Forest LTER site, Petersham, Massachusetts, United States - Inc-BW-H-28-O ...
AAGGAAGACGGCAGCCTGGCCGATTACCTGGAGTCGCTGCGGCGACTGCGCGGCCTCGGCCGGCGCACGGTGTTGCCCGGGCATGGTCCGGAGCTCGCCGACCTGGGAGCCGTCGCGTCGGGCTACGTGACGCACCGGGAGGAGCGCCTGCAGCAGGTCCGCGCGGCACTGGCGGACCTCGGCGCTGACGCCACCGCTCGCCAGATCGTCGAGCACGTCTATGTCGACGTGGATGAGAAACTCTGGGACATCGCCGAATGGTCTGTTCAGGCGCAGTTGGACTATCTGCGCCGCTAGTGCACGCCGAAATCGACGCCCGCGCGGAGAAGTTCGAGAGACCGTGTCGGTAGCGTCGATTTCGACGTATACGCGCTCGGGCTTGGCCTGATTGCCCGGCTCCTCCTCGGTCCGCTTCGCGGACCGCATCGTCGTCGGGCTACCTCGCTCGGGGTTGGATTCTCGCTCGGTTGCGCCCGCGCTCCGCGCGCGCTTACCTCGCTCGGCGGGCCAGCCGTTCGGAGTCGCAAATCAGCACGCTCTTGCCCTCCAGACGGATCCAGCCGCGGTGGGCGAAATCGGCCAGTGCCTTATTCACCGTCTCCCGGGAAGCACCCACCAGCTGCGCGATCTCCTCCTGGGTCAAATCGTGGGTGACCCGCATCGCGCCACCTTCCTGGGTGCCGAAACGCTGGGCGAGCTGCAGCAGCTGCTTGGCCACCCGGCCGGGCACGTCGGTGAAGATGAGGTCGGCGAGATTGTTGTTGGTACGGCGCAGCCGTCGCGCGAGCACCCGCAGCAGTTGTTCGGCGATCTCCGGGCGATCCGCGATCCATGCCCGCAGCGCGTCGCGGTCCATCGACACCGCGCGGACCTCGGTAATCGTGGTCGCGCTGGAAGTCCGTGGACCCGGGTCGAAGATCGACAACTCGCCGAACATGTCCGACGGGCCCATGATCGTCAGCAGATTCTCCCGGCCGTCTGGCGAGCGGCGACCGATCTTGACCTTGCCCGCAGTGATGATGTAGAGGCGATCGCCCGGCTCTCCCTCAGCGAAAACCGTGTGTCCCCGGGGGAAGTCGACGGGTGTCAGTTGCTTGGTCAGCGCTGCGACCGCGTTGGGGTCTACCCCCTGGAAGATTCCTGCCCTTGCCAGGACCTCGTCCACTTTGCCTCTTCAGCTCTCAAACGACGTGATATGGCAGGCTAACCCCTGCCCGCGTGACGAGTGTAGAGGTAAACCAGCGTGTCCAACGTGCCAACGCTACACACGATTGGCGTGTCTAGTCCCCCGAAACTGCGGATTGACATGCGATTGAGTACGTATTCGCGTCGGTAATCCGGCCCCATCTTGGTCGCCGAAGGCAGTCGCAAACAACGGCGCGCCGTGACGCGGCCCGGTGTTAGGCCCCAATGCCGGGGAATCGGCGAGCCGCCCGGCCTGGCGCCGATGCAGGTATTCCAGAGCCTCGGGCATGCCTTCAAGCGCCAACGTATGCATATCCACGGCCTCGGCGTGATCGAGGAACTCATCGACGTCGCTCGCGGTGACGGTGTCGTGGGCGAGCATCTTTTCCAGACGCCCCAGACCGAGCGTCGCGAGCATCAAAAGCCCGGGAACGCAGGCCACCAGCAACCATGACACAAGGAGAGTAAACATGGCCTTGTATCAACACGGGGTCTCGGTGAGATTACGAAATCAGTACGCTGTCGTAGGTGACAGCGGCAAAGGCATCCGGGCGCTCGAAGTCCAAGCCGGCGGCACCCGGCGGTGTCGTCGCGCGGCGCTTCACTGAGGAGACCCGAGTCGGCTTGGTGCGACGGGCGCGCAGGATGAATCGCGCACTGGCGCAAGCATTTCCGGATGCGCACTGCGAGTTGGATTTCACCACGCCGCTGGAGCTGACGGTGGCCACCATCCTTTCGGCGCAGAGCACCGACAAACGCGTCAACCTGACGACGCCGGCATTATTCAAGCGATATCCGTCGGCGCTGGATTATGCGAAAGCCGATCGGGCCGAACTCGAAAACCTCATCCGTCCCACTGGTTTCTTCCGCAACAAGGCGTCTTCACTCATCGGCCTTGGGCAGGCCTTGGTCGAACGGTTCGACGGCGAAGTGCCGTCGACCCTGGCCGAGCTGGTGACGCTGCCCGGCGTGGGACGCAAGACCGCCAACGTGATCCTGGGCAACGCGTTCGGCGTCCCGGGAATCACCGTCGACACCCATTTCGGGCGGCTGGTGCGCAGGTGGCGGTGGACAGCCGAGCAGGATCCGGTCAAGGTCGAGCACGCCGTCGGCGAACTGATCGAACGCAGCGAGTGGACCATGTTGAGCCATCGAGTGATTTTCCACGGCCGCCGCGTGTGCCACTCCCGCAAACCTGCCTGCGGTGTCTGCGTGCTGGCCAAGGATTGCCCGTCGTTCGGCCTGGGTCCCACCGAACCGTTGCTCGCCGCGGCCCTCGTGCAGGGTCCCGAAAAGGAGCACCTGCTGGCCCTCGTGGGGCTGTGACACGGGTGCAGCAGAGTTGACGCCGACGACCCGCTGGACCATTGCGATTCTGGCGGTGGTGGCAGCGTTGACGGCGGCGCTGCTGGCCCAGTTGCGTGACGACTCCGCGACGACCTCGCCGGTGGCCACCGACCAGACGCCGGCCGCCCGCGAACACCGCGACGCCGACACACCCGCCGCGCTGGCGGGTCCCCGCCGGCGTGCCGACCTGCCGCCTTGCCCCGCCGCCGCGCCGGGTTTCAGCGGACCGGGGCCCGCGGCGCTACAGGGTGTGACGGCCGAATGCGCCGCCGACGGTTCGGTGGTCGATGTCGCCCGCGCGCTGGCCGGCCGCCGGGTGGTCCTCAACCTGTGGGCGTATTGGTGTGCCTCGTGCACCGCCGAACTTCCGGCGATGGCCGACTATCAACGACGTGTCGGACCCGGCGTGATGGTGGTGACGGTGCATCAAGACGAGAACGAGACCGCCGCATTGCTGCGGTTGGCGGAGTTGGGCGTTCGGCTGCCGACTCTGCAGGACGGGCGGCGCCTGATCCCGGCGGCGCTGCGCGTCCCAAACGTGGTGCCCGCGACGCTTGTCCTGCGACCGGACGGTAGCGTTGCGCAAACGCTGCTGCGCGATTTCGCGAGTGCCGACGAGATCGCGGCTGCGGTGGGAAACGGCACGGGATGAGGCGAATAGAGGGAGGCGCCGGTGAGTGCTGGGGGTACTCCCCTCCGGAGCGGAGACCCCACCTGCTCGCGGGGGACTCCGCCTCAGACGCCTGGCGTCTGCCCGTCTTGGCTGCGCCCGCTGGTTGACAACGTCGATCAGATCCCTGACGCATATCGCCGTCGACTGCCGCCTGATGTGCTGGCGATGTTGACCGAGGCCAGAGCCGCCGCCCAGTCGTCATCGCCCGGCGACGACCGCGAAGCGGCCGTGCTGGTGTTGTTCTCGGGACCGGAGTCCGGCCCGGCGAACGGCGGCATTCCCGACGACGCGGATCTGCTGCTGACCGTCCGCGCCTCGACACTGCGCCATCACGCCGGGCAAGCGGCGTTCCCCGGCGGCGCGGCCGATCCCGGCGACGCCGGACCGGTGGCCACCGCGTTGCGGGAGGCCCACGAAGAAACCGGGATCGACGTCAGCCGGCTGCATCCCCTGGCCACGCTGGCGCGCGCGTTCATCGCACCCTCGCAGTACGAGGTCGTCCCGGTGTTGGCCTATTCGCCGGATCCCGGGCCGGTTGCCGTCGTCAACGAGACGGAAACTGCGATCGTGTCGCGGGTTCCGGTGCGCGCCTTCGTCAATCCGGCCAACCGACTGATGGTGTACCGCGGCGACCTGGGCCGCCGTTGGTCCGGACCGGCGTTTCTGTTGAACCAGATGCTGGTGTGGGGATTCACTGGCCAGGTGATCTCCGCGGTGCTCGACGTCGCCGGCTGGGCAGTCCCCTGGGACACCACCGACGTCCGAGAGCTGGACGAGGCCATGATGCTGGTCGACGACGAGGGTGGGCTCCGATGAATTCGATGACCCCCTCGCAATGGCTGGATGTCGCCGTCCTAGCGGTCGCGTTCATCGCAGCCATCTCGGGCTGGCGTTCGGGCGCGCTGGGCTCGGTGCTGTCGTTCGTGGGCGTGTTGCTCGGCGCGATCGCCGGCGTGCTGCTGGCGCCCCACATCGTCAGCCACATCGCCGCACCCCGCGCAAAACTGTTCACCGCGCTGTTTTTGATCCTCGCGCTGGTCGTCGTCGGTGAGGTCGCCGGTGTGGTGCTGGGGCGTGCCGTTCGCGGCGCGATCCACAGCCGCACCATCCGATCCGTCGACTCGATCATCGGGGTGGGGGTCCAGCTCGTCGTGGTGTTGACCGCGGCCTGGTTGTTGGCGACGCCGCTCACACAGTCCAAGGACCAGCCCGAGCTGGCGGCCGCGGTCCGGGGGTCCCGAGTGCTCGCCGAGGTCAACGAGGTCGCACCGCCCTGGCTGAAAACGGTGCCCAAGCGGCTGTCGGCGCTGCTGAACACCTCAGGCCTGCCCGCGGTGCTGGAGCCGTTCAGCCGTACTCCCGTGATCCCGGTCGCCTCACCGGATCCCGCCCTGGCCACCAATCCGGTGGTGACGGGCACCGCGCCCAGTGTCGTCAAGGTGCGCAGCCTGGCGCCGAGCTGCCAAAAAGTTTTGGAGGGCAGCGGATTCGTGATCGCACCCGATCGGGTGATGACCAACGCGCACGTGGTAGCCGGGTCCAACAGCGTCCAGATCTACGCCAGTGGCAACCCCCTGGATGCCACCGTGGTGTCCTACGACCCGTCGGTCGACATCGCCATTCTCGCCGTCCCGAACCTGCCCCCGCCGCCGCTGACCTTCGCCCAGGCCGAGGCGAAGACCGGCGCAAACGTTGTGGTGCTGGGTTATCCCGGTGGCGGCAACTTCACCGCGACCCCGGCCAGGATTCGCGAGGCCATCAAGCTCAGTGGTCCCGACATCTACCGCGACCCGGCACCGGTGACCCGCGACGTCTACACCATTAGAGCCAGTGTGGAGCAAGGCAACTCGGGTGGACCGTTGATCGACCTCAGCGGTCAGGTGCTCGGTGTGGTGTTCGGTGCGGCTGTCGACGACCCCGACACCGGTTTCGTGTTGACCGCCGACGAGGTGGCCGGTCAGCTCGCCAAGGTCGGTGCCACGCAGCAGGTGGCCACCGGGACCTGCGTCAGCTGACCCGGGGTCCGTGCACGTTCTCGAAGAACCTCATCAGGTGCTTGTTGATCTCCGCTGGTGCCTCTTCGTGGCTGAAATGTCCTGCGCCGGCGATGGATATGTAGCGCCCCTGTGGTGCGTACCGCTGGGTGCGATCGACGGGGTCGGCCAGCACGTAGGGGTCGGCGTCACCGCGCAAGTGCAGCAACGGCGCACTGAGCTGTTGGGACATTGATCTCATGAATCGCCGGCCCTCGCCGCGCAGCTGGCTGCGCACCGCCCAGCGCTGGTATTCCAGTGCGCAGTGCGCGGCGGCCGGAATCCGGATCGCCGTGCGCAGATAGCCGATGGTTTGGGAAAAATCTTCGGAGGCAACCCATTTGGCACTACTGCGGCTCCGGACCAGGCGCTCGATCTCCGCCGCGTCGTCTCGGGTCAGCAGGCGCTCGGGCCAGATCGGCGCTTGATATTGCAGCAGCGTCGGCAACAGCGCGTATCCCTGGTCGCGCCGCGTCAGGATGGATCGTCGCAACGCCGCGGGGTGAGGCGAACTGATCAGTGCGATGGCGCGCACCAGCCGCGAATGCAGCAGCGCGGTGGCCCAGCAGGCGAGCCCGCCGTCGGCGTGGCCGACCAGCGTCGCCGACGAGTGCCCGAGCGCACGAATGAGCCCTGCGGTATCGCCGGCCAGCGTCCAGCCGTCGTAGCCGCGCGGGGGCTTGTCGCTGCCGCCGTAGCCTCGCAGGTCGACCGCGACCACCCGCGCGCCGGTCAGTCCGCGCAGCTGGTGACGCCAGGACCACCAGAACGAACCGAAACCGTGCAGCAACATCACCAACGGCCGCGCCGTCGCCGGCTCCGAGGGCGGCATAATCCCGCCTTGGCCGGTCGGCTGGCCAATCGGCAAAGCCTCGACGACATGAAATCGGATGCCGTTGGCGTGCACGTCCAGATGGCGCCATGGGCCGTCGATGCGGGTGACCGACGGATCTGGTGCTGCCATCTACCAACCCGTGGGATCGGCGGGGGCGCCGCTTTCGTGCTTGCCGCCGGGCTCGGTGAGCGCCTTCGTCCCGGCGGGGGCCTTGTCATGGCCAGGGGTGAGCGCGGCGCGCGTCTCCCGGACCGATTCGATCGTCTGCCGCGGTCCCCGGATTCGGCGCACCTTCAAGAAACCCAACAGGGCCAGCACGGCCCCGACCACCACCATGATCGCGAACACGATCAGGAACGCCACCCAGCGCCACAGCCAGTTGTTGAGCAGCTCGGCGAGAAAGAAGAAGAAAAAGAACGTGGAGTAGAACAGCACCACCAGCGCGGCGATGAAGTAGACGCTGCCGGTGAGGCCCTTCTTGACGTCCCGGGTGATCTCGGAGCGGGCCAGTTCGACCTCAGCGCGCACCAGAGTGGATACCTGGGTCGTCGCGTCTTTGATCAGATCGCCGATCGACGGGTCCGCGGGCCTCGCATGCGGGTCGGCCAACGGGATCGTGGTCAGGGTGCTGGGCACACCGTTCTTGCGATCGACTTTGCTCACAGACGGTCCTCTCCGTTCGGTTGCCCGGGGCCTCATCGAGCCGTTGCTCGGCCCGCAGCGTCGCCGAGCCTGTTCGCTCGTCGCGGTTCATGTTGCCATGCGGTGCGGTGCCAGACGAGGGCAGCAGAAAATCGAGGCACATCTCGGCGGTCGGGTGGATGCTGCGCGCTCTGGCGGCGGCCGAAAAAGTTGAGCCGCAAGGGCTTAGCCTTCGCCTGCGCGGCCGCCGCCCGCGTGTGGTCAGTTCCGGTTCAGGGGGACTGGTAGCGCCGATCGAGTTGGGAGCGAACAGAATAAACAAAGCCGTGTGGGGACGGCGCCGACCAGCGCGAACGAGACGTGTTATCCGATTAGACTGGCCAGGCTGCTCGGGATGTTCGGTCCGTTGAGGGGAGTGTTGTTTTGCAGATGGCCCACGGTTGGCATCCGGCGGCAATGGTAGTCGTGCTCGTGGCGCTGATGGCCTTGCCCGCCAACGTCGCAGCGGCTGACGACAGGGTCCCGATGGGCGGCGGTGCGGGCATCGTCATCAACGGGGACACCATGTGCACCCTGACGACGATCGGCACCGACGCGGCGGGGGATCTGATCGGATTCACCTCGGCACACTGTGGCGGACCCGGTGAGCAGGTCGTCGCGGAGGCCGCCCAAAACAGGGGCCCGCTGGGGGTCATGGTCTCGGGCAACGACAACCTCGACTATGCGGTGATCAAGTTTGACCCGGCCAAGGTGGCACCGGTTTCCACGTACAACGGATTTACGATCGCCGGCATCGGTCCCGATCCGGCCTTCGGTCAGATCGCCTGCAAGCAGGGCCGCACGACCGGCAATTCGTGCGGCGTCACCTGGGGGCCCGGCCAGGACCCGGGCACCATCGTCATGCAGGTGTGCGGTCAACCGGGTGACTCCGGGGCGCCGGTGACCGTCAACAACATGCTGGTGGGAATGATCCACGGAGCGTTCAGCGACAACCTGCCGACGTGCATCATCAAATACATCCCGCTACACACCCCGGCGGTGGTGATGTCGTTCAACGCCGATCTCGCCGACATCAACGCCAAACACCGGCCCGGCGCGGGATTCGTGCCGTTGCCGCCCCCCTGAGCAACGCGTCGCGCGACCTACTTTGTCGTCTTGATCGCGTCGAACACGCTGGGATCCAGCAGCGTCGACGTGTCACCCAACTCGCGGTTCTCGGCGATGTCGCGCAACAGCCGGCGCATGATCTTGCCGCTGCGGGTCTTCGGCAGCTCGGGCACCACATGAACCTCACGCGGTCGCGCGATGGGCGAGATCTCCCGGGCCACCTCGACCCGCAACTCGTCGACGATCCCGTCGTGCACGTCGTAGTCGGCGACCAGGACGACGAACGCGCAGATGGCCTGCCCGGTGGTCTCGTCTGTCATCCCGACCACGGCCGCCTCGGCCACGGCGACATGGCCCACCAGCGCGGACTCCACCTCGGCGGTCGACAGCCGGTGCCCCGACACGTTCATCACGTCGTCGATGCGCCCCACCACCCAGATGGCGCCGTCGGGGTCGTACCAGGCGCTGTCGCCGGCGAAGTACCAGCCTTGCTCGGCGAACCTGGACCAGTAGGTCTCGACGTACCGTTCCGGATCACCCCAGATGCCACGCAGCATGGACGGCCAGGGCTGATCCAAGACCAGGTAGCCGGTGATGTGCTCGCCCCCTTTGCTGCCGGGCTGTAGTTGCTGGCCGTGGTCGTTGACGATCCTGGCCGAGATGCCCGGCAACGGCGTCATCGCCGAACCCGGTTTGGCCGCAGCGACTCCGGGCAGCGGGGAGATCATCGCGGCACCCGTTTCGGTCTGCCACCAGGTGTCCACGATGGGGACGCTGTCGGCACCGATCACCCTGCGGTACCAGCGCCACGCTTCGGGATTGATCGGTTCGCCGACCGACCCGAGCAGTCGCAGGCTGGACAGGTCGTGCGCGTCGGGGATGTCGCGTCCCCACTTCATAAACGTCCGGATCAGGGTGGGCGCGGTGTAATAGATTGTCACACCGTACTTTTCGATGATCTCGAAATGTCGGTGCTGGGTGGGCGAATCGGGCGTGCCTTCGTAGAGGACTTCGGTGACCCCGTTGGACAGCGGACCATAGACACCGTAGGTGTGCCCGGTGACCCAGCCGATGTCCGCGGTGCACCAGAACACGTCCTTGTCGGGCTTGATGTCGAAGACGTTGTAGTGCGTGTAGGAGGCCTGGGTCAGATAGCCGCCGCTGGTGTGCACGATGCCCTTGGGCTTGCCGGTGGTCCCCGAGGTGTACAGCAGGAACAACGGCTGTTCGGCGTCGAATGGCTCCGCGGTGTGCTTGTCGTCGGCGGAGTCGACGACGTCGTGCCACCACAGGTCGCGGCCCTCGGTCCAGGACACGTCAATCCCGGTGCGCCGCACCACCAGAACGTGCTCGACGCAGCTTTCGCCATCCGTGCCGGGCGCGGTGGCCTCGTCGGCCGCGTCCTTCAGCGGCGCCGGCTTGCCGCGGCGGAACTGCCCGTCGGTGGTGATCACCAGCTTGGCTTGGGCGTCGGCGATCCGGGCGCGCAATGCCTTGGCGGTAAACCCGGCGAACACGACGCTGTGCATGATGCCGAGGCGCGCGCAGGCAAGCATCGCGACGACGGCTTCGGGGATCAGCGGCATGTAGATCGCGACCCGATCGCCGGCGACCAGACCCAGCCCGGTCAGCGCGTTGGCCGCTTTGCACACCTGGGTCTGCAGATCGGAGTATGTCAGGCTGCGGCTGTCGCCGGCGGGCTCGCCCTCCCAGTGAATCGCGACCCGATCCCCGAGACCGGCCTCCACGTGACGATCCACGCAGTTATAGGCGACGTTGAGCTTGCCGTCGGCGAACCACTTGGCGAACGGCGCCCCCGACCAGTCCAATACCTCGGTGAACGGCGTCGACCAGGACAGTCGATTGGCCTGCTTGGCCCAGAAGGCCATCCGGTCCTCTTGCGCCTCGCGATACAGCTCCGGACCGGCGTTGGCCTGCTCGGCAAACTGCGTCGGCGGCGGGTACGAAGCGGGATCCGAAGACGGGCCTCCGGTATTGGCGGCGGTCACTGGCTTCCTCCTAGTGTCGAGGCTCGTCAACCGCTTGAGAGCCTAACCCCGCGAGCCGCGGAGCATAATCACCGGTTATCCGGTCGTCGACTCGGGCACCGGCGGGCCGCCGGTTCACGACCGGTGGAAGGACCCGGGCAAGGGCCGTGATTTCCGATCGGTGCAGGGGGCGGGTGTCTGGTAGTGGATCACCGCACCCTGCAGGTCGGGCAGCCCGCACGCCCTATCGTCGCTGACATGCATCGGATGCTGGGCTCGCTGGCCGCGATCGCCGCCGGCTGGCTGCTGGTTGCGTGCCTGGCCGCCTGCCTTGCTGGTTGTGGAGGCGGCGTCTTGACCCCCGACCTGGTGCTGGTCAACGGTGGGGAACCGCCCTACCCGCTGATCCCGACCAGTACCAACGACAGCAATGGGGGGAGGATCCTCGATCGGATCTTCGCCGGACTCATGTCCTACGACGCCGCCGGAAACCCTTCGGCCGAGGTCGCCCAGGCGATCGAGACCACCGACAATGTCAACTACCGCATCATCCTGCGACCCGGCTGGAAGTTCACCGACGGCTCGCCGGTCACGGCCCATTCGTTCGTCGACGCGTGGAACTACGGAGCCTTGAGCACCAATGCCCAGCTGCAGCAGAGCTTCTTCAGCCCGATCGACGGGTTCGACGACGTCTCCGGGGTGACCAGCGAAGGCAAGCCCGCCGCAAAAACGGGACGGACCACCATGTCTGGTCTGCGGGTGGTCAACGACCTCGAGTTCACCGTGCGGCTCAAGGAGCCGACGATCGACTTCATCTTGCGACTGGGCCACAGCGCCTTTTATCCGCTGCCGGACATTGCATTTCGCGACATGGCGGCGTTCGGCCGCAACCCCGTCGGCAACGGCCCGTACCTGCTCGCCGACGGCCCGGACGGACCCGCCTGGGAACACAACGTCAAGGTCGACCTGCGGCCCAACCCTGGCTATCACGGCAACCGAAAGCCCCGCAATAAAGGCCTGAGGTTCGAGTTATACGCCAATCTGGACACCGCCTACGCCGATCTACTGTCGGGCAATCTCGATGTGCTGGACACGATTCCGCCGAGCGCGCTGCCGATCTACAAACGCGACCTGGGCGACAACGTCATCAGCGGCCCCGTGGCGGTCAAACACAGCCTCGATACGCCGCTGCGGCTGCCGCATTTCGGCGGCGAGGAGGGGCGACTGCGCCGGCTTGCGTTGTCTGCCGCCGTCGACCGTCAGCACATCTGTCAGAGCATCTTCATGGACACTCGCACCCCGTCGCGCGATTTCACCGCCAGGTCGTTGCCGGGTTTTGATCCGAACCTGCCGGGCAACGACGTATTGAACTTCAATCCCGCTCGTGCGCGCCAACTTTGGGCGCAAGCTAACGCGATCTCGCAGTGGAGCGGGCAATACGTCATCGCCTACAACGCGGACGCCGGAAACCAAGAATGGGTGGACGCGGTGGCCAACAGCATCAAGAACGTGTTGGGCATCGACGCGGTGGGCACGCCGCAGCCTACCTTCGCCGGATTCCGCACCGACATCACCAACCACACGATCGCGACCGCGTTCCGCGCGGCCTGGCAGGGAGATTATCCGTCCATGATCGAGTTTCTTGCCCCGCTGTTCGCCACGGGGGCCGGGTCCAACGACGTCGGCTACTCCAACCCGGCGTTCGACGCGGCGATGGCGGCCGCCGAGGCAGCACCCGACTTGCGGGCATCGGATGTCCTGGCCAACGCCGCGCAGCGATTCCTGGTGCAGGACATGCCCGTCGTTCCGCTTTGGGACAACATCAGTGTGGTGGGCTGGTCGGCAGAGGTCAAAAACGTCCACGTCACGTGGAATGGCCTGCCCGACTACGAGAACATCGTGAAGGGCTGAGATGGGCTGGTACATCGTTCGCCGAATCGCCGTCATGGTGCCGGTTTTCTTGGGCGCGACGCTGCTGATCTACGGCATGGTGTTCCTGCTGCCCGGCGATCCGGTGGCGGCGATGGCGGGCGACCGCCCGCTGACGCCGGCGGTGGCCGCCGCGTTGCGTGCCCGGTACCACCTCGACGACCCGTTCATGGTGCAGTATCTGCGCTATCTGGGCGGCGTCCTGCACGGAGACCTGGGACGCTCATTTTCCGGGTTGCCGGTCAGTGCCGTTCTGGCTCATGCGTTTCCGGTCACCATCAGGCTGGCCCTGATCGCGGTGGCGGTGGAAGCCGTGCTGGGGATCGGGTTCGGCGTGATCGCCGGTCTGCGCGCAGGCGGGCTGTTCGATTCCACGGTGCTGATCACCGGCCTCATCATCGTCGCGATCCCGATATTCGTGCTGGGTTTCCTTGCGCAATTCGTGTTCGGCGTCCGGTTGGGGATCGCGCCCGTCACGGTGGGCGAACACGCGACGTTCGGGCGGCTGCTGCTGCCCGGGATCGTCTTGGGTTCGGTGTCATTCGCGTACGTGGTGCGATTGACCCGATCCGCGGTCGCCGCCAACGCGCACGCCGACTATGTCCGCACCGCAACCGCCAAGGGACTGTCGCGACCGCGCGTGGTGACCGTACACATATTGCGTAACTCGTTGATTCCGGTGGTGACCTTCCTCGGCGCCGATTTGGGGTCGCTGATGGGGGGCGCCGTCGTGACCGAGGGCATCTTCAACATCCATGGTGTCGGTGGCGTGTTGTTTCAGGCCGTCACCAGGCAGGAGGCGCCGACGGTGGTGTCCATCGTGACGGTGCTGGTGCTGGTGTATCTGGTAACCAATCTGGCGGTGGACTTGCTGTACGCCGCCCTCGACCCTCGGATCCGATATGGCTGAACGCATTCCGGACCAGCACGGTTTCTGGTGGGACACGTGGCGCAAGCTGCGCCGGCGGCCGAAGTTCGTCGTCGCGTCCGCATTGATTCTTTTGATAGTGGTGGTTGCAGTATTTCCGGCGTGGTTCACCGGAATCGATCCCACCTACGCCGATCCCGGCCAGAGCCTGCTTCCCCCGTCGGCCGCGCACTGGTTCGGGACCGATCTGCAGGGACACGACATTTACGCGCGCACCATCTACGGTGCGCGGGCATCGGTGACGGTGGGGCTGGGCGCAACCCTGCTCGTCTTCGTCGTCGGCGGATCGTTGGGCGCGCTGGCGGGCTTCTACGGCGGCTGGGTCGACGCGGTGGTCTCGCGTATCACCGACATCTTCTTCGGGTTGCCCCTGCTGCTCGCCGCCATCGTGCTGATGGGCGTCATGCACCACCGCAGGGTGTGGACGGTGATCGTCATCCTGGCCGTGTTCGGCTGGCCGCAGATAGCCAGGATCGCGCGAAGCGCGGTGATCGAGGCGCGGGCTGGTGACTATGTGCTCGCGGCGAAAGCATTGGGGCTGAGCGACTTCCAAACCCTGGTCCGGCATGCCCTGCCCAACGCCCTGGGCCCGGTGTTCGCGGTGGCCACCCTCGCCTTCGGTGTCTTCATCGTCACCGAAGCCTCGTTGTCCTACCTGGGCGTCGGGCTGCCGACATCGGTGGTGTCATGGGGCGGCGACATCAACCTCGCGCAGAGCCGGCTCCGGTCCGGCTCGCCGATTCTGTTCTATCCCGCCGGCGCACTGGCGATTACGGTGCTGGCCTTCATGATGATGGGGGATGCTTTGCGGGACGCCCTGGATCCGGCATCGCGGGCGTTGCGCGCATGAGCTCCCCGGAGGCGCCGCTGTTGTCGGTCGAAGCTCTGGAAGTCAGGTTCGGCGACCACGCTCCGTCGGTTTGTGGAGTGGATCTGACCGTGCGGCGCGGTCAGACCGTTGCGATGGTGGGCGAATCGGGATCGGGGAAATCCACCACCGCCGCCGCGATTCTCGGGCTCCTGCCGACCGGAGGGCGGATCACCGCCGGACACACCGTTTTCGACGGCCGCGACATCACCGCTGCCGACCGCCGCACATTGCGATCGATCCGTGGGCGCGGCATCGGCTACGTGCCACAGGACCCGATGACCAACCTCAACCCGGTCTGGAAGGTGGGCTTTCAGATCCGGGAAGCGCTGCGCGCGAACACCGACAATCGCGAGACGCGGCGTCGTGCCCTGCAGCTGCTGGCCGAGGCGGGGATGCCGAATCCGGTGCAACAAGCGGGCCGGTACCCTCATCAGCTGTCCGGGGGCATGTGTCAACGGGCGCTGATCGCCATCGGATTGGCGGGACGACCGAAGCTCCTCATTGCCGACGAGCCGACGTCAGCGCTGGACGTCACCGTGCAGCGGCAGGTGCTCGACCATTTACAGCAACTCACCGACCAACTCGGAACGGCCCTGCTACTGATCACCCACGACCTGGCGCTGGCCGCCGAACGCGCGGAGTCCGTCGTCGTCATCCATCGCGGCGTGGTGGTGGAATCCGGCGCGGCGCAAGCTATCCTGCAGGACCCGCAACACGAGTACACGCGAAGGTTGGTGGCCGCTGCTCCGTCGCTCACGGCGAGGAGTTCGGCCAGAACCCGATCGCGGACGGCGGACGAGCCCTCCGACGACATCCTCGTCGCCTCGGAGCTGACCAAGGTCTACCGGGAGTCGCACGGCGCGCCGTGGCGGCGGGCGGAGTTTCGTGCCGTCGACGCGGTGTCGTTTCGGGTGCGGCGGGCCAGCACCCTCGCGATCGCCGGCGAGTCGGGTTCGGGCAAATCGACCGTGGCGCGGATGGTGCTGGGTCTGCTGCAAACCACTTCCGGCAGTGGGGTTTTCGACGGCACGCCGATCGCGCCCCGAATGGACAGGAACCAGGCGTTGGCTTTCCGCCGTCGCGTCCAGCCGGTGTTCCAAAACCCTTACAGCAGTTTAGATCCCATGTACTCGGTGTTTCGTGCCATCGAGGAGCCGTTGCGGGTCCATCGCGTCGGTGACCGCAAGCAGCGCGAGCGGGCGGTGCGCGAGCTTGTCGACCACGTAGCGCTGCCGTCGTCGGTGTTGGGGCGGTTGCCCCGGGAGCTGTCGGGTGGTCAGCGGCAACGGGTGGCGATCGCCCGGGCGCTGGCGCTGCGGCCCGAGGTGCTGGTGTGCGACGAGGCGGTCTCAGCCCTCGACGTTCTGGTGCAGGCGCAGATATTGGATTTGCTGGCCGAGCTGCAGAACGAACTCGGGCTGACCTACTTGTTCATCAGCCATGACTTGGCGGTGATCCGCCAGATCGCGGACAACGTCCTGGTGATGCGCGCCGGCCGCGTGGTGGAGCAGGCGCCCACCGAGGAGCTGTTCACCCGGCCCCGCCACGACTACACCCGCCAGCTACTGGAGGCCATTCCGCGTGCCCCCGCACCTCCGCAGATAGGTTGACAACCCGTGACGGCTGACCCGCTGGCCCCGCTCATGAAGCTCCCCGGCATCGCCGAGGCCAGCGACGCGGCCCGCGACGCGCTGGGTCGCGCCCACCGCCACCGGGCCAACCTTCGCGGCTGGCCGCTGACCGCCGCCGAAGCGGCGTTGCGGGCGGCACGCGCCTCGTCGGTGCTCGATGGCGGCCCGGTGCGACTGGATGACCTGGCTGAGGCCGCCTTGCCGAAGAATCCGGTATTCGGCGGAGCGCTGCGGGTGTCCCAGGCGCTCGAGGGCGGAGTGGGACCTCTCATCGGAATATGGCAGCGGGCACCTTTGCAGGCGCTGGCCCGTCTGCACATGCTGGCGGCGGCCGACCAGGTCGAAGACGATCGGTTGGGCCGTCCGCGGGCCGATGCCGACGTCGGGCCGCGTCTGGAGTTGCTGGCCGGGTTGGTGACCGGCGGCACCAGCGCGCCGGCGCCGGTGGTAGCCGCCGTCGCGCACGGAGAACTGCTGACGCTGAAGCCGTTCGGCAGCGCGGACGGCGTCGTGGCCCGGGCGGTATCGCGGCTGGTGACCATCGCCAGCGGTCTGGATCCGCACGGATTGGGCGTGCCCGAGGTGAGTTGGATGCGCCAACCCGCGGATTATTGCGACGCCGCGCTTGCATTTGCCGACGGCACCTC
>Ga0210389_10002117_pt1 | contig 15815 bp, 16 predicted proteins | sample IncBWH28OmetaG_FD_160127 | JGI IMG/M metagenome (GOLD analysis project Ga0210389, IMG submission 160127) | Forest soil microbial communities from Barre Woods Harvard Forest LTER site, Petersham, Massachusetts, United States - Inc-BW-H-28-O ...
GGGCCCGCAGCCCAGCGAGCAGATGCTCGGCTCGCTCGCCCGCGCGTTGCGGCTGACGAGCGACGAGCGCGATTACCTGTTCCAGCTGGCGGGGCACACCGCTCCCGCGCCCGCCGCGGTCACGACGCATGTACCGCCAGCGCTGCTGCGAGTGCTCGACCGGCTCGACGACACCCCCGCGCTTATCCTGTCCAGTCTCGGCGAGACGCTGGTGCAGAACCGGATGGCCGCCGCCCTGCTTGGTGACCGGTCCGGCTACACGGGGCTGGCCAGAAGCGAGATCTACCGGTGGTTCACCGACGCCGCCGAGCGGCGGCGTTACCCGGAGCATGACCGGGACAGGCAGAGCCGGGCCCAGGTCGCCAACCTGCGCTCCGCCTACGGGTCGATGGGCCCGCGCTCGCCGGCCGGCGAGATCGTCCGTGCCCTGCAGAAGGCGAGCCCGGAGTTCGCGAAACTGTGGGAACGGCACGAGGTCGCTAGGCGCTTCGAGGACCACAAGGTGCTCATCCACCCCGAGCTCGGCCCGATCGAGCTCGACTGCCAGGTGATGTTCACCGAGGACCAGTCCATCGCGCTGCTCGTCCTCACCGCCCCGCCGCGCACCGAAGGCCACGAGAAGCTGCGACTGCTCGCCGTCCTTGGCCACGAGCGCTTCGCCGACACGGGCTCCGGCTAGCGCCCGGTACCCGACTCGGAGTCGTAGCGGAAGCCGCCGAGGAAGCGGCGAAACAGTCCGCCCTCTCGCATCAGCGGCGCGGCAGGCGGCGGCGCCTCGGGGAGTTCCCTGCCCTCGGGCTTGTCGTAATCAGCCCGCGCGATGGCGTCCACGATCTGCGCCTCGTCGAATGCCGCCGAGCCGGGGATCTCCGGTATGAAGCCGACGAGGTCCCCGTCAAGCAGCACCTCGGCCTCCAGGGACGACGTGCCCTCGTTGCCCCAGATCGCCTCGCGCCCGCCGCTGAGCACGACGCGTACCCCGTAGATGTCAATCCCCGCATTTTCCTGGTGCGCGTCGATGCCGCGGTCGCGCAGCGCATCGGCCACCCGCCGGGCCCGGTTCTCGTCCATCCGCCCAACCTACCTGCTGCACCCGGCGGCAGGTCACGCGATGAACGGCTCAGCCGGCGGCCGTCCTGGTGCAGGCCGCGTCCAGCCGTTCCAGCGTCTCGGCCATGGCTTGAGTCCAGACCTCGCCGTCGCTCATGCCCGTGCGCGCGTCGGCAGGCGCGCTTGAGCAGTCATAAACCTCGGTCACGATCGTCGCGTCGGGCCCGTCCTCGACCAGTTCGTACGACCATCGGTGACCCCAGCGGCTCCGGTCCTGTGCCTCGCCGGCGTCCCTGTGCCCGCGTCCGGCCTCCGGCTCCCAGCCGATGCGCCGGTCCTGCTCGTACTCGACCACGTGATTGTTCATCTCGTAATCGCCAAGCTCCGAGAAGTACATCTTCATGATGAAGACGTCGCCGACGCCGGTAACCGGGGCCGTCGTCACTGCTCCGCGGAGCATCCCCGAGCCGTCCAGCTCCAGGTGGCGCCCGGGGTCGGCCAGGACCCGGAAGATCACCGCCGCCGGCGCCTCGATGCGCCTGGATACCCTTACCGCCACGTGCCCGCCGCCTCCTCGCTTGCCGCGTCCCGCATCCACCGATGTTGACTCCCGCGACTGTCCCTTCTCATCGCACGGAGCAGACCACGCACGCTACCCGGCAGGACCTGGTCGCAGAACCTTTGGGCGGTTCCGGGATGCCCCGCGGGCTGAGGCGGAATGGAGCTTGCGTTCAGTGATCTTTCAGGGACGAACGCTACGTTTTTGGTGTGGATGAGTTTAGGGCGCGTCGCGTGGTTGACTCCCTCCGTGACCGTGGTGTCAACGCTCACCTGTACCGGGGCAACGGCCAGTACGGCGTGCGTGTAACGCTGCCTGGCGGGCGCGAGGCCGAGTGGGACACCGACGGGACGGCCGGCCTCGAGGCGCAGGTCATGCAGGATGGCATGCTCGTCGGGTTCGTGCCGGAGATCGAGGGCTCCGAGGACTTTGACGAGGCCCAGGTCGTTGATGCCATCGCGCGGGCCGAGTACGACCAGCCCGTCGCCAGGCTGCGCACGAACGCTCCCCCGGCGGGGCCCGCGCTCATGCGCGAAGGCGGTCTCTTCCGCCGTTTCCTCGACGGCTTCCGCTACCGGTAAGCCCCGGCGGACGCCGCTGCTCTCACGACCTCGTGGTGGTTGCGGCCGTGTGGTCCGGCGCCGCGGCTGGTCACCGGCCGCGGGCGGCTATGGCGCGCAGGTCCGCGGGCGGGCCGATGAGCTGCCTGCCCGCGGCCCAGACGGCGAGCAGCCTCCTGCTCAGGTCGAGGTCGGTCACCTTGACCGCGCGCAGCGTGCCCGCGGCGAGCTCCGGCGCGACCGCGAGCGAGCTGAGGACCGCCGGGCCGATGCCCGCCGCGACGGCCGACTTGATCGCCGTGGTCGACGACAGCACCGCCACCGGCGGCACTCGGTCCCGGTCGCCGTGGGCAGAAAGCGCCTGCTCGAAGTAGCGCCGCGTGCCAGAGCCCGGCTCCCTGACTACCAGCGGCGTCACGGCAAGCTCCGCGGCGGTGATGCCGGACCGCCGCCTGTCCCAGCGGTGGCCCGGCGCCACCACAACCGTGAGCCGGTCCGCGCTCACCTGCTGCGACGCGAGGCCCGGCGGCTGGTCGGGCCCCTCCACGAAGCCGAGGTCCGCCCGGCCGTCGAGGACCGCCACGGCCACTTCCGCCGAGTTGCCTGCCGTCAGCGCGACCGCTGTCTGCGGGTCGCGGGCCCGCAGCACCGTCAGCCAGCCGGGCAGCAGGTACTCCGCGACCGTCATGGACGCGGCGACGCGCAGCACGGCGTCGCTGTGTGCCCGCAGCGACGTGACGCCCGCGTCAAGGGCCGCGGCGGCATCGACCGCGGCCTGCGCCCACCCGGCCACCAGTTCGCCGTCCCGGGTGAGGTGCGAGCCGCGCGGCGACCGCTCGATCAGCGGGACGCCGAGCTGGCGCTCAAGCCGCCTGATCCTGGTGCTCGCCGCCGGCTGGGAGATCCCGTGCTCGGCCGCGGCCAGGCCGAGGCTGCCAAGCCGGGCGACGGACAGCAGCAGGTCAAACGGCATCAGGTCGGACACCCTGGCCGGCAAGCTCATAACCAAAGCTTATGGCCCCATAGGCGATTGGCGACTACTGGGGGCGACCGGGTTGACCGAGTCTTGAAGCATGATTACTCAGGTTCCACCCTTGGTTGGGCGCCCCGACCAGGACGAGACAGCAGCGGGACGCAGGCACCACCACTCGTTCGGAATACTTAAAGACCTCGAGCGGCCTGGAGACGTTTTCCGCGACATCGGGCCGAACTGGTTCGCGTCCGTCATGGGGACAGGGATCGTCGCGGTCGCGGCGGAGACGCTGCCCTTCCGCGTGCCCGGCCTGCACGTGTTCGCGCTGGTGGTCTGGGTGCTCGCGGCGGCCTGGCTGGTGGCGCTGTCCGCCGCGTGGGCGGTGCACTGGACGAAGCACACGGACCGCGCTCGCGCGCACGCGAACAACCCGGTGATGGCCCAGTTCTGGGGCGCACCCGCGATGGCGCTGCTCACCGTTGGCGCCGGGACGCTGCTTGTCGGCCGGGACTTGACCGGGGCGGCGGCCGCGGTGGACATCGACTGGGTGCTGTGGTTCCTCGGCACCGCGCTCGGCCTGGTGACCGCCTGCTGGATCCCCTACCTGATGATGACGCGGCACGAGATCAAGCCAGACGGCGCGTTCGGCGGCTGGCTGATGCCGATCGTGCCGCCCATGGTGTCGGCCGCCCTCGGTGCACTGCTTGTCCCCTACGCCGCGGCCGGGCAGGCGCGGCTGACGCTGCTTGTCGCTTGCTACGCGATGTTCGGCATCTCGCTTTTCGTGTCGGTCATCATCATCACGCTGCTGTGGGGGCGGCTGGTGACGTACAAGACGCTGCCCGCGGTCATGGTGCCGACCTCCTGGATCGTGCTCGGGCCGCTCGGCCAGTCGATTACCGCGACGGGGAACCTGGCCAACGTCGGCGGCCTGACGCTGCACGCGCCTTACGTGGCGGGCGCGGATGCCTTCGCGTTGCTGTACGGCATCCCCACCTGGGGATTCGCCATGGCCTGGCTGGCCATCGCCGCGTCCATGACGGTGCGCGCCGCCCGCAAGCGGCTACCGTTCGGCCTGACCTGGTGGAGCTTCACCTTCCCGGTCGGCACCTGCGTCACCGGGACCATCGGGCTGGCCGCGCGCACCGGCGCGGACCTGCTGCGCTACGGCGCGGCCGGCCTGTTCCTGCTGCTGCTCGCCGCCTGGCTGATCGTCGCCGTCCGCACGGTGCGCGATGGTGCCCGCGGGCGGCTCTTCCTGCCGGCGCCCGTGCCGCAGCCGGCCGAACCGCAGCCGGCCGAACCGCAGCCGCTCGTGCCGCAGCCGGCGTGAAGCGCCGGCGAGCGCGCCCCGCTTCCCGGGCGATACTGCCGGGGCGACCAGAAAAATCACGCCCCCGTTCTGAGGAAGGATTTCTCTCCAGAACGGGGGCGTGGATTTTGCGTCAGCTCACCGCCTGGCGCGCTGATCGTGCGGAACGCGCCGCGGGCTTCCGGTTAGCCCGCGTCGGATCCCCAGCGGCCGTCGCGTCGGCCGGCGTCCTGCGGGTCGAGCGACTCCGATAGCACCGCCGTGCCGTTGACACCGCCCGCCGCCGGGATCTCGTCCAGGCCCGATGCGGCGTCCACGGCCGCGGCCTGCGCCTCCGGCGTCGGGGCCGCGGGCGCGGCGGGCGCCCACTGCTTCAGCTCCACCTGCGGGATCAGCCAGGAGGCGAGGAACGCGAGCGCCGCGATCGGCACCGCGATGAGGAAGACCGTCTGGATCGACTCGGCGTAGCCGGACACGAAGCCCGCGCGCACCGTCGCCGACAGGTGGCTGAGCGCCGCCGGAGTCACATCGGACGAGGTGAAGCCGGACGGCAGGGTCAGCCCGTGCAGATGGTTGGACAGGTTGCTGATCAGCACGTTGGAGAAGATCGCGCCGAAGATCGCGGTGCCGAACGAGCCGCCGATCGAGCGGAAGAACGTCGCGCCCGAGGTCGCGACGCCCAGTTCGCTGTGCGGCACGCCGTTCTGCACGATGATCACCAGCACCTGCATGACACCGCCGAGGCCCATGCCGAGCACGAGCATGGACAGCGAGTCCTGCAAGGTGGACGACCCGGGGCCCATCAGATGCAGCAGGAACAAGCCGATGGTCATCACCGCGGTGCCCGCGATCGGGAAGAAGCGGTACTTGCCGGTCCGCGCGATTACCTGGCCGGAGGTGATCGAGACGATGAGGAGCCCGGCCATCAGCGGCAGCAGGTACACCCCGGAGATAGTCGGCGAGATGCCCCGGACCACCTGGAAGAACGCGGGCAGGTAGGTGATCGCGCCGAACATGCCGAAGCCGACGATGAAGCCCACCACGCTGGTGACCGAGAAGACGCGCGTCTTGAACAGGTGCAGCGGCAGGATCGGCTCGGCCGCATACCGCTCGGCGAAGACGAACGCGACGATCAGCACTACGCCGAGGACACCGAGGATGTAGATCGGCGCCGACGCCCACGCGTAGGTGGTGCCGCCCAGGCTGGTGAGCAGGATCAGCGAGGTGGCGGCGGCCGACAGCAGCAGGGTGCCGAGGTAGTCGATCTTGTGGTGTACCCGGCGCAGCGTGCCAGGGACTTGGAGGGCCACCACGATCAGCGCGATCGCGCCGATCGGGACGTTGATGTAGAAGATCCAGCGCCAGCTCAGGTTGTCCACGAAGACGCCGCCGAGCAGCGGGCCGACCACGCTGGCCAAACCAAACGTCGCACCGAAGAGCCCCTGGTACTTGCCCCGCTCGCGGGGCGAGACGACGTCGCCGACGATCGACTGCGCGCCGACCATCAGGCCGCCGGAGCCGAGGCCCTGCACCGCACGGAACGCGATAAGCATGAACATCGAGGTGCTCAGGCCAGACAGCACCGAGCCGACCAGGAAGATGACGATCGCCGCCTGGAAGAAGATCTTCCGGCCGTACATGTCGCCCAGCTTGCCCCACAGCGGGGTGGACACCGTGGTGGCGAGCAGGTACGCGGTGACGACCCAGGCGATGTGCGAGCCGCCCTTGAGGTCGCCGACGATCGTCGGCAATGCCGTCGACACGATCGTCTGGTCGAGCGCGGCGAGCAGCATGCCGCACATGAGCGCGCCGATAATAAGCAGGATGCGGCGGCGGCCGAGGTTTGGCAGGGCCCCGTCGGCGGCGGCATCCACCGGGGAAATCCTGGGCCCCTCGGCGGGCGCGGGAGTGGCTGATGCCATCAGTTGCTGTCCTTCCTGTCTGCTGTCGCAATCGCCGTTATCCGGCGCAAGTCGCTGTCTTCAGGGAACCCGGCCGCGAGCGCCTTGAAGGCCTGGTCAATGAGCTGTCCGAGCGCGACGGCACCGCCGGCGCCCGCCCAGAACGTAAGGGACGCGCGGACGACGCTGACCGCGGCGGCGGCCAGCACCCCCGGATAAGGGTCGGTCTCCTGGTCGGCGCCGAGGCGGGCCGCGAGCCCCTCGGCGACGGCCCGCTCGATCATCGCCATGGACGACGCGTGCGCCGCGCGGACGTGCGGGTCGGTGCGGGCCACCTTCATCCGGCGCAGCCAGTCCGCCGGGTCCCCGCCGAGCGAGCGGAGTTCGTCGGCCATCGCCTCGGAGTCACGCGCGAGCACCACGCGCAGCGCGTCGAGCGCCGACTTGCCCGGGGCCTCGCTCACGATGCCCTCGCGCAGCTCGGCCGCCCGGTCCGGGTCACCGCCGAAGAGCACGGCCTCCTTGGAGGGGAAGTAGTTGAAGAACGTGCGCGGAGATACCTCCGCCGCCTCGGCGATGTCCTCCACGGTGACGTTGGTCAGGCCGCGCTGGGCCACCAGGTCAAGCGCGGCACGGCGCAGCAGCCGCCGGGTGGCCAGCTTCTTGCGCTCGCGCAGCGAAACAGGCGGCTCCGCCACTTGCGTCGCGGGTGTGACAGTCATGATGCGCTCACCGAAATCTTGCAGTCCGTCCTAAGTTGCACTCTCAGCATCATTGCAGAGCATGCAACAAAGAGCCGGGGCGGCTCATTCCCGGTGCGAGCCATGAGATTTGGCGAGGACTGCCGCCATCGACAAGACCTCCGCCGCCTGAGCCGGGTCAGGCGGGCATTTTCACCCCCGTCAGGTCGGCCAGCGCGGTGAGCAGCTCGTCCTGGAACCGCTGCGAGCGCGCCGCCGGGTGCTCCTCGCGGGGCCGCTGGTGGTAGAAGAGCGCGCCGCTTACCATCGCCGCCTGGTCGTCGCTGACGGCGAGCCAGGCCTGGGTCACGGGCGCCAGCGACAGGTCATCCGGGGCACCGGGACCGCCCATCTTGGTAGCCACCCAGCCGGGCTCGACCGCGTTGCTTAGCACGTCCGGCCAGCGCCGCGCGATCGCGAACGCGAGGACGGTGTCGTACAGCTTGCTGTCGGAGTACGCCTGCGAACCGTTCCAGCGCCGCCGGTTCCAGTCCAGGTCATCCACGCTCGGCGTACCGCCGCGATGCATACCGCTGCTGAGGTACACGAGCCTGGCGGGGCGCTCGATCAGCGCCGTGAGCAGGTAAGGCGCGAGCACGTTGATGGCCAGCACGTGCGCGTGGCCGTCGACCGTGGTTAGCTTGCGGTTCTCGCGGTAGCCGACGCCCGCGTTGTGGATGACCGCGTCGAACCGGCCGAGCGTGTTGACCTGGTCGGCGACCGACCTGGTCTCGGCCGCGCCGCTGAGGTCCCCGACAGTGACCCCGGCGATGCCGGGCGCCGCTCGCCGCAGGTCGTCGGCCCGGCTGGCATTGCGCGCGTGCCCGACAACTTCGTGGCCCTGGCTGAGGAGCAGCGTCGCGGCGGTCAGGCCCAGGCCATCGGTAGAACCAGTGATGAATACCCGAGACACGATGAGATCCCTTCTCCTGTTTGCGAACAGCACACTGCCCCGTCCTACAGGGATTGAACTGCCGCGGTCTCAGGTCAGGTCAAGGTCTCAGGTCGAGATTGCGGATCAAATGCGGCGCTGTCGCCGTCTTTGACCCGCGATCCCCGGTGGATCCCCTATGGGGGTATCCACCGATCAGTAGCGGCGGCGGCGGCCGGGTTCTAGGTGGGTTAGGCGGAGCAGGAGCAGTAGCACCCACGCGCCGATGATCGAGCCGATGAGGCCGACGGCGTGGAAGCTGTGCACGCTTGCCGTGTGGTACTGGATCAGGTTCTGCAGGAATCCGCCGACGAAAGAGCCGACGATGCCGAGCACGATGGTGCCGACGATCCCGATGGAGTCACGGCCAGGCATGAGCAGGCGCGCGATCGCGCCGACGATAAGCCCCACGATCAGCAGGACGATGATGAAGACAACCATGCCGCCATGACTTCCCTCGCGTTTGCTCTCTATGCCTTATGAAGCGATATATCTGGACACCGGGCCAACGGGCCGGCGCGCGCAATGAGGAGGGTGTGCGCCTACTCCGGGTCGCGGCCCTGCCGAGGCCGTGCCTGACGCGCAGGGCTCGCGTTCGCACCAGAATCGTGCCGCGAGGCGTGCAGGTGCTCCTGCAGGCCGACGGAATGCGCCTCGGCGAGCCAGGCGGTGAACTGCTCGTCGACGTCCGCCGGGGAAGCCAGCCGGAAGGCGTGTACCACGTTGCGCGGTGAGTACACGTCGACCCGCAGGAACCGGGGGCTGTCAACTCGCCGGGCCAGGACCAGGTGCCCGTTGAGCCAGCGGCGGCGGGGCATGAAGGCGGCGAAGCTCATCCGCGCGTGCAGCGCGATCCGGGTCTTCTCGGCCAGGACCTCCACCGGGCCGAGCGCCCGCACGGCGGCGAGCACGGCGTCGAAAGTCGCCCGGACCTCCGGCGCGCAGCCCGCGAAGTGCCCGTTCAGGTCGCCGAGCGGCGAGCACGCGTGGGACTGGCCGCGGTTCGCGAAGGTCCTGGCGCAGCGCGGACAGGCCCACATCGCCCGCGCCGCCCTGTGCTCCATGACCGTTAGCGGCCGGCGGCCGGCGGCCTTGGGGCGATGAGGAGGGACTGGGCGCCGACGCCGACCGGGCCGTTGCGGTCGGAGAGCACGGACGTGGCGAGGCCGACGCCGCCCGGGGAGATGGCGGTGTGGGCGTCCAGGCAGATCCACTCGCCTTCGGCTTCCCGGTGCAGGTGGACGGTGAGCTCCGGGTTGATGAAGTGCCAGCGGGTGATGTCCATTTCCCAGGAGACGCCGTTGCCGCTGTCGGCGATCGTGAGCACCCGTTCCAGCGGGCTTGGTTCCTCATCCGGCACGAGGGGGTAGCGCAGCCTTCCCCAGATACTGGCGGGCCCGGGTTTGGTGAAGCCCCCCTCGATTGAACGCCATTCGACGGCAGAAAGGAAACCGTCCACCCAGCTCCGCGGCCGCCGCATGGCCGGATAGTCCTCTGGCGGCCCCCCAGGGGCGGGCTGCCGCGAAGGCACCGCCTCCGCCGCGGTCCTGAGCACCTGCCAGCCGCTCGCCCTGGCAACCTCGCGGCCGCCCGCGCTGGCGGTGGCCTCGAGCAGTTCGACGCTGCGGCCTGGCCGCGCAACCCGGGCCGCGACGCTGATCTCCCCGACCGGGATCGGGCGCAGGATCTCGCAGGTGAACCGCGCGATCATCATGTCCTCGCGGGGCGAGCACTCCTGCATGGCCCGGCCGAGCAGCGCGCTCGGCGGTCCGCCGTGCTGCGCGCCCGCGTCCCACGGTCCCGTCGTGTGCACCGTCGCCTGCCACCGGCCATCCCCGAGCGGGACGTAGAAGCTGTCTGCCATCCAACAGATGCTACTGATCGGTCACATCGGCTTCCAGCCGGGCTCGGGACCCGGGAGGATGGCGAGGGCCCGCGCGAGGGCGGGGTTGTCGGCGTTCTCCCGCCACGTGGCGGCCAGCTCGACCGCGGGCGAGTCGGTGTCGGCCAGGTCGATGAACGCGACCCCGTCCGGGTGCAGCGCCGTCGCGGACTCGGGGACGATGGCCAGGCCGATGCCCGCCTGGACGAGGGCGAGCATCGTGTGGACCTGGCTGACGTACTGCCCGTACCTGGGCCTGACCTCGGCGCGGACGGTCAGGCCGAGCACCAGCTCGTAGAAGTACCTGGACTCCACCGGCGAGTACATGACCAGCGCACGGCCGTCCAGGTCCGCGATGTTGGCCGGCCGGCCTCGCGTGGCGAACGGGTCGTCGGCCGGCGCCGCGAGGAGCAGCCGCTCGGCCTGGACCACGCGGGACTGCAGGCCCGCCCTGATGACCGGCGGGCGGACGAAGCCGAGGTCGATATCGCCGGACGCTATCGCCTCGACCTGGTCGGCGGTGACCAGTTCGCGCAGTACGAGGTCGACGTGCGGTAGCTCTTGCACGATCTGCCTTAGGAAGGACCGCACGTACCCGTGGACCGACACGGCGGTGAAGCCGACCGCCAGCGTCCCTCCCGCACCCGTCGGGACGCGCCGCACGGCGAGCGAGCTTTCTTCCGCGAGCCGCAGAATGCGCCTGGCCTCGGCGAGGAACACCCGTCCGGCGGGCGTGACCTTGACCGTACGGCCGGTGCGGTCGAGCAGGGTGACGCCGACTTCCTGTTCGAGCAGCTTGATCTGACGGCTGAGCGGCGGCTGCGTCAGGTGCAGCCGGGCGGCGGCCCGGCCGAAATGGAGCTCCTCGGCGACCGCCACGAAGCTGGCGAGCTGTGCCAGGGTGAACATCGATCCAATTCCTGTATCGATACCAAGCATTTTCGAGTTAGACGTGAATCGAAGCCGAATCTAGCATGGAAGCCATGTTCAACGGTCTGCTGTTCTTCCCGATCACGCCCTACCAGAGCGACGGCGAGGTCGACGTAACGGAGCTTGCCGCGCACGTGAGGCGCGGCGTGCACGCGGGCGCGGGCGGGGTGTTCGTCGCCTGCGGTACCGGCGAGTTCAGCGCGCTGGAGCAGGATGAGTACGCCGCCGTCGTCCGCGCCGCTGTCGAGGCGGTCGCGGGCCAGGTCCCCGTCTTCGCCGGGGCGGGCGGGCCGGTGCGCACCGCGCGGCGGTTCGCCGACCGGGCCAAGGACGCCGGCGCGGACGGGATCCTGCTGCTGCCGCCCTACCTGACCGAGGCGAGCGGGCGCGGCCTCGTCGGCTACGTGCGGGAGGCCACCAGGGAGGACCTGCCGACGATCGTCTACAACCGGGCGAACGCCCGCTTCAACGAGGACAGCGCCGTCACGGTCGCCGGGCTGCCGCAGGTCATCGGCTTTAAGGACGGGGCGGGCGACCTCGACCTGATGGCCAGGATCGTGCGAGCGGTGCGCGATGAGGGGAACGACCCCTCGTTCCTCTTCTTCAACGGGATGCCGACGGCCGAGGTGACGCAGCGCGCCTACCGCGCGATCGGCGTGCCGCTCTACTCATCCGCCGCCTTCGCCTTCGCGCCGCGGGTCGCGCTCGCCTACTACGACGCGCTCGAGCGCGATGACCAGGAAACGCTCGCCGCGCTTGAGCGGGCCTTCTATCACCCGCTCGCCCGGCTGCGGGCGAAGGGCGCCGGGTACGCCGTCTCGCTCATCAAGGCGGGGGTGGAGCTCGCCGGGTACCGCTCCGGCGGTGTCCGCGCGCCGCTCACCGAGGTAACGCCGAAGCACCGCCAGGAACTAGGCAGCATCCTCACGGCCGGCCTCGCGGCAGTGCCCGAACCCGTCAGGAGCTGAGCACCCCCGGTCCCCGTGTGCCGTTGGGCCGGCTATAGCCGGCCCAACGGCACACGGGGAAAAGCCGAGCTGCGGCCAGCCGCTACGCCGATGAGCCTGGAGGCACGATGAGCACCAATGGACCCATCCGCATCACGAACGTGACCATCACGCCCGTCGCGTTCACCGACCCCCCGCTGCTGAACTCGGTCGGCGTGCACGAGCCGTTCGCGCTGCGTGCCGTCATCGAGGTCGCCACCGACGCGGGCCTTACCGGGCTTGGCGAGACGTACGCGGACGAGCAGCACCTGGCCGCGCTGCACGCCGCCGCCCGGGCGATCGTAGGCGCCGACGTCTACCACACCGAGGAGATGTACCGGCGCGTGCTGGCCCTCGCACCCCCGGAGACCACGATCGCCTCCGGGCTCATCGGGCACAGTGCGGCGGCCGACCGGGTGTTCTCCCCCTTCGAGGTCGCCTGCCTGGACATCCAGGGGAAGGCGGCCGGGCGCCCGGTCGCCGACCTGCTCGGCGGCGCCGTCCGGGAGGAGGTGCCGTTCTCCGCCTACCTGTTCTACAAGTGGGCGGCTCATCCCGGTGTGGACCCCGACGACTGGGGCGAGGCGCTCGACCCGGACGGGATCGTCGCCCAGGCCAAGCGGATGATCGACGAGTACGGGTTCACCGCGATCAAGCTCAAGGGCGGCGTCTTCCCGCCCGCGCAGGAGATCGCGGCGATCCAGGCGCTGCGCGCCGCCTTCCCCGGCCATCCGCTGCGGCTCGACCCGAACGCGGCCTGGACTCCCGCTACGTCGCTTAAGGTCGCCCGCGAGCTCGACGGGGTGCTCGAGTACCTGGAGGACCCGACGCCGGGCATCGACGGCATGGCCGAGGTGGCGGCAAAGGCGCCAATGCCGCTGGCCACCAACATGTGCGTGGTGTCCTTCGCCCACGTGCCGCCCGCGGTCAGGCAGAACGCGGTGCAGGTCATCCTGTCCGACCACCACTACTGGGGCGGCCTGCGCCGCTCGCAGCAGCTCGCCGGGATCTGCGAGACATTCGGCATCGGCCTGTCGATGCACTCGAACTCGCACCTCGGCATCAGCCTGGCCGCGATGGTCCAGCTGGCCGCCGCCGTGCCCAACCTCACCTACGCCTGCGACACCCACTGGCCGTGGAAGACCGAGGACGTCGTGGCCGGGCAGCCGTTCATCTTCAGCGGCGGCGCGCTGCGCGTCCCGGACAGCCCCGGGCTCGGCGTGGAACTGGACCGGGACCGCCTGGCCAGGCTGCACGAGCAGTACCTGGCCTGCGGCCTGCGCAACCGGGACGACACCGGCTACATGCAGCGAGTCGTACCCGGCTACCAGCGCACGCAGCCCCGCTGGTGACGCTCAGGCGGGCTGCTTGTCCACCGACGCCCGGTAGATCTCCCCGACCGAGTGCCCGAGCGTGGCGGTGAACTCCTCGTCGGTCTGCCCCTCGGTCAGGCCTTCGAGTAGCGCGCGGGAGAAGCTGGCGATCAGCGTGCGGTCGCGTGCGAGCAGGGCGCAGGCCTCGTCCCTGCTGTAGCCGCCGGACAGGGCGACGACCCGCAGCACGCGCGGGTCGGACGCCAGCTCGCCGTACAGGCCGGGCAGGGTCGGGATGGTGATCTTGAGCATGACGCGGGCGTCCGCCGGGAGCGCCGCGACGTGCTTGGCGATTGCGTCGCGGAGCAGCGTCTCGGCCTGTTCCTTGTGCGGGCTGGAGATGCTGACCTCTGGCTCGATGATCGGGACCAGGCCCGCGGCGCGGATCCGGTCGGCGTACTCGAACTGCTGGTCCACGATCGCGGCGATGCCCGCCTCGTTGGCGTCCTTGATCACCGACCGCATCTTGGTGCCGAAGATCCCGTGCCGGTTGGCCCGCTCAAGCTGGTCATCGAGGGTGTCGATGGGCTTCATGAGCTGGACGTCGTCCTGCTCGGCGGCCAGCCCCAGGTCAACCTTGAGGAACGGGACGACGTTCTTGGTCTCCCAGAGGTACTTGGCGGTGGGCACGCCCTCGACGGTCCGCTCCATGGTCTGCAGGAACAGGATCGCCGCGAGAATCCGCGAGCCGTCGAAGGCCGCGTTCGTCATGACCCGGGTGCGCATCGCGTGCACGAGGTCGAACATCTGGTCGTCGGTGCTGTACCGGTCCCGCGCGATGCCGTACTCTTCGAGCGCCTTCGGCGTGCTGCCGCCGCTCTGGTCGAGGGCGGCGAAGAAACCGCGGCCGGTCCTTACCTTCTCGAACTGGTCTGTGTTCACCCCTCCGTATTCTGTCACTAGCCAAGCGTGGTGAGCTAGCCCGGCGTGCCGTCAACCATCCCGCGGGTCGACTGCTGCCGAGGCTAGGCGTGCGGAAGGCCGCCCCGCGGGCCGTCTTGCAGGTCGAGCGTGAGGGTGATGGAGCGGCGGATATCGTCACTGATCTTCCTGTTCCGGTACAGCTCATCCAGCTTGGCGCGCTGCGCGCGGACCAGCTCGTGGCGCAGGCCGCTGGTGTGCGGCACGCTGCCGTCGCCGTCCTCGTCGCCGAGCGCCGCACGGACCCGCTCAAGCCGCAGCTCGAACAGCTGCCGGTACACATTCGCCGTGTCCTCGTCCACGTCGCCGTTTTCTGCGAGCTCGTCGAGCCTGGCCAGGCCGGCCTCGGTGACCCGCTGGCGGGCCACCGCCTCGCGCCGCCGCTGCTCGTCGCCCTGTGCGAGGCCGAGCGCGCCGAGCAGCGGCCCCAGCGTGAGCCCCTGGCAGACCAGCGTCACGATCACCACGACGGCGGCGAGGAAGACCAGCGTGGGCCGCTCGGTGAACCGTTGCCCGCGCGCTTCAATCGGCAGCGTCAGCGCGATGGCCAGGGAGATCGCGCCGCGCATGCCGCCCCAGCCGATGACCAGCCGCTGCCGCCACGGGTTGCGCACGTAACCGGAATGCCGGCCGGGGATGAACCTGATCAGCGGCGACACCATCAGCTCCCAGGCCAGCCTGATCACGACGACCGCGGCCACCACCGCGGCGGCCGTGCCCGCCAGCCACGCCACCGAGTACCCCCTGGAGAGGTGGTCGAAAACCGATCGCAGCTCGAGGCCGAGCAGCACGAACAGCGCCGACTCAAGCAGGAAGATCAGCGTCCGCCAGAACATCGTGCCGCTGACCCGCGACGCGGCCTGCAGCATGCCCTCCGTGCGGGTGCCCAGGTAGACGCCGGTCACCACGGTGGCGAGGACCCCGGACACGTTCAGTTCCTCGGCGGGCACGTAGGCAACGAACGGGGTGATCAGCGTGACCAGGATCTGGACCGAGGGATCACGGACGTAGCGCCGTACCCGCCCGATGACAAACGCCACGACCAGCCCGTAAGCGACACCACCGAGGACGACCTCGACCAGCCGGACCACGCCGTGCTCGAAGGTGAACGGGTGCGCCATCGCCTCGACCGCCAGCCCGAACGCCGTCAGCGCCACCCCGTCGTTGATCAGGCTCTCGCCTTCCAGGATCGTCACGACGCGGGTCGGCGCGCCCAGCCGGGTCAGCACCGAGGTGGCGGCCACGGCGTCGGTCGGCGCCACCGCCGCGGCGAACGCGAGCGACCCCGCCCAGCCTGCGGCCGGCAGCGCCAGCCGGGTCACCGCGCCGACCCCGATAATCGTCACCGTCGTCGCGCCGACCGCCAGCGCGGTGATCGGTACCGCGTTCTCCCTGGTCTCCCGGGGCGCGGTGAAGAACGCGGCGTTGTAGACCAGCGGCGGCAGGAACAGGAAGAGTACGACGTCCGGCGGCAGGTCGATGTTCGGTACCTGCGGGATGAGGCTGGCGAGCACGCCGAGCACGACCAGGACGATCGCCTCGGGCACCTCGAGCCGGTTGGCGACGACCCGGCCGACGATCATCACGACGGCGATCGCCACCGCCAGCGTGAAGAGCTCGTATTCCCCCACGGGCCTTCCCCTTCCGCCCCCGGAAGCGCTTCTGTAGACGGACGCTAGCCGAATGGCTCGCCGGCC
>Ga0210389_10002118_pt1 | contig 15814 bp, 12 predicted proteins | sample IncBWH28OmetaG_FD_160127 | JGI IMG/M metagenome (GOLD analysis project Ga0210389, IMG submission 160127) | Forest soil microbial communities from Barre Woods Harvard Forest LTER site, Petersham, Massachusetts, United States - Inc-BW-H-28-O ...
GACCTGGAGGGCTTCGACCTGGACACCATCGCCCTGGGCACTGACGTGCTGTACCGCAACCCGTTTCAGGGTGTGCGGCTGTCGGATGAGGACATCGCGATCGCGACCGTGCTCGACCGCATGCGCGACTGGGTCCGCGGCACGGTCGCGCCGCCGTACCCGCTCGCCCAGGCCTGCCAGGATCACCTGCTGGCGCTGGCCATCATCGAATCAGCGAAGACGGCGCAGCCCGTCACGGTCGGCAGGGAAGCCTGGGCGACCCAGTGACCGCCCAGCTTTCCGGTTCGCTGCCCGGCCGGACGGCCTGTGAGTGACGGAACTCTGCGCAGGCGGATCAGTGCTGGGCAGCATGTCGCACATCTTCGGCTACGACCTGCCCCAAGAACAGGCCGTCGCGGCGGTGCTGGAGGTCTTCCGCAGCCCGAACCGCTTCTGGACACGGCCAGCGGCCAACGTCGAGCTGGCCGCGGCGGCCCTGCAACTCGCACTCCCGATGACCAGCGGCAACCCTCACGCCCTCACGCGGCCGCAGACTTTGCAGGTGCCCTGTTGTCCTAAACTAATAACAAATGGTCGGCTTTGTAAGTCCAGCGCAAGAGGGTAGGACGACGATGACAGTTCCCGAAGAGGGAGTGCCCGCCACTCTGCCGGAAGACTTGTTCCTAGACATTGACCGATCGAGCCCGATCCCGCTCTATTACCAGATTTCCAGTCGGATCGAAGCGGCGATTGTGAGCGGGCAGTTGCCGCCTGGGTCACGACTTGAGAATGAGATCTCGCTGGGCGATCGGCTCAGTCTCTCTCGGCCAACGGTTCGTCGCGCGCTTCAGGAGCTCGTCAATAAGGGGTTTCTGGTGCGCCGCCGCGGCATCGGCACCCAGGTGGTCCAGGGTCCAGTTACCCGCAAGGTCGAGCTCACAAGCCTTTACGACGACCTCGACCGCGGCGGGCAGCATCCGACCACGGAGTTGCTGTCCTATGAGGTCGCTGAGGCGGACGCGAACGCGGCCGAGCGGTTGTCGATCGCCAAAGGCTCGCCGGTGTTGCATCTGCGGCGGCTTCGCCTGTCTGATGGCATCCCGCTCGCGGTCTTGGAGAACTTTTTGCCTGAGGACTTTCTCGACCTCCGCAGCACGGATTTGGCCTCGCACGGCCTGTACCAAATCATGCGTGCCCGCGGGACGCTGATAAAGGTCGCTCATCAGCGCATCGGCGCGCGGGCCGCCACCTCGGAAGAGAGCCGACTCTTGGGAATCAAGAGCCACGGGCCCGTGCTCGCGATGGACCGGACCGCTTACGACAATTCGGGCAAAACAGTCGAATTCGGACACCATTGCTATCGGCCTGACCTCTATTCGTTTGAGATCACGCTCGTAGACAACTGATCGCCTCGACATTCACATCGTCATGGCGAGGGCGGCGCGGGCGACGTTCTCGAGCCGAATGTGGCCCGGTTGATCCGTCAGCCCAGAAGGGGCCGCTGCTTCTTGCGCTGTTCGAGGTAGTCGGCGTACGCCTGTTTCGTGCTGTCGAGCTCGGATGCCTGCGCGACGGGCACGTCCCACCAGCCCTCGCCGTCCGGCGCGTAGACGAAGGGGTCGGAGTTGATGTGGATGAGAGTCGAGCGGGCGCTCGCCTTGGCCGCCCGCACGGCGGAGGCGAGGTGGTCGATCGCCTGGGAGGTGGGCTCGATCTCGATCACGTCGATGCCGTAGCTGCGAGCGTTCGCGGCGAGGTCGACGGCGGTCAGCAGGTCTCCGGACTCGAAGTTCAGCTCCTCGCTGTCGCGGTAGCGGTAGCGAGTGCCGAAGCGCTGGGAGCCGACCGTCTCGGAGAGGTGCCCGATCGAGGCGTAGCCCTCGTTCTGGATGAGCACGACGATGATCTTGATCCCCTCGGCCACCACCGTGGCCAGCTCAGAGTGCAGCATAAGGTAGGAGCCGTCGCCGACCATGACGATCACGTCGCGGTCGTCGCCGAGCGCCTCCAGCCCGCGTTTGACGCCCAGGCCCCCGGCGATCTCGTAGCCCATGGTCGAGAAGGCATACTCCACGTGGTACCCGAGGGTGTCGCGGACACGCCACAGCTTGTGCAGGTCGCCCGGCAGGCTTCCGGCCGCCTGGACGACGACGTCCTTCGGGCCGGAGGCGGCCTGCACGGCCCCGATGATCTCGGGCTGGCCGGGCAGCTTCAGTCCCGTGGGCGTGAAGGCGAGGTCGACGGCGTGGTCCCACTCGCGCTTCTCACGCGCGACGCGCTCGGCCTGGCCGGATTCCACGCGGAAGCCCGCCAGCGCTTCGCGCAGGGCGTCGAGCGCCTCACGCGCGTCCGCGATCACCGGCAGCTGACTGCCGTGCTTGAACGCGTCGAACGGTGTGACATTGATGTTGACGAAGGTCACGTCCGGGTTCTGGAAAGCGCTGCGGCTCGCGGTAGTGAAGTCGCTGTAGCGCGTGCCGATGCCGATGACCACGTCGGCGTCCGCGGCCAGGCGGTTGGCGGCCGTCGTGCCGGTCGCGCCAACGCCGCCCAGGTACTGCGGGTGATCCCAGTGCAGCGCCCCGCCGCCGGCCTGGCTCGTGCCGACGGGGATGCCGGTGAGCTCCGTGAGTTCGCGCAGGGCGTCCTCCGCGCCGGAGTAGATGACCCCGCCGCCCGCGACGATGAACGGCTTCTTCGCGCCCCGGATCGCGGCTGCCGCCGCCTCAAGCGCCCACTTCTCCGGCATCGGGCGGCGGATCCGCCACTCACGGTCCTGCAGGAACTCCACCGGCACGTCGAGCGCCTCGGCCTGCACATCCTCCGGCAACGCGATGGTCACGGCCCCCGTCTCGGCGGGGTCGGTGAGCACGCGCATTGCGGCCAGCGCAATCGAGAACAGCTGCTCTGGCCGCTCCACGCGGTCGAAGTAACGGGACAGCGGGCGGAAGGCATCCGTGACCTGCACGCTTGTGTCGTGCGGGTGCTCCAGCTGCTGCAGCACCGGGTCGGCCACGCGCGTGGCGAAGGTGTCGCTCGGCAGCAGCAGCGCCGGGAGCCGATTCGCGGTCGCCAGCGCCGCCCCGGTAAGCATGTTCGCGGCGCCCGGACCGACGGACGCGGCGGCCGCCAGCGTGGCGCGGCGGCGGTGAACGCGCGCGAAGCCGACCGCCTGGTGCACCATGGCCTGCTCGTTGCGGGCCTGGTGGTACGGCAGCAGCGCGGGCTCCCGCACGTTGTACTGCTTCAGCGCCTGGCCGAGGCCGGCCACGTTGCCGTGCCCGAAGATGCCGACGATGCCGGGAATCGTGCGCTCGCGGAACTCGCCGTCCACGGTCCACTGATGGGCCAGGAACTCGACCAGGGCCTGGCCGACGGTCACCCTGCGGGTCGTCATCGGGAGGCTCCTTCGGTTTCCGTGCGGTAGGGCAGCCGCGGATCCGGGCTCAGCCGCGCCCACTGCGATCTGACCCAGGACTGCTCGGGGTCGTCGCTGACGAGCCATATGCGTTCAGGGTCGGGGCCGGCCATGACGTTGAGGTAGTAGAGGTCGTACTCGGGCACCGCGGCCGCCGGCCCGTGGTACCCGTGCGGCACGAGCGCGATGTCTCCCGTGCGCACCAGCGCGTGGGTGTCGATCGCGCCGGCCTGAGACGAGTAGCTGGCGAAGGTCCCGAACGCGTCGACCGGGTCGGGCGCCCCCGTGCCGCGTACCGCGGCGGACTCGAAGTAGTAGATCTCCTCGAGCCGGGACTCGTGCCCGGGCACGAGCTCGTCGTGCTTGTGGGCCGGATGCGACGACCAGTTGCCACCCGGTGTGATCACCTCGCACACGATGAAGGCAGCGGCATCCAGCGCGTCCGGCGTGCCGAAGTTGTGCACCTGCCGGGTATCCCGGCCGGCGCCGCGGATCTCCACCGGCACCTCGGACTTCGCCAGGTACCGGCTCGGCTTGCGCACGGCCGTGGGGGCTTCGGCCACCGCGACGCGGCCGCGGCCGTGCAATGACAGGCCGCTTCCGGCGCCGACGTACATCACGTCGGTCGGCCCTTCGAAGACACTCGCGCGCCCGTGAAGCGCGGTCGTGGTCTCGTCGTGATCGACCCGGAAGCTGCCCGCAAGCGGGACGACGAGCCGCTCGACGTCGCCCGCCGGCAGCGTGACCTTATGCACGCCGTCGAGCGTGGTGACCCGGATGCCGGTGTGCTTCCAGCCGGGTAGCGAGGCATCCACCACGGACTCCCAGCCCTCACGGGCGAGGGACCCGCGAGGGAAGAACCATTCGTTGCGCACTGCCATGGTGACGCGCGTACCTTTCGCTGCTCGTCGTACTCGTGCTAGTCGTTCTGGGGGAAGCCCAGGTTGATGCCGCCGTGCGTGGCCGGGTCCAGCCACCGGCTGGTGATGGCCTTCTCGCGGGTGAAGAAGTCAAAGCCGTGCACGCCGTAGGCCTTGGCGTCGCCGAACAGCGACTTCTTCCAGCCGCCGAAGGAGTGGTAGGCCACGGGCACGGGGATCGGGACGTTGATGCCGATCATGCCGACCCGGACCTCGTTCTGGAAGCGGCGGGCCGCTCCCCCGTCGTTCGTGAAGATCGCGGTGCCGTTGCCGAACTCACCCGAGTTGATCAGGTCCACGCCATCCTGGAACGACTGCACCCGCACGACCTCGAGCACCGGGCCGAAGATCTCCTCGGTGTAGGCGCGCGACGTGGTCGGGAGCTCGTCGATCAGTGTGGGACCAAAGAAGAATCCGTCTTCGTGTCCTGCGACGGTGAGCGGGCGGCCGTCGACGACGATCTTCGCTCCGTCCGCCTCGGCGATGTCGACGTAGCCGGAGACCTTGTCGCGGTGCTGCTTGGAGATCAGCGGGCCCAGGTCGGGCTCGCCGCCGTCGCCGCCTGCCCCGTTCCCGACGCGCAGCCGGGCGATGCGCTCGGAGATCTTCGTGATCAGCTCGTCAGCCACCGGCTCGACGGCCAGGACGACCGACACGGCCATGCAGCGCTCGCCCGCCGCGCCATAGCCGGCGTTCACGGCCTGGTCGGCGACAAGGTCGAGGTCGGCGTCCGGGAGCACGAGCATGTGGTTCTTCGCCCCGCCAAGGGCCTGCACGCGCTTGCCGTTCTTCGCGGCGGTCTCGTAGATGTACTGCGCGATCGGGGTCGAGCCGACGAAGGAGATCGACTGCACGACCGGGGAGTTCAGCAGGCCGTCGACCGCGAGCTTGTCACCCTGCAGCACGGTGAACACGCCGTCGGGCAGCCCGGCCTCTTTCCACAACTGCGCGAGCCATAGCGAGGCGGACGGGTCCTTCTCGCTCGGCTTGAGCACGACAGCGTTGCCGGCGGCGATCGCGATCGGGAAGAACCACATCGGCACCATCGCCGGGAAATTGAAGGGCGAGATGATGCCGACGACCCCGAGGGGCTGCTTGATGGAGTACACATCGATGCCGGTCGAGGCGGACTCACTGAACGCGCCCTTGATCAAGTGCGGGAACCCGGTCGCGAGCTCGACGACCTCCTGCCCGCGGTTGATCTCACCGAGCGCGTCAGAAAGGACCTTGCCGTGCTCAGCCGTGATGATCGCCGCAAGTTCCCCCTTGCGGGCGTTCAGCAGCTCACGGAAAGCGAAGACGACCGCCTGGCGCTTGGCGATGGAGAACGTGCTCCACACCTCGAAGCCGCGCTGAGCGGAGGCGATCGCGGCGTCGACCTCGGCCTGATCGGCCAGGGCGACCTGCGCCGTCTGGGCGCCGGTGGCCGGGTTGTAGACCGGCGCGGTCCGCCCGCTCGTGGACGGCGATTCGGCTCCGTCGATCCAGTGGGAGATGAGCGGCCGTTCGGCGGTGGCAGGCGAGTCCACGGATGCCTCGGCGGTGTTAGTCATGATGATCCCTTCTGGATGCGGGCTCCGGATGCCGCTTAGCGACCGTGCACTAGGCCGGCGGCGGTGTCGACGGCCTGGGCTACATCACCGTCTGGGGGGTAGAGCAAGCTGCGGCCCACCATTAGTCCGTGCACGCCCGGCAGGGCCAGGGCGGCACCCCAGGCGGCATACGTCTCCTCGGGAGCGGCGCCGGTGTCGCCGCCAAGGAGGAGTGTCGGCAGCGTCGTCGACTCCATGACCCGCTCCATCTCGGGCACGACGGGCAGCTTGAGCCAGCTGTATGCCGAGGAGGCGCCGAGGCCGGAGGCGATGCCGACCGAGGTGATGACGGCATCCGCCGACAGATCGTTGACGACGCGCCCGTCCACCCACTCGCTCATGAACGGTTCGATCATAATCGGCAGCTTCGCCTGCGCCGATGCCGTGACCACGCGGGCAGACTCCTCGATGGTGCGCACCGTCCCCGGGTCGGCGAGGTTCACGCGCAGCAACAGCTTGGCCGCGTCGAGTCCGCTGTTCACGACCGTCTCGACGTCGTAGCCGGTGTAGCGGTCATCCATCTCGAAGGCGGCGCCGCGCAGGCCGCCGCGGTTCATCGATCCGACGGCGATCTTCCCGTCGAGCACGCCGAGCAGCGCCAGGTCGTCGATGATGTCTGGTGTGCCGAGCACCCCGTCAACTCCGGGCCGGGACAGGGCGAGCACGAGCCGCTGCAGCAGCTCGTAGCGGCTGGCCATCGCCATCCGGTCCTTGCCCACGCTCAGGGCTCCGCGTGCCGGGTGATCGGCAGCGATGATGAACAGACGTCCGTTACCCGCCACCAGCGGTCGGCGAGCGCGAGCCGCGAGTGCGGACGCGATAGCGGCGGGGTTGCTATGACGCACCGCGCGCAGCGACGCGAACTCCTCCGAGCTGATCGTCGAAGCGGCCAAGTCAAGCCTGGGCATAGTCGAACTCCTTGATTGCCGTCTCGATCTCCGTGGTGGTGGGCATGGCAGTCGAGCATTCTCGACGGGTAGCCACGATGGCCCCGGCGACGTTCGCGAAGCGGATCGTCTGGCGCAGCGGCCATCCCTGCAACAGTCCGTAGCACAGCGCGCCTCCGAACCCGTCGCCGGCGCCGAGGCCGTTGAGGACCTCGACCTCGTATGGTGCGACCTCGACGGTCTCTTCGCGGGTCTTCGCGAGAACTCCCCGCGGCCCCTGCTTCATGATCGCGAGCTCGATCCCACGCTCCAGCAGCGCATCGGCCGCGCGATGCGGGTCCGTCTCACCGACGGCAATCGCGCACTCCTCGCGGTTCCCGACCGCGACCGTCACCTGCTCGAGCGCCTTCGAGACCTCCGCGGTCGCCTCCTCGGGCGAGGACCAGAACATCGGCCGGTAGTCGAGGTCGAGTACCGTCAGCGGCACCCGCCCACGCGCCGCCCAGGCGTCATGATGCGTCTCGCGGCTCGGCTCTTTCGAGAGCCCTGTCACCGTGGACCAGTAGATGCGCGCACTCCGAACAGCGTGGAGATCGAGGTGCTGTGCGGTCAGCGCTAGATCCGGCGCAAGCGGGTCGCGGTAGAAGTAGAGCGGGAAGTCGTCTGGTGGGAAGATTTCACAGAAGGTGATCGGCGTCTTCAGCTCGCTGATCGTCGCCACGAAACGGTCGTCGACGCCGAGCCGCAGCAGCTCGCGGTGGATATAGCGGCCGAAAGGGTCGTCGCCTGTCGCAGTGACGACGGCGGAGCGCAGGCCGTGCCGCGCCGCGGCGATGGCCACGTTGCTCGGGCTGCCACCGAGGTACTTACCGAAGGTCTCGACGTCTTCAAGTCCGACGCCGTCTTGGAGGGGGTAGAGATCCACTCCGATCCGCCCGATCGTGAGGACGTCAAACGCCTCGCCAGCGTCGGATGCCGTCATCTCTCACCACTTCCTTGTCGACTCGTTGCGGCCGGCCCCACCATATCGCACTTTGTGCTATCAAACTGTCAAAGCCCGGCGTTCGTCGGCACACGCAGAAAGGCGGTTACGCCCTGACTCCCCGTAGCCGTTCCCGCCACCTTCTCGGTTACGGTGCCGAACCGCGACGGCAGCTCAGTATAGTGAGATTTGTTAAGACATATTATGCAATACCCCGTTATGCGCACCTTTTGCCCACTATCGCTACGCACTGCCGGCAACGGCTCTCAGGAAGGAACCCTGCCCGATGATGCGCGTCGCCGGAGCACCTGTCAGCTTCGGAGTCTTCGAAATGGCCCCGGAAGAGGGCGCCGAGCTCCCTGGACCCGATCGGATCGCCGAGATCCTCACGGAACTCGACTACCGCGGGGTCGATCTCGGTCCGGTCGGATTCCTCGGTCGCGGTGCTGAACTCCAAGACCGGCTTCGCCGCCATGGGCTCGCGCTGGTCGGAGGCTGGCTGGACTTGCCGTTCACCGACGACGACGCTTTCGCCGCGGCACTGCCCCTGCTGGACGACGCCCTCGACGTGTTCACGGCCGCGGCGGCCGTGTTCCCGGCCACACCGCCGCTGCCCACCCTTGCCGACGCAGGCTCCGCCGCGAGGCGGGCTCACCCGGGCGGAGGCCAGGGCCTGAGCCTTGACGAAGCCGGCTGGGACCGGCTGGCACGCAACGTGGCCGAAGCCGCCCGGCGCATTCGCGACCGCGGGCTCGACCCGACCTTCCACCACCACGCCTGCACCCACGTCGAGACTCCGGATGAGATCGAGTCATTCCTCGCCCGCACCGACGTGGGCCTCACCCTCGACACCGGCCACCTCATCCTCGGCGGTGGCGACCCGCTCGAGGGCGTGCGCCGTTGGCGCGACCGGATCAACCACATCCATCTGAAGGATGTCCGCGTCGACGTGCTGCACGCGATCATCGCGCGCGGCGGCGCGATGCGCGAAGTATGGAGCGGCGGCGCCTTCGTCGCACTCGGCGCCGGGAACCTCGATCTCAACGGCTTCATGACCGAACTCACCGATTCCGGCTACGACGGCTGGGTCGTGGTGGAACAGGACACGATCCCACGACCCGGGGATTCGATCGACCGGATCATCGACGACCAGCGCACCAACAGAGAGGCACTGAGGACGTGGCTGTCATGACGGACAGAATCCGGATCGGCGTGGCGGGACTCGGCGCAGTCGCCCAGTCCGTCCACCTCCCGCTCATCGCCCGGAGGTGGGACCTCTTCGACCTCGTGGCGGTGACGGACCTCTCGGCAACCCTGCGCGAGCAAATCGGCGACCAGTACGGCGTCGATCCGAAACGGCAACACGCCAGCTATGAGGACATGCTCGCGGCCGGCGGCCTCGACGGCGTCCTCATCCTCACCTCCGGGTCGCACGGCACCCCCGCGCTCCAGGCCATCGACGCCGGGATCGCCGTCTTCTGCGAGAAGCCCATCGCCTTCTCCCGAGCCGAGATCGACCGAATCATCGAGGCGGAAGCGCGCGTGGGTCGCCCAATGCTGCTGCTGGCCTACATGAAGGAATACGACCCGGCGTTGCAGCGCCTTCGCGAGGCGCTGCCCGAACTCGACGACATCCGGTACGCGGAGGTCGAGGTGCTCCACCCGAGCGCACCCTCCCAGCTCGCCTTCTCCAACCTCCGCCCGCCCGCGCGCGACATCGCGGCCGAGGCACTCGCGCCGCTGATCGCCCGCGACGCGCTCGCACTCGACGCCGCGATCGGCGCCGACGCGCCGGCCGACTTCCGCCGCCTCTACACGGACGTCATCATCGGAAGCCTCATCCACGACATCTCGGCGCTTCGATCGCTTGTCGGCCCCATCGGCGAGATCGACTCCGTGCGGCAGTGGGACAACGACTCCGGTCCCGGTTCGCTCGAGGTCAGCGGTGTCGTGGGCCGCGCGCGACTCAACCTGCACTGGCACTACCTGCCGGACTACCCCGCGTACCACGAGACGATCACCCTCCACCACGCCAAGGGTTCCCTGCAGCTTGAGTTCGCCGCCCCGTACCTCCTCAACGCACCCACCGAACTGCGCATCGTCAGGCGGGACGGCGTCGGCGAGTCTCGCCGTGTCGTCCGCGACGTCACCGAGGCGTTCGAGAACGAGCTGGTCGCCTTCCACCGTCTGGTGACTGCCGGCGTCGCCGCGCCGACCACCGCGCGCGAGGGCAGTCTCGACCTCGCCGTCGCTCAGCGGATCGCCCGCGTGCTCGGCAGCTCCAGTTCCATCCCCGTCGCCGGAGAGGCCCTCGACGCATGACCACCCAGAAGCCGACGGCACCCGGCATCGTCTTCGTCCCGCACACGCACTGGGACCGCGAGTGGTACGAGCCGTTCCAGGTCTTCCGGTTCCGGCTGGTCGAAGCCCTCGACCAGGTGATCGAGACCGCAGAGCGCGACCCCCGCTACCGCTTCACCCTGGACGGTCAGGCCGCGGCCATCGAGGACTACCTCGAGATCCGGCCGGAGAACACCGAACGCGTCCGCGCGCTGGTCGCCGCGGGCCAGCTCGCCATCGGCCCGTGGCTGATCCTGCTCGATGAGTTCCTGTGCTCCGGCGAGACGATCGTGCGGAACCTGCAGCTCGGCTGGGCGAGCGCGGAGGCTCTGGGCGGGGCGATGCGCATCGGCTACCTTCCCGACATGTTCGGCCACACGGCGCAGATACCGCAGATCCTGCGCCGCGCCGGCATCGAGCACGCCGCCTTCTGGCGAGGCGTGCCGGGTCGCGTCTCCGGGCACGCCTTCCGCTGGGAGGCACCGGACGGGTCGAGCGTGCGCGTCGAGTACCTCTTTGACGGCTACGGCAACGCCCTGGATGCCTTGCTGGTGCCCGAGCGCATCGGAGAGGCGCTTCGCGAGTACCGCGACCGGACCGCCACGCGGTGGGGCGACGACCCCGTGCTCGGAATGGTCGGAACCGACCACATGGCACCGAACCCGGCGCTCATGGACTGGGTCAGCCGCTTCGACTCCCCCGACTTCCCGATCCGCGTCGCGACCCTCCAGCAGTACATCGAGGGGCTCGCGAATGACCGCGATCACACGCCCGAGCCGGTCGTCGTGCACGGAGAACTGCGCAGCCACGCCCGCGGGAACATCCTGCCCGGTGTCCTCTCGATCCGCTTGGGGCTGAAGGAGGCGATGGCACGCGCCGAGCGCACGGTCGGCGAGGCCGAACGTGCCGCCGCGACGCTCTCGCACGAGGATTTCACGCCGTTCCTCACCACCGCCTGGCGGAAGATCGTCGAGTCGACAGCGCACGACTCGGTCGTGGGGTCGGGCACCGACGAGACCGTCGCGCAGGTGCGAGCGCGCCTGGACGAGGCCGCGCAGATCGCCCGGGCCGTGCGCGACGGCGTCGTGCGCGAGGCCGCGCACCAGGTGTCGAGCGACGCCTACCTCGCCGTGAACACGCTGGCGCGGGCGCGCACCGCGCTCGTCGAGGTCGAGGTCGCAGCGCCGCGCGACGGGGTCCCCGTGACGGCCCAACTCGCCGACGGCACTCCGCTGCGTGTCCAAGAACTCGCGACCACGCCCGTGGTCCTCGGCGACGAGCAGCTCGACGCGGCCGACTATGAGCGGGTGATCCGTCGAATCCACCGTCGTGAGCTGTTCGGGCAGGACATCGACCGCTACACGATCGAGCCAGGCACGCTGACCTTCGAGGTGGCGACCGTGCCCGAGACCCCGTCTTTCGACCTCTTCGGCCTGCGCCGCGAACTCGCGGAGGCGACCAATCAGCACCCCGGCGCGTGGCGGGTGCTGACGCTCGCGCAGCCGCGCCGGCGCGTGCTGGTCGAGACCCCGCTTCCGGCATCCGGTGCCGTCGCTTTTGTCGCGCGGCAGGGCGAGAGCGCACAGACGGATGCCGCGCCGCGAGCAACCGCGCAGGGGAACCGCCTCGACAACGGCCGAGTCGACGTCGAGATCAACGCAGACGGCACCCTCACCGTGCACGGAGCGGGCACGACACTCACCGGCGTCGGCCGCATCGTCGACGGCGGCGACCGCGGCGACAGCTACAACTACGGGCCGCCGGCCTCCGACCAACTTGTCGAGCAGCCGCTGTCCGTCGAGATCGAAACGCTCGAGAACGGCCCGCTGCGTGCTGCTGCGCGAGTGCGGCGGAACTACGCGTGGCCGGTGCAATTGAGCGACAACGTCGACGTCCGTTCGATCGGCACCCGCCCCGTCACCGTTGACATGCTCGTCGAGCTCCGTGCCGGCGAGGACTTCGTCCGCGTCTCGGTCGAATTCGACAACCCGGTGGCCGATCACCGGGTGCGCTTCCACGTGCCACTTCCGGCCCCGGTTTCGTGCTCGGCCTCCGAGGGGCAGTTCGCGGTCACCGAACGCGGGCTCACGGGCGAGGGCGGCTGGGGCGAGTTCCCGATCCCGACCTATCCGGCCGACGCCTTTGTCTCGGCGGGTCCGGCGACCGTCTTGCTCGAGCACGCCACCGAGTACGAGGTGACCTCGGAGGGCTCCGAGCTGGCGATCACCCTGCTGCGGGCCGTCGGGGCGATGAGCGTCAACGTCCATCCGCTGCGTGACGAACCGGCCGCCTCGCAGATCCCGATCCCGGGCGCGCAGGAGATCGGCACGCACGTGTCGGCCCGGCTCGCGATCGTGCCCAGCCCAGGCGGATGGGCGGCGGCAGATGCGCCGCTGCTGGCCGAGCAGTTCCGCGCCGAAGCGCTCGTGCAACGCGGCGCGGCTGCGCGCGACGCCGGCACGACCGCGCCCGCGCCGGGCATCCGTGTCTCCGGTACAGGCGTCGTGGTCAGTAGCCTCCGCCGGGTGCGCGGCAGCATCGAACTGCGTCTCATCGCGATGACGCCCGAGCCGACGACCGCGACCATCACGGGTCACTTCGGCACGGTGTCGGACAGCGATCTGCTGGGCCGGGTGCAGGGCAGCGTCGCCGCCGCCGGAACCACGACTCTGCCTCTGGGCCCGTGGGAGATCCGGACCGTGCTCCTGAGCTGACGGCGTATACGAGAAGGGGGGCGGGCGCAGTGCGCCCGCCCCCCTTCTCGTTGCAGCGGCTACTTCAGCGAACCGGCGGCGAGGCCCGTGCGCCAGAAGCGCTGCAGCGCCAGGAAGATGATGATCAGCGGCACGATCGAGACCAGCGACCCGGTGATCACCGACTGCTGCAGGTCCGGATACCGCGCGACCTCGGCGTTCCAGTTGAACAGGCCGAGCGTGATCGGGTAGAGCTGCTGGCTCTGCAGCATCACCATGGGCAGGAAGAAGTTATTCCAGATGCTGACGAACTGGAAGAGGAACACCGTCACCAGAGACGGCGTCATGAGGCGGAACGCGACCTGGAAGAAGATCCGGAACTCGCCGGCTCCGTCGAGCCGGGCCGACTCGATGAGCTCGTCAGGCACCGCGGCCGCCGTGAACACGCGCGCGAGGTAGACGCCGAACGGATTCACGATGCTGGGCAGCAGCACCGACCAGTAGGTGTTCACCAGCCCGGTCTCCGCGAACATCAGGAACAGCGGAAGGGCCAGCGCGGTCGCGGGAACCAGGACGCCGCCGAGGATGATCGAGAACAGCGCCTCGCGCCCGCGGAAAGCGAACTTCGCCAGCGCGTACCCCGTCAGGGCCGAGATCAGGGTGCCGATGAGGGCTCCGCCGCCGGCGTAGATCAGGCTGTTGAGCGCCCACCGGCCGAAGAGGCCACCCTGGGCAGCGAACAGCGCCTTGAGGTTCGCCCAGAGGTGGAATCCGGAGAAGGCGAAGCCGAACGTCGAGGCGAGATCCCCCTGCGACTTCGTGGCGGAGACGACGAGCCAGTAGATCGGGATCAGAAAGTAGATGGTGAGGACAACCAGTACCGTCATCGCCCCGATGCGACCGGCGATGCTCTCGCGGTCCGTCTTCCGCCGACGGGTCGAGCTCGCCGCGACCGCGGAGGACCGCGTTCGAGTAGTCACCTGGGGTGTCATTGGAGGGCCCTCCGGGCGGTCAGCCGCATGAAGCCGAAGCTGAGGATGAACGTTGCGATGGCGATGACAACCGACATCGCGGCAGCCTGCTGATAGTTGTTCCCGGCGGCAATCGAGTAGGCCAGCATGTTCGGCGTGAACGTGCTCGAAATGCTGGGGGCGATCTGCGCGAGCACCGAAGGCTCGTTGTAGAGCTGCAGAGTGCCGATGATCGAGAACACGGTCGTAAGGATCAGCGCGGGGACGACGATAGGAACCTTGATCCGCAGTGCCGTGGCGAAGGCGCCAGCGCCATCGAGTTTCGCAGCCTCGTAGATCTCCTGAGGGATCGCCTGCAGTGCCGAATAGATGATCAGCATGTTGTAGCCGGTCCACAGCCACGTCGAGACGTTGGCGATGGACCACAGAACGACGTCCGGCGCGAGGAAGTTCGCATTGACGCCGATATGCCGCAGGATGTCGACGACCGGCGAAAGCTGCGGATGGTACAGGAACGACCACATGATCGCCGCGATCACGCCCGGGATCGCGTACGGCAAGAACGCCGCGATACGGAAGAACGCCTTGCCCCGCACCAGCTTCGAGTCGAGCAGCAGCGCAATGACCAGGGCGAGGAAGAGCATCACGGGCACCTGAACCACGCCGAACTCGAGCGTCCGGCCAAGGCTCGCCCAGAATTGCCCATTCTCGAAGACCGCCTGGTACTGCGTGAAGCCGCCGAACACGGTCGTCGCCTGGCCGAACTCCCCTGCCCCGCGCTGGATCTTGAGGAGGCTCTGCCAGATCGCGTAGACGATCGGCACCACGTAGAACAGCGCGAAAGGCACAAAGAACGGAAGCAGGAAGGACAGGATCGTCCCGCGGGCCAACCTGACTTTCCCGCGCTTCGCGAGTCGCGTCCGGGCGAATGCCCCGCCCGTACCGCTCTGGGTTTGCGAAGTCATTACATCAACACCTCCTCGCACACGACGGAGGCGGACACCGCTGCCCGCCTCCGTCGTCGTGCGACTTTCAGCCTGGGTGACCGACCGCTACTTAGCGGCCTCGACCGGGATCGCCTGGCCCTGCATGGTATTGATCGTGGCGGTCTGCGCCTGAGCCAACGCACCCGACAGCGTGCCATTACCGTTCACCGAGGCGATGAGGGCGTTCTGCAGCGACGTGTCCGCGGCGTCCTGCGTCGGTCCCCACGTCCAGCCTGTGTTGATCTGGCTCGCCGCCTGCTTGAAGACGTCGAAGATCTTCTGACCGCCGTAGTAGGCCACGCCCTGCGAGAGCTGGGGCATGGACTGCCCGGCCGTCGAGGCCGGGTAGAGGCCGCCGAGGCTGTTCTCGAGGGCAAGCGCCTGCGGGTTCGTCTCGAGCCACAGGTTGAACTCGACCGCCTCGTACAGGTCCTTGTCACCCTTCAGGAACGCAACCGTCGAACCGCCCCAGTCGCCGGAGCTCGGGGTGCCGGCGGTCCAGGTCGGCAGCGGCGCAACGCGCCAGTCGCCGGACTGGCTCGGAACGTTGTCGCGCAGCAGGCTGTATCCCCACGCTGCGCTGATCATGGTCGCCAACTGTCCGCTGGAGTAGGCGTTGTACATCGCGGTCGAGCTGTTGGTCAGGTCGGTGCGCACGACCTTCTCATTGATCAGCTTCTGCCAGTAGTCCGCCACCTGCTGGGCCTTGGCGCTGTCGACGGATACCTGCCACTTGCCGCCCGTGTAGCTGTACATCGAGGCGTCATCCTGCCAGAGCAGTCCCTCGAACGCCTGGCCGTTGCTCGGGTCGAAGAAGGTGATGTCGGCCTGCGGGTCGTCCTTCTTCAGCGTCAGGGCGTCCTGTGCGTACTGGGCCCAGGTGGTGGGGACCGAGATGTTGTACTTCTTGAAGAGAGTCGCGTTGTAGTACATCGCCTGCGGGCCGATGTCCTGCGGGAAGGCATAGATGCCCTGGCCGCCGAAGCTCACCTGCGACCACGTCCACGGAACGAAGTCCTTAGAGGCCTCGATCGCAGCGGTGCAGG
>Ga0210389_10002120_pt1 | contig 15802 bp, 14 predicted proteins | sample IncBWH28OmetaG_FD_160127 | JGI IMG/M metagenome (GOLD analysis project Ga0210389, IMG submission 160127) | Forest soil microbial communities from Barre Woods Harvard Forest LTER site, Petersham, Massachusetts, United States - Inc-BW-H-28-O ...
TTCGACCACATAGGCGCATGCACGCTATCCTTTTTCCGCAATTGTACAGCCATCGAGAATCAAAGGGTTGCAGAACCAGCGCCCTTTAATTATTTCATACCGCTCGTATCCGTTTAAGTTTGATCCCGCCGGCACTCTCTCCGTTCCATTCCAACTTTTACGCTTGGCCAGCCGTATGCCAAAACGTCGCCTAGAAGACTGTGTTCACGCAATCCTGCCGCCGAGCTTATCCGAGCGCGTGTGCGGCTACTACGGTCACAATTACCTTACTAAGAAAGTTATGGCGCCCTTCTGGCATAAGTTCAATCATGACGGCGCATTTCAAGACCGTATCTGGCGCAAAGCCAAGGAGCTTTTCGATACCATCTTTGATGAAGACACACATTCTTGGGGTAACTGGCCCACCGATCCAGAAGAATGCGCAGGCATTGGCTTTATCCTAGGAAAGCTTCTACAGAACGACGTTAATGAACTGATCTTTACAGCAAACGAGATCGAGCTTGAGCAGCTCGACGCGCTCGTAAAGACTGAGGGAATATCGCTTCTCGATTGCGTGATTAACCAGTTAATAGACCGCAAAAGCGAAGGTGGCGATGAAACCAACATGAGCCGACCGGTCTCGCTTTTTATCTGGCCCTGTCCGCAGAGTTTTTAAATCTCGATCTATCAGCCTTCTTACTCGACTATTAACCGACAGAGCCATACTAGAGCCGGATCACGCAGGCTTTGATTCCCGGTCGAACCGCTGGAGACCTCGAGAAGCAGGAACTGGAACTTACGAAGATTTCTCGGGTTTCCACCCGGCGCGAAGCTTGCCATACGAAAGGGAGTCGTCCTTCCGACTCATATCAGCCCGCCTTCGCAGCCAGAAGTTGAGCAGCCGGGCTGAAGCGATTGGCCACGGGTCACCATTGACATTACGAACGACCTCAAACGGAACGTTGATCGACACGATCTTACCAGCCTGAGGCACAACGGTTCCGAAGGTACTTACCGCTTTAGTAATGGCTTTGTTCTCGACCGCGGCAAGTTGCACCTGGGTTGATTTCTCGGCCGATTCTTCGTCTCCTTGAGGCTTGGCGACATCCCATCTGGTAAAAGCCCAAAATCCAATTCCGATAGCAACCACCGACCCACCGCTGCTATGCTGACTGCGCGCATCTTTTTGCTTCGACCAAGACAATCGACAGGCTATGCGCTCGGCATTAACGGATCCCGCGGCCGCGGGACCGCTACCGAAGGGGCCTGAGCGCCAGGAGTTTTTCACCAGAATCAACTGTTACTGAAGAGTTCCTTAAGAATCGCTATCGCGAATTGATGGAGCCGACGGATGGGACTACAGCTCTCGCCTCAACGTCTCCACCACCGCGCATGCTCAATCCATCCAGACTGTTCATCGAGCGACCGAAAGCAACGATATTACTCGTGGCTGGTTTTTTTCTCTTGGGTGTGGTGGCTTACTTTCAACTCCCAATCTCTACCCTACCGGACGTAGATTTTCCCACCATCAATGTTCAAGCAACGCTACCGGGAGCCAGCGCGGAGACCATGGCCAGTTCGGTTGCTGGACCGTTGGAACGTGCTCTGTCTAATGTTCCAAACGTCACATCGATGACGTCGACGAGCAGCTTCTCGCAGACCAATATCATCCTGCAATTTGCACTGGAGAGGGACATCGATGCAGCAGCACAAGATGTTCAGGCCGCGATTAACTCGACAAGCAATCTACCGAAGGACCTGCCAAGTCCGCCAACCTACGAGAAGATTAATCCTAGCGCTTTTGCCGTCCTTTCGCTAGCGGCGACTTCCGACACGATGCCCCTTCCGAAAGTGTACGATTATGTCGACAATATCGTCTCCCGTGCGCTAGCGCAATTTCCTGGGGTTGGCCTGGTAGACTATCATGGTGACCAGATTCCGGCCGTTCGAATCCAAGTAAACCCGACAGCTCTCGCCGCTCACGGATTGGATCTGGAAGATGTACGTACGGCTTTGGTCAATGCGACGGTCGATAGCCCAAAGGGAACTTTGGATAGCAACAGAAAAACGATCATACTTGACTCGAATGATCAATTGCTGAAGGCAAAACCGTATAACGACCAGATCATCGCTTGGCGCAACGGCTCGCCGGTCCGTATCCGCGATATAGGGCAGGCGATTGATGCCGCCCAGGAGTCGAAGACCGCAGCCTGGTCTCAAACCAGCAGGGCGATTATCATCGACATCCACAAACAAAGCGGAGGCAAGGTCAATGTTCCGGTCCTGGTCGACCGCATCAAGGCGGCACTGCCGGGTCTGCAGGCATCAATCCCATCGGCTATTCAGCTCAAAGTAGTCTCAGATCGGACGCAAACGATCCGGGCGTCGGTAATCGATGTTGAAAAGACACTTTTGATTACGATCGGACTGGTAGCATTGGTCATCTTACTTTTCCTGCGTTCCGCCAGAGCGACCCTTATTCCTGCGCTTTCAATTCCCCTTTCTCTGGTCGGTACTTTTATTTTCATGCACGCGTTGGGCTTCAACCTCGACAACATCTCGCTGATGGCACTGACTATCGCGGTCGGATTTGTGGTGGATGACGCCATCGTTGTCATGGAAAATGTGGTGCGCCATGTCGAAATGGGAAAATCCAGGTTACAAGCAGCAATCGATGGCGCTGGTGAGGTCGGATTTACCTTGTTAACCATGACCCTTTCTCTGATCGCTGCCTTTCTTCCGCTGCTTTTAATGGGAGGCGTGATCGGCCGGGTCTTTCGGGAATTCTCGGTCACCTTAAGTATTGCAATTATTCTTTCCGGGCTGATCTCGATCACGCAAACCGCAGTCGCTTGCCGGCTATTCTTGACCGGCAACCAAAAAGTTACGACAGGGCGGCTGCACCAAATGGCTGAGCGAGTCGAGAATTGGTTTTTAAATGTTTATCGAACCGGTCTCACCTGGGTGCTGAAGCATAGGCTATGGGGATTGATAGGTACGACTGCTCTGTTTTTAGGATCGATCTATCTCTTTATCATCATCCCCAAAGGCTTTGTCCCGGAGCAAGACAACGGGTTAATCAGTGCGTCCACCGAAGCAGCACCTGACATTTCGTTCTCCGAGATGTGCAGGAAACAACAGGAAATCGCGCAGATCGTAATGCGCGATCCCGACGTCGATAACGTTTATCATTTTGTCGAGCCCTATCCGGCCTCCAACAACGGCAGGCTCATGATCTTCTTGAAGCGGTTCGACCAAAGAAAAACGACCGCCCAAGATGTTATCGCCCGTCTCCGCCCTCAACTGAAAGGAGCAGTCCCGGGAATGAGGGTTTTCCTTCAGCCGCTGCAGGAGATTCAGATTGGTGCCGGCGGGAAGACACAATATCAATATGTGTTACAAGGCGGCGACCTAACGGAGCTGTACAAATGGGCACAAATTTACGCGAACAAATTGGAATCCTTGCCTCAACTGCAGGACGTCGCTAGCGATCTAAACGCATCGGCTCCTTCCACCGTTGTACTAGTCGACCGGGACAAAGCAGCAAAATACGGGATTTCGCCCGACAGTGTTGATCAAATCCTTTACGACGCATTTGGACAGCGCCAAGTGACGACGGTTTTTACGCCGCTGAGCCAGCACAAAGTTATTCTAGAGGTCCAGCCCAACTGGCACGTGGACACAACTAGTTTACAGGCGATCCGCATCAAATCTCCCAATACCGGACGGCAGATACCGTTAGACAGCATTGCTCATCTGGAGCGCTCTTTTACGCCGCTGGCGGTCAATCATCTCGGCCCATTTCCTTCGGTTACGCTATCGTTCAATCTAGCGCCTGGAGCCTTTCTTAGTGATGCGGTCAGAGCTATCCAAAAGATGGAAGCGGACACTAAAACGCCGAGCAGTGTTAGGGCATCATTTCGGGGGTCCGCCCTGGCCTTTCAGGATTCGCTTAGCAGCCAACCGATCCTGATCATCGCCGCAGTTCTGGTAGTTTATATCATCCTGGGTGTGCTCTACGAAAGTTTCATTCATCCTATTACGATTCTCTCATCATTGCCCTCGGCAACATTCGGAGCCCTGTTAGCCATGTGGCTATTTAAATGTGACCTATCGGTAATAACCCTTATCGGGCTCGTCCTGCTGGTCGGCATTGTCAAAAAAAATGCCATTATGATGGTGGATGTGGCGCTGAGCCTGCAAAGAGAGAAACGGGTGAGCGCCCATGACGCCATTTTCCAGGCCAGCTTGTTGAGGTTCCGTCCAATCATGATGACAACAATGTGCGCCCTGCTTGGAGCCATCCCCTTGGTGATCAGTAACGGAGCTGGATCTGAACTTAGGCGTCCCCTTGGAGTGGCGGTAATCGGAGGCCTTGTCGTATCACAATTTGTAACCCTCTACACGGTTCCGCTCATATTTCTGAACATGGACAGAATAGCCAATTGGTCGAGGGGCACACGGAAGCCGGCCGGTCAAAAGGTATCGGCAAAGAAGCCCACTCTCGAAGAAATCGTGACTCGCTGAAAAAAAAATTGCTCATGCATATTCGAAGGCTCATCTTGGTGTCAGTCTTAGCGCTGAGCATAGTCATCACGTTCGGGTTGCTCTGGCTGACTTCTTTGCGTTCATCATCGGCCAAATCCGAGACCGAAGACACTGTTCCGGTGGTTACAGAAGCAGCTCGTCGTCAGGATATTCCTGTGTACCTGAACGGACTGGGAAGCGTTCAAGCATTGAACACAGTGACGGTTCGAGCGCAGATCGACGGCAAAATTATAAAGGTGAATTTTCAGGAAGGCCAGGATGTCCGGGCTGGCGATTTATTGATGCAAATAGACCCCCGGCCATATCAAGCGGCCCTGGATCAGTCGCTCGCGAAGCAGAACCAGGATCAGGCTCAGCTTGATTATGCTCAGAAAGTGCTCAGCCGCGACGTCGAACTATTTGATAAGAGGGTACTAGACCCGCAGTCACTCGATCTGCAAAAGGCGACTGCTACCCAAATGGCGGCGTTGGTGAAAGCGGACGAAGCAGCCGTAGCCAGCGCAAAAGTTCAACTCGAATTCACCAAGATCACTTCACCGATTGATGGACGAGTTGGACTTCGACTGGTTGATCAAGGAAATATAGTTCACGCAAGCGACCAGGCAGGCCTGGTGATTATCACTCAAATCCGACCGATCTCGGTAATATTTACATTGCCAGAAAGTAACCTGCGCGAAGTTACCAAAAGGGTCGCAGCTAACGATGGTGACCAATCCTTAACCGTTATTGCAACCGATCAGGAAAATAATCAAATCCTGGATCAGGGAGAATTGGGTGCGATGGATAACCAGATCGACCAGGCAACCGGCACCATTAAGCTGAAGGCCATTTTTAAGAATCGACAGCTTGGTCTGTGGCCGGGCCAGTTTGTGAATATTCGGCTCCTGGTCGATACTCGGAAGCAGGCATTGGTCGTTCCAGCGAATGCGGTCAGCGAAGGACCAAACGGCGACTTCGTCTACGTAATCCGCCCGGATCTCACCGCTCAAGTCAAGACCGTCAAAACCGGAACTAGTGAAGCCGGTTTCACCATTATTGAGAACGGCGTGAGCGAACGAGACGAAGTAGTGGTCGATGGTCAGTACTTGCTTAAACCGAACGCTCATGTCCGGCTGAAGCAAGCCCAATAGTTCGTTGATAAAGAGCTAACACCGGGACCCACAATGAACCAAACCGGCCTTTTCAAGAACCGTCTCGGCAAAGACCAGGCGCTCAGCGCAGTCAGCACAGATATCAATGCTCACATCTTTGTCGTGCGCTGACTGCCGACGCCACAGCACGGAACCCCTTGGAGGCGGCCTGTCCCGCTTTACCCCTCATACTGCAGGTCTATGTTTTCCTGAGTTCCTTCCGAAACCCCGCAGAAACGCCTGGCTAGCGGGAGTCAGGTATTCGCCACACTCCCTGCGGATCGCTGTGCTCGAGGGAGCTCACAATTCGAAGCACTGAAAGTATCGTGCTCCAACTGCGCGTTGTCGCAGGCGCACCAAAGAGCTCATCAATCCGACCCAAATGACCGATTGTCTTCATGTGGCGCCGGTACACTCCATACACCAGCCGATTTCTGGCGCCAATGATCCTTACGAACCACTCTCCGTCACCCGGAATCGTCGCCGGGAGCGAAGCTTTGGCTCGTCCATCCTTCGACAGGATGCTCACAAATTGGACATGATCCGGTCGTAGGCGCTCAGCTCTGAACGGCTTGTCCATTTCCAAACGGACAAGCTCACTGCTGTCACAGGACGCGACTACGGCATCAAATGGTAGCTTTCGGCGTAGCTCTGCAACGAACCTTGCTTGCGTCCCCAGTTTTCGAACGACAAGCGTGCCCGCAGCGCCGACGTTCACGACATCATAGGCGGCCAGTTCCTTGGCGAGCAAAGTTGGGCGCAGTGTCCTGTGTCCACCGACGTTGATCCCCCGAAAGAAAACGATAAGAGCCATGCTCGTCTGGGATGGTTACTGAATCATAAGCGGGTGAAGGGAATCGAGCGAGTCTCTTTGAGGCATGTGCGAAACCGAGCTGAAACATCCCCTTTTCATCGCTTCTAATGTGTGATAGGCCTTTTACGATTGCTAATCGCAATCCTAACTCTGCTTGTCTTACCCAGTCTTCCACTTCTACGGGGTCAGGACTCGTCAAATCCTAATGGTTTTCAGTCAGCTCAGTCTGAAGAAACCAAAAGTGCGCTCGACCATTCTCGATGATGAAGTTGTCGCCGTGGATGAAAATGGGATCCCACGTTTTCAGCTTCTACAAAGGTTCCAGAAGCAACCGACAGGGCCAACCCTCTACTACGTTTTCGACATCCTCTGGTATAAGTGAGACGATCTCACGGGCAAAGCCGTCATGGACCCAAGAGGCGTCCTAGGACAGGCTTTAAAGCCCACGCCAGGAGTCCAGATTGGAAGTTATGTAGAAGGAAAGGCGCTCTTTCAGCTAACCCAAGAGAAAGGCTTCGAAATCCTTTCCCGAATAAGATCGGTCAGAGTTTTGTGGAAGTACCGTTCTGGTTAGTTTTTCCGCAGCGCCTGGGGAATTCAATCTCACCATTCTCGCATAGTCCGCGCGTTGCGCTCGCCTTGTATCCAGTGCTATTTCACCCGGGGAATTAGTTCCCGCTGGTTGTTGTACTTCCGTTTACCGCGATCGCAGTGTGTTCCGCAGCGATCCTTAGCAGGCTGGTGGACGAATGGCCGGCCAATCCAAAGCCCCTGCAAGGTTTAGCAGGCCGCGCCAGATCGATCCAGAGCGCTAGCTCCCGGCTAGCGACATTTTATCAGTCACTCTGCGCACGTATTGCACAATTCGCTTCATCGTCTAGTTTAAGGGAAGCTCTTTTCCGTCGGCGAAACTCGGAACTCTTTTCCGCCCCCTAACAGAGGAGAGAACATAACAACTCTCAAGATTGCCTGGGATAGCAGACAGAAGATCCCGTACTTATTGTCCCTGGTTCTATTGGTTAGCTTTGGATATCCCCAACCGTCCCGCGCAGGTTCTGCCTCAGACGCTTTTAGCAACAGCCTGGATTCACCGTCTGAAGACAGCCCGAATTTCCTGTCAGCATTCGCAGATTATTTCCGCGATTGGTTTAGGCGGGTCGATGAGACACAGGCGGTACAACCGCATTGGAAGCCGCCTCTCATTACGACCTCGCCGATTCTCACTGAGCTATACAAATACGACCAATATTGGGAGCATCTTTCTAATGGTGCTTGAAATTTGACAATTTTCGACACTGGAAAGGGATTAGAATTGATCCCGGCAAAGCCGATCGAGGTGATTATCGGGCTTCCGCCTTATGAAGAACGATCCGGGAAAAATCCGACCGTGGGTTGGAGCGACTGGCCCTTTCTTTTGGTCAAGTATCGTCTTTTTAGCGCCAACGAAGAAAATGGGAACTATATTGTGACGCCCACTGTCGCCTTTACCGCGCCAACCGGATCCAACGCCTTTAGTACTAAAACTTTTGGCATAACGCCAAATATTGCCAACGGAAAAGGCTGGGGCGACTTCGATGTGCTGTTGGATTTCGGTGTTAACCTTCCAACTGGAGATTTTCATAAGCTGGGCACACCGCTTCTCACCAACGTCACTTTCCAATATAAACTGCTCAATGTGTTATGGCCCCAAGTCGAAGTGAATTACACCTATTGGCCAAACGGACCGGATAGGGGGAAGAACCAGGTCTTCCTTCTACCGGGACTTCTCCTTGGGCCTATCCCGTTGTGGAAGCGGCTAGAGTGGTCCCTGGGAGTAGGCTACCAATTTGCCGTTAGCGACGCTCACCCACAATACGAGAGCAACTGGATCTTTGACTTTCGCATGAATTTTTGAGCTGTTGAAAAGTACCCAGCCACGCTTGGCGCCGTCATCTATGGCGTTCGGGTCACCGGCAATAAAGTGATCGAAGGGGAATCAAAACGTGAGGAGCGTACGCGGCAATCGCGTGTACCAGAGTCAGACCGGCCGGATCTTGCAGCCGAGAATGCCCTGGCCCGTGCCGTATTGTTTAACCGCCTCGGCGAGATGCGAGCCCGAAGTTTCGTATTAATGACACCTGGCGCTCAGTCCCAATATGAACCAGCATAACGATACATGTTGGTGTCCAAGGTAGGTTAAAGAACTAGAATTTGGCTGGGAGGCAAATCAAACGCGTTTCGACAAGCCTAACGAAGGGTTTTATGAACGGTCGCTAGAAGCTCTTCGTCGTCGAACGGTTTTACTAGAAACATTAAAGCGCCGCCTTGCGACGCGGCAGCGCGAATGGTCTGGCGGAACGCGGCGACGCCTCGATTTGGACCTAGTGAAGTTTGGCGAGTACTGCTTCTCCCTCGCGCTTGGTTTCAGGATCGTCTTTTTCGGTATTTTCCATCGCGAGCCCCTTTTCGATAAGACGACAGCCTTCCTCCTTTTTGCCCATCTCCACGTCGACGGTACCAAGCGCGATATAGTGCATCAGGCGGTTCGGATTTAACTGAATCGCTTTTTCGAAACAAGTCGCGGCTTCTTCGAAGGTGGCAGGCGGCAACCCTCCCAGCACTTGCGCCATCATCCGACGGACAGGATCCACCTCTGCCAGTCCCTGGTACCAGCGACCCAGTACATGCCAACCGAGGTCGTTGCGTGGGTCCAAATCGATCACTTTGTCCACCGAGCTCTTGATGAGATGAACCGCATCGAATTTTTGATGGTACCCCTGGAAAGGCTCAAGTTTTCCACAGCTAATCGCCACTGCCAATTGCGCGTCCGGATCTCTGGGGGAGATCGAAGTAGCGCGCTTCGCGTATTCGATCGCTAAACCTCCAAGGCGCACTTTTTCAACCGGGCTGGTCGCATCGCTCATTAGATGGCGGTATTCGCGAGAAATGTGCACCAGTAATCGCACATTGTTCGGTTCAAGTTTTTCCGCCGGCAGATAGTACCTTAGCGACTCATTCGCCTGTAATTTGGCGTAATAATAGTCGCCTTCCGTGATCAAGGCGTCGGCTGACTCAGCTTTTAGTTTCCCGCCGGTAACCAGCAAAGTTACCAACAGCGGAAAAGAGCGTAGTAATTTGGATTTCATACGGCCTTATAGAAACCAGGGGCGCATCGACGGCCCAAGAAGGGGCCCAGGCCAAGCTGGCAGCGGTTCCAATTTACTAGTTGGGTCGATGCGACCGCTACTTAAGAATTCCTTAAGAAATCACCAAATATGGCTCTTAGTCGATGGTAGTCCGAGCCTCGCCCGCGATAGACACCCCTTTTGGCGAATGCACTTGGAAAACGTCATAATCGTGTCATCGACCAACAATAACCCATCGAGTTTCCCCACGAGGGTAAGGAGGTATTGAGAGACCGTGCCTTCTAGCGTGACGCTGCAATGCGGGTTGGCGGCAAGTAAACGGATATTTCGCCAACGACGGGGAACTTTTGATACCCATGGGTTGTTGCAAACACGGCCAGGGACTGATCCAGCACTGAATCTGAACTTACTAGAATGCCCTGTGCCGGCTCTTTGATGAGTAGCCTCGGAAAGTCCCTGATTGCTAGCATCTTATATTTGACTCGTGCAGAAGTCCGCAAAAATGAAGCGCTCCGGCAAGCGAAAGGTTCTGCCGTCAATTCCGGATAGATCCGTAGGCCGCCTTCCAAAGGGAATATCGGTGAGAGGGTCAAGACCTTGCCTTGTCCAGTCAGAGAAGCCAACCGGCGGCCGGCCCGGTGCACTTTGATCGTGGCCCAGGCTTCCGGCTGAAATAGACGACCTAAATAACGGTAGTCGACGGCGGTCGACGCAATGCAGACCATCGTCACGATGAACAGGACGCAATAGTCCTTTCTTAGCATTGGCGCGGTTTTGGCGATACTAATCGCCAAGCCGATGACGGCTAACGGTACCGGTGCATAGAAGTACTGCGGTAAGGGAATGGCGGCGACCAAAGCGCCAAGAAACAATGTACCGCTGAGTAAAGGGAGTAACCAGGAACCAGGATCCCTAGCCCATCGCCAGGCGCCAGAACGGACCAGGAAGTAGCCCAGGCCGAGTATCAGAGCCGCGTTACCAGGTTGAGCAAGAATGTTCGTCAAAAAGTAACGCAATTTAAAAAAAGGCGACATCTCGTGCTCGAGCCCGCCAATCCGGCACAACATGGGATAGAGTTTCGCATTGTAACCAAAATTACCGAAGACGAACTGGTTCGGGCACATCAAAAAAAGGACTATTGCCGGAAGCAGCCCCAACATAAGCCCTAAGGAAAACCAACCTGCTCGGCGCAAGCCGCGTGGTCCCATTTCACTACAAAAAATAACGGCAAGAAAAGCCAAAGCAGCTGGCGCGAAAGTCAGCCGTGAGCCTGCCGCAAAACCAATCAGAGCGCCCGTCCACACAAGCCGGGCCATCGAGTTTCGAGCCAGGTTGTCAAAATGACAGAGACACCCTAAGACAGTCAATAAGACCGGCAACGGATGATTCCAAGCCCGCCAGCAAGTAAAGCGAAATATGGGATTCGAAAACGCGCAAACCGTAATCGCGCCCGCAACCGCTAACCTAGCCCTCTTATGCAGTTGCTCGAGTCTGCTCGAACTGAACCGATAGATGATTACTAGCAGCGCTAACGAACAGAGCACGGAAAACAAACGGCTTGAGAGTAGTAGGTGTTTGCTGCAACGGAATAGCCCAGCGTAAACAAAGACGAGATTCGGAAAATGGAAGTAAGCATAGTCGCGATAGGGCAGCAGCCCTTGTCTTGCCAGCAAGGTGCCCGCTGCGATGAACTGATGTTCGTCCCGGTTCAAGCCCCGGCACATGGCGATGGCAAAGAGCGAAACGCTGATCAGCGCGAAAAAGACACCGATTGCTATGCGGATCCAGTTATTAGCGAAAAGCACCCTCATCCTAGAGTCAGCGAGCTTGAAACCTTGCTGCTGTAAGTTAGGGGAAAGGAGAGTGGTACTTAAGATTCTCTGAATTTACTTTTCAGTCTGCTTATCTCGGGAGCTTTCCAGCACCTGTTCTTTATGAACGTTCTCCAACGCCTGAAGCAGTTTCTGAGCTTTGGTTAGTGGATTCTGTAACCCAGCCATTCTGGGAGATCTACTTCCTATTGTTGGTGGGTGGAGGGCAGTACCTAACCCCGATTGTATTTGCGGGTGGATTTCGGCGATTCGGTTTTTGACTTATGATGTCAACTTGTGGAGGCGAGGCCGTCGAGTTCCTCGATTCAAGCGTCCCGCACGCCCGTCCAGAATGCTTTTAAATCGCTCTTTTCTGAAGATTTCCTGAAGATTCACCCGGCGCCGTTGCGCAACCAATATTCTACGCCAGGCTAGGCCGCATTCTATGCACACGCGCTTGCAGAGATTCCTCTCCAGTGAGTAAATCGCCAACTCAAAAAAGCACCCATTCTTTCCAATGGATAAATCGATGATATTGGCGTGCAAGGTTATGGACGAGTTCGGTATTGCGGCTGCGGTAGTGAAGGTCCAGGTAGATCGTTTTCTGTTCGCGAACGACTGTTTTCTGCAGGTCGTCGGCCTAACGGCCGCCGATCTATCGACGGCCAGCCTGCTTAAGATTGTGAACTTCCCGTTGCAATTTCGACTAGAATTAAAACCAATTCCTGTCGCCATTCGTTCTTGCCATCAGAACCTGGTCGTTCGGGGACACTTCGGCGGTGGAAAGCAAGGTCTTGCTTACGTCATCATGCTCTCGCGATTTTCTCAAACAGTCGACTCAGAGAAAGAGCAGCAGTCGCAACGGCCGCCGACTTCCTGTCGCGGGCGGTTGACGCCAGACCTGATCGCGTTGGATTTTTCTATCGAGTTCGTGCGCGCTCAACTAAGGGTCGGGGAAGATCCGATTGAGCTGGAAGAGTTTCGCGAAATTTTAAGGCTGGACTAGCACAGAGGGTCACTATCGAAAGCGATAGCTCCTCAACATGCCCGAGTTTCTCGCCTATCTCGATGCAGCGGCATCCGGTCTTGGACTCCAAATGTCCTCAATTCGCTCGCTCGTTGTAGAACGAAAAAGGCCAACCACCTAAATATGAACAGAGAAAATAGTACTGAATACTCAGTGAATCAGAAAAAGTCTGTCTCCGGGGCGCAAGTCTGGACCGGTCGCGTCATTAGTATCCTACTCGCCCTATCCTTAGCCATAGGCGGCGTCATCGATGTGATGAAACCGGACTTCGTCGTGAAAGCGGTGACCCAGATGGGATATCCGGAAAGCATGATTCAGCCGATCGGAGTGGTGGTCCTGATTTGCGTGATCCTTTACCTGATCCCGAGTACGGCGGTACTCGGTGCAATCCTTCTGACGGGTTACCTGGGCGGTGCCGTAGCGACCCATGTGCGGGCCGGCGATCCCCTGTTGACCCGCGTTCTCGTGCCAGTCTACTACGCCATCCTGCTGTGGGGCGGACTCTATTTACGCTACCATCGACTGCGTGCTCTGGTTCCGTTTCAAAGATAGGAAGTGACAGTGAATGGATCTTCACTTCATCGACAACACTTTTACTGAGATGATCGTGAGAGTTTCGCGGGTTGCGACTTGAGATTCGCTTCATAGGCTGGCTCCCGAAACTCGGGACATCACCTTAAGAGGCGGCCGGTAATTCAATCCGGAAGATACTCCCCTTCCCTTCTTGGCTGGTTAGGCGGAGCGAACCATGCTGAGAATGCAGCACGAGTCTCGCGATCGCGAGGCCCAGACCGGTGCCGCCCTTCGCACGAGATCTCGCCTCGTCGGTCCGATAAAACCGTTCAAATACCTTTTCTTGTTGACCGGCGGGGATACCGGGTCCGCGATCGGCCACGTCAATCGCAACTGATGCGCCTAAGGATTCGACCGAGAGCATGATGGGAGATCCCGGGGGACTATAACGGATGGCGTTGTCTAACAGATTAAGTAACGCCAATCGCAATAGTTCGTGGTCTGCCATCGCAAAGGCAGAATCGGTCTTAGGCCTTTTGAGCGTGAGTTGCTGGCTCTTTTCATCTGCCAAAACGCTAACCAGGTCACAGGCCTCGGCCGCAACTACAACCGCGTCGATTGGTTTCAGGGTAACCGGGAGCTTTCCGCTGTCTGCCCGCGCCAGTACTAGCAGAGCATCGATTAAGTCGCCAAGACGGGTCGATTCTTCCAACATTTGGCCCAGTGTCTCCGCCAGCCGGACTGGATCGTTCGCGTGTGTTTCCATTGCCACTTCACCCATGGCTCGAATAGCGGCAACTGGTGTGCGCAGTTCGTGCGAAGCGTCAGCTGCGAACCGGCGCAGTGTAGCAAACGACTGCTCAAGCCGAGCCAACGTCTCATTGATGATCGCTCCGAGCTGCCCGATCTCATCATCGGGGTTGCCGATTGGAAGACGGTCTGACAACGAATCCGCCGTAATGCGACGAGCCCGTGCGGCCATTTGCCATAAAGGCATCAAGATACGCCCTGCTACAAGATAGCCCCCGGCGGAAGCTAGCAGGATCGTGATTGGCAATCCGATCGCCAGTACACTCGCCAATTCGGACACTGGTTGCAGTGAATCCGATTCTGATTCGAACACTCTCAGGATGTAGTCACCGTTCTTAAGTCTCCCCGTCTTTTCTAAAACTCGGATTCTGCCAACATTCGGGACTTCGGTGGAAAAGTATCGGGTTTTGTAGGGCGTTGGCGTTATGGTTGGGTTCCAGTGGATGGGGCGGCTATCGGAGAAGAGCCAAGTGCCCGTTAGCGAACGAATCTCAAACTGAACGCCTTGGAGCTTGTCCGCTGTTTTGGGATTTTCCTCCGGCGAGATGGTGCTCCAGACAAACCGACCGTCTGGGTCGATTCTGACGCCGGCTTCGATCGTGTCGAAGTCCTCATCAAGCTCGGCATTCAGCAGAACACTCAATCTCCATTGTAGGATCCAGAGACAGACAGCTCCCAAAGTACAAAGCGTGGCCGTTGAAATGAGTGCGAACGCCGCCGTCAGCCGGAAGCGTAAGGATCGTTTGCGCCACCAAGTCTTCACGGTTGAACAGAACGCAAAATGAATCCCACCCCTCGCACGGTTCGAATCAGTCGCTGATCGTCCCGCAGCTTCCGCCTTAGGTTAGCAATATGGACATCGATCACATTGTCCAGGGGTGTTGCCCGGCGCATCCCATTCCATACCTCGCGCGCCAGCGTTTCTCTGCTGACGATCCGATTAGCGTTCCGTAGTAGTAAGGCGAGAATTTCAAATTCTTTTACGGTCAAGTCGATCACCGCCTCATCTTTTCTTACCGTCTGAGTGAATTCACTAACTTCCAGGTCGTCTATCTTCCAGATCTTTGGACTCCCGCCAGAATGAGAACCTCGCCGGATGAGAGCACGCAGTCTGGCGGCGAGCTCCGCCAAAGCGAACGGTTTCACCAGGTAGTCATCGGCTCCTTCGTCTAGTCCTTGGACTCGGTCTTCCAGGCTGTCCCGCGCTGTCAATAGTAGGACTGGGGTCTTGTTCCCCTCACTCCGTAGAATTTTCAGCACATCGAGACCGCTCAACTGTGGGACCATCCAATCGACGACAACGACGTCGAACTTATCCGACCTCAATCGTTGAAGCCCCTGCGCGCCGTCCAAAGCCCAAGAGACGGACAATCCCTCACTTTCCAGCCACTCGACAACGGCTTTTGCGGTTTGAGTCTCGTCCTCGATTAACAGGAGTCGCACGTTACCCATTCTCTTTCTACCAATTAACCCGCAGGTCCGATCGCCTGCTTCCCCGGTTTCGTCAAGGGTGGTGGAACAGCCTCAGGAGGACTTTGCCGTCAATTGAGAAAATCTTCAGCTTTGCCGGACTTGCCTTCGTCACATTTGGAAGCAGTGAGTTTAAGAGGATGAAAGAGGTTCCAACACTGCTTTGAAGCCTGATTCTTCGTTCACGCGGCAGCGCCCCGTAGAAGTCCATCCCGTTTACGTCATTGAGCTGAATGGTCGGACTCGATTGCCTCAAGACGTACTCATCAGCCTCGCGCAAGACTCAAAAGCGAACGCAAGCTCTTTGAACCCTCAAATCGTTGGGGCGAATCTTCAGGAAATCTTCAGCTTTGCGATATTCCACGTTTCGACAACCTGCGCTGGTGTTAACTTTGCGGTTCGACTTTGTCCCGGTGCAAGCACCCGAAGACGAACGGCTGACGACATCCTAGAGAATTCTCTCTCCTGAGAGGATTGCCTTTCAAAAAGAGAAATAGTCCTCTTGATTAAGATTTCCTTAAGATTTGCCGCGCGGCGTTGCACAGCAACTATTTTAGGTGAGGCTATGACTAGAG
>Ga0210389_10002121_pt1 | contig 15796 bp, 3 predicted proteins | sample IncBWH28OmetaG_FD_160127 | JGI IMG/M metagenome (GOLD analysis project Ga0210389, IMG submission 160127) | Forest soil microbial communities from Barre Woods Harvard Forest LTER site, Petersham, Massachusetts, United States - Inc-BW-H-28-O ...
CGCTTGCGCGCTTTCGCTGGGACGGCGCCGCCCTCAGCAACTGGCAGGATCTCTATTCCACGGGTATCTCCCGCGCGGGCGGCGGCTCACGTATTGTCTTCGGCCGCGACGGAATGGTCTATATGAACGTCAGCACCGCCGGCGATCCGCCCACCCCCGAGTCCATGACCGCCCAGGATCCAGGGAGCCTCCAAGGCAAAGTGCTCCGCCTGCGCGACGACGGCACCATTCCGCCCGACAACCCCTTCGTCAAACGGGCCGGGGCGAAACCGGAAGTCTTCACGATCGGCCATCGCAACATTCTCGGCATGGACGTGAATCCGGTCACGGGCGAGATTTGGGCCTGCGAAGATGGACCTAACGGCGGCGACGAAGTGAACATCCTTTCCGCCGGAAAGAACTACGGCTGGCCCGTGGTGAGCAACGGACGAATTTACTCGGGCCCGTGCGTCTCCGTCGATCCGTATAAAGAAGGAATGGAGTCGCCCGTCATCTACTGAGTGCCCGCCATCGCCGCCTCCGGCCTCCACTTCTATATTGGCGACCGCTATCCCAACTGGAAAAACAATCTGTTCATCGGCGGCATGCGGGAAGGCGAGGTCCCGCGTTCCGGTCACCTGGAGCGCGTCGATTTCAACGACCAGTGGGAAGAACTCCACCGCGAAGGGATCCTCCGCGACCTCCACAACCGCATCCGCGACATCCGCCAGGGTCCCGACGGCTTGCTCTATTTGCTCACCGACGAGGCCAACGGCGCGCTGCTTCGCATCGACCCCGCGAAGTAGCACCGCACTTGCCGTAACACCTTAGCTTTAGCTAAACGCCGCCGTCAGGAGGCGACAGTTCACAACAGCCGTCTGTTAACTCATAGCGGCAGAGCAGGTAGACAGAATCGACGTCCTTCGCTTTCCGTGGAAACTTCAGGTACAAACGCTCGCTTGCCTTCCTGCCATCCAGCGGACCGATGCAAATGTCCCCGATCAGGCCGTAATAAAGATCCGGCCAATGTTCGCTGGCGACGCACTGGATCCGCTTCTCGTCCTCCGTCCGGAGGCCGCCATGATGGTGCAATTCTACTTCGAGATGCCGGCACAAGGCGTCGGAACAGCACGGGCATTCGCCCGGACACTTACACCCGCAAGAGCGCTCCTGCTCGAACAGCACACCCATTTCGCGAATGAACAAGGGACGATTGCCGGGAACGAACGGGAACATCTTCCGCGTGAATCGGAGCGGAAGGCGTTTGTCTTCGTCTCCGTCTCTTCTCCCGTGAAACAGTTCCCAGGCATCGGCGAAATCGTGCCGCAAATCGAACAGGCACCAGCCCTGACCCGGAAGCCTGCAATCGGCGGCTTTGCGAGCCGCGTGAAGGAGCCGCTCGCCTCCCTCGCGCGAAGTATAGTTCAGGTGAACCACAAAGTCGCTTAGCGACTCCATGTCGAAATAGTTGTTCTCCCGAGGCATCTCGATGCGCCACCGGCTGACCGCGCCTCGATATTCGAACGGCAGGTAGCGGTCGTCGCGGAAGTTGACCTCGAACAAGCCGGAATCGTTCACACCGTTGGAGGTCGCAATGGCCTCCAGGGCGCCGTTTTCCGATACCCAGCGGGGATCATGCGGGCACAGCATGTACCCATTCCCTTCCTGACAGCAGTCGCAGCATCGCGAGGCCGGGCGACTGAGTTCCGGCTTGACGCGAGTGCCGCTACGTAACAAAGTCATCCTGCAGTGGACTTCGCTATAGGGGCCCGCCACGCAGGGAATCGTCACGCTGACATTGCGAATTCGCCGCATGTATTGGCCGGGATAGTCGAGATCGAACATCCATTCGGGAATCTCGATCTCGCAGCAGCCGGTCAATTTGAGGCGCAGAAATTCGAGCGGGAAACTCTGGCGCAGGGAAATGTGCTTGGTCAGCTCGTACTCCCGGCAGTTACGGTCCAGATACGCCTTTTCGAGACGCGCCAAGTCCAGCAGAAGCCGCTCGCCGGCCAACAGGCCTTCGTGCAAATTGTCCCAGCTTTCGCAGCCGATAAACTTGCCGTGCGTGTGGCCGCGCTCGAAGTGGAACAGGCGTTCGGCATGTCGCGCTTCGGCCAAGGCAAGCTCGTAGTTCTGGCGAAAGAGATCCGCGGTGTGCTTCTGCAGGAACAGGTACAGCGCATGGTTAGTGAACTTGTCGCGCAGGGTATCCAGCGTTTCCGTGGCCTGTTCGATCGACCGCTGCTGGATGTTCAGCTCACGCAGGGCCTGCTCCCGGCGGCGTTCCGCGCCGAGGATCTGCATTTCCGTCTGCTCGATCTGGATGTCCAGAACTTCGACCTGGTGCACCCAGTCCTGCAGACGGCGATCCCAACCGGCCGCCGTGAGATGGAGCGAAGCATTACTATTGGCGATATCGGCGACGGTGTTGGTAATTCGGGCAATGGTCTTGAACATGCCGGCCAACTTCGTGCCCACCGGAATCTGCGTGAAGTCGACGGTGCCGACGAAGATATCCGGGATCAGGTCCATGGCTTCGGCGACGCCTTCCTCGACGTTGGCCTCGGAGCGCGAATCCATGGAAACGCTGGTGAGGTCGACGTAGGCGTTTTCGTTGGCGTTCAGGCCGTTGGCGATGAGCCCCGCGTAGTAGCGGCGGCTAGACTGCAGGCTTTGCTTGGATTTTTCCAGAGCCTGAATCTGCCAGTCCGAATCGCGCCACGCATTTTCGCGGACGGCCAGGGTGAGATCCGCGAGTTCCCGTTCATGCCGGGCCCGAAGCGCGGCCAGATACTCCGCATCCCCGGCGTTAAAGGCGGCGAGCAGCGCGCTTCCCATTTCTTTCGTCTGCGAGGCCAGCTCGCGAGCCTTCGACAATCTGACCTGGAAGCGGTAGGGGCTGCAGGCGCGGCAGGTGCAATCCGTGTCGCAGCACCGGCTCACCGATTCGCGCCACCCGTCCCGGACCGGATCGTCTCCCCAGAACTCGGAATCCGTGCCGCGCTTCGGCTCCTGGAGCCGCCGCAGGGTCAGGCATTCGTGGATCATGGACAGGCGGTCGTCCAGTCGATCGTAGAGCCCGACCAGGCGCGGGTTGAGCGCGGCCATCAGAGGCGCGAAGGTGGCGACCGTCGCCGTTTCGGTTTCGGGATTGTGCACCATGCGAGGATGCGGGCCCATGATCTTGTAGACCGCGTCAAAGATCACGCGCGCCTGTTCAAACGCTTCCGGCGACTTGCGGCACACCAGACTATCGCCCCATTCGAGAAGCGTTTCAAGGGAATGCAGCAGGATGGAGCGATGCCGTGCGTCGGAACAGGTGATCAGCGTCGTATCGCAACAGCAATCGTTGCCGTCTTCTTGACCACACAGCGCCCACCGGTTGTCGCGCTGCCACGGATCGTAGACCGTCTGGTACCACTTGAAAGATGCCTCAAACCGGCAGTGGTTTCGAAGCGCGTGCGCCACGGCGATGGCGGGCGAGTACATGTACCACGGGAACAGACGCGCGCCGGGCTCCAAATATGCGAAGTATGGATAAGCCGTTAGCGGCGCCGGCGGCGGCGGTCCCGGAGGCGCGGTAGGGATCGCGAGCGCCTGGAACTCGACCGCGGAATCGGGGACCATGTCGTAACGGAACCCTCCGTTCGCGGGAATCGTCACCGTGAGATAAAGCGAGTCCCCGACACGTCCAGCGAAGGCGAGGTCCGGCACTCCTACTGTTGGATCGTATCCTACGCCCCAATCGGAACGGCGCGGCTGCTGAAACTCGTCGTTGTGGACGCGGCACCACGCCAATCGCACCATCGGCAGGGGCGGCCACGCAAGCAGCCCGTCGAGTTGAGACGGATCGTGCCACGGCGTCGCCGTCTGTTGCGTCACGTCGTAATACTCATTTTGTTGACCGTCGAAGATGTTCGAGAACACCGACTGCGTTTTCGGATCGAAGTAAGATGCGTCGATCAACCAGAAATAGTATTCATCGACGCGAGCGGGATGTTCGCATCCGCACTCCTGGCAGCAAGTCACGCAACATTCGCGATCCGAAGCGGCGGGCCGGCATTCGTGTCTCGGCTCGAATCGGGTGGACGCCGGAGGATAAGCCGCGGCCGCGACGCGAATGAATCGCGTGCCCAGTCGGATCGCGGTTTCCATCCAGAACGGCAGCTTGGGCGCGTTTGCGCCGGCGGGAGCAAATCCACCCGGAGGAGGCTGCGTTTGAGGCATGGAAGGAACGGCAGTGATCCAGGACGGCCTTGCGTCGCGCTCCGGGGTCGCGAGCAGATTCAGACCCTCCCGCGGCGCGGGCAGGATCTGCATTTCCGCCGGATCCCTCTTCTGCAACAGACACAGACCCGGGTGCATGGGCGGCCGATCGTCCGGCCAATAGTCGACTCCGCCCGGTTCGGCGATGGTAAGAGTCGCCCGCTTCAATTCTTCCTCCAGGAACCCGAACGCTTCGATCTTGCGGGCCTTGTGCAGCTGATCCCAGTCGATCCAGTTTTCCTTGTACAGCTCACGGCGCTTGCACGCCTGCCAAACATGGAAACTCGAGAAGCGGCTGTCCCACAGATGCGCGAACGCCCCAGTGATTGCCCAGCCCGGCTCAAGTCCGAGGCGCGCTCTTCGAACGAACGTCTGCACCGCGCGGATCGCCTCTTCGATGCGGCTTGCTTTTTCGCAGCGCCCCGAAAGCACATCCAGAAGAAGCACTTCGCTCAACTCTTTCGCCGAGGCCATGCCTCCCGGACGGCAAAGGTAGGCGATCAGCGCCGCGCGTCCGCGATCGCGCAGGCCATCGTCAAGGCGACGGATATCGTCATACCGGCGCGGCTCCTTATTGTCGATACAGCCGTCGTGGACGAAACGCAAAAGATTCGCGTTGCCGGGCAGCTCCCCGGGAAGCGCGGAAGACGGATCGTCCGATACCCACAGGTCGGGACGCGCGAACGGCATTTCCTTGGCCGCGAAATGACACCATAAGCGTCGCAGCCAAAGATCGGCGCGCCAAGCGCGAATCGTCCAGCGATCGTCGGCGAGATCGGAAGAGGACACGTGATAGACCGGTGACGACTGTCCTTGGAAAAATCGCAGGTCGAGAGGCCAGTGCCGGGCATCCGCGGCCATGTGCCGCAGCAGTGCCGCCGGATCGGCCGGATTTTTCGCGTATGCTTCCTCGAACAGCAACCATAAGTGCCGATGGCCGTGCTCTTCGACTTCGGCGCGCGCGCGAGTGTAGTCGAACAAGCGCTCCCACCAATCGAACAATGCCTGACGTCGCTTCGTCGACGGATGGGCGCGATCGTCCGCCGTAGGAGAAAAGTACGTGTCGCCGACGGGCAGCAGGTTGAAATTGAAATCCGCCTTGTGCGTGGCGAACGCGCCGCCGGTACGGTAGTAGGACCACCCGGCGAAGTTGTGCGGGCGGCTGAGCAGGTATCCCATCTCGGAGCCTTCGCCGCTGTGCCGCCTTTCCGATAGCTTCAGGCGATGACTGAACAACAGAGCCTTGAAGGCCCGCTGATAGGTTCGCCGAATATCGCGCAGGGAACTCGCGTACCGGTTGGCCAGGAATTGCGCGGGTACGCCGGACAGGCCGGGCACGGGGACGGGACCGTCATTCTTTACTCGGAACAGATGCGTGTAGCGGATCGGCGCCGTTTCGTCATGAGTATCCGGACCGCAGTAGCGAATTTCGAAACCCGTGTGCGCCGGCTCGGTTTCCGGTCTGTGCAGATACTCGGGCTCGTGCTGGATAAACTCGACCGTCAGGTCATAGGCGCCCGCCTTCAACCGCAGCGGCGCGCAGTTCATGTCTTCCTCGTGCTGCCACCGATGGCGCAGCAGGACCCAGGTCCGCTGACCCCGTTTCAGCGTGACGTGCCAGGAGCGGCGCCGCGCGTGCTCCGGAGCTTCGAACCGGTACTCGCCGCCTTCATCGATCAGCAGGACCCCGGTCCACTTGGCCTCAAAGGCCTGCGCTCCGCCGAGCCAGCGGCCCCGCGCATCGTCCATCGCCAGGCCGTTGCGCGCGATCACATATTTCCCATGATCGTTGCTCAGCGTCACTCCCATGGAGGGAATCACCGTCGGCGCGGGGGCGTTTTCGAGGTCCTGCTCGCGCCCGAAGCCGTGCATGCCCTGACGGATCTCGCGCCAAACCACTTGGTGACCCGCGCGGAACTCGCCGTCCATTCCAGTCCCGACCAGGCCGAGCAACGCCGCGAAGGCGCCGCCGTTCGGAGCCGTCCATGTCACAAGGGACACTTGCCCGTTGTCGTTCTCCCAGGAGGGAGCCGACGTGGCGTTTTCGTCGGCGTACAGCCCGCGCAGAACCAGCATCGCCTCGCGATCTCCCTCGGGGTGTTCCTGTCCTGTCGCTGCTTCGACGTGCTCCGCCAGGTGGCGAGCGATGATTCGCGATCGCGCGAACGCTTTGTGCACCTGATGAGTGAAATACTTCCAGCGCTCCCGCCTTTCTCGGCCTTCGATCAGACGCCGTTCGGCTTCGCCAAAGTCCTCGAAGAGCAGAGCGAAGGAGGAAAGTGCCAAGCGAGGGCCGAAGTACACGTCCTGGACCGCCTGTTGTTCGGCGGCGTTCAATTGATCGACGCGCGTCAGTTGCCCCAGGACCTCTTCATCCGGGATCGGCAGTGCGGCCCACAATTCGTTGGTCGCCGTATTGTAACGGAGGGGTCCGAAAGGAGCTGCGTTCCACATGGCCGCGGAAGTCGCCAGCGGCGAACTCGTGAAGCGCCGCGCCGAAGCGCTCACCGGATGCCCCGATGCCTCCAGTTCCTCCGGGAAGAAGCGCTCGCCCAAGCGAATGACGTCCGCCCCGGCAAAGCCGAACTCACCCGTCAGCAGGCTCCCAATCCGATGCCACGACGAATGCTCATCTTCGTCGATCTTGACCTCCACCAACTTATGCCGGAGCTTCCACAACGTGTAGCGTTCTTCGTCATCGGGAAGGCCCAGCGGCGAATCGGCCGCTTCGGAAGCGTCTTGCAATGGAAACGGATCCTCGCCGTCCAGATGCACGTCCGCGTGAAACAGATACAGCACTTCGCCGATCGTGAACTTCGATGCGTAGATCTTGGATGCCACTTCCGCGAAGCGAAGCGTGTGCGTCGGCGCCGCGGACCAGGAGTCGACCCCGGTCCCAAAGCCGGCCAGCTCCGACAGCGGATCGAGATTGTCCTCAAGCAGCTTGATGAATTCCGGCGCGCGATGCTTGCATTTGTGATGGCACTCCGCGTGGAAGGCCACTCCCTCGATCAACCGGTGCACCGCCCACTTCCAGTGTGTGGCGGCCGAGCCAATCCAGAGAGCGAGCAGAAACGTCCGGTCCGCCCCGGTCGCCGCCGGCGGAACTTTGCCATGACCCGTGAGCGGCAGGCGGAATTGATCGCGCAACATCTGGAAAGCCGCCAGTTGACGAATGAAATCCGGCCCGGGAAAGCCCAACACGGAGCAAATGTCGGCCAGTTGAACGAAGCTGTACTCCGCGCCGCAGCGATAGCGGAGTTTGTGCCACAGGCGGATAAACACTACGAGCCGGGTCAAGTCCGTCAGGCGGTTCTCGTCCGGGAATTGCAGCCAGAGATCGTCCAGACAGCAGGGTTCGCACTCCGGAAAGTCGCCGGCATCGCTATTCCCGTTCCTGAAATCCACAAAGCGCGATTTCCAAAGCTCGTAAAATTCGCAATAGGTCAGGCAAACGAAGTTCAAGAAATCCGGCAGCCTGATAGGGTTGCTTCGCTCCAGAACAGCGATCGACGCGCGCAAGCCATCCGCATTGCGAGGCCGCCGCTGAGAGTCGTCTTGCGGCGGCGCGCACGGCGAGGGGAGGACGCCCTGGAAAAACATCGTATACTCTTCTTCCGAGATGCCCAAATATTCGATGGCAATATCGATGCGCACCGGGTAGCGCCACAAATGAGTCTGAAAGTCGGCAGGCTGGAGAGTGGGATCGAGCGCAAGCTCCGTAATGCATTTGCGGAACGTGCGCATTTCCTCGAACCGGCAGGAGCGGAGATGCTCCATGTAACTGCGGTTGACGTCCAGTGCCTGATCGTACGGCAGGTTGCAGGCAGCCGAACTCGTCTTCAGCGTGTTCCACACGGCCGGTGTCACGCCCGCGTTCGAGGCGACCGGCGTGGCGGGCGTCGAATATTCGGGGAGCGCATCGAAGATGACTTCGGGCTTGTGACAGAGGTGTGCCGGTTTTTCGTGCCGCTTGGCGTGGCATCCGCATTCTTCCTTCTGACAGGCGCAATCGCGCTCTTCGTCTTCGCAGCGATCGCCGCACAGGGGATAGCCTTCGAGCGCGTCTTCCGAAGTGTCATAAACGACGCCGGTCGCGTTTCCGGTGGCAACCATCGCCTCCAAACATTCGTTGACGATGTCGATCAGGGGCAGCGGCGTTTCGAGGTTCGCTCGCGTCACCGCCAGTGTCTCCACCGGTCCGCGCCGCGCATCGATGAGCGCCTGAAGAATCGTATGACCCGGCGCGGGAGCGGCGAAGGGATCGTCGCACGTCGATTGTTCTGAGACCCTCAACAACTCGCTCAGATAAGCTACCGGACCGAGCGGCGAAAGATAGTCCGGCGGAATACAATCCGTCAGGCAACCCGGATTAATCGGCCCGAAGGGGCCGCCCGCCGCGCCGGACGCGGTGCCAGGACCGCCCGCGTTTGCCTGAATCGCCGCGGCATTGTCGTAGGCCACAGTGCCGGTCAGCGCTTGTTGGAAGTCGTCGAAGGTATGATCGTGAACCTGAGCCCTACTCGTGAAACCGCGCGCGAACAGCGCTTCCATCAGGGAGAATTGCAGCGCCGCGCTCCCGATTCCTTGCGTCAGAATGAACAGCTCATTGAGCGCTTCCACGGCTTGTACAGCCCACGCCTGAGCCTTGGCGTCGCCCGGGATGGCGGCGGCCGCCGCGGCCTGCAGAGTCGCGAGCACAATCGGATTCCCGAATGCGAAGCCCGGATAGGCCGCGATGGTCGACGCGATGAGGTCGTTGGCGGGAACCCCGAACCGCAGTGGATCGGCATTCGCGACCGAATTGAGTGCCACCGGACCCGTGCCCAATTGGAAAAATTTCTGGAAGTAGCGGATGAATGCCGCAATCCGCGCCGCCACCGAACCAGGTAGCGTGAACGTCGGCAGGACCTGGTCGGCGGCGACACCCAGCGTCACCGGTAGCACAGCGAAGAAATTCTGCCAAGTGGTGGGAGTGACGTTCAGCGGATTCGCAAGTTGCGCCACGTTGGCAAGCGGAGCGGCAAGCAAGTTGGTCTTGATCTGGTCCGCCAGAAGCCCGTGTCCGGGGATGACGTAGCCTTGCGTGAGCGCGAACAGTACGAGGTCCAGAAATGCGCCCGGCTGCGTCGTGTCCTCGTTTTTCCAGAAACCAGTGTCGTCGCCGACCTGATAGGTAGTCCAGGTAGCCGTCGTCGGGAAGTTGACCCAATCCAGCTTGAAGACTTGATTCGCGGACGCGTTGGCGACGTTCCATTGGGGCAGCGTGTTCGGTACAGGAATGTTCAGAGCGTCGAGAATGCGAGCCGCTTGCGCCGGATTCATGGACGCGGGCAGGTCGATCCAACCCGCGTTGACCACTAACGTCAGGCGATCCAAGTTCGAGGATTGCCCCGTGCCCAGCGCCATGCTGTAGCGGGAGTTTGGCGTGATGTGGGTCGACAAATCGAAACCCAGCGCATAGAAGTAGGCGGCGGGCACGTCCAAACCCAGTGCGCCGGTGAAGATCACTTGCGCTTCGGGCTGCGTGGTCAGCGGCGGCGGCGCCGGGGCGTTGGGATTGACGGGGAACGTCACCAGAGCGGCGTTCGCGGCTTGCGTCTGCTGCTCGCACCAGACAGCCGCGGAGACTGCGTACACATAGTTCGTCAGCCGCGCGGCGATGGCGTCCAACGGTCCGTAGTATCCGGCCAGTTGGCCTTCGAACTGCAGACGGTTCTGTTCGTGGGTGTCGCCCAACGTCCCGGAATTCGGCGGATCCGTGTACATCGTATCGAGCCATTCGGGCGGAGCCGGCAGCGGAGTTTGCCCGCCGGTTGCGATTTCGTTGGCGATATTCCTGCACTGGTCCGGCGTCAAACTCCCCAGGTTGACTGCGCCGCCCGGATCGGCGGCCAGCACCGTTTGGATGGCGGCCATCAGCAGGTCGAAGTTCGGGGGCGTCCCGTCGCCTGGAAGCTTGAAGGGCTGGTTCACCGGCGGAAGCGTAACGAACGCGCTCACTTCGTTATCCGGAATGCCTTGGAACGTGGCCGGCGGCGGGAACGGGCCGGGAATGTTTACAACATTGACGTTGTAGTATTCGCGGGAAGCGAAGATGGACTGCGCCCCGCGCAGGAATTCGACGCGGAGGTCCGGTCCCACGTATTCGTGGGCAGGCGCGGGATATGCAATCAGCGCCGTTGCCACGGAATCCGACTCCTCGAACGGTGGGTTTAAGAGGATGTGAAAATGCTGCGCGATCGTCGTCGCGGGGTTGATGGGCAACGCGGGCCCTTGGAAGGCGGCAGATCCGATCAACGTCCCTTCCACGGGCTGGCCAAAGGAGATGTCATAGACCTTGACCGTCAGGTTGTTCAGGTCGTTGGCAAAGTCCGCCGCGTCAATAGGCGCGGGGGGCGTCAGTCTAAGTACGATGTAGTTTGGCATTATTCTAGGCCCGCTTCTGTTCAATGGATCGCGTCAGAAAATAATCCAGCTGTTGGTCGTTCAGCTCCCCTGTTCCGTCGGGCTCCCAGCCCCCGATGCATGAAACATCTGGGAGCTCCAGGGAAAAGGCCGATTCCATTAAAATCATCAACTCTGGAATCGGAATGTTGGGACGATCGGCGCAAACTTCGTGCAATATTTCAGACGGCGTGGCGCCGTCCAAATACCTGCGAAGCATCCGCGCTGGTAAGTCGCGCTCATTTGTCATCGACTCCGTCCTCCTATTGCCGTGAAAAGGTGACCGTCACGCTCTTGTAGTGCCCTGGTTTACCCTCAAGTAAGTCGATCTTAACTTTCGGGAACCCTGCATTTTCCGCCTGTATCCCCGCCCAGGTCTTCGCCGCGGCAGCTTCATCCGAAAAGATCCTCTGACCGGCGTTGTTTAGTTGGCCGGTGAGTTCGTTGAACTTGGCCAGGTTCGATCCAAACTGCCAGCTCCCTTTAATCGAGGTAAACCTGCCCTGGAAGAAATTCAAGATCTTCTTGTACTGGTCTGCTCCCTCAAGCACTGCGGATCGTTCACCGCTGTCGAGTTTGGTCCTTATAGCGATGGACAGTTGTTTTTGTCCTGGTCCACTGAGGTCGGCGCTCGCGTAAAACTTTGAATTCGCCGCATCGAGAACAAAGTAGCGTTCTCCCTTTACGGATTTATCGATGATCCCTTTCGGCGCGGAAGCCGGCCCGTTGCCCGGGTCCGCTTTTGCGTCGTCCCAGGGGTCTTGCGGATTCGACGCAGTTTCCGGGGCGGGTGCTTGCTCTGGCGCAGGTGCTTGCTCCGGCGGAGCCGTATTCGGACGCGGTTCAGGGGTGGACGGCGCGGATCTTGGGGAGCTCTTGCCGCCAAATATCTCGCCAGCCACGAAAAAGGCAATCCCGAGCGCGGCTCCGATCCCCGCGCTTTCTCCATACTGCAGCAGGGAGCTGAGGCGGCCGCTCTTGACATCTGCCGCGCCCTGCGACGCGGCCCCGCCCGCCCCGCCCCCGAAAAAGGCTCCCAGGAATTTGCTCCCCGTCCGAGCGGCCACACCCCCGCCGACAGCAACGCCCACCGCCAGCGCGGCTCCATCCAGGAGCGCGCCCTTCAGAAAATCACTATCGGAAGTCGACTTGTATGTCGGAGTGTCGGGCCCGGGTGCATTCGCCGTTCCCTCGTTGTCGAGGAGGAGATAGCCAGCAATAATCGGGACAATAATCCAGACAATTCGGCCGTCCGGATCAATCGCCACCAGCGGACGATTGTCGACGAAAACGTAGGGCACGCGGGCTGCGGCATTATCGGCCACTACCGGATCGCAGGAGGTCCATCTGCCGATCCAGCTCGCGTAATAGCGAGCGCCGACGTAATAAAGCCCCGTCTCCTCATCCCGCTCTTTACCCGTATATCGGTACCGTTTAAGTGATGTCTCCGCAACCCTCCGCCCCGCTTGATACGAAGTGCCGCCGTAAGGGTAATACTCCTCGTAAGTGATCACCGCGGCTTCGGCGTCCAACTCCAGGCACGCGCTCGAAAGGTGATTGTCGAACTGATAGCGGACCGCCTGCTCCTCGCCACGCGTCTCGACGAGCGCCACGCGCCGCTTGTCGTCCATCACATGCAGCGTCGAGCGTTCGAGCGTCACCTCTTGCGACGGCACAAATTCGCGATACATCTCGAACGTGGGGCCGAGATACCGGCGTTCCGCGCGGCGATTGCCTGCCGCATCCACTGTGACCTTGCGCGCACGCTGACAGGCGGAATCGTAGACATAATAGGTTGTCTCCGCGCCGGAAGTCGACACCTGGGATTGCGTGGACGCCAACTCATTCTTGAAATCCCACGTCATCGACGGCAGATGCTGCATGCGCAGCATGTTGCCGTTGGCGTCGTATGCGTAATGATCTTCGGCTTGTCCGACCACGGTCTTGGACAACCGGTTGTTGCGTTCGATTTCCGCGTATTCGTACTTGCGCCGCCAGCTTCCCTCGTGTCCCGCGGCGTGCACGACCTCCAGAATGTTTCCGACCGCGTCGTAGTCGTAACGCTCGCGGTAGCGTCGCATCGCGTGACCATCGCCCGGCAGCGGTAGACGAATGCGCGGGAAGTCGTCGTACGTCGGTTCGGATGGAGCCCCCGCATGCTCCCGCCCCGTGGCCTCGATCAATCGGTACAGAGTGTCGTAGACGTAGTCTCCACTGGCCGTCACCGCCTGGTTCTGGAAGTAAACCGTTTCTTGAGCCGCTTCTTCGATCGACGAAATGTTTCCGATGGGATCGTAGAAGTAGCTCAGATCCTGAAGCCGCGCGCGATCGCGCCGTCGCGACGTCTCCGTGCGCATCAACCGGAAGGTGAGCGCGTCGTAGGAACTCACGGTGCTCGCGCCATTCCCGTACTCGATCAATTCGCGTTGGCCCTTCGCGTTGTAGTCGATGTTCGTGACGTACGGCTCGAAAGTGTCCGCCGACTTCAAGCTCACATCCAGCCGCTCGAGCAGATTGGCTTCGTTGTACACCGGACGCAGGACGCTTCGATCAGGCACAGTCAACGTCGTCGCCCGATTCAAGGCGTCGTACGTCGTGCTGCTTTCATAGGTTTCCGGTTCAAGTGCCGGATCCCCCGACCAATCGACCTGCTCGCGGAATTCGACCAGCATCTGCCGCGTCGAGCGCAACGAATTCCCCTTGAAATCGTATTCCGGGCTTGTGACCACGCCGGCTTGGTCGAACTGGCGAACCGGCTTGCCGCGCAGGTTCAAGCGCTCCGCGCCGGGCTCGCCTTCGCCGTACTCCGTGCGCTCGGCAAGCTTTTCGTCTCCCTCGCCGACCCGCACCTGAAGCGCGATCGGTCGGTGAAGACCGTCGTATTCATGCCGCACGCGGCGATCCAGACTATCGAAGGCCAGCAGGGGACTCTTGCCGACGTCGGCCAGCATCCAGCGTTCGCCGCTGTCTCCGCTCAATTGATGAATGCGCCGCTTCGTCAGGTCGTAGTCGTAGGACATCGCGAGGCGTCCCAAAGCGTCCGTGACCGAGCGCTGATTCCCCTGGATGTCCAATTCAGTTCGCGTGAGGAAGTACTCCTCCGTCGTTTCCTCGCCCCGTCTATAACGGTTATGTTCCACGGCCAGGAACGAGCGCCCCAGCGGATCCGCGAAGGACAGGGTCGGCGTACCGGCGTGTATCGACGTCTTCCGCGCCGCTTCCTGTTCGCGAGGTCCCAACTGCCCTTCGCGGCGCAGCTCGTACCACGTCGGCTCATAGACATCGGGCGGAATCCCGCGCAGCAAGGGTCCGATATCGGCATCCCTGCGCGGATCGAGCAGCACCGTATCGTTAGCGTCCCACGTCTCCTGCCGCCAGGGATCGATGACCGTCTTTTGATACGAGTGGTTCGGATTCAACGTCGCCACCGCGCGGCCCACCGGATCGTAGACCACCGTCGCCGTGACCCCGGTGATCGCCTCGAACTCGAAGAAGTGCGACGGCGTGAAGAACGGCTCATACTGGCGGACCGGTTTGCCCTTGTTGTTGAAGATCGTCCATCCGCTGCCGATCCAGCGCGGTTCCCGCGTGCCGGGAGCAGGCTCGGCCTGAATCTTCTTTTGGACTTCGCGCCCCAACCCACTGGAGTAAGCAAAGGAGTGTTGGATTTTCGTCTTCTCACCCGGCTGCAACGCGGACGTGTGCGTTTCACGGCTGAGGGTGTAGACGACGGCAGGCTGGGGCTGCGGCAGATGGCGCGTGCGATCGAACGCAAAAACATCGTAGACCATCCGCGTCGTCGCGTCCCTCAGAATCGCCCACGGATCCGACAGTGGATCGTAAATGTGCTCGAGCTCAGCCGCCGCGGGTAGGTCCGGCTCGAATCCAGCGAGCGAATCGCCCTCGTGTTCGCCCTCTTTGCCCATGATCGCCATGCCCGCGACCAGGCCAAGCGCGTCGAATGCCGCCTGCGACCGGTTCCCGTTCGGATCGGTTACCTCCGCGGTCTGCAACACCCGATAGTCGAACCTGGAGCGAACGATGTTTCCCGCCGGATCCAGCGATTCAACCGGCGCGATATCGTGCGAATCGTACTGAATCGCGCCTGCGTTTCCAAAGGCGTCGACGAAACGCGAGGGGAGGAAGAAGTGCCGGCGCGCATGATGCAGTTCATCCGAAGGCTGATCCTGCATGGGAGAGAAGTAAATACGCCCCGATGGAATCCACCACGCGGAATCGATTGGAACATAGCCGCCCTCGCGTAGCGCCTGCTCAGACACCTTGTCGCCGAATACTTCCGTTAGAAGCGCGGGCGTGAACGCAAGCGAATAGCTCTCCCCGGGAAGCGCCAGGGATTCCAATACGCCCGTCGGAAGCAGTTTTTCCAAGTCGTCGCTTCGGTAGACCGTCCGCGTTTCGGCAAACAATTGCAAATCAGAACCGCGAGCCAGATTCCGCACTTCATCGAACGTGAGGGGAGCTTGGGGATTGGGAAATCCGGCAATCTCGTACGTGCGCGAGCCCGCCGCCGCGGGCGTTCGATAAGCCTCCGGCCGATCGATCGCGTTGGTATAAAAGGTCTCTTGAAAGACGGCCAACGCGCGAGCTTGCTTGGCGCGGTCCTCGGCGGACAGCCGGGGGGAAGGGTCGGCGATCCGGCGGCCATACGACAGACTCGCCGACTTCAAAACGTTGCCATACGCATCCACCTCGAGCGTCACCGAGTGTGCAATCCGAGGATCCGCCCGCAAGCCGTCCTGTGTCGCGTACAGTTTCCGTTCGTAATTCATCGCGAGCGATTCGCGTTCGTGAGTGAAGAACACGCTATAGCGATGCTGCCCCCGAGGCTGGATCAGCCGGATCGTGGCATTGCGCTCGCTCACCGTATAAGGCCGGCCTTGATCGGCGGAGCCGTCGAGCGCGTAGACTTCCTCCCTTAGAACGGAGCCTTTCAGGGCGCGGCAGGCCTCGCGCGCTTCCTCCGCCGCGATGTCGGACGGCAAGACTGTATCTGGCAGGGGCGGGCCGGAACCCGCGTCCCGATAATACTCGTGCGCCAAATGTCTTGAAACCCGATCCCCTCCGAGAAAGACTCCCGTGT
>Ga0210389_10002123_pt1 | contig 15783 bp, 17 predicted proteins | sample IncBWH28OmetaG_FD_160127 | JGI IMG/M metagenome (GOLD analysis project Ga0210389, IMG submission 160127) | Forest soil microbial communities from Barre Woods Harvard Forest LTER site, Petersham, Massachusetts, United States - Inc-BW-H-28-O ...
AAAGCCTCCAGCGGTTAGAAAAGCGGTATTGGTATCATCAAGTAGCGTGATGTGTCAAGTCCCGTAATTTCTAAAATACACAGGCGTAAAATCAATGGGTAAAAATATCCGGGACAGCCTTTAGAATCAAAAGGTTATAAGCTGTTTTAGTGGGTTTTGTCCCGTTGTTGCAAGAGACTGATGTCGATAGCCTATACCCGGTAATGCAATAATACGTTTATAGCCTATTTACTATACTTTTCTTGGGACAATGGGACAAAAGAATAAGAAAAGGCTTTAAAACGGGGCGGTCCCGTTTGCTGTCCCGTTTGCATCTGTCACACGTTTTAGGCGGGACACGGCGAGGCCGTTATGGTTTCAGACTCTCCTGGCGCACGGCTAACAGCTAGTCTCAGCATGTCTCACATTGTCTTATAGCTATTTGCCATAATCTTTTTGCTGCAGTGCGGGCTTGATATTGTTGCGGTGCGCCATCTTTTTGCTGCAGTGCGGGCTTGATATTGTTGCGGTGCGCCAATTTTATAAAATTTCTAGACGAGGGGTAGGGGGCCCTTTTCAGGAGGTAAGCTTCTGGTAGCGAGCCGGGGCTTTGTTGCGAGCGCCTACACCTCATAGCCGGCAGCTTGTAGCTATCTCGTTTTGTCTCAAATATAGAAGCCCCCGGTAGGGGGCTTTTTCGGTACCTTGACGCGATCAGCACACGGCGGGTACTCTGGGGGTATGAGCAAATCGGCGGACGAACTGGCGAGGGTCCACGCGCCACGGGCAATTGAATTGCTGGCGGATACGATGGAATCGGCGGTAGAAGATCGAGACCGCATCCGCGCGGCGGAAGCGTTACTGGATCGCGGTTACGGCAAGCCGGCGCAGGCGATTATTCAAGTGCCCGCGAACCGGCGGCAAGCGGCGCTCCTGGCCGGGATGAGCGATGAAGATTTAGTCGCGGTTATAGAGCAAAAGCAACTTCCTCGATTGCGGCAGCCGATGATAACGGTGGAAGGGGCGAAAGCGATTGCACGCGCCTATGTCGGCGCCCATGGGCCTTTGGAAGACGAAACCGCCATCGATCCGTTGCTTGCATGAACTGTCGCTTCGTAGCACTTGATAGCGGCAAGCGACGAATACAATGCGTATGCCCCAAGCGATGCCCAACCACAGCAGAATGCTGCATCTGGCGTATCCACCACGGTTTTGACGACAAGCACGGCAAAGGCTACTACCGCAAGGAAGGGTTTCCAATTGACCCGTTGCTCGCGTGAGCGTATCGCCGGAATGGGCCGCACAGGAATATCTTCGTCGTAAGCGAGCTCGTGCCTCGCTGATTGAGTACAGCCAATCGATCGATATTCCCGGCGTGCCGCTTCTGGATGCGCCAGATGAAGAAGACCCGGTTACGCACAAGCTGCTCAATCGATTTGAAGACAAACCGGTTAACTACGAACCGGTCGAAGCCCGTCTCGCGCTGCATCACATTTTGATGATGCAGAAAATTCAGAAGTGCATAGAAACCCCGCGCGGCCGACAGATTATTTTGGGGCCCCCCGGCTGTGCGAAGTCAACCTACGCCCCTGTGGTGGGCGGCTCCTGGGCGATGGGGAGAAAGCCCAACACTCAAGTCATCATTGGCAGTTACGCCACGGGGATCGCGGCCAAGCAAAGTCGCAAGGTGCGCTCGGTGGTGCGCAATCCGCGTTACTCTGCAATTTGGGAAGGGCGGCCCATACTCACCGACGATCAACGCGCGATTGATGATTGGAGCCTCACCAACGGCTCTAGCCTCATGGCAGCGGGCATGCTCGCGGGGATTACCGGCAATCGGTGTGACTTGTTGATTCTGGATGACCCGGTGGCGAATCGTGAGCAAGCGGATTCAGCCACTATCCGAGAGAAGATCTATGCGGAGTACATCGACACGGCGATGACCCGCGCCAAGCCGTGGATGTCGGTGATCCTGATTATGACCCGATGGCACGAAGAGGATTTGGTGGGGCTCATATTGCCGGAAAACTATGAAGGGGAGAGCGGGCTTATCCATTGTCGTGACGGCCAAGTGTGGGATGTGCTATGTATACCTGCCGAAGCGGAGCGCGAAGATGATGTATTGGGGCGAAAACCAGGAGAGTTTCTATGGCCCGAATTTTGGCCGCGCGAACATTGGGCGACCTGGCGTGATAATCCGCGAGCTGCCCGAACTTGGGCCGCACTCTTTCAACAGCGCCCCGCTCCTTACGGCGGTATACACTTCAACCGCGAGATGTTTCAGTATTACAACGCTGATCGTCCAAGGTCAGACAGTTAATTTGTGCCGCTGTGGACGCGGCTGTAGTTGGGTAGCATGAGCTACGCCTACCTGTTGCCTTATGAAGATAAAGCGTTGCCACTATCTCTACGAATGTACGGCGCTTCGGATTACGCCACAATGGAGGTTCAGCACGGTAAGCGCGAGCCCGATTTTACCGAACATGGAATATGGGGAGTCGATCACACCGGAGATTTATGGGCGATCGATTGGTGGTACAAGCAATGCGAAACCGATGTCGGGATCGCACAGTTCATCCGCTTGGTGGGGCTCTACAAACCGGTGCGATGGGCGAATGAAGGCGGCCTGATTGATAAAGCCATTGGCCCGTCGATCCGAAGCGCCATGCAGCACGCCCAAAAGTTTGTCGCTATCGAGTCGCTCCCCTCCCTGGATGATAAATCGGTCAAGCTCCAGGCGTTCCACGCCAGGGCGACTGCCAGGACGATTCACTTCCCGTTACGGCGTAAATGGACCGATCACGTGATAGACCAATTGTGCAAATTTCCCGGCGGAAAACATGATGATGCGGCCGACGTTTGCGGCCTGATTGGGCGCATGGTGGACAAGATGATGGATGCTAGACTACCATCGGCTACGACAAAGCCTTGGCTCACGCCGTTTACGGAGGCTTGGTTGACGTTTAATGACCGGAACGAGAAACCTAAAGTGAGGTATTATTAATGGCTGAAATCACGACAGGCACCCCTACTCCGGTACCGGCAGCACCGGCTACTCCCGCGGTTCTGCAGAAGGTCGAAAATGCCGCCTTTGCCTTCCTGCAAGCGCATTATTCCAAGCTGATCGCTGCAGCGATCGGTTGGGCGGTCTCCCACTTCGGACTCTTAGGGAAATTCCTCTAATGGCACAAGTCAACTCAGAACCGGGCGTCTCGCAGACTCCTGTCACTACGGTAGCACCGGCTAGCATCCCGCAAAAAGGGTCCTCGCTGGAGCGCAATACCGCGACGCTCACGACGGTAAGCTATTCACAGACGGAGCCGGGGGCAAACAAGCCTAAGCGCTCGTGACGCAAGTTAATTCCTCCCCCGGAGTGCCTAAGACGCTGCCTACCGTGGTAGCGAGTTCAGCGACGCCAGTTCTCGCGGGTAAAGTCATCCTCTCAACAGAAACGAATGTATGGCCGGCGGTACTGCTTCAGCAAGGGGTTGTGGTATCGCCGTTCACCAGCTCAACGCCTATAACCCTTCCTAATCAAGTAGGATTTTTTCAGCCATGATCCACAGCCGCCCTGGTTTCGCGCCGCGTGTGACCGACAAAGTGCCCGCGCGTTTGAATGATGACATGGTACCCGCGCTGCACCGTAAGCGGCCGAAGGAAACCAACTTGGGGCCACTGTTGCAGGCGCGCGCTGAGATGGCGAAGCTAGCCAAGGATTATCCGGCGCCCGATATCTTGGTGAATCCCACCCCCAGCGATCCGCCGAAAGTTCTAGAACCAGGGAAGTAAGGTATGGCGACTTCGGGCGCGTCGAATTCGTTGCATGGGGGCGCCTCTGGCGTCCAAAGCGATCCGCGTCAGGCGACGGAAGGCAAAGATGACGGCGTCGATCAGGAGGAACCACAAAGTAAAGAAGACGAAGAGGCAGAACTTCTACTCGTCGAAAAACTCTGGAAGCAATATGACGACGCCCGCAAGTTCGATGAAAATTTCCGCAAGCAGGTTGCCATTGACCGGCGGTACGCCGCTGGCACCTCTGACTTGTCCTGGGCTGTCACCACGAACCTCATCGGCGCTTTTATTGACATCTTGGTGGCGCTCTTGTACGCGCGAAACCCCGATGTATCGGTTAGAAAAGCGCCGCAGGTAGACGAGTCGAATACGTATCAGATCCAGGTTTTCGCTCGTACTTTGGAGATTGTGATATCGAGCCTTTGGAAGAAGGGCAATCTCAAAAAGCCTGCCCGTAAGGGGGTCCGTTCCGTACTTTCTAACGGCGAGGGCTGGTTCAAATGCACGATGGTGTCGGAGAAGCAGCCGAAACCGGAAGTGGAGAAAGCGCTGAATGACGCGCAAGAAACGCATGCCCGCATCGTCGCGCAGCAAAAGCTGCTAGAAGACCCACAGGACCAAGATCCCGAAACGCTGGAGATGCAGCGAGCGGAGAAAGAAAAGCTGATCGAGGAACTAGAAGAAAAGCTAGAACTCGCCGTCAATAAAATGTTTGTCATCGATTACGTCGAGACGGAGAACATTCAAGTTTCCACCGATATCAACTGCATTGAGAATTACACCGATGCGGATTGGATCGGCAATGAATTGTATCTGGCGAAAGATGATGACGCGTTATCACGCTTCCCAAGACTATCGGTAGAAGACCTAAAGTCAGCCAAGATCTACTATCAGCGGGCGCCCAAGGAACTGACGACGCGTGACATTGACAACGTGTTGCCACAGGGGATGCTCACCGCCGAAAGCGCACAAGCGTTCGTGACGAACACGAGTACCCAGGAATCACCGGCTTTCATCCGCTGCGTGGAGATTTGGGATCGGCGCGATAAGCAAATTAGAACCATGATCGACGGAGTGAAAAAGTGGGCCAAAGAACCGTACCCCCCTCCGTATCCGACAAGTCGATTTTATCCTTACTTTTATTTCGCCTTCTACGAAGTCGATGGACAACGGCATGCACAATCTCTCAGTTGGCGCCTATACAAATTGCAAGACGAGTACAGCAGTTGCCGCTCCAACTTTCGGCTGACGCGCGAGCGCTCTATACCTGGCGTTCTTTTCAACGCGACGATGTTGGACGAAGTAGAAGCGAAGAAACTCACCGAGTCGAAAGCGCAAGAGTACACAGCACTTCGGCCGAGCGATCCGTCTATACCACTCGATAACCTCTTCGCGCCGAAGCCGGTTCAATCGATCGACATGAGGCTCTATGATCCAACGCTTATCCTCAATGACATGGAGCGAATATCTGGAGTGCAGGAGGCGTTGTCGGCTGCGATCAACAGCCCCGGAAATCCAAAGACAGCTACGGAAGCCAATATCCAGCAGTCAGGTACGCAGGCTCGCACCACCTCCGACCGCGATAACCTTGAAGCGACGCTGACGGAATTAGCGGAATACACCGCGCAGCAAGCGCTACAATGTTTGGAAATTCGGGACGTGCAGCGCTTGGCGGGCCCAAAAGCCTTTTGGCCTACGGGGATGGATATTGAGGATTTGTTCACGCTCGTAGAGATTCAGATTGAAGCCGGATCTACCGGAAAGCCACGACAGGCTACCGATATGCAGGCATGGAGTACCATCCTCCCGCTGATTCAAAAATCGCTTCAGGATATCGCGCGAGCGTTTGCTACGGGCGACGCCCCGATGGCAAATGCGCTGATTGAACTCGTGAAAGAAACCATGCTGCGATTGGGCGACGAGAGTGATGTGGAGCGCTTCATTCCGCGCCAGCCGCCGCCAGGCTCCCCCGGAGCCGGTGCGCCTCCGCCGCCGATCGTGCCGCAAGTCAGCGTCAGTATCAAAGGTGCCATCGATTCCTCTACCGCGCAGCAAATCGTCGCTCCGGTGTTGGCGCGCGACACGCCGCCGCAGCCCACGCCCTCTTCTCCGAGCCCGAACGGTGCCACACCGTCGGCCGGTCTCGCGTCTCCGTCTGCCCCGTCTTGATTGAATAACACGATAGGAAGCCCCCATGCCTGAAAATACCTTGATGGAAGAAGTGGACGCCGCCCTCGGCGAAGCGATTGTGGCCGATCCGCCGGATGAGGAGATTGTTGAAACCCCGGAACCGGAAGGCGAAGAAACCGAAACGCCGGAGGGGGAAGAGACTGAAACCCTTGAAGGCGAAGAAACCGACGAGGAAGCCGAAGCGCGCGGCGCGGAACGCAATGCGGATGGTACGTTCAAGAAAAAGGGCGAAGAGAAACCGGCTGAAGGCAAAGAGCCGCCCGCCAAAGTCGAGCCTAAGAAAGCGGACCCGCTGAATGACCCGATCCCGAAGGAACTGAAGAAAGACACCCAAGATCGCATCCGCACGCTCATCGATACCACCAAGACGGTCACCGCCGAGCGCGACGAGATCAAGCAAAATTTCGACTACATGGTGAATGGCATTCAAGCCACAGGCGCAACGCCGGCACAATATGGCGAAACACTGTCGTGGTTGGCGTTGTTCAACAGTAACGATCCCGCGCAACAGGAGAAGGCCCTTGAGCTGGTTGAAAACGTCGCAGAACGACTCGCAACTCTGTTGGGTAAAGAACGAACTGTCGGCGATCCATTGGGAACTCACGCTGATCTCAAGGAAGCGGTTAGATCTGGAAAACTCACTCCTGAGTATGCAAAAGAAATTGCGCGAACTCGAAATGGGCAGCAATTCCGCACCGAACTCAGCACCAGCGCCAGCCGCGAGCAACAGCAACAGCAGCAAGCTGCACAAGAGTTGGCCACTGCGCGAGCGGATCTCTCAGCGCTGGAACAAACGTTGATCAGTACCGATCCTGATCAGTACGAAGCTAAGAAAGCGATTCTAGTTCCCGCGTTAAAGCCGGTATTTGCCGTACTTCCACCGTCTCAGTGGAAAGCCAAGTTTATTGAGGCGTACAAAGCGATCAAGGTGAATGGTGCTGCGCCCGTTAAAAAGGCGCCCGTCAATCAGCCGTTGCGTGCGGGCAAACAGCCGGCCGGCGGACAGACGAAGGCGCCGAGCAGCATGCTAGAAGCTGTCAGCGGCGCGCTCAACGGGATGCACAAATGAGAAACTACAACAAGGTATTAGTTGCTACGCCGATCCGAGGGAACCAAACGGTAACGCTCTATACCGCCGGATTGCTGCAATCGAACGGACTTCACGGTGGCTGGTTGCCGATGGCGGGGCAATCAGACATTTACGTTGCGCGCAATGTCCTCGCCAATGAATTCTTGAAGCGTACCGAATACGACACCATGATTTGCATTGATAGCGACATGGGGTTTACGCGTGTCGATCTGCAAAATTTAATTGATACGGAAGAACCGTTCGTGAGTGGGCTCTACACGGATAAATGCCAACCGCCGATGCCTTTTTGTCGCGACAATGAAGGGGCAACAGTAGCGCTAGAAGACATCCCTAAGCAGGGGCTACTCAAAGCGCGGTTTGTCCCCGGCGGATTTCTGAAAATCGATCGTAGTGTGTTCCAAACTCTCATCGACAAGAAACTGGTGAACGCTTATGGCAAAGGGGCTTTCCATCATTTTTATTTTGGTCGTATTGCGATGGATAATTTACTATCGGAGGATTATTCGTTTTCGGATTTAGTCTATAGCGCGGGTATTCAGCCGTGGATTAACTGCGGCGTGCGCTTGAACCACGATGGACGGACGCTAGATCCCCAAGTGATGGTGCAGCCTGAAACGCAAACTCCGGCCGCGCAATTCTCACCGCCCCCAGCAAAGCTGACGAACGGAGCCGCGCATGCAGAACTTTAGTATCTGCATTCCAACCTATAACCGTGACCCTTTTTTGCGATGGACGCTCGACAAAACCGCAGCGGACTTCCCCGATACGAAAGTGATCGTATCCGACAACGGCAAGAGTGCGGTTGTGTTCAACGGCCATCGGTATATTCGTCAGGCATCGAACATCGGGGCCTTCCCCAACATGCGAGCCGCCTTGCTCGCCTCGCATACGAAATATTGTGCGTATCTCGGGGATGATGACTACCTGCTACCGGATGAAGTCCAAAAAGGGATCGATTTCCTGGAAAATAATCCGACCGTGCTAGCCTATTTCGCGCCCTGCCAGCTCTACGATGAAGTCGAGCAGAAACCCACGTGGGAAGCGTTCTATCCTGCGGAAGATGAAACCTTTACGCGGGCGGATTTGCTTTGGAACTTTGTGATGCATAAGCATGTGTGGCCAGAGCATGCGATCTATCGGCGCGATCGGCTAGAAGAAATCATGCAGCCGCGAACTCCTGCTTATTGGTGCTTTGTGGATCTCGCCAATGCAGCGCTTCGGGGTCCGGTGCATTTCGCCAAGACTCCGTATTATCGGAACTTGACCAACCATCCGGTCGGGATGCGTCAAAAGATGGGCGATCAGCAATGCTTGACGGATTTTGATTCCTACCGGGCGGGGTTGGAAGTACTCGCCCATGATATCTTCCAAAACAATCTCGCTGATTTGGAACTGAAGAAGAATCTGAATGAGATGATCCGACAATTCTTATGGTCGCGGTATGAAGTAGCGAATCGTATTCTCACCGCTAATCATAGACTCGCCGAAGCGGATGTGCTAAAGAAGCGCATGACCATGACGGGGTACTGATGGCACGAGTCGGCTATGCAGGCGGGGTGGAAGCGGATCGCATCAGGGGTGCGACCAAAGCCATGGGCAAAGCACTCGGCAATTCCAAAGAGCCGGTGTATGTCATGCGCCACGGGCGCACCGCGCTCGACGCCTTGAAGCGTTCGGACGGGTGGCTTGACTTTCCGCTCACGGATGAAGGCCGAATGGGGATTATTGCCGCTCAGCAGTACTTGAAGGATCTCCCCAAACCGCTGGCCTGCATCTACGCGCCATCTCTAAAACGTACGATGGAAACGGCCGAGATTATTCAATCAGGTGATGCTGATCCCGTGGACATTGATGTGGTGGACGCTGCGCGCACCTGGAATATGGGCAAGAAGATGTTGGGCAGCAAGAAGTACCCCAATAAGCCCATCGTCAAATACTACATGGAGCACCCCACCGAAATACCGGAAGAGGGCGAATCCTTGAACCAATTCGTTAAGCGGTTCATGGGCTGGCTGCGCGGGATGATGGATGAAAAGCGTTCCGGGCCGGTGCTCCTGGTCACATCGGGCAGCAACATCCGTGAAATCAGCCAATGGCTCACGGGCGATCGAGTGGCGCTTGATTTAGACGAAGGCGGGTTGATGTGCTTAAAGCCACTGGGCAAGACGTGGCACGGCACTATAGTCCTCGGCGATAAGCACGACATTGAAACAGAACCGAGCGCTTACAGCTCGTAAAGGAACCATCATGGCAGACTTCACACCGAAACTTTCAACCGAAAAAGGCAAAGCGAAAGGCTCATTGCCAAAAGATAATTCATCAGAGCATCAATCACCGCCTCGGCTATATTTGGAGCATCACCACCTGGAAAAACTGGGCATGGATAAAATGCCTGCCGTGGGCTCCAAGATCAAGATCAGCGGACTGGCGCATGTCGGCTCAACGAGTGAGGATGATGATCCCGGCATTGACGGCGGAAAACGCCGGAGCATGACGCTGCACCTTCACAAGATGGATATGGGCACGGATAACTCGGAAGAGAGTCAAAAAGACGGCATGAAAGGCGCGATTGACAAAGCGCTATCCAAGGCGGCTGGCAGCGAAGCCGAGAAGGGCAACGCCAAAGGCAAGACGCCGCCGGTACGGGGTGGCGGGGATTAGCGTTTGCTATTGACAATTAAGTTTTAAAAACTTAATATAAAGGGTATGAAAACCCCAGAACAACTCGCTGAGCGCCGAGAAAAACAGCGCTTATACATGGCCGAACGTCGTAAAGATCCTGTGCAGGCAGCATTGAATCGCGAGCGCGTAAAGGCTTGGCAGCGGGCGAACCCCGAAAGAGCCAGAGCGGCCTCCGCTGCATGGAGAGTTAAAAATCCAGAACGGGTTAAGGAGCTGAACAGAGAGTGGCGTGCTCGGCATACGCCAGAGCAGCATTCTGAAAGGGATCGAGAAGCGTATCGGCGTTACCGCCGCGCGCATCATCTAAATAACAAGTTTGATCTGACTATTGAGCAATACGAAGCGATGGTAATTGCTCAAGAGGGGCATTGCGCAATGTGCCCAGAACTAGATAGGCCGGAGAAGCGGCTTGCGGTAGATCATAACCATAAAAGCGGAAAAGTACGTGCGTTATTGTGCGATCGTTGCAATCGGGGAATCGGCTTTTTCGATGAAGATGCGACACGTCTTCGGATAGCCGCTGATTACCTAGACGCGCACAATTTGACAGAGTAGTACGGACAAGCATAGGCTCTATAGCGTTTACCTTCTGACTGCAATCCAGCATCGTCAACTGGCATGGCCATTCGGCATGGGCGTATTCGGGTTGCGCCAACCCAAGAAGACATGGTTTCTAACTTTGTCACAACCTTGGGGGATTTTACATATGCCATTTACAACGGAGCAACTAAGTTATGCGGGTAACGCTGCAATTAACTTTTTCTTGAGAAACGACCCGATAGATAACGTGAACGTCGCGCGTCCTCTCATCAAAAAGCTGATGGAGGAAAAGAAACCCTATGTTGGGGGCCTCCAGTACGTGGTTGAGCAGCTGCGGTATAGCAACGATTCAAATTTCCAGTCCTACTTCGGCGATCAGCAAGTCACGTACAACCGCAAGCGCACCTTGCAGCAGGCGAAATACACGTGGGGGTCATTCCATGATGGTTTCGGCCTCAACGAAGATGAGCTGACGCAGAACGGGATTGTGATGACGGACGACAAGTCCAGCGTACCGACCGAAGCGGAAAAAGTTCAGCTCACCAATCTGCTTCAAGAGAATAGTGAGACCTTGAAGCTGGGCTTTCAAGAAAATTTCGACTACATGCTGCATCTGGACGGCACGCAGTCGGCGACGAACATCCCCGGCTTGGATCTACTGGTCTCCACGACTCCCACCATATCGCAAGTGGTGGGCGGCCTCGATCAGTCGATTTATACCTGGTGGCAGAATACGGCCATCACCGGCATCTCCACGACAACCGCCGGTAACTTGGTCCAGCAGATGGAAATCGGCTGGCGCGATTGCACCCGGTATGGCGGCATGGCGCCGAACTACATCCTGGTGGGGGAACTCTTCCTAGATGCGTACCGGCTCGATGCGAAGAACACCATCAACCGCACGGTGTACATGAAGGACGACGCGGAGCCGACCAAGCTCGATGCCTCGGTGGGTGAAGGCATTCGCACCGGAATGTACTTCAAAAATATAGAAATCATCTGGGACCCGGTGATGACCGTTCTCGATGGCCTCTACGCGCCAACGATCCCTTGGGAGAAGCGCTGCTATTTCCTGAATACGAAGTTCTTGAAGCTGCGGCCGATTCAGGGGCACTGGATGATCAATCGCACGCCTCCGCGCGTGTACGATCGCTACGTCCACTACTTCGCGCTGACGGCGAAGGCGGCTCTCACCACCGGCAAGCGCAACGCGCACGCTGTTCTCTCCATCGCCTAACCCTTAAAGGAAACGCACACATGCAAGTTCTCATCAATACGGGTACGGTGGCGGGTACGGCACCGATCTATCTCCCCTTCAACATCTCGCCGCTCCCCTTTGGCGAACCGTGGTCGGATGTCACCATGACGGCGGCAACCCCCAGCGTGATTACCGTGCCAGGGTTCAATCCGACGCAGAACGGCTTGGTATCGCTCTCGGTGGGCGGCGGCGCGGTGCTGGGAACCCTCACCAGTTTGACGGTGAGTGCGAACCAGATCTACTACACGACGTCGATCTCCGGGCAGACGTTCTCCGTGTCCACTGTCGCCAACGGCACCCCGTTGAACGCCTTCACCACCGGCCTTCAGGCAGGCACAGCGTCATTGATCACGCTGCATACACTCTCAGGGCAAGCGGATGGTCCGGTCTGCCCGTTTGAGACGGGGGCCACCGTGTTGGCGATGAATGGCGGCTATGCCGGCGCCATTGCGACGGGTAGCGCGGGCTACGGGGCGATCACGCTCATGGGGGCGCCCGATAAGGCGTCTACGACCACGACAGCGGCCTACGGTACGGTCTTGGGGCCCAGCACGTTCTCGGTAATCGCGACCATTGGGTTTGGTGCGCCGAAGCTCGTGCAGTTGTCCAACGACTGGATTGTCGCCAGCGGTTCAACCTCAACGTTGATCTTGATCCAAAACTAACGCAGGAGTAGCCCCGAATGCGGTACGAACGAGTGAGAATACAGCGCGACACCAATACGGTTCACGCGCGGGAGATGCCACCGTGGGAAATCCCTATGGTGGAGCATCTGTTCGATGAGGGTAATGTGGTGCGAACCGGCGTCTATGTGGAGCCGATACCGGGGAAACTCATCAATCAGGGTGAGTATCCGGATGCGCGCACCGAGCTCAAGCGCTTGATCGATGCCTACAAGAGCGATCCGAAAAGTGGTATCCCGTATGCGATTTCTGTTTACGGCAACGGTCGCGGCGGAGAGCGGGCGCTTCAGAAGCTCATTGATGATGCACGCGAAGCAGATGAGGCGGCTGCGGCGGAAGCTCAGCCCCTTCCCGCTCGCAAAAATGGCCGTCGCCGGCCGGTTGAGGCACTCCTGAGTTGAGTGGGGCTCCTATCGTGTGGCGATAGGGTTATGGCCCCTGGGATAGCTCAGGGGCCTTTTTGTTGCAGGAGTGCGGTATGACAGTCGTGATCGGCGGTCAAGGGGATGTGGTCGATCCGGCAGCCTGGCAGGACGCCGCCGGCAATGTGCCGCCGGCTGAGTTCAGCAACGTCCCTTACAACGTCAATTTCCCGCTGAATGGCGATGGCCGCTATTGGTTTCAAACCAACACGTTTGCGACCAATACTAGCGGCCCCATCACCTTTATCGGTAATCCGGCGTTTGTCTCGACAGGCAGCGTCAACCTGCAATGGAGCGTCGTACAGGCGGCGACCGATGGCAGCACGCCGCAGTTGGCCTATCTCACCAGCGGTAGCGCCTGGACGACAGCGACTCTTTCCAGTGCGGGCGCGCAGTTGGGGGGCATCCAGAACGGGCAAATTATTGTTCCGCTCAATACGCTGTCAACGACGAGCGTGTTAAAGCTTCAGGTTTATTCCACAGGGGGTATATCGAGCGCATCCGCGAAGCCCTATCAGATAGCGATTGCGATCACGCGTAATGTCAATGAAGGGCTGTCCTGGGATAATCCGAATCCGTTTGACCCAATCAACTATAACGCAGCGTGCATGGATAATGTGGTACCCACCGCTACCATGTCTTCGCTATCGGCGCGCATTTTGGTGCGATTAGGGTTTGCCAATCAAGCGACGAATCCCCCGCCGGGGATGGCGCTTCTGGTTCAAGATTTTTTAACGAGTGCGCAAACGTATCTGTACAAGCGCTACCTCCAGCTTCATACGAAACGATTGTTTCGCTGGAAAGTGAACCCCGGCCAACGGTTCTATTCTTTGAAGGATAACGATGAAGATGTTCTGTGCAACTTCACGATGGACCCGCTCAAGAGTATCGAATGGGCAGGCATTCAAGATTCGCGCAACGTCTGGTATCCGCTGATTCAGGGCATCCCGCCGCAGCTTTACACGATGATCACAAAGCCCTGGCGGCCGGCGCGCTATGATATTCGTCAGGCAATTGAATTGTATCCGATGCCCGATCAAACCTATTGGCTATGGATCAAGGGGCATTTTGGTTTAACTTCATTCATCAATCCGACCGATACAACGACACTGGATAGCGAACTGGTGTTCCTACATGCCCTAGCTAATGCAAAGTCGCATTATGGGCAACCCGATGCCAACAATATCGAAGCGCAAGCGAATGCGTATCGCGCGGAGTTGATCGCGGGCACCCATCAAACGGCGCACTATTTGCCGGGGACGATCGCAGTTCCGCCGGCTGTGCGTCCGACATTAATTCAGTTCGATCCGGCGGGTAGCGGCGGATAATGCGCGCATTTCCGCTAACAGTTCTTAACGGTGGAATAAACCGATTGAGGGTGAAGGGGGGCGCGTCGGCTAGCCAATTGTATGATCTACAGAATGCCTATATCACCAATGCAGGATCGATAGTTCCTCGTGAGGGTACGATCCGATCGGCGACATTGACGAGCGCCACGGTTGGCCTCATGGCAAATGATGGCATATTCAATATTTTCTCCAATACGTTTTCGACATCAACCGCAACAGTGCCGGCAGGGTATCAATTGAATGTGCTGGTTGACCCTGTTAATTCGACGGCAACGCCCACGATCATTTGGTTTGCGAAGCCCTTCATGGGATTCCCTTATGTGGTGGCGCAATTCTCCGATGGATTGACGTTTCATTACTGGCTTCAGAGCAACGGAACGTGGACCAGCAATACTGTCTATGTCAATGGAAGTATCGTTACCCCTACGGTCCCCAATGGTTTGGCCTATGAGGCGGTGCGCGATTTTCCGCCGAATCCGTTGTGGACTGCTAACGCGACCATTGCGACGAACACGATTGTCGAGCCGACTGAATATACCGGGTACGCCTACAAAGCGGTGGCGGTGGCGGGGCTAAATCCTCATACGGGATCTTCCGAACCTGTATGGCCCACGGTATCAGCAGGTACCATTCAAGAGTTCGGGGATTTTGATGCGTCCTCTACCGATGCGGGAACAACTCAAGGCACAACGACGTCCGCCAGCGCGGGGCTAGGGCTCACGCTCACGGATCGCTATGGAGATTCAGCGACGATCGCCAATGGCGGTACGCCCGCATCGGGTGCGCTGACGTTGCCCGCCGTAGCGTCCACTGCCGTCACGACGTGGAAAGCGGGAACCCACTATGCACCGGGAGCCGTGGTGCGGCCGACGACGGGGCAAGGCGCCTTCATCAATGCGATACCCAACGGGGATTTTGAAAACGGTAACGATGGCAATTGGACGTTTACTGGCACGACACCATGGGCTTTTTCTAACTCAGGAACCTATCAGGGCAACTGGTGTATAGCGATCCCTACCGGCAGCATGTCGGCGGGTGGCGATTTTGCCACGATGACGAGCTATAGCTTGGTAACGCCAGGGCAATCGGTTACGGCTTCCGCGTATTTGAACCCCAATAACACGGGCGCGAATCTGACTCTCTGGATACAGCTTAATTGGTATGACGCAAGTGATATTTTTCTAAGCGCCACGGGCAACCAGCAGAATGAGCAAGAGGGAGGCGGCTATCGTAAAACGTCCGTAACAGGGTCAGCGCCTGCCGGCGCCGCGCATTGCCGTGTGGCCATCGGCGCGGGTAGCGGAACAAATTCACGCAATACCGCTTTTGCTGATTTGGTCATTTGGAATTTAGAGCAGCCGGCGGCGGTGAGCAATTTCCTGTTTGAAGCGGTGCAGCCTGCAGCAGGTAGCTCCAGCACGGTAGAACCTACCTGGCCCACATCGGCAGGATCTACCGTGGTGGATGGTACGGTTACCTGGGAAGCGATCGGAACCTCGATTATTACCTGGGAAGCGATCCCCCTCATGTTGTCGGGCGCAACGCAGCCGACGTTCCCAACGACGGTGGGGATATCGGTAGCAGACCATAGCACGTTCACGGACAAAAATAACGTCATTACGAGCGCTTGCAGCATGTCGTGGGAATGCGTCAGCCGGCAAATTACGGACCCCAAATGCCCAAATACGAATGCGGTAGCATTAGGGGCCTCGCATGTGTTTGCCGGGGACAAGGACATTGTTGATTTCTCGGCGGCGGTTGATCCTACCGATTGGTCGAGCACAAACAACGCGGGCTA
>Ga0210389_10002125_pt1 | contig 15773 bp, 17 predicted proteins | sample IncBWH28OmetaG_FD_160127 | JGI IMG/M metagenome (GOLD analysis project Ga0210389, IMG submission 160127) | Forest soil microbial communities from Barre Woods Harvard Forest LTER site, Petersham, Massachusetts, United States - Inc-BW-H-28-O ...
GTCGAAGTCGTGCCGGTCATGCAGGTTGGCGTGCAGCAATAAAACCGTTGGCCCACTGCCTAATTCGCGGTAAGCAACCCGTCCGGCCCGGGTTTGGACGTACGTCATGATGGTTCCTCTCAGCCTGTTGACCGACTGGTCGGTCATCCCGTACGCTACAACGGTCGGACCGTTCTGACAAGGAGCGAATCGAAATGCAGCAAGCCCCACCACCCGAAGCGCCATTCGCGGACAAGATGGCCTTCTACCGCACCCAACACACCTCAAAGGGGGTGCGGGCGGCCCATCTGATCGGCACGCCGATCATCGCGGCCGGCCTGCCGCTGCTGTTCGCCAAGCCAAAGGCCGGTGCCACGATGTTCATTGGCGGGTGGGCCATGCAGATCATCGGCCACCGAGTTTTCGAGAAGAACCTCCCGTCGACCCACAAAGGATGGATCACCTATCAACTGACGGGCGTGATCCATGTCTGCGAGCAGTACGGCGAAATGCTGGCGCGGCGCAGCCAGCGCAGGGCGGGGATCCGGTGAGATCGCCTGAGCCCGGCCGCAATGCGCTCTTGGATGCCGGACAGCGCCTGTTGGGCAGCGCCGACCTGGCCAGGATCTCCGTGAACGCGATCGTGGCCGAGGCCGGTATGGCGAAGGGTAGCTTCTATCAGCACTGGCCCAGCCGGACCCAATACGTGCGGGCGCTGCACGTCCGATTCCACGACCAGCTCGAGGAATCGATCGCCGCCGCCATGGCCGGCCTGCCGCCCGGGCGTGACCGGCTCGAGGCCGGGATGAACGCCTACCTGGACGGGTGCTTGGCCGAGCTGGCCACCAAAGCGCTGCTCGTACAGTCCCGCACGGAGGCCGGGCTCAGCGATCTGGTCGCGGCCCGCAACGAGAGCGCGGCCACGCTGCTAACGCCCGATCTGGTGGCGCTCGGCTGGGCACCGCCGGAACCGATCGCCGCGTTGCTGGTCGCCGCGGTCGCCGAGATCGCGCTTGTCGAACTCGACGCCGGACGGCGCAACGACGAATTACGCCGGGGATTGATTCGGCTAGCCACCCGAACGGCGGGTTAGGCCAGCGGCGCCAAACCGGACCGCACCAGATCCAGGCTCTCGGCCACCAGCTCGCCGAGGTCGCCGGCGCAACCGTTGCGGCCCCAATTCTCCACCGCCACAACAAGGGCCGCCGCCAGTGCGGAACCCGCGACTTCGGCGGCCAGATCGATGTTGGCCACATGGGGGTTCTCGGGGTTCCGATTCCTGATGAATTCGGCCAACACCGAAGCAAACGATGACTGCACCACCCGCAGATGGCCCGCGATCCGCTCGGCGCTGATCAACTCCGTGCGAGCGGTCGCGGCCTGGCGCACCACTTCAAGGTCGTGCGGGAAGGCGGCGACGCTGGCCAGCACCGCGTCGAACAGCGACTCGGACGGCGGACGCTGGGCAAGCGCTTCGGCCAGCCACTCCAGTTGTGTCTCGTAGTCCTGGAACAGCACCGCTTCCTTGGTCGGGAAGTGTCGGAAGAAGGTGCGCTCGGTGACCCCGGCCTCGCGCGCCAGTTCGGTCACGGTGACATTGGTAAATCCCTTGCGGGCGAAGCTCTTTAACGCGGCCACGCGAAGCGCCTCATGTGTCGATTGTCGGCGCAGCTGGTGGCGGGTTTCCGGCCTACGGACGAGAACAGTCATGTCACACCGATCGTATCCGACATCTTCCAATTATGTCAGTACTGACATAATCTGGTCTGGTGCGCAGCGCCAAGGAGGACAAAAGATGACGGACTATGACGCAATCGTGGTCGGGGCTGGGCACAACGGGCTGACCGCCGCTGCGATTCTGCAGCGCGCGGGCCTGCGCACCGTGTGTCTGGAAGCCAATACCTACGCCGGTGGCATGGCTGCGACGGTCGAATTGATCGACGGCTTCCGGTATGAGATAGCCGGTTCGGTGCAGTTCCCGATGGCAAGCCAGATCAGCAAGGACCTCGGGCTCGACGCCCTGCCCGTGGTCGAGCCGGACGTGATGTCGACCAATATCGGCGAGCACGGCGAAGAACCGATGATCTTCTATCGCGATCCGCTGCAGCTGATGACGCACCTCAGCGAGAAGCACGGGCTTCAGGCCGTGACCGGGATGGCCGAACTGATCGGCTGGAGTAAGGGCCCCGCACGGGCGCTTGGCCGATTCGACGTACGCCAGCCCCCCAAAACGCTCGACGAGATGTATGCCTGCGCAACGAATGACGCGGAGCGCCGAGCTATTCACGAAATGTTGTTCGGCTCGGCGATGGATGTGATCGACCGATACCTGCCCGACAAGGACAAGCACGCGGTGATGCGCGGGATGCTCGCGTTTCTGGCCGTCAACTCCACCTACCGCGGGCCCTATACGCCGGGCAGCGCCACCTGCTTGGCGTTCGCGCTCGCGGTGCCCGATAACAGCACCGCGATGATGACCAAGCTCAAGGGCGGGATCGGCGCACTCACTGAGCATTTGCGCGAGATGTTCATCTCGCACGGTGGTGAGATCCGATTCCGCGCCAAGGTCGAGCAGATCCTGGTCGACCATGGCGCGGTGACCGGCGTGCGGTTGCGTGACGGGTCGGTGATCACCGCGCCCATCGTGGTGTCCAACCTGTCGCCGGACGTCACGCTCACCGAGCTGGTTGAGCCCGAACACGTTCCCGCAGAACTGATCTCACGGGTGTCCGACCGCGATCACCGGGCCTCCTTCGTGCAGATCCACTTCGCCCTGGACGGACTGCCCGACTTCGCCCCGCCCTACGAGCTGCTGAACGAGGCGGGCATGCAACAGTCGGTCGGCATCTTCGGCTCACCGGAAGAGCAACAACTGCAGTGGGAAACGTGCCGGCGCGGCCTCGTCCCGGACAACCCGTCAATGGGAATGCAGATCCCCTCCGTGCATGATCCGGGCCTGGCGCCGCCCGGTAAGCACGCCGCGAGCGCGTTCGCCTACGCCTTCCCGGTCGAAGTCAACCGCGAACAACATGGGAACCTCAAAAACGAGATGGCGCAGCGTGTTATCGACAAAATCAGCAGACTTGCCCCGAACTTCAAAGACATTGTCATCCGCCACATCACGTTTGCGCCCTACCACATGAACACCATGTTCGGCGCACCCGCCGGCGACTTCTGCCACGGCCTGCTGCACCCGGATCTGATGGGGCCGAATCGCCCCGGGCCCAAAGGCTTCCTCGACATGCCGATTCCGATCGACGGCCTCTATCTCGGCGGCGCCGGATGCCATGGCGGCCCGGGCATTACCTTCACTCCCGGCTATAACGCCGGCTACCAGGTGCTCGACGACGCGTCGTGAGCGGGAATCAGCTCCCGAACGTTCCGGTGAGCTGCGCCTGAGCGGTTGCCGCACCCGCAATCGCCTGCGCTGCTTGCGCGCCCACCAGTCCGCCGGGGAGCTGGTAGCCACTAGGGAGCTGGTACAGGGTGAACCGGTAATGGTGCACTCCGCTGCCAGCCGGCGGGCAGGGCCCGTCGTACACGGGGTCCCCGAAGGAGTTCGGCAGGGCGGTTCCACCACCGGGATTCCCACCATCAACGTTGTGGCCGGAACCCGGTGGGATTCCGGTCACAATCCAGTGGATGAAGGTTCCGCCGGGGGCGTCGGGGTCGTCGACAACGAGTGCCGCTCCCAACGGCGCCGACCAGTCCAACGGCGGCGAGAAGTTGGACCCTCGGCAGCTGTATAGCACCGGTATCGGCGCACCGTCAGCGAACGCGGGACTGCTGATCGTCAATGACCCCGTGGCGGGTGCCTGTGCCAAAGTCCGTCCGACGGTCGTCACTTTCGGCGCGAGTGGCGCCGTGCTCCCATTGCCACTGCTGACGCCGTAGCCAACCAGCGCCGCCGCGAGTGCCGGGGCCGCCACGGCCAATGTGATTCGGTGAAGTGTGCTCGCTGCCGGTTTCATACTGGACATTCTGGCTAACCGCGCCTACAGATGACAGCCCTTTGGCCGATCGACCTACGGCACCAGAACGACCTTGCCGATGTTCTCCCGCGCCGCGAGAATTCGGTGCGCCTCTGGCGCTTCGGCAAACGGGACGGCGGCATGTACGACAGGGGAGACGGTGCCGTCGTCGAGCGCGCTTTTCAGCGGGGTGATCCAGGGCTCGAGGGTGCCCCGGTCGTCCCACAGCCGCAGCATGTTCAGGCCAATGACAGCCTTCGACTCCGAGAGTTGGTCGAGCAGGTTGAACCCGCGCAGCATCGCCAACGCCTGTGGTGCCGCCGTGCGCAGCGAGCGTTTCTCACCCTGCTGCATGTTCGAAAAGCCGTAGGCGACAAGCCTTCCGCCGGGGCGCAGCAGGTCATAGGACCGCCGCAGCGACGTGCCGCCGAGTGCGTCGAGGACAAGGTCATAGGGGGCGAGACCCTTCCACCAGCCGTCGCGGCGGTAGTCAATCGCGCGGTCCACACCCAACTCGGCCAGCTTCTGGTGCTTTCCGGGCGACGCGGTGCCGTGTACTTCGGCCCCGGCGGCCTTGGCGAATTGGATGGCCGCGGTGCCGACACCGCCGGCCGCGGCGTGAATCAGCACTCGCTCGCCGGCGCGCAGCGACCCGTAGCCGTGCAGCGCCGCCCATGCGGTCGCGTAGTTGACCGGGACCGCGGCGCCCTGCTCGAAGCTCAGCGCATCCGGGAGAGCCACCGAGTCGGCGGCCGCCACGTTGACGATTTCGGCGTAGCCACCGAATCGCGTACCGGCCAGCACTCGTTCGCCGAGTCGGTTCGGGTCGACACCTTCGCCGACGGCCTCGACGGTCCCGGCGACTTCGTAGCCCACCACCGCGGGCAATTTCGGCGCGCCCGGGTACAGACCGACGCGGGCAAGATGGTCGGCGAAGTTCACCCCCGCCGCACGTACGGCGATCTGCAGCTGGCCCGGGCCAGGCGGGGGCGGGTCCGGCCGCTGCTGCACCTGCAAGACCGATGGGTCGCCGTGCTTGGTGATGACGACTGCGCGCATCGTTTACCTCCGTGTCGTTAGGCCTGTGCTGAGGATTTCGCAGGAGTCCGCAAGGCGGCCGAGCACGACGTCGCGCCACCCCGGTCCGATGCGATTGAATGCGTCGGCCATCCGTTTGTCGTCCAGGTCAAGACCGCTGTGCTCCAGAAACACCCGGGTACCCGTGCCTTCCGGCTCAAGCCGCCAGGTCAGGGTCCAGGCTGGGGTGAAGGTGTAGACGAAGCGGTGGGGTGGATCCACCTCGGGCACCTTGCAGGGTTGCTGGCCGTAGCCCGGCATGTCGAGGGTGAATTGGTGACCGACCAACGCGGCCACCTGACCCTCGGCCCACCAGAGTCGCATCAGCTCCGGTTCGGTCAGCAGTCGCCACACTTTCGCCGGCGGTGCCGCCACGAATTGGTCCACGCGGATCGTCGCGGGCGTTGATGTCTCGGTCATTCCAACTCCCCCGCTGACTCGGCGAGTACGGCCAATCGCGCACGCCAGAACTTCTCAAACGGATGCAACCACGCGCCCAGCTCGGCCAGCGGTTCTGCGGTCAGGCGATAAATGCGCCGGCGCCCCTGCGCCTCGTCGGCCACCAGCCCTGCGTCACGCAGAACCTTGAGGTGCTCGGCGACGGCGGGGCGGCTGAGCTCGAACCGGTCACTGAGTTCCCCGGCGGACAATGGCTGCCCGGTGAGAATCTCGAGCAATTGCCGCCGCACCGGGTTAGCCAGCGCCGCGAACACGTCGCAGATGCGGTCGCAAGCGCGATCGGACGCGGTCACGACCGGCAATATATGTCGGAGAAACCCGACATGTCAATCATCTCCGACACGTTCGCGCCGCGTCACGGAGCGCCGGACTTGCCGGCGAACCACGCGGTGGTCACCGAACGCCTCTGGGTCTCGACGATCTCGACGCCATGGGCGAAATCGTACTGACACATCACAGCGATGCTGGGTTACCTTCCTCTTTGTGCATTACGACTGGGAGCCGCTGACCGGCAGTGTGCATCGTTGCCGGCTGCCGTTCTGCGACGTCACGATCGGCCTGGTGCAGGGCGGCACCGGATCGCTCGTCGTCGACACCGGCACCACCCTCGTCGAAGCCGCCGCGGTCGACGCCGATATCCGGCAGATCGCAGGGTGCCCGGTAACGCATGTTGTGTTGACGCACAAGCACTTCGACCATGTCTTGGGTTCATCGCGGTTCGCCGATGCAGAGATCTTCTGCGCACCCGAAGTTGTCGAACACCTGTCGTCGGCTACCGACCACCTGCGCGGCGACGCCCTGAGCTACGGCGCGGACGCCGGGGAGGTCGACCGCGCGATCGCGGCCTTGAGGCCACCGCAGCGCGGGATCCGTGACACCATCATCGATCTCGGAGGTCGCATCGTGACGATCGCCCACCCGGGCCGCGGCCACACCACCGCAGACCTGGTCGTGGTGGCGCCTGCCCCAGACGACGAAGACGGCCCGGCCGTGGTCTTCACCGGTGATCTTGTCGAGGAGTCCGGCGACCCCTGTATCGACGCCGATTCGGACCTGCCGGCCTGGCCCGCCACGCTTGATCGGTTGCTCGCGATCGGCGGACCCGACGCCATCTATGTCCCGGGTCATGGGAAGGTCGTTGACGCCGAATTCGTCCGTCGCCAGCGGGATTGGTTGCGGGGACGTGGCGGCTGCGAACCGCGTTGAGCGCGGGCTACTTTGCTGTGCAGGCGGCGACGAGCGCATCCGGGTCGGTCACGCCTACCCACAACTCGCTTACTGGCACCGACATCGTCCACACCCTGGCCGGTGCCGCCGGATCGATCCTCAACTTGACCAGACCTTTAACCGACGCGTTGACCAGCCACCGGCCAAATCGATAGTGCACGCCTGCTGTGTACGCCCGGGTGTTGGTGGGCTTGGCACTTGTGATCGACATCAGGGGAATGTCGGCGGCAAACGCCCATCCCATTTTGACGTGAAGGCTTCCCGCCTCGACCCGCAGGTCGCTGTTCCCGGGGCCCAGCCCGAACGGCACCGACGGGGGGAGAAACCAACGGTCAAAGCGCAATTCCGGCCGCGCGGCAGTGACCCTACCCCGCTGCCGGGTTACCGGCGACGATCCCGATCTGAGCCGCGGAGCCTCAAGTGATCAACGATCTATTGCTTCGGTGGGTGGCCACCGGTCTATTCGTGCTGAGCGCCGCCGTATGGGGTTTCGCCGTGGTCACCCAACACCGAGCGTGGACCTCCGTCATCAGCAACGGGTTGCATTTCGTGATGGCGATCGCGATGGCGGTGATGGTCTGGCCGTTGGGTGCACATTTGCCCACGACCGGACCTGCGCTGTTCTTCCTAGTGGCCACGGCGTGGTTCGTGACCATGATCGTTGTTTCGGCCCGAACGATGGCCCAGCGGGCGGTATGCGGATATCACGCCCTGATGATGCTGGCGATGGTGTGGATGTACGCCGACACGAAGCATCACCACTTCCCCAATCATTCGGGCAGCCATCACCCGGCATCGCCGGATACACCGATGCCCGGTATGGACGTGGCTGCGACCGGCACGCCGACGAGCGAATCGCACGAATGGGTTAGCGCGTTTAATTGGTTCTGGTTTGTCGGCTTCGCGGTCGCGGCGATCTTCTGGGCATACCGGTTCACGAGAGAGCGGCGGTACGGCGCCGCTAGCGACTGGCATGGTCGGACGGGTAGCGGAGCTCAGGGGATGACGGCTGCCGGGATGGCTATCACGTTCGGCGCCATACTATTTCAGAACTAATGATGACCGCTGCTGACGTCGGAACCGCGGCGACACCGAAGTTCGTCAACCTAACGCTGAAACATCGAGCGGCGTGGCGGATTACGCATCCAAAGCCATCGCCGGCGGGGGATTTCATGTGCCCTGCCACCTCGCAGACCGCGTGAGCTTCACCGCCGACCGCTTTGCTGACTGCGGCCTCGGTCGTCGAAGCCGGTGCTCCATTGGCCGGTGATTTAACTCACCAGCCTGGGGATACACTTCACTCCGTCAGGGGAATCCGGGCTAAAGAGGAGCGTAAGCCCATGGCTATCGTCGAAACGGACACTGAGGTCCCTACACCGTTCGAGCAGAACTTTGATAGAGATGTAGCCGCGACGCAGCGATACTTCGACGGCTCGCGCTTTGACGGCATCATTCGCCTCTACACAGCCCGCCAGGTCGTAGAGCAGCGCGGCACGATCCCCACCGACTACACCGTGGCGCGAGAGGCGGCGGAGGCCTTCTACGATCGCCTGCGCGAGCTCTTCGCGGCGAAAAAGAGCATCACGACATTCGGCCCCTACTCGGGGGGCCAGGCCGTGAGCATGAAGCGGATGGGCATCGAGGGGATCTACCTCGGCGGCTGGGCGACGTCAGCGAAGGGCTCCACCACCGAAGATCCCGGCCCGGACCTTGCCAGCTACCCGCTGAGCCAGGTGCCCGACGACGCCGCCGTGCTGGTGCGCGCCCTGCTGACCGCGGACCGCAACCAGGAGTACCAGCGCCTGCAGATGAGCGAGCAGCAGCGCGCCACCACCAAGCAATATGACTACCGGCCGTTCATCATCGCCGACGCCGACACGGGCCACGGCGGTGACCCGCACGTGCGCAACCTCATCCGGCGTTTCGTCGAGATCGGCGTCCCGGGATACCACATCGAAGATCAGCGCCCCGGCACCAAGAAGTGTGGCCACCAGGGCGGCAAGGTTCTGGTGCCCTCGGATGAACAGATCAAGCGCCTCAACGCGGCCCGCTTCCAGCTCGACATCATGCGGGTCCCCGGCATCATCGTCGCGCGCACCGATGCCGAGGCGGCCAACCTGATCGACAGCCGCTCCGACGAGCGCGACCAGGCGTTCCTGCTCGGCGCCACCAACCTGGCCATTCCTTCCTACAAGGGCTGTTTCCTGGCGCTGGTGCGGCGCTTCTACGAGCTGGGCGTTAAGGAGCTGAACGGTCACCTTCTGTATGCCCTTGCCGACGGCGAGTACGCCTTCGCCAACGCGTGGCTTGAGCGCCAAGGGATTCTGGGCCTGGTCTCCGACGCTGTCAATGCCTGGCAGGACGACGGGCAGAAGTCCATCGACGATCTCTTCGACCAGGTCGAGTCACGGTTCGTGGCCGCCTGGGAGGACGACGCCGGGCTGATGACCTACAGCGACGCCGTGGCCGAGGTGCTCGAGTTCGGCGAGAGCGAAGACGAGCCGGCGAACATGAGCCCCGGGCAGTGGCGCCAGTTCGCCGCCCGGACGTCGCATTACGCGGCCCGGGAGAAGGCAAGGGAGCTAGGTGCCGACCCGCCCTGGGACCCTGAGCTGGCGAGGAGCCCGGAAGGCTACTACCAGATCCGCGGCGGCATTCCGTACGCGATCGCCAAGTCCCTGGCAGCGGCACCGTTCGCCGACATCCTTTGGATGGAGACGAAGACGGCGGATCTGGCCGACGCCCGGGAGTTCGCCGAGGCAATCCATGCCGAGTTCCCGGAGCAGATGCTGGCTTACAACCTCTCGCCATCGTTCAACTGGGACACCACCGGCATGACCGACGAAGAGATGAAGCGCTTCCCCGAGGAGCTCGGGAAGATGGGCTTCGTCTTCAACTTCATCACCTACGGCGGACACCAGATCGACGGTGTGGCCGCCGAGGAGTTCGCCACCTCGCTGCAGCAGGACGGCATGCTGGCGCTGGCTCGGTTGCAGCGCAAGATGCGTCTGGTCGAATCGCCCTACCGGACCCCGCAGACCCTGGTCGGCGGCCCGCGCAGCGACGCCGCGCTGGCCGCGTCCTCCGGGCGCACGGCGACAACCAAGGCCATGGGCAAGGGCTCCACGCAGCACCAGCACCTGGTGCAGACGGAGGTGCCGAAGAAGCTGCTGGAGGAATGGCTGGCGCTGTGGAGCGAGCACTACCAGCTGGGCGAGAAACTGCGCGTGCAACTCCGGCCACGCCGCGCGGGCTCGGATGTGCTCGAGCTCGGGATCTACGGCGACGGTGACGAGCAGCTGGCCAATGTCGTCGTCGATCCCATCAAGGACCGGCACGGCCGCAGCATCCTTCAGGTGCGCGACCAGAACACCTTCGCCGAGAAGCTCCGGCAGAAGCGACTGATGACGTTGATCCACCTGTGGCTGGTGAACCGCTTCAAGGCCGACGCGGTAATTTACGTGACGCCGACCGAGGACAACCTCTATCAGACCTCAAAGATGAAATCCCACGGCATCTTCAGCGAGGTCTATCAGGAGGTCGGCGAGATCATCGTCGCCGATGTGGACAAGCCGCGCATCGAGGAGCTGCTGAAGCCCGATCGAGTGGCGCTGCGGAAGTTGATCACCAAGGAAGGCTAGAGCGCACCTCGCCCGGGGTCGAACCTTCGGTTCGCTTGTTAGCTCCAACACCGACCTGGTCGGCGTGAGGAATCTCTCATGAAGCTTCCTCAGGCAACAGTTGCACAGGCGTACTGTTGACTTGTAGATAGCTTTTGAGTTGACAGGAGAGTCAGATGAGTGGAACCAAGAAGACTTTCGCGATGTTCGGTGGTGCGGCCGCGCTGGCCTTTGCGCTCGGATTCGGCGGCGGCGTCGGCGTTAACGCTCTGGGCAGCACCACGGCGGCGACGACGCAGCCTGCGCCCAGCGCTGCGCCAGCGCCCGCCAAGGCAGCTCCCGGCGTCCACTTCGCCACCCTGACCGGCTGCGTCGCAGGCCTCGACTGCTAAGCCCCAGCCATAGGCCGTTGGGTTGTCACCTACAACTCAGCGTCTAAGTCCTTTTGAGGTCCTTTTCGGCTGGTCACTCGATTCGAGTCCGGGCTAGAGCTGGGGCAACCTCTGACGCGGCCTAGGGTTGAGCGCCGAATTCGGGTTATTGTTCGGGCAACTCGACTGCAAGGGGACCTCAATGGCCAGGCTCAGGTTTGGATATTTCATCGCGCCGTTCCACCGCGCCGGCACCAACCCGACGCTCGCCCTGCAGCGCGACCTCGAATTCGTCCAACACCTTGACGCGCTCGGCTTCGACGAAGCGTGGATCGGCGAGCATCACTCGGCCGGCAGCGAACTCATCGCGTCGCCGGAGATTTTCATCGCCGCCGCCGCGGAGCGGACCAAGTGGATCAAGCTCTGCACCGGGGTCATCTCGCTCGCGTACCACAACCCACTCTGGGTCGCCGACCGGTTGATGATGCTGGATCACCTGACCCACGGTCGCGTGATCGGCGGGGTGGGACCGGGCTCACTGCCCAGCGACTCGTCGATGATCGGGCTGACCCCCACCGACACCCGTGAGCTGCTGGAAACCAACCTCGACATCGTGGTCCGGCTGCTGGCGGGGGAGACGGTGAGCGCAAAGACCCCGACGCACGATCTGCACGACGCCAAGCTGCAGCTTGCCCCCTACTCCGATGGAGGTGTCCCGCTGGCGGTTGCCGCGGTCGCCTCGCCGACGGGTGCGCGCCTGGCCGGCAAGCACGGCATCGGCCTGCTGTCCATCGGGGCGACCCTGACCATCGAAGGCTTCAACGCGCTGCAGTATCACTGGGATATCGTCGAAGAGCGCGCGGCGGTGTTCGGCACGAAGGTCGATCGCAAGAACTGGAGCCTGGTCGGGCCGTTCCACCTCGCCGAAACCGACAAGCAGGCGCGCGAAGACGTGAAATTCGGCCTCGAGTCCTGGTTCCGGTACTTCCAGAAGGTGGCCGCGTTCCCGCAGATGACCATGCCGGGGGAGCAGATCGACGAGATGATCGACGTCATCAACGACAACGGGGCTGGTGTGATCGGCACGCCCGAGCGGGCGCGGGCACAGGTACAGCGGATGTGGGATCAATCGGGCGGGTTCGGCTGCATGCTGCAGATGGGCCACGAGTGGGCCAATCCGGCGGCCACCAAGCGTTCAGCCGAATTGTTCGCCGCCGAAGTGATGCCGCATTTCCAGGGTCAGGCGCAGCCGACGCTGGATGCCGCCGCGCGCGCCAGCGAGGCGCGGGAAGGCCTCGCGCAGTCGCAGAATCAGGCCGTCGCGCACATGACCAAGAAGTATGAAAGCGAAAAACGTCCTACTAATACCGTCTGACCTGGTGTTTCACGACTCGGTGAGGTGTGCCGCTAGAAGCGCCACCTGCTGGCCCACGTTTCCTTCGCTAGCTCTGGCGAGTGGAGTGGTCTTCCAGTTTCGATTCGTGTTCATTGACGAGCCAGCGGGCGACGTCGGATAGTTTGATGTTGGTTTGTTGGGAGGCGCGGGTTAAGAGGCTAAATGCCTGAAGGCCGGTGAGGTTGTCACGCTGCATCAGCATTCCTTTGGCCTGACCGATGACGTCGCGGGTGGCGAGCGCGTTCTCGAATTGCGTTTCGGCGGCTGCTCCGATCATCGCGACCGCGGCGTGCTGAGCCAGTATTTCACCGATGAGAAATGAGTCCTCGGAGAAGGCGCCGGGCTCGTCGCTGTAGAGGTTAAGGGCGCCGAGGTTTTCGGAACGAACGAATAGCTGAAATGACAACATGCTGCGCGTGCCTCGTTGCAGTGCTTCGCGGCCGAAATCGGGCCACCGCGTCTCGGTGCGCATGTCATCGATATGCACGGTGTGGTATTCGCGTAACGCCGTCAGACACGGTCCTTGGTTGAGATCGGACTGCAGCTGGTCAAGTTCGGCTACGGAGCGGCTGGTGGGAACTTCGGAGACAATCTTTGTTCCTTGGACCAAGGAGATGCCTGCCCAACGCGCTCCGGGCACAACTTTAGGTGCAGCCTCGACAATCGACCGCAGTGTGTCGCTGCTGCCTTTCTGGGCCTGCATCTCAACGGCGAGGTCGCCGAACACCTCGGCTAGGCTCTCAAGAGGCTGGTCAGCCATGATTCCCCTCGCACAGTAGCGGCAGATCAAGCAAAAACGCCCCCGATAGCCGCTTCATGACTACCGAGAGCTAAGCAACGCGAGCAGAGCCGGCCCCGCCGCGCGCCTGATACATGGCATACCCGTCCCGACACCAGCGAAACTGGACCAGCATTCGTCTGGAAGACGCGCGACACGTGCACAGCTCGCCAGTGCAATTAATCGGCGGACTGACAGTCTTGAGCCGATGCGCGATTCCCCGCGAAATGCTTACTACTGAGAGGGTAGCTAAGAGCCACAGCATCACTCGGTCCTCACGGCGCGTGTGGTGCCCTTGTAGCTACGTCGTTGGTTCGCTGTTGTTCGTCGAATCGCGGAGCTGTCTGGGGGAGGCCAGACGCGCGACGGCGGACCTCCCCGGCAGTGTGATTAGGCGTCGCCGTGATGGCGGCTGCCCGACTTCGCAAGCCCGCGGCTGACCATGTAGCCGACGCTAAGAATTACGACGTACAGCCATGCCTTATCGGCCAGGAAATAGTCGCCGCGCCCGTCGGTCGCCTGAACCAAGTACGAGGCAAGCAGAACCCCGACGGTCGCGACGATGAAGACCATGAATTCGGTCGTCTTGTAGAAAGCCTTCGTCTCGCCGCCGCGCCGGGTGATGACCCGAGTGGGCGGTGCGTCCGTAGCGAAGCCATTGGCGTTCGGCGCGTCGCCGTGACGCACTTGAGCGGGATTGTTGGTGGTGGTCAATCTAGTACTCCTTCTGGATGCGGTCGAAGTATGTCGACCGGATGAATTGGGATGCGCTACCTCAGAGAGGTAGCGGCAATTACTTGAAAGACGGCCCGTATCGAGCCGTGCATGAGAGATGGATCCAGCCGTCGAGCCGATGCTCATCGGCGTATGAAGATCAAGACCCCCGGATAGGACACTTGGTACCGAGTACCACCCTGTTTAACCCTTCCGGACATGTACCCGATCCGACAAAAATCAAACACCTGTTCGGTTGGATGCAAGTTACTCAGGCCCCGCCGCGAGGCGAGGTCGATTTCAGCGATGGCTAGGGACACCCAGCAGCGCGGTCCAAAACGTCCTGTCGGAGTGCGGGGAGTCCTTGTCCATGATTCAGGCCTCCAATCGCTGGCGTGCGACGGCCAAGGACGAGGTCAGTTCGAAATAGCGGCTCGGATCCCGAACCACCGCGCGAGCACGCCGCGAAGTTCCTCGAAGTCCGGTGCCTCGGCGGACGACGCCCACGCGACGTAACCATCGGGACGCACGAGCAGCGCCGTGGCCGCCACGTCACCGACCGGGCGTCCCGCGGCGACGGTGAGCTGGTCGGCGACGTCGGCCACCGCCGCCGCCACCACCGCGCGCTCGGTGAGATCGACAAGCAGCGGCCGTCCGTCACGGGCGAGCTCGGCGACACGGCGAGTTCCGACGCCGTTCGCCACAGCGAAGTCGGGCACCCAGCGCCCGGCGAGCGGATGCGCGTCGGCGCCTACGTAGCGGTTTTCCGCACCCGACACCAAGTCGGTCAGGCGGCGGACGACGTCGGGCTCGGTGACCAGCTCGGAGAAGAGTTCGCGCAGGGCCGTCACCTCGGGCCCGGGCCGGACGAGGGCCAGCTGGGCACGGCTGTGCATGATGACCCGCTCGGCAGCGGGCCGGCGCTCGGCCTCATAAGTGGCGAGCAGCTCGGGCCCGACGCGCCCGTGCAGGACTGCCGCCAGCTTCCAGCCGAGGTTCACCGCATCCTGCAAACCCAGATTGAGCCCCGGTCCACCCATGGGGGAGTGCACGTGCGCGGCGTCGCCGACCAGGATCACCCGCCCCGCCTGGTACCGGGACGCGATCCGTGAGTTGATGCCGCGGAACCGGCGCAGATCAAGTGGCATGTCGGGCGATGCCGGCCGCAACGGCACATCCGCGCCGAGCACCCGCTTGAGGCTGGACTCCAGCTCGGCCAGGCTCATGGGCGGTTCATCAAGTTCACTGCCGTTCCGGTCGGCCGGCTGCTCCCGGGCCGTTCTATCCAATTCGAAGACGATCACCGCCGCCCGGCGCCCCAGGGCACCGCAGGCGAAGACGCCGCGCTCAGCCCGATGGAACCCCAGCGGCGGGACGCGCCCGAACCCGGGTACGTCCAGCGCGCCGCTGACCGTATCGATCCACTCTTGGGGCGGCAGCACGTCGAATCCCATCCGGGCGACCACGTCGTTCGAGGACATGCCCGGAAAGTCGATGCCGGCTAACTTGCGGGTGGTGCTGGTGCCGCCGTCGGCGCCGACGAGGTACTTGGCCCTCAACTCGTAGTCATCATCTGGCCCGCTGACGCGTACCGTGACGCCGTCCGCGTCCTGGTCAAAGCCGGTGAGCGGGTGACCCCAGCGAATATCGGCTCCGTATTGGCCGGCCCGCTCCGCGAGCACCTGAACGAGCTTGGGTTGCTGGACGGGGAGCATGAACACCTGCGGATTCGGCACCAGCGTGAGATCCAACGGGAAGGCCGCAAACATCGCACGCAGCGCGCGCTGAGGCGGCCCGTCCGTCCCCGACAGCACGCTGTACAGGCCCCGGTGGTCAAGGATCCGAACTCCTTGGCCCACAATGCCGTTCGCACGCGGTTGCGGATTGGGCCCAGGCATCGGGTCAAGCACCACGGGGCGAATCCCGGCCAGTCCGAGTTCGCCGGCCAGCATCAGCCCATTCGGACCAGCGCCCGAGACAACGACATCAATCACTTAGCCCAGCTTAATAGTCTCGCAGAAGCCCGACAACCGCCGAGTCACATGCCGGCCGGTGATCTCATATTCGAGCGATAGCCGCTTCTCAGCCGGCAGCTAGCACCGAGGCCCAAAACGGAAATAGGCGAGGAAAGACCTGCAACCCATAGTCCTGTGTCGAAGCGTGCAGGCCGCTGGATGCGGC
>Ga0210389_10002126_pt1 | contig 15765 bp, 15 predicted proteins | sample IncBWH28OmetaG_FD_160127 | JGI IMG/M metagenome (GOLD analysis project Ga0210389, IMG submission 160127) | Forest soil microbial communities from Barre Woods Harvard Forest LTER site, Petersham, Massachusetts, United States - Inc-BW-H-28-O ...
ATCGATGGTCTTCCACAATCCGCCGGTGGCGGCGCCGAAGTAATAAGTGTTGGGCTCGCTGATAACGCCCGTAACGCCCGTGGCACGACCGCCGCGGAAGGGACCGACCAGTCGATATTTGAGTCCGTCGAGCGGCGATTTCGACGCCGAATCGGTGACCTTGGCGGGAGCTGACGATGGTTCCGCCGCAAACGACACAGTAGCCGAGAGCAGAGCAAGGATGATGACCCAGAGGCGTGATGCAGACATTCGATCTCCCCGTTTATCAGCGATCAGGCTAGCGGCTGCTTTCCAGACTGTCCAGCAGGGCATCCCCGTACCGGGTGAGATTGCGCCCCCTTGCGTTCCACTCCCAACTTGAAAGGTACAGAATGTCGCTAATCAAGGTTGCCGACAGACTCAGGGACAGCTTCGAGTCTGATCCAAGCCGGCCAAGGCGGAGGAAAAAGCATGATCACACGGCGTGAGTTTCTGGATGGAGCGGTAGCAGCTGCAGCGGGTTTCGCGATCAGCTCGACGGCGAAGAGCTACGCGCAGATCATCGGGTCCAACAACCGCCTGAACTTCGCCGTCATCGGCCTGAACGGTCGCGCCTACGCGCACCTCTCATCCTTGAAAGCAAACAAGGCGAACGCGCGCATCTCCCATGTGTGCGACGTGGAGAGCAACATCCTGAAGAAGTTCGCCGCCTACACGCAGACTGAGATGGGCGAGGCCCCGGCAACCGAGAAAGACTTCCGCCATCTCCTCGCGCTGAAAGAAATCGATGCGATCACCATTGCAGCACCCGACCACTGGCACGCGCCTATGGCCATCGCGGGCGTGCAGGCAGGCAAGCATGTCTACCTCGAAAAGCCCTGCAGCCACAATCCCGCCGAGGGCGTCATGCTGATCGAGGCGCAGAAGAGAACGGGCAAGCTGGTGCAGATGGGCTCGCAGCAGCGCTCCTCGCCGCACACCATCGAGATCGTGGACAAGATCCACAACGGCTTGATCGGCCGCGCTTACTTCGCCAAGGCCTGGTACAGCAACGTGCGCAAGTCGATTGGCATAGGCAAAGAAGTTCCCGTGCCGCCGCAGCTGGACTGGGACCTGTTCCAGGGGCCGGCACCACGTCAGGCCTACAAGGACAACGTACAGCCCTACAACTGGCACTGGTTCAAAACTTGGGGCACGGGGGAATCGCTCAACAATGGCACGCACGAAGTGGACGTCTGCCGTTGGGCGTTGGGCGTGGACTATCCCAACGGCGTTGCATCCATTGCCGGGCGATATCAATTCAAGGACGACTGGCAGTTCTACGACACCATGAGCACCAGTTTCGCCTACGACGACGCAATGATCTCCTGGGAAGGGAAGTCGTGCAACGGGATGAAGTACTACGGTCGCGACCGCGGTGCAGCCATCATCGGAACCAACGGCACGGTAGTCGTCGACCGCGACGGCTACGAGATCTACGACTTGAAGGGCAAGATGACGGGCGAGTTCAAGGCAGGCAACCAGACCGCCTCGGCGGATCTGGTCGGCCGCGACTCGATGACGGACGCCCATTTCGCAAACTTTATCGCGGGCATCCAGAAGGGCGAAAAGCTCAAACAGCCCGTCGCACAGGGCAACGTCGCCGTGACCATGTTGCAACTCTCAAACATCGCCTGGGAGACGAAGCGTGAACTGCACCTGAACAACAAGGACGGCAAGGTGCTGAACGATCCGGAAGCCATGAGGTTCTGGGACCGCACCTATGAAGAGGGCTGGGCTCCGCATCTGTGAGGCCGGTCCCGCTCCAGCACATGAGCAACATTCCATCCATTTTCGAGGCTACGTATGAAGCGGAATCTTTCGCGGCGACACTTTCTTCGCGCCGGTGCGCTGGCCGGAGCCGCCCTGTCCACTCCGGTCATGCTTTCGGCGGCTGCCTCAAGCACGCCGGCTACGGGCAAACCGTCACCCATCAAGCTCGGGCTCGCCAGTTATACCTTTCGCAACTTCAGCCGCGCCCAGACGATCGGCTACATGAAGCAACTCAACGTCTCGGGGCTGAACGCAAAGGATGTCAAAGACCATCTTCCAACCGATCCAACACAGGAATCCCAGGCCATCGCCGACTACACCGCGGCAGGCATTCAACTTCACGCCGCGGGCGCCATCTACTTCCCCAAGGATGAAGACGACGACATCCGCGCCAAGTTTGAGTATTGCAAGCGCGCCGGCGTCAGCGTCATCGTCGCCGGAGATCCCGCGCCCGCGAGTCTTCCGCGGATAGAGAAATTCGTCAAGGAGTACGGCATCAGGATCGCAATCCACAACCATGGTCCGGAAGACAAGCTCTGGCAGTCGCCGCTCGACATCCTGAAGCTCGTGAAGAACATGGACACGCGAATCGGCTGCTGCATCGATGTAGGCCATACCGTGCGCGCCGGCACGGATGTCGTCGAAGCCATCCGTGCAGTCGGACCGCGCCTCTTCAACATGCACATGAAGGACCTGGCCGACTTGAACGTCAAAGAGAGCCAGGTCGCGGTGGGTGACGGCAAGATGCCCGTCCGCGCTATCTTTGAAGCGCTCATCGCCAATAAGTACGAAGGCTTCGTCGACCTCGAGTACGAGATTCACGCCGACGATCCGATGCCCGGCGTGACCAGCAGCTTCGCCTATATGCGCGGCGTGCTGGCGGGTATGGGGTATGGATTATGAGGCATCTATCCAGACGGCAGTTCGTCGGCGGCGCGGCTGGCGCATCCGCCTCGTTTTTGTTGGCCCTGCGGGCATTCGCCGCGGACGCGAAGTTCAAGGTCGGCGTCATCTCCGATGAGATCTCCCAGGACTTCGATCACGCCTGCTACGTCATCGCGAAGGACTTCGGTCTTCACTGGGTCGAACTGCGCGAGGTCTGGGGCAAGAACCTGCAAGTGATCTCGGACGCACAGATCGCCGAGGCGCAGAAAATCCTCGCCAAGTACAGTCTTCAGGTCACCGACATCAGCAGCCCGCTCTACAAGGTGAACTGGCCCGGCGCGCCCGTCTCCCGATACGGCACAAAGGAAGACATGCACGGCGCCGACGAGGTCAGCTTCAAGCATCAGGATGAAGTCCTCGAACGCTCTATTTCCCGCGCCAAACAATTCAAAACGAATAAGGTCCGCTGTTTCGACTTCTGGCGCATCGACGATATCAAGCCCTACCGCGCCGCCATCAACGACAAGCTGCGGCAGGCCGCCGAACACGCCGCCGCGCAGAACATCATGCTCGTGCTCGAAAACGAGTTCGCCTGCAACACCGCCACGGGACGAGAAGCCGCCGCCACCCTCGCCGGCATCCCCTCACGCAGTCTTTCGCTCAACTGGGACCCGGGCAATGCCGTCATGCGCGGCGAACTCGATGCCTATCCCGGCGGCTGGGACGCTCTGCCCAAAGACCGCATCCGCCACTGCCACGTCAAGAACGCCATCAAGGACAGCGCGGGTAAGACGCAGTGGTCGCCCGTCGACAAGGGCTACATCGATTGGACCGCCCAGTTCCGCGCACTCGCGAGGATTGGCTACTCCGATGCGGTCAATCTCGAAACGCACTGGAAGGGCGGCGGCACTCCCGAAGAATGCACCCGCATCAGTTGGGCCGGTATGAAGAGCGCTCTCGATCACGCAAAGATGGAGTGAGCGTCCCCGGAATGGACACAGCCAGTACTGTCGCACTAGCTCACGCGACCATGCGGGCTGGCGAACCGGCTCTCGCGGCAGGAACTCTTGCATGTTATCGTCCCACTGGCGGCGGCTGAAATTCCTGATCTGGAAACATCGCCGCATCGGGCACCTTGATTAGGACCTCCGGGTGATTGCGATTCCGATGGCATACGTTGCAGGCCTCCGTAAGCTGTGCATAGGCCATGTCGAATCGGCTCGCGTCTTTTGCGCTGACAGCCTGACTGACTGCCTCGAGTGGCGCGCGCAGCACCGCCGCCGCCAGTGCGGTGACATCGATGGACTGGTATTTAGGGATCGTGTGACCGACGCGGGTGAAGGCATTGCGCAACTCGCCGAGTTCATACTTCGCGTAGATCCAATTCTGGTGTTTTCCGGCGAGCCCGAGTTTGATGTGCCGTGGCTGCACGGCCATGGTCATAAGGTCGCCCATGCTCGGTTGATAGTCTGGTTGGAGACAGGTCTTGCGCAGACCGGATGCGGGCTGAGCACCGTCGGCGCACCGCATCCACAGCAGCGATAGCGCCAGTACCGCCGTAAGGGGACCCCGATTTAGGCCTCTACACTGACCGTCGAGGGCGTTATTGCCGCTCTCCAATGGTCCGCTAGGCGCTGGCGTTGCAACTCTTCGGGAAATTCGCATTGATCGTTGTTCCATCAGGCAATTGACACTGGCCGAGACCGCCGCCGTTCATTCTCTCGTCGGGAATGGCAAGCCGATGGAGATCCTTCATTCATTCCTCGTCGGGTATCGGCGTGGGTACAGGATGTGCACCTCACGGGAGAATATCTATTATGGTTTCGTAGCGGTCTGGTGATGTCGTTGGTGCCCGCTCGATATTGGGCCGTTACTTAGCCGGTGCGCTTTCGATATACGAACTGGCTCTGATGCCACACCGCTCACTGCTAGATGCGCCCGCGGCGGCACCGGCAAACCGCTACCAAACCACAATAGACGCTTGGTCGCATTGGTTGTCGGATAGTGCTGCAAACCAATCCTCTCACACACGATCGATGGAGACTTACATGACAGGGCACGGATCGAGACATACATGAGTAGCGTCCTCCTGCTGTCGAGGCTCCAGTTCGCGTTGACGATTTCGTTTCACATCATCTTCCCGTCGTTGACCATTGGTCTCGCGGCGTGGCTGACGGTGCTCGAGGCGCTGCACCTAGCAACCGGACAGACGACCTATCGCAAGCTATTCGAGTTCTGGCTCAAGATCTTCGGCGTGGCGTTTGGTCTCGGGGTCGTCTCGGGCATTGTCATGGGGTTTCAGTTCGGCACCAACTGGAGCGCGCTCTCGAAACTTTCGGGGCCGATCCAGGGTCCGCTGCTCACCTATGAGACTTTCTCGGCGTTCTATCTTGAGGCGAGCTTCTTTGGGGTCCTGCTCTTTGGCCGTTCGCGTGTCCGGCCGTGGTTCTATTTGTTATCGACGGCGATGGTCGCGCTCGGCACTACACTCTCGGCCTTCTGGATCATGGCCAACAACAGTTGGATGCAGGTGCCGCTCGGCCACGTCATGCAGAACGGCACCTTCGTGCCGAAGGACTGGGCGGCAATACTGTTCAGTCCGGTGCTCTGGGTGCGATTTCCGCATATGTATCTCGCGTCCTTGATCACGGGCTCTTTTTGTGTCGCGGCCACCGGAGCGTGGTACGCATTGCGGGGTGAGTTCACCGCCGAAGCGCGGGTCATGCTGCGCATGGGCTTGTACTTTGCCGCGGTGCTCGTGCCCATTCAGCTCTTTTTCGGTCATTTGAACGGCGATTATGTTCATCAATTCCAGCCGGCGAAATTCGCCGCCATCGAAGCTCGCTGGCATGACGAGCAGCCTGCCAGCGAAGTATTGATCGCGATTCCCGATGCCGCCGCCGAGAGCAATCGATATTCAATCAGCGTGCCCGTTCTCGGCAGCGTGATCGGCAGCTCGAGCCTTCACTCGAAGGAAGTAGGACTGACAGACTTTCCGGTTAAGGATCGGCCGCCCGTCGCGGTTCCGTTTTTCGCTTTTAGAATCATGGTCGGATGCGGCTTAGCGATGCTGATGCTCGCATGGGCGGGGAGTTACCTCACCCACAAAGGGCGGCTGGAGCGATGGCGGAGCCTGCTCTGGCTCTTATTCTTGAGCTTTCCTCTCCCTTACATCGCCATCTTGACCGGCTGGTTTACAGCTGAGGTCGGACGCCAACCGTGGACCGTGTACGGGTTGCTGCGAACCACACAAGCGGTGACCCCGACGCTCACCGCCGGCATGGCATTGGTCTCACTTTGCGTCTTTTGCGCGGTGTATGCGCTGATATTCGTGTTCGGGATCGTCTACATCCACAAGCTGCTGCGTGCCGGACCGCAAGGCCGGCTGGTTGCACCTGTCGATTCCGCGGCAACCCGCCGCCCGATGTCGATCGTCGATCGGCCTGTGTCGGCGCCCGAGCACTCGCCTGCTCTGTCCGGCATGCACTTCCCAAGCGCTCCGAAGTAGGAAAGACCGCATGGCCATCTATTGGGTATCCGCCTTGGCTCTGAGCAACTTGTTGTACGTGCTCCTTGATGGGTTCGATCTCGGGGTCGGCATCCTGTACGGCTTCGCGCGCCGGGAAGATCGCCGCATCGCCATGATAAGCGCCGTCGCGCCTGTCTGGGACGGCAATGAGACTTGGCTGGTGGTGAGCGGTGTGATCCTCTGGGGTGCGTTTCCGGTTGTCTATGCCACGCTCGTCTCTGCCTTTTACTTGCCAGTCATTTTCATGCTCGCGGGCCTCATCCTGCGGGGCGTGGCGTTTGAGTACCGCAATAAGGCGATAAAGTCGCGTCCGCTCTGGGATGCCGCCTTCTTCGGCGGCTCGCTGGTCGCCAGCTTCACGCAAGGACTCATGGTCGGCGCGCTGGTCGAAGGCCTCCCCATGTCAGACGGCGAATTTTCGGGGGGAGCCCTGGCCTGGCTGAGTCCGTTCGCCGTGTTGTGCGGCTTCGCGCTGTGCTTCGCGTATTCGCTGCTCGGCGCCTGCTGGTTGATCCGCAAGAGCCAGGGTGACTTGCAGGAAGCCGCTTATCGGTTCATATCGCGCGCGGCGGCCGGCCTGGCGCTCATTCTGATCCTCGTCTTCGTCTACTCGCTTGCCGAGCATCTACGCGTCATGAGCCGATGGCTCGAGCGGCCGTATCTGTTCGTATTCCCACTGATAGGCATCGCGGCATCGATCGTGTTGGCGCGAAGCGTGCGTAAGCACGGCGATCGGGCGCCGTTTCTCATGGCTGCACTCGGCTTTGCAGCGGCGTTCGCCACCTTCGCGATCACATTTTGGCCTTACATGATTCCATTCTCGATCACGGTCGCACAGGCGGCGGCGCCGCATGCATCGCTCGCCTTCATGTTCTGGGGTGCCGGTCTATTTGTCTTTCCACTGATGCTCGCCTACACCGCGATCAGCTACCGAGTATTCCGAGGCAAGACAGAAGCGGCGGCAAGCGAATACTAAGAGAGGTCATTATGCGCATTGGGCTTTTTGTTCCCTGTTATATAGACGCCTTTTTCCCGGAAGTCGGCGTCGCTACGCTCGAGTTGCTCGAGCGCTTCGGGCACGAAGTCGTTTACCCGCGCGACCAAACCTGTTGCGGTCAGCCGATGGCGAACAGCGGCTTCAATGACGAATGCGCGGCGACCGAAGCGCTGTTCGTGCGCAATTTCTCGGGCTTCGACTACGTGGTCGCACCCTCGGGCAGCTGCGTGCATCACGTCCGGGACAATCTGGATGCGATCGAGCAGACGAGCGAAGTGCGTGCGGTTCGAGAGCGCACGTTTGAGATAGTCGAGTTTTTGCACGACATCCAGAAAGCCGGTGCGTTCCCGTGGGCCCGCTTCCCCCACCGCGTGGGCCTTCACAACAGCTGCGGCACCTTGCGAAGGCTCGGGCATGCCAAACCCTCGGAACTGCACGAGCCCTTCTTCTCCAAGCCCCTGGATCTGCTTACGAAGGTCGAGGGCATCCAATTTGCGACTCCCGCTCGACCGGACGAGTGCTGCGGGTTCGGCGGCACCTTCTCGGTGTTCGAGGAAGTGGTTTCCACCAAGATGGGCTATGACAAGGTCAGCGACCATGCTCGCGCCGGGGCCGAGTACATCGTTTCCGCCGACACCTCCTGCCTCATGCATCAGCAGGGCTGCGCCGAGCGGATCGGTGTGCCGATCAAATTCATCCATATCGCACAGATCCTGAACGGAGCGAGCTCATGAGTAACTCTGTTGACCATCTCGCAGACGGCGTCGGCACACTGCATCCTGAACTACTGGCTGACGCTGACCCGGATGCCATCGTGCACAACGGCAAGCGCCTCGATCACGCCGAGGGAGCATCCAAGCCGCTCAAATCGAAACCCGAGCCGCAGCCACGACGCGCGAAGATTCACGGGAATCGACCGGTCGATCAGGCCGAGGCCGCCGCCCGCTTCATCGCAGCGCCCGAACACGAGAAAATGCATGATGAACGGCTGTGGGATCTTCGCCAAAAGCGCGACCGCGAGATGCACGGGATCGCGGAATGGGAAGAGCTTCGATCCCTCGCCTCGGCCATCAAGGAGCACACGCTCACTCGTCTTGACGAGTATCTAGAACAGTTCGAGGCCAATGCGCGCTCGAATGGCATCACGGTGCACTGGGCGCGAGACGCCGCTGAGCACAATCAGATCGTTCACGGCGTTTTGAACGACCATGGTGCGAAAACACTCATCAAGAGCAAATCGATGCTCACCGAGGAATGCGGCTTTCGCCCCTACATGGCGTCCGTCGGCATCGAAGTGATCGAGACGGATCTCGGAGAGCGGATTCAACAGCTCGACAATGAGGATCCAAGCCATGTGGTCGTGCCCGCTGTGCACAAGCTTCGGACCGACGTCGCTGAGGTCTTCTCCAATACGATCGGGACCGATCCCGCAAACAGCGATGTCCACTATCTCGCCGAGTCGCAACGGCAGGCGACGCGTCCGCTGATCCTCGGCGCGGACGCCGGCATGACGGGGTGCAACTTCGCGGTCGCCGAGACCGGTACCTTCGTGGTGTGCACGAACGAGGGCAACGCGGACCTCTCAGCCAACGTGCCGAAACTTCACATCGCCTCGATCGGCATCGAGAAGATCATTCCCCGCCTCGAACACCTGGCCGTGTTCGTGCGTCTGCTGTCGCGAAGCGCGTTGGGATCGCCCATGACGCAGTACACCTCGCACTTCCGTGGCCCGCGGGCCGGCGGGGAGATGCATATCGTTCTCGTCGACAATGGGCGCTCCGAGCGCCTGGGACTTCACGAGTTCTGGACCTCGCTCAAATGCATCCGCTGCGGCGCTTGTATGAACACCTGCCCCGTCTATCGGCGCAGCGGCGGATTGAGCTACGGCGCCACGTACTCGGGACCCATCGGACTCATCATCGATCCGACCTTCAACGCGAGGAAGTACAGCAACCTGCCGTTCGCTTCCTCGCTCAACGGCAGCTGCAGCAATGTCTGCCCCGTCAAGATCAACATCCACGAACAAATCTATGCATGGCGGCGCGAGCTCGTGAAGCAACACGAGGTTCCGCTCGTCAAGAAGGTGGCGATGAAGGCGGCTGGCGAACTCCTTTCGCGCCCGGCAGCCTATCGGGCAGCGATTGCGACCGCCGATGCCGCCCTCGCCCACCTGCCGCGATTCGTCATCTACAACGGCCTCAACGCCTGGGGCAAGCATCGGGAGGTCCCACATCCGCCCGCGCAGACTTTCCACAGCTGGTATCAGGCTAACCGGGGAGAGAAGCCATGAGTTGCCGAGATCAGATTCTCGCAAGGATTCGCAATAACCGGCCCCGGCTCAATCGACCGCTGCCGGAAGTGCCGCTATTTGACTCGACAGAGATCTCGCTTTTCGAAACTTTCAGACAGAATCTTGAGCGGATGGGCGGACTACTCTTGGGTCCGCCCAACTGCGGTGATGCCGTGGCTCCCGTGCGGGCGAAGATCGCGACTGCGAAAGTTGTCTGCTCCACGGTACCGGAGATCGCCGGCAATCGAAACATCGCAGACATCCGCCGACCCCAGGACTTGGCCGATGTCGACTTCGCGATCGTTCGCGCCTCTTTTGCCGTGGCGGAGACCGGCTCAGTCCTGTTGAGCGATGCGAATCTCGAGGTGAACTCGGTGGCCTATCTCGCCCAGCATCTCATCGTGCTGCTCGACCCGGCCGATATTGTCATCAATCTTCACCTTGCCTATCGCCGCGAAGAGTTCCGCGATCGGCGCTATGCGTCCTTTCATACCGGGCCGTCTGCGACGGCCGATATCGAAGGGGTTCTCATTCATGGCGCACAAGGCGTGCGCTCGCTTTCCGTTCTACCGATTGCGCGAACAGTCGGTCTTTCCACTTGACCAGGAGACCTCATGACTCAGATCACACGAAAACAGATTTCAACGACGAACACTCCCTCGCACACTTTGCGCGGCCAAGCATTGTTGGACCATCCCACTCTCAACAAAGGTACTGCGTTCGGCGCCGAGGAGCGGCGACGATTCGGAATCGAGGGGCTTTTGCCTCCCTCGGTCGAGGACCTCGACCGGCAGCATGAGCGGGTTTTGCAGCACCTCGACGCCAAGCCAACCGATCTTGAGCGGTACATCTATCTCGTGGGTCTCGCCGACCGAAACGAGACGCTGTTCTTCCGAACGGTCATGTCGGATCCCGCACGGTTCATGCCAATCGTCTACGACCCGACGGTTGCCGATGCCTGCCTCACTTTCGGTCATATCTATCGGCGTGCGCGCGGGATGTACATCACCCGTGATATGAAGGGCCGCGTTGCCGAGGTGCTGCGCAACTGGCCGACGCGCGATGTTCGGTTCATCTGCGTGTCGACCGGTGGCCGCATTTTGGGCCTCGGAGACATCGGCGCCAACGGCATGGGCATCCCCATCGGAAAGCTGCAGCTCTACACGGCCTGCGCCGCTGTACCGCCGGCGGTGATGCTCCCCGTGCTGCTAGACATCGGTACGACCAATGCAACGCTTCGGGCAGACCCACTCTATCTTGGGACGCGGCAGGCACCGCCGTCGTCAGAGGAGCTCGATGCACTCACCGAGGAATTCGTGCGCGCGGTTCAGGAAGTCTTTCCCGGCTGCTGCATCCACTTCGAGGACTGGAAGGGCACGGATGCGATCCGCATGCTGAAGCGCTACACCGATAAGGTCCTCTGCTACAACGACGACATTCAGGGAACGGCGAGCGTGTCGCTCGCGGGACTCACAACTGCGCTTCAGATCATCGAGAAGCCCCTCACCGAGCAGAGGATCCTATTCCTGGGTGCAGGATCGGCCGGCATCGGCATCGCCAATCTCATCGCCGCCGCCATGGAAATGAAGGGTCTGTCACCCGATGCGGCGCGAAGCCGGATTTCGATGTTCGATATCGATGGACTTCTCGAACCGTCGCGTGCTGATTTGTCACCGGATCAGAAGGTGTATGCGCACAAGACAGCGCCCTCGAAAGATCTCGTCGCGACCATCGAGCGACTCAAGCCCACCGTACTCATCGGCGTGAGCACCAAGGGAGGCGCCTTCACCCAGAAAGTGGTCGAGACCATGAGCCGCCTCAATGAGCGCCCGATTATCTTTGCGCTCTCGAACCCTACGAATAAGGCCGAATGCTCCGCCGAGCAAGCTTACAGCTGGTCTAACGGTCGGGCCCTCTTTGCGGCCGGCGTTCAGTTCCCGGACGTGACACTCAATGGCCGAACGTTTCACCCGGGACAGGCAAACAACTTCTATATCTATCCCGCTGTGGGACTCGCAACCTACGTGGCGCGGCCTCGGCGGATCACCGATGCGTGCTTCATCGTCGCGGCCCTGGCGAGCGCAGATCAGGTGGGCCCTGACCTTCGGGCGAAAGGCATGCTGTTTCCGAGCCAGGCCGACATCCTTGAAACGGAAGTGACGACCGCCACCCGGGTGGCCGAGTACATGTTCGAGCAAGGCCTGGCGCAGGCCGAACGACCGCGCGATATCCGTGCATGGATCGAGGGGCAGCTATACAAGCCTCAATATAAGGCTATCTGAGGAATCTCACATGAACGACATTCAAGCGAAGCAAGATTTTCAACCGATCCGTGAGGTGCCGATCGGGATCGATGCCAGCGGAACGCGACGCGAGAGCGACTCGATGGGCGAGATCGAAGTCCCTGCAGATCGATATTGGGGCGCGCAGACGCAACGCAGTCTGGTTCATTTTTCCATCGGCAGTGATCGCATGCCGAAGCGCGTATACCACGCGTATGGATATGTAAAGAAGGCGGCGGCACTGGTGAACGCCGCTGCCAATCGCCTGCCGGTATGGAAATCAGAAGCCATCGTGCATGCTGCCGACGAGGTCATCGCCGGCAAGTTGGATGAGCACTTCCCACTCTATGTGTGGCAGACCGGCTCGGGCACGCAGTCCAACATGAACGTGAACGAAGTGGTTTCCAATCGGGCGAACCAGCTGCTCGGCGGTGCGATTGGCAGCAAGAAACCTGTGCACCCAAACGATCACGTAAACCTCGGTCAGTCGTCCAATGACACCTTTCCGACCGCCATGCATATCGCCTCGGTGATCGAGCTGGAGAAGCATCTGCTGCCTCATGTGGAAGCCATGGTAAAGGCGATCGAGCAGAAGGCCGATGAGTGGAAAGATGTAGTGAAAATTGGACGCACGCACTTGATGGATGCCGTACCCCTCACCGTAGGCCAGGAGTGGTCCGGGTGGGCACGCCAGATTCGCGACGCGCTGACGCGGATACGGGAAGCGGAACAGGGGCTGTTTCAGCTCGCGGCAGGAGGCACAGCAGTCGGAACCGGTCTGAATGCACCAGTGGATTTCAGCCGTGAAATTGCGGCGAAGATCGCTACCCTCACCGGTTATCCCTTCATCACCGCACCGAACAAGTTCACCGCGCTCGGTTCGCTCGATGCAATGGTCGCCGCCATGGCATCGGTGCGTGGACTCGCTGTCGCACTCATGAAAGTGGCCAACGACATGCGTTGGCTCGCCTCAGGTCCTCGCTGCGGCCTCGGCGAGCTGCGGCTGCCAGAGAACGAGCCAGGTTCTTCGATCATGCCCGGCAAGGTGAACCCGACCCAGCAGGAGGCCATGGTCATGGTCTGTATCCAGGTGATCGCGGAAGATAACGCGGTCGCCATTGCCGGCAGTCAGGGGAATTTCGAGCTCAACGCGATGCGTCCGATCATTATCAACAACTTCCTGCACTCCGCTCGGATCCTGGGAGATGCCTGCGAGAAGCTGCGGCAGTTCTCGATCGAGGGCACGCGACTCAACCGGCAGCGCATCGACGAGTTGGTGAGCCGCTCTCTGATGCTCGTGACGGCGCTGAGCCCCGTGATCGGTTACGACAAAGCCTCTGCAATCGCTCATACCGCGAACGATAAGGGTCAGACATTGAAGGAGGCGGCGCTGGCATCGGGTGACATCGACGAAAAGCGCTTTGACCAGATGGTGGATCCTCGAAAACTGGTCGGACACGGCGTCGGAGGTAGTTGATCAGGCGTCGCCGCGCACGAAGCTTGCGGCGCGTGGGGGTAAAAGCCTGTCAACCTCGGCCGGCATGGGCCGGCCGAGGGTCGCATGGCGAGAGTGATTCTCAGTCATCAGTGAGGTGAGTCTCCGTGAACTCGTTCGGTCGGTTATCGGCTTACAATATCGTGTATTCAATCGCCATGGCGCTTGCCTGTCTGCTCTCATTCTGGATCATGACTCGCCTCCTCAACCCGGTCGTCGTCAGGGATGACGACTTGTTGGGAGGAATGTGGGCGGCGGTCGCTACGGCTTTCGTCTTCCGTGATACGGGGGGGACACAGACCCTCGTCTTTCCTGACACGGCCCGAGCCAGTTTCTCCGCTGGCGTGGCTCGCTTGGTCGCCACCTCAGTGAGTTTCGCGCTCTGTCTGGCTTACTTGTCGCTCGCTCGGCCCAGCGCCCCAGGCATGGCATTAGTACTGGCGGCGGGAACGGTCGTCCTGATACTGATTGGTCGGCGCGATGAGATCATCACAACGGCGATAACCACAATCGTAGTCATGGCGGTCGCGATCTTGAATCCTGCCGATGCGTTGAACCAGCCACTGCTGCGCCTCATGGATACGGTGGTGGGAATCGCCGTGGGTGTCGCTTGCAGTTTAGCTGTCGCCTTCGCATTTCGGAGGCGCGGACATGGAGCCTGATCCGCCTACGCGAGCGCTGCCGTTTGTCCTCAGCCTCATCGCCGGATCCACGGACACCATCGGCTTCCTTGGCCTGAATGGCCTGTTCACGGCGCACATCACCGGTAATTTGGTCGTCTTGGCCGCGCACCTCATCGCGGGTGACCCCGCAATCGTCTCATACATCCTCGCCGTGCCGGTCTTCATGCTGGTGATGCTGCTGACCAGTTTATTCGCAAATGATTTGGAGCGGTCAGGAGTTGCGACACTCCGGCTCCTGCTATTGCTGCAGCTGCTGTTGCTGGTCGGATTTCTGGCACTTAGCGTGATCTATCGCGCGAACGTCAATCCGGCGCTCGCCGTGGTAACCGGCATGACTGGGGTGGCCGCCATGGCCGTGCAGACCGCGCTGGTGCAGGTATCCCTGAAGGGCACGCCCTCCACCGGCGTCATGACGACCAACGTGACCCAGTTTATCGTCGCGCTCGCGGAGGTACTTGCCCGCCGCGAAGTAAGTACCGCTGAGAAGGCACGCGCGCGGATGTTGCACATCTTGCCGGTGATCGGCGGTTTTGTACTGGGCTGCGCGTTCGGCGCAGCGTTGGAAGAGGCGTGGGGGCTGCGATCCCTGGGCTTGCCCACCGCTCTGGCGCTGCTCGCAGTGATGTTGACTCGCGTTACCGCTCCTGCAAAGTGATTCCATCATGCATGTTGGCCAGCGCGCCGGGAACACACCCTGCTCCTCTAGAAATCGCTCCATGCGTTCCGCGGCGCTGAGGTCGGTTGTCAGTACATGGCCACGATAATTGTGGCGATCCCTGCACTTGTTGAACCATGACTTGGGCTACCGTTGTCTTATCCTTTATGCCCGGACGCTGTCAGGATCAGATCCGCGATCTCTCGTGGATGAGACACCAGTGACAGGTGGCCCGATGCCAGCTCAATCGTCGTCGCCTTCATTCGCTTGGCAAGAAATCGCTCGAGCTCCGGATTGATCGTGCGATCCTCCGTCGATACCTGGTAGAAGCTCGGTTTCGCCCTCCACGCAGCCGTCGAAGTCTTGGCGGTTGCCAGCGCGTCGGCGCCCGGCCCTTGTACGGCGTACAGGGCACGTGCGCGGGCAGGTTCGAGACCGTTGGCGAAATCTCTGAGAAAGGCAGCCTCGCTAAGCCAAAAAAAGCCGCTGGCCTTTACCACGCCTGCGCTTGCGGGCGGCTTCGGGAACTTCGCTGCGAGTGCACCGAAGTCCTCGCCTGCGTCGGGCGCACGAGCCGCCACGTAGACCAGCGCCGAGACGATCGGATCCCCCCCTGTTTCGCTGATTAGGGTTCCTGCAAAAGAATGGCCGACAAGGACGGTGGGCCCATCCTGTTGCGCCAAGATGCGACGCACGGCGGCGGAGTCCTGCTCGAGCGACAGGAGCGGATTCTGTACCGCAGTCGCGTTGAGACCCGCGTTCTGCAAATGTGCAATTACATCGAGCCAAGAGGATCCGTCGGCGTAAAGACCATGTACCAGGACGACGTTCTTGGCTTTCGGCACGTCGTGAGCCTTGATGATTTCGGGCGTCATTGAGGTCATAACTCCTGCGGCGAGCAATGCGTTGAAAGTTCTGCGGCTGACCATACAAACTCCTTTAAGAGGTAAAGTGAGGGGGCGTCACGCCCCGGGGACAAGCGTTTCCCCGGGGAGACCTCTGATCGGTCAATGAGTGACGCTGATCGAGTTGACAACCTTTTTAACGCCCGGCGCTCGACTCGCGACCGATTCCGCGTAGTCGCGTTGTAAGCCCGCGGATACCGTTCCGTTCAAGTACACGACCCGGTTTATTGTCTGCACATCAATCAGATCGGGA
>Ga0210389_10002128_pt1 | contig 15751 bp, 12 predicted proteins | sample IncBWH28OmetaG_FD_160127 | JGI IMG/M metagenome (GOLD analysis project Ga0210389, IMG submission 160127) | Forest soil microbial communities from Barre Woods Harvard Forest LTER site, Petersham, Massachusetts, United States - Inc-BW-H-28-O ...
TGGAACCATGCTAATTTTTGCGGCATACGCACGAATGGAAACAGGGTTTTAGCTGCGGTCGCGCTCGCTTGCACGATAGCGCTGGCGTCGCCAAAAGTCACAGATTATTCAATCCGGTCAACCGGTGGCACGGCTAATTTGTGTCTAGCACTCTAAAACAAATTGGGCTAATAATGTTTTATGGCAAAAAGTTACCGTCCTTATTACCCGGATGAAGAGTTGCTGTTGCCACCGAGTATGCGCGGCTGGCTGCCGGAGAAGCATCTGGCGTACTTTGTCCGCGATGGGGTGGATAGCGGTCGCACAAACTCGCTTCCCCACTTCTCGCAAAGGATGCGAGAAATGCGGCACCCGGCATTCAAGATTACGCTTGGTACCGTTTTTGGGATTGCTGGCGATCCCCATCGTCACGACCATCATCGCAGCCATGAAGCTACGTAGACCACAATGAGGAAGCTCGCAATCGCGCTGTTACTCTCAGTCTTGCTATGCGGATGCAATGCAGCCAAGCAAGTGGCAGACCAGCCCGCGCCAGACCCGTCTGCATCTGCTCGGTGGAATCCTGAATTAACTCCTAGAAAGGACCCACACAATCCCATTATCGTTCCAACACAAGCTTGGGAAGGGGATAACGTTGAAGATGGTAGTGTGATTCGGGTTGGCGACACTTACTACCGGTTTTACTGTGCCGGAACATCCGTATTCAACATCGGATACGCGACCGCGCAGGTCGAACACCCCCCCACGATCTTTCCACCGGCGCAGTGGACAAAGTATGCCAACAATCCGATAATCACTGTGCAAGACGCATACCCAAATGCGAAGGGATTCGCAATCTGTGCTCCTCGCGTAATCCAAATGCCGGATGGCTCGTTTCGAATGTATGTTCACGCGTTCGACGGCACCCACGACCGTGGTTTTCTATTCACAACCCGGAGCAACCCCAACCCTCGCGGCCAGTCGGGGTTTCCGAGCAAATGGACAATCGCGAACGGAGGAATCCCTATTTTCATGGAAGGGGCTCCTGGCCAGTGGGACTCGCGTCTGATACAGACTCAGATGATCATTCCCGCATTCGATGGGACGCCTGACGGCCTGTGGCACATGTTCTATTTCGGCTCGAACGATGGGATTAGAAGTGAAGGGGGCCATGCAACATCGCCAGACGGAATCGTATGGACAAGGGACCCGGCTAACCCCGTGATGATTCCAGGTTCCGCCGACTGGAATATGGATTCAGTCGGTCCGAACGGCGGTTGGCTCAAGCGCGGCTCGACCTACTATCTAACTGCCGGCGGGTATACCTACACGCCAGTCTGTAACAGTGGCGGACACTGGTCTGTCGGATATTATTCAACGGATAACTTATACGACTTGACCCCATCCACAAACCCGCTTATCCAAGGGACACCAGGCATTTGGGATTGTGCGGGAATAGAAGCGGCGGATATCCTTCAATCGAACGGAAACATCTGGATGTTTTATCTCGGATCCACGATCGGTTACGGCAACGTGTATCGTGTCGGTGCGGCCAATTGGAATTGGAGGGGTGAGCTCGAAAACCAACCAGGCACGCCCCGCTAGTCTACTTCGTTGACATGACGGATGATCTTATCATTCCCAAAAAAATCAAAAGCCATTCACACCCGCTCCGATTACGGATCGGGAGTGGCTGGATTTTCCCGGCCTCTATAGCTATCCCCCTCTTCTGGTTACTTACTGATCCCGACATCGTAAGATACTCTCGCTCGCTTCCGCGGACTGGTGAATCTGCCAGTTCATAACCCGACTATTTTCAACTATTGTGTAAGCCATAGCGCCGATTGAATCTGGCGCTGAGGAAGATGAGCCTTGCCGAGCAACGCGTCCTAGCGGCGACGCTTCTATTCGCCGTCACAGCTCACGCAGGAACGACACTGGCGCAAACAGCGCTGTCTGCGAGCAGGGAACAATCGCCGTCTGCGTACCGTTCGTCCGGAAATCAGACCGCGTCTTTTTTTCCACTACCGCCTGAGTTTTCATTGGTCCCCCCACCGCTGTTTGATTTCAAGGATTCCGACATCAAGTTCAGGCTAGAGACCCTGATGAACATCCTTCGCGACAGCAAACATGAGAGCTGGGTGCTGGCGGCTTACCCGGACCCCAAAACCGGCCGACCGCTGATTGGCGCGGGATTCAATCTCGATGTTTCGGCAACCCAGCACATTCAGACCAACCCTCTCAACCCCCATTTATTTGTCGAGCCCTCCACAGCTGAACTGTGGCAGGATGCTGGACTTGATTTGGCGCGCCTGCAGAGCATCCTCGACCAGTTCGATCGCGATATGAGCGCTTGGAAGAAGAAGAACTTTCGCAAAAAGATCAGAACTCATCAACTCACTCCGGAAATAACCGAGCAAGAAGCCACGAATTTGCTGCGCATCTCGACTCTCGAGGCTATCCAAAACGCAAGAGCTTATTGCGACGATTTCGATCACCTCACAGCATCGCAGCAGATGGCATTGAGCCAACTCGTTTATCAAATGGGCGTGAATCTTGAGGAATTCGTTGAGTTTCTCAGCGCCATGAACGACCACTCAAGCTACCGGGATTTGGCGCAAGCCGACGGCAGTGCTCACCACGAGTACTGGAAAACCGTGCAACGCACACTGATCGAAAGTGACTGGGCCCGGCGCTATACCAGTCGTGCCGTAACCGTGATCGCGATGTTCGACTCGGACTATGACAAGGAGCCCAAAGAAGCGGAACGCGAAGTGCGCACACAGATACATCCCCTGGTTGCGCATCATCGCAAAAAACCGCACGCACAGGCTGTGCGGGTAAGCAACGGCAGCCATGCCAATTAATTGCCAGAACCCCGGTAAGAGCCGAATCTGACCCGCTACCGCGGCCTTCGTGCAGGAGTTTGAAGGCCGCGGCACCGGATATTTAGGCTGCCACCTGCTCGCTGCGCTTAAAGAACGCCAGCAGGTCCTCGTTGACCTTGTCCTTGAGCGTCGTGCACATTCCGTGCGGCGCACCCGGATAGACCTTCAGCGTGGCTCCCTTCACAAGCTTGGAAGAAAGAAGCGCCGCGGCCCCGATAGGCACGATCTGATCGTCGTCCCCATGCAGGATCAGCGTCGGCACATCGAACTTCTTCAGATCCTCCGTGAAGTCGGTCTCCGAAAACACCTTGATGCAGTCGTAGGCCGCATTGTGCCCGCACAGCATCCCCTGCATCCAGAAAGAGTCTCGCACCCCCTGCGAAACCTTGGCCCCGGGCCGGTTGTAGCCGTAGAAAGGCGCGCTAAGATCCTCGAAGAACTGCGAGCGATCCCCCAGCACGCTCGCCCGAAGAGCGTCGAACGCCTCGATTGGGAGGCCGGCCGGGTTAGCGGGCGTCTTAACCATCAGCGGAGGTACTGCCGAGATGAGCACTGCCCTGGCCACGCGTTTGGTGCCGTGGCGACCGATGTAGCGTGCGACTTCGCCGCCGCCCGTCGAGTGGCCAACGTGAATCGCATTCTTCAAGTCGAGCTTTTCGACCAGCGTAGCCAGATCATCGGAATAAGTATCCATATCGTTGCCGGTCCACGGCTGGCTCGATCGGCCGTGACCGCGACGGTCGTGAGCGATGCAGCGATAACCTCGGTGAGCCAGAAAAAACATCTGATCTTCAAACGCATCCGCGCTCAGTGGCCAGCCATGACTGAAGACCACGGGTTGCCCTGAACCCCAATCCTTGTAGTAAATCTGCGTGCCGTCTTTTGTGGTAATCGTACTCATAAAAGTTTCTCCTCGATTGTGATTTTTGTTGCCGACGGCACGCGCTACGCTCGCGCCGGTTGGAGGTGGAACCGCTTCGCCGCCAGAATCGTAAGTCCGACGAATATCAACAGAACCAGAATCTGCACCAGGAACGGTAGCTCGGACTGCGTTGGAGCCAATGCTTTCAGAGCCGGAACTTTCATGAAGAGCTGCGCGATCAACACAAACACATTGAGATAGAAGGCCATCGAAGCTCCGACCACGTAGATCCATCGCCATGAACCCGCAAGATGGAAGACGTAGCGCGCAGGGATCGCAATCGCCAGAACCACTAGCGAGATGATCCCAAGTTTGTGAGACGGCAAAAGGTGATCGAATGGAAAACCAAAAACGGTAACGCTCGTCAATACCCTGGTGGTTAGAAAGACCGCAGTCAAGGTGTCAAGTCGTTTCCCGGTGATGAACCCAAACATGACGACCAATCCAGAGCCGATCCCAATCAGGCTGATTAATACGCGCAAGAAAGTGTAGGTGGCTGTGGACATACCGAGAATCATGCTGCGGCTCCTTTCAAAAGCTAACGAAATTTACTTCATTTAGCCGCAGCCGTGAATACAGCTTCGACTCTCAAGTCCAGATCTCGAGCCACTTTCAAAGCCTCGGAATTCCCGTATGGAGCAAGGAAGGTCGCCATCCGGTCGTACGAGAGATGAACTCCATCCGGACGCTGGTCGATCAGAATGGTTACCGGGCGCGTACGAGTCGTCGTCCGGGACGTGCTGAACCATCTGGCGCATGATGATGGGATTGCCTACTACGAAACGCATGCTCCGCGGCGCTCCGGCGCAGTTACGTTTGCGCAGGACTTCGCGGAGGTCAAAGCGCGTGAACTCCATTAAGTCCGGACGGGCCCACCGCTCCGTGAACGACCTTCTCCAGTTCGAGCATAAGTTCCTGCGGCGCTGATATTCCTTCGAAATACGTTCATGTCGGGATTTCCAACGGCCCCCTGGAACGCGGCCGCTACGTCCTCGAATTTCCTGCAAGAAGTTGGGCTAAAATCGTTGGACATTGATTTCCTTTGTTGCCACTGCTCACCTCCACTTGCTGGCGATTGTACCTAAGACTGCCTTGCCTTGGTTGTTGGCGGGGTCAAGCGAGTGCCACACAATGGGATACTGGCGCCTCAACTTCCGGAAACCTAGCGTCCGGGTTTGAACCATGGCGCAACGCTCGCATTCTCGCCTGGATGACCTTCTTCATGCTGCAGCCCAGCAAAAGAGAGCAGTCCCAAATGGAATAGCGCTCGAGAATCGACATGACAAAAACGAAACGCTCGAACGGAGCGAGTTGGGTCACGGCATCGATTTCATTATCTCCAGGCGCTTCATTTTGTCCTCTATTCCAGAGGTTACGTTTGTCGCCACTTCGGGGCGATGCAGGAGACACGATGCCAATTGCATTTCTGACCAAGCTGCGCTTGACCCAGGATTCGGCCCATTCCTTGAACACGACTGGTTCTTCCAGCGCCTCGGCGACCGCGGCTGCAAAACACTTCTCGGCGTCCTGGTGATTTGCCGTCAACAAAAATGCGAGAAGATAGAAGGGCTTCATCTCTCTCTCAAATAGCTCGCAGAAGTCAGCGTGCTTTGCGTAGTCAGCTCGGAAGGATGCGGTTTCCACTTTTTCAAAACGAAACATGAGTCACCTTGGTTGATAGATTGTGTGCCGTCATCGATTTACTTTCTTTCGACTTCTACATCAATTCGTCGCCAAAGCGCTTCCATTCTGTGGCCTGTCTGACGCCTCGCCGGGTCGACCCGCAGGGACATCGTTCGTAACTCCGGACGGTCCATCGAGTAACCACTCGATGAAGAGCCTTACACACGGGCTGACTGCGGTTGCCGGGACCTCGACGTCTTCCACGATGGAACCCCCCTCGCGTTGGCTGCCCCCCTCGGTGTTAAGCATTCTGCGGGATGGCAAAATAGAACACATCCCGCAATGCAGTGCTTTTTTGATACCACCGAAGGCGGGGGATCGAATACCACGTTTGTGGTAGCGGAAAAGTTGGCCGGATGACGAAAACAGTTTAGCGGAGACCGAAACATAGGGCCCACTTCAGGAGTTCGATGAAGGCGAAGTGTCCGGAATGACGATCTCGCGGCCTCCATACAGGCGGCCGTCGATTGAAAACGCTCCTGGACCAAGGCAGACGAGGGCAGCTGCAATGACGGTCGCGAGAGCCGCTGTCGACCTAGCTTCAAACAAATTCAGGTTTGGAGGCGGGAACCATGAGAACGCACTGCCCAGACTAATTGGTCCAGCCAGCGCCCCGGCGAACGGAGTCAGATAGCCAATCAGCAGCAGAGCGCCACTCGCTAACGCCAGCAAAGCCACTCCTAAGGTCACGAGTCCAAGCTCACGCCAAACGAGAAAGCAGGCAGCACCCTGGACAAGCAGTGCAGTTCCAATGGCTACTCGCAAGATTAGTAGGCCTGCGCCGGGCCACCCATCCGGAAACGCAGAAAATATTCTGAGCAGTGGCGGACTCCTTCATGACTGGATCCAGAGTAGAGGCCCTGCTCATAAAATGAATCCCCATAGCTCGGAATCTTTTCGTACTACTTTCGAGGTAGGTCTGGATTGACGGGGACTTGGCTTAGAGCTGAATAATCCCCCGGCGCACTCCAATGGCGACCGCCTGGGTGCGATCGCTAGCGCCGAGCTTCTCCATGATGTGCTTGATGTGCACCTTCACAGTCTCTTCGGTGATGAACAGCTTGTCCGCGATATCCCGGTTACGGTTTCCGCCAGCAATCTGGGAGAGCACCTCAATTTCGCGAGTGGTGAGCGGTTCGTCACTATAATGTTCAGCCAGATGTGAGGCGATCTCCGGTGGAACACGCTTCGTCCCGCCATGGACCTGCCGGATCGTATCAATCATATCCTTTGGAGGCATGCTTTTGAGCATGTAGGCGCGAGCTCCAGCTTCGAGAGCACGCTGAATTTCAACATCGCCCTCAAACGTCGTCAGAATGATGATTCTGGCTTCGGGAAACTCCGTTCGGATAGCGATCATCGCGTCAATTCCGCTCATGCCGGGAAGTCGGAGGTCCATAAGGGTCACGTCGGGCTGGTGCTTGCGAAACTGCTCAATCGCCTCGTGGGCGTTGGAGGCTTCGGCAACCATCAGCATGTCGGGCTGATTATTAATGACAGCGCTTATCCCCTCGCGCAGTAAAGGGTGATCGTCGACACAGAAGACGCGAATGCGGGCATGTTCGCTCATTGCTTTGGTCCGTCTCTTCGTTCCTGGAGGTCATGCTCTACTTTTCGGCGGTGCAATCGGGGCAGCCATCGCAGTCCGCGACCTGAAGAGTGATCCTGGAAGGCAACATGGCCGGGGACTGACAATTCCACCTCCGTTCCGCCCGCTGGGCGGCTCCAAACTTTAAGCGTCGCACCAATTCTACCTGCTCGCTCGCGCATACCCGACAGACCCCAGTGTCCGTCCCGCCCGGAACGCAGCACTTGCGGGTCGATCCCGCAGCCATTGTCGCGGACAAGAACGCGTAGCTGTTTGTCCGCATATTCTATCTCGGCTTCAACGCCGCTCGCCTGCGAGTGGCGGAAGGCATTGGACAATGCTTCGTGGCCTATGCGGTAGACGTCATCACGAATGACCGGATGCAAAGGCCGGACCCGGCCGTCGACGATCACGCGAAAATCGATCGGCCGCTGCACAGAGAGTTCCTGCGGAATCCGGGAGAATGCCTGTTCAAGATCGTCCGGGCCCCTGCCGGACGAACGCAGGCCGCGAAGCGTATTCCGACCATCGTCAATCACCTGTCCCATTACCTCGAGTACGCGGTTTACGATGGGCTTCGCCGGTGAGTCTGGGGATAACTGGTCATCTGCCACGTGAAGCTGCATGGACGCGCTGAGGACACCCTGCAGTAGGGTATCGTGCAAATCCTGAGCGATGCGCGTTCGTTCTCCAACGCGCTCTTCCAGGCGCATGTTGTATTGCCGGGTCAGGCGGTGCAGTCTCGAGCGATAAAAGGCGAGGATTGCAAAAACGCCGACGAGCAGAACCGAAAAACGGAACCACCAGGTCTGCCACCACATCGGCGTGACTTCGAAGGGGAACGTGGCTTCCGAGCCATTCCACAGACCGTCGCTGTTGGATGCCATCACGCGGAAGCCGTATCGTCCGGGGCTGAGGTTGGTATAGATGGCCGTGCGTGCCGTGACCGGCTCGCTCCAATCGCGATCGAAGCCATCAAGCCGATATCGGTATCTGACGCGCTCGGAATCAGAAAGACTCAACCCCGTGTAGTTGAATGTGATCCTCTGACGAGCGGCTGAAATGCGGATGGGGCCTCGTGAGCCGATTGGACTGCCATCCGCCAAGACTACCTCGACGTGAACCAGCGCCGGCGCCGAGCTGCCCATGGTCCGACTTGGATCGACAACGGAGATTCCTCGATTCATCGAAAACCAGATTCGCCCAAACCGGTCGAGAAAAACGGATTGATGCCGCTTCACGCCTTCCGTCCCATGCAGGCCGTCGGCTAGCCCGTACTCTCGCACGTCGGCGTCACTGGATTCGCTACCTAGCAGTCTGTTCCGCTTTACGCGGAGGACGTAATTGGAGGTTGCGATCCAAAGCCAGCCACTTTTGTCTTCCGCAACTCCGAATATAGGCTCGTGTAGTGGTTCCGGAGCGTCGTGCGGAAGCTGGATACGATCGGAAGAAAGGAAGGCAAGCCCGGACGCGCTACCAATCCAGAGCACTCCGGCGGAATCTGTTAGCAGGCAGTTCAGATCCGCTGAAGGCAAACCGTCGCGGACGGTAAAGACGCGCCACTGGCCCTTCGAGAGTGCGTTCAGGCCGTTCGGCGTGGCAAACCACATCGTGCCGTCAGGACTCTCCGCTATCGAAGTAACCGTGTTGGACGAGATACCATTTGCCGTCGTGTAAGTTGTGAAGTGACCCTTCCGGAACTCACTCAGTCCGCCACTCAGGGTTCCTGCCCACAGGGTGCCATCACGACTTTGATGAACGGCGTAGACGCTATTTTCAGCAAGTCCGTCGGTCTGGGCGTACGTCTTCGCCGTGACCGAGCCACCTCGATCACCGAGAAGCGTAAGTCCACCCTGTTGTCGGCCAATCCACAATTCGTCTCCATGACCCGAGATGGAATAGACCACGTCGTGAGCCAGCCCCGCGGCGGTCACGCTTCCAGTTTGTCCACCCTTTAGCCAATGCAGTCCCCCTTCCAGGGGAGCAAACCAGGTGCGCCCTTCGGGGTCAACGTAAACCGGTCCATTCCTTTCCGACGGCAGGCCGTCGGCTACTGTGTAGGTAACGAACGCGCTATCACGCAGACGCTCAATACCGAGCGCACTACCCGTCCATAGGTTTCCCTCCCGATCTTCAAACAGCGCGGCCGCTGCTCGGCCGTTCCCCTCATCGCGCCCCTCCCTAGAGACACCGTGGGCATTGAACCGTAAGAGCCCGGTAGCGGTTTCGAGCCAGATGTTCGAATCACGATCTCGGAGCATGGCGAGAACCTGAATATGGTTGAGCGAGGGAGGTAATCCAGCCCGGGTGAGCTCCCTTCCATTTGAGCGCACGACCCCATTGTCGGTCCCTATCCACAACTCGCCATTGTCGAGGGCTAGAAGACAATTAATCTTCCGTTCGGGCAATCCTTTCACAGCCGCGGGAATTTGCCCTGCGTCCAGGTAGAAGAGGCCTTTATCGCGGGTGCCCAGCCAGACCTTGCCATCCGTGGTTTCCGCCATCGAAATTACAGGAGAGTAGGGCGCGGCAAAGCGGTGCGTCGCTACGCCGGTGGCCCAACTGAGACGACTGGAAAGATTGTCATCGCTTTCCGGCGCGGCAGCCGCCGCAGCCTTTGTCGGTTCCGTCCGGTCGGTAAGAGATTGAAACCTTCCAGCGCTAAAAGTCAGAGTGCCGAGCGCGAGCGATGAGAGAAGAACCCCACCGTCTCGTCGTTTGAGGATGGAGGTGATTCCGAACTCCGCTTCCTCTCGGCCGGGCTCAAATGTTCCATCGCGGTAACGCAGGATCCTGGTGCTCTGCAAAAGAATCCACAGGTTTCCTTCGGAGTCCGCCAACAGTCCGAGAACCGGACCGATTGGCAGTGAGCTAGGAATCGCTTGCGGGAAAATACGGAAATTCAATCCGTCAAAACGAAGCAGTCCTTTCTCGGTTCCGATCCATAGATAACCGTCTTTGGTTTGCGCGATGGCAGTTACGGATCCGCCGGTGAATCCTTTCTCGCTTCCCCAGTACTCGCGCATATATTGCGAGATCAATCGATTGGGATCCAGCGCGTCGGATGGATTCGCGAAGCACAGCACTGCAACTCCAATGATTATGCCCTTGAAGCGCCATTGCCGTTTAATATCCATTACGGAAGATATTCGAATTTCTCAACTACGGCCTCGCTGTCATTTTGCAGAGGACTCTTCTCGCTGGGGATAACGTAGAACAAGAACTGTAGCTTCTCCTGGCCCGGTGAAGGTACCCCGGAAGTGAAGACGTGTTCGGAAACAACCGAGCTTCCAGCTTGTATAGAAGATCCACGGACAGTTTTGAAGGTCGCGCGCCCCGATTCCCAATGCATCGAATGGGTGAGCGTGCCGGAAGGTGCCGTGAACGGAGCAACATTGCCCGGAACGTAGAAAGGCTGAACGGCATACTGTGCATTGTTCTTACTAGCCGCGTCACCCCAGCGGCTCATCTCAACATCCAATTCGCGGTAATGTTGGTCTCCTCCCCAATCGTCGAATGTATTCATACTCATAACCGCAGCGGGCTCCAAACGAGAAATGTCCCGCACAACCAGGATGTAAGTTCCGTATCCAAGACTGCGTGTGATCTCCACTTCTGCACACGACCAGCGGCCCGCCTTTTTCTTGATGCGAAGATGTAGAGCTCCGCCCCCGTCTGTCCAGGCGTTATCTCCGTCGTACGGATTATTCAGTCCTCCGCGATCACCTGCGATGGTGCGAACGTTCCAATCGTATCCGCTGAAATGAAGCGGCACCGTGGGCGCCAGCACTACGGAGCCGGTGCCTTTGACAATGCTCACGGCAACGATGGAACCGCCTTGGCTAGGGGCCACATCCATCGTAGGTGGCGGACGGTACCCGGGCTCGACTAACAGAGCGGCATACTCAAACCCCAGATGGGTTGGAGTGCTCCAGGTTGAATCCGGTTGAATTGGAATGAGGGATTTGTCGGGCCAAGGCTGAACCCACCATGGTCCGCTCCTGGCATACACGACAATTTGCCGGCCGGCATGCGCACCCGCAACGGTTCCTGCGATGCTATCCACTCTTTCGCGGCCACCTTGTGCTGCCGGCGGAATCTTGGTGAATCCGATCGTGGGTGCGGTACTATCTTGCCGCGCATGGCAGCCGCTCAACACCATACAAAAGATCAGCGTGAGAAGTCGTTCCCAACTGGGACTGATAGATTTCCGCAACCTCATTGAGCACCATCGTTAGGCAGAAAGAGTCGCGTTTCCTCACCTTTTTGGTCCCTTGCATGTTAGCACCAGCTTTTTGTCGAGGCCACATTCGTGGACCTTCCCAGGGAAGCGTGACCGGATCGTGAGGTCGAAACGGGGAAAGCGCCAGCTGGGTGCGGTGCTAACGCTGCATCACTTTTGAAGCGTGTTCAGTTTCTCGATTGTCCGCTTCAATTCCTCGAGCTTCTGTCCAGCCTCGCCGAGTTTGCCTTCCGCTGTGAGGCGCTGGTAATCGGCGAGGTCTTTGGCGGCTTCCGCGATGAGCGCGTTGAGATCGGTTGCGGGCTGGGGCGACGCGGCCGATGGTGGTGCGCGTCGTACCGCCTCCGCGGGGGGTGCGGCGGCGCTTAGCGATGAGGCCGCTCCTCCGAAAAGGGCCGCCATCGCCGACTCAAAAGTCGGTCCGTACGCAAGTCTGTCTTGCACCGCAAGTACGACCAGCCGCAACTCCGGCATCGGACTTCGCTCGGCCTGCAGATAAATCGGCTCCGCATACAACAGCGCGCGCCCGGTCGGAATCACAAGCAGGGCCCCGCGGCGCACATGCGACCCTTGCTGATTCCATAGTGTCAATTGCCCGGAAAGCTGCGCGTTCTGATCGATTCGTGCCTCGATCTGCAACGGTCCGTCCACCAGCTTCGTCTTGGGAAAGTTGTAGACCACCGACGTGCCGTAGTGTGCGCCGTCGCTGCGCCCGGCAATCCAGCCAATCAGATTATTTCGGTTGGCCGGCGTGAATGGTAGAATCTCTACGAACTCCATGCCGCTTTCGTCCGGCAGCTTCATCAGCACGAAATTCGGTTCCATAGTCTGCGTTCTTTGCTCACCTGCGTCGCTCATGCCGACTTCGGTGGCGACCGTCCAGAGATCCTCGCGGTTGTAGAACGCCTCCGGATCGCTCATGTGATACAGACCGTAAACTTCCGCCTGCAGTTTGAGCAACAACTCGGGGTAGCGCACATGCTTGCGCAGCCCGGGCGGCATCGTGGCCGCATCTTTGAACAGACTCGGAAAGATGCGGCGGTACGCCGCGATGATCGGATCCTCCGGATCAAACACGTAAAACGTGGTCGTGCCATCGTATGCGTCGATGACTACCTTGACGCTGTTCCGCATGTAGTTAATGGAGTTGCTGTCGAGACGGAAATGGCTCGAGTACGGATAGCTGTCTGAAATCGTGAAACCATCCATCATCCAGGAGAGCCGGCCATCGTCGCCGAGCACAATGTACGGATCTGGATCGAAGGTCAGGAACGGCGCTAGTGTAGCCACGCGATCGCGCACGGTTCGCCGCATCAGGAGCCGGCTGTCCGGGGTCACGTCATCGCTGAACGGCAGCTTCGCAAGGTCGCCGCGGTCGAGCGCGATAATAATCCGCCGCAGGAAACCGCCGAGGAGGATGCCGCCATTTCCCTCGTAGGAATTCAGATTGTTGGTCTGGCCTTGCGGATAGTTGAATTCCTTCTGCCGTGTTTTTACGTACACGTCGGTGTTGGTCAACTCCCCGAAATAGACCTCGGGCCGCGTCACATTTAGACTACGCACCGTGCTTTGGACCGGCATGTTACTCAGAATCAGCGTGGGCAGGCCCTCCGGCGTGAATCCGTTGACCGGGTTCATGGTGATGCCGTAGCCGTGAGTGTAGATCAGTTTTTCGTTGATCCAGTTGCGGCTGCTTTCCGGAAGCTTGTTGACGTTCAATTCGCGCGTGGCCAGCATCACCTCGCGAGTTGTGCCCTCGATTTCATAGCGATCAATGTCGATGTCGGGAAAATCATAATAGGTACGGATTTCCTGGATCTGACGCAGCGTATCCTGCAGCGCATGCCAGTCCCACAACCGGATGTTCTGAAGCGTAGCTTGATTGTTCGCCGGGTCTGCCGCCTCGACGGTCGTTTCCGCAGGAAATTCGCGCTGCAAAACCCGGTCTAACCCATAGGCCTGCCGCGTCAGGTCGATGTTGTGGGCGATATAGGGTTGCTCGCGAACCAGTTCGTTTGGTTTGACGACAAAGCTGCTGACGTACCAACCGACGATCTGCACACCGAAATAACACACAGCCGCGGGAACGAGTGCAGCCACCAGCCAGCGCCCACGTTGCATCGACACGGCATTGACGGCTGCGATCACCGCACCGAAAACGAGCGCAACACACACGACCAGCATCCCTGTCAGCGTGACGTGGGCGTCAGTGTAGCTCACACCTCCGAAGATGGTGTGATCTTCGAACAAGCGCTCGAACCGGCCGAGATACGCGAGCATCGCGAGGATCAGCAACAGGAACGCAAATGTGATGGAGAACCCGCGCCAAGGCAATGTGAGGTAGCTGCGGCGGCGGGCGAGGACACTCGCTCCACCTGAGATAAAGATGAACAAAACCGCAAGAGCGCAGGTAATCACGGCGAGCGTCAGCAGCCAGTTGGCGATCAACTGCCATGCAGGCAGGGTGAAGAGAAAGAAATTCAGCGGCTTGCCAAAAATCGGATCTACCACGCCGGCGGAGGGGGGCGCGTACCAAAAGAGCGCGAGCGTCGGCCACTCAACCATCATGCCGGCACCGGTTATAGCGGCAATGACGAGTGAAACGCCGAGCGCGATGAGGCGCAGGACGGGCTCAACCGGCAGTCTCACCGGTTGTTGCCCGATGAAAATCGTGTGACCGCTCGGCAAATCGGGGAGATGCGCCCGCTTCAGGGCCAGGAACGATCCGTACAGAATAAGAAATGTGGCCGCGGCAAAAGCCACGAAGACTCCCCACTGAAGGCTCAGGGTTTTCCAGAACACGCCGCCGTAGCCGAGCGACCCGAACCAGAGCACATCCACGTAATACGACAGCGTCGTCCGAGTGGCGAACATGACGCCGGCAAGGACGGCGAGAATGAGAAGGAAGCGGCGGCGATGTCGTGGCGGCTGCGTCCGCGGCCAGTCAATAGATTCGGGCATTGTCCCACTTTGTGTAGCGCACAGATCGCTTTCGCATGACCAGCGATTATACTTCTCGGGTGGCGAGCGGACAGAAAAGATCGGCGAAGGCTGAGAATTGTGCTGGCACGGGAACAATGCTCAGGGAATAATCTTGGAAAACACGAAATGACCGAATGGAACGCGCCGGGATACGCCAGGATCGGCGGACTTCAGGAGGCCATGGCCGCCGAAGTGCTCTCGTTGCTCGATCTCAAAGGGAATGAGCGTGTATTGGACTTGGGATGCGGCAATGGCAAAGTCACGGCGGAGATTGCTGCTCGTGTTCATGAAGGGACCGTCGTGGGCGTCGATTCGTCCGCGGATATGATTGCCTTTGCATCGAGCCACTTTGGTCCCCCTGTCCGGCCCAATCTTCGATTCGAAACGGCGGACATTCGCCGTCTGCGGTTTCGCGAAGAATTCGATCTTGTGGTGTCTTTCAATGCGCTTCACTGGATACCTGAGCAAGATGAAGCGCTCCGCTCGATATGTTCTGCGATGAAGCCCGATGGCCTGGCACAACTGCGCCTGGTCCCTGGTGGCAAGCGGAAGAGTCTGGAAAATGTGATCGAGGAGACGCGCCGGTTATCGCGTTGGGTTAAGTACTTTCAGAATTTTCACGATCCGTATCTTCACCTGACGCCCGAACAATATGGAGCATTGGCCGAGCGCAACGGCCTGCATGTCCGCCGCATTCATACGGCAGACAAAGCCTGGGATTTCGAGTCTCACTCTGCATTCCGCGCTTTTGGCTCGGTGACTTTCATCGAATGGACAAAATTTATACCGGAGGAAGACAGGCTTGCATTCGTCACCGATGTCCTGGAGCGCTATCGGCTGGTCGCGGCCGATCGTCCGGGCGAGGAAAATACCTTCAAGTTTTATCAGATGGACGTCACGCTTTCTCCCGGTTTTTGCGCCACGTAAACATATCGCCGCAGCCGCGCTTCACGGCTGAGGGCGTGGACCGTGGAAAGGAATTGTTGCAAGCCTTCAAAATTTACTCTACCCTCGATTGCCATCAAGTCCTCCGTTCTCTTCTGACGCGCGTCCAGCCAGCGCTTCGCAATCGAGGCTGCAACTTCGCTTGTGTCGGTAACGCTCACCAGGTGAAAACCTTGCTGCTTGAGGATTCGTTCATTCTCCCCAGGGGGACTAAATATGTAGTAGCCGATCGAGCTGCGAGTTGCAATTTCCTGATGCGAAATGGTTCCGCCGATGATGAGAGCATCGCTGAACAGAATCCGTCCACCGGGCTTAAGGACACGGAATAGTTCACGCAGGACGGCTGCACGTCCGGGAACATGGCACAAGGTGTCATTCGAGAAAACGGCATCAAAGGTCGAGTCGCCGAAAGGCAATGTTTTCGAGGCATCGCAAAGCTCGAAGCGCACTTGAGCGGACATGTTCCGAGCTGCGGCAAGCTGGTTGGCGGTGTGGATACCAGGGCCGTTCATATCAAGACC
>Ga0210389_10002131_pt1 | contig 15745 bp, 14 predicted proteins | sample IncBWH28OmetaG_FD_160127 | JGI IMG/M metagenome (GOLD analysis project Ga0210389, IMG submission 160127) | Forest soil microbial communities from Barre Woods Harvard Forest LTER site, Petersham, Massachusetts, United States - Inc-BW-H-28-O ...
ACCTCTGGCGACGGGGCGAGCGGTGGGTTCTGCCAGGTTCATCGGGCCTTCCGCAAGCGCGAACGTCGTTGGAAGGGCGAAGGCAAGTGCCAGCGCCATCGTCGCAAGTTTCACGCGCGTATCCTGTAGATAGTGGGGCCGCTCCTTCCAGACAGATAAAGGACAGCCGCACCGTCGCCATTAAATTCACTGTTAGCGCGATAGAAGCCGCTGAGCTATTCACATCTCGCAGAGCCTTGCTGCTCCAGCAATCGCGGCATTCGGCCAAACGGTGCCGGTTGAGAGGATTGAACTCCCGACCTTGTCCTAATGCTCCGCCGCGAACGGCCCCAGCGCGGGGGAACTGAGGTCAAGCACGCATGGCCGACAAGGGATGTCATCGGTTGGTGTGCGACACCCACGCGCCTTTGTTTTGGGAGAGTGGGCCGTCGCCGACATTTGCCCATATGCCACTCCCGAGGAGCAGCAGAGCGAGAGTTAGTCCGAATATTTGCGTCATTTCCGAACTCCGCATTGAACTCACAATCCCCATGTACCCAAAATGTTCCCAGTGCCTCCGTGGCGACGGCGAAGCGGAAAGGAAAATGAGTAACCGTCCCGTAACCATGGCCTTCATTTATGGAAAACCAAACATCAGTGGTTCACGTTGGGCGAGTACGGCTTCAAGACGAGGACGTCACCGATGCTCGAAAACGGCAAATACTCCGTATGGTTCCGAACCCCTCTGGGCGAGGGAACAGGCGTCGTCCTGCTCGGGAATGGCGAGATTACCGGCGGCGATACCGTCCTCGCCTACAAAGGGACATATAGTCAGGACGGGGACGCCTTCTCCGTTGACATTGCCACCAAGCGGCATTCACCGGGGCAATTATCTGTGTTCGGAATCGATAACGTCGATCTGACGCTTCAAGGGAAGTCCTCTGGTCGGGTGGCGTCATGTCGCGGAACATCGCGGCAAGCGCCAGGCATGGCGTTCGAGGCGACCCTCGTTCGTATCGCCGACTGATACGGCACCTGCGGCGTTCGGCTGGGCACGCGCGATCCAGCACCGCCATCACCTCGCGGCAGCGTACGTCCTGCATTCAACTCGCGCATTAACGCACTGACTGAGCTTCTTCGCATCAAACTCCTGATATCGCTGCGCGATGCAAGCATGTTGGTGGCCCCGGTGGCGCTGCCTTGTCGGCTAAACTGGTGGTGCCGGTTGAGAGGATTGAACTCCCGACCTTCGGTTTACAAAACCGCTGCTCTACCGCTGAGCTAAACCGGCTAACCCTGCACAGGCGCGCCGTCAAATACCAGACTTGTCCGGCAAGGGCTACAGCCCGAATCACCCGAAGGCCTGTGCCAGGCCGCCCAGCCGATGCTAGTCTCGGCGGAGAGAATCAAATCGGCTGGGGAGAAGCGACATGGCGAGCAGGCTGCCGTTGACGGCTGCATTGGTATTTTCGGCGGTTCTGATCTCGGGAGGGACCGCGGCCCGGGCGGCGGATCCCGCATTTTGCAGGCAATATTCCCAAGCGGCACTCAGTCAGGTGCGTGGCGGATTGGCCAACCCGCGTTGCGCCGGCGGCATGCAGGGCGCGCGATGGTCGACGGATTTTGCGGTCCATTACGAGTGGTGCCTCGGTGCTTCCTTTGGCGCCGCCGGCGTCGAGCGGGATGCGCGTACCAAATATTTGAGAGGTTGCCGGTAGCCTGGAGGGCGTCCAACCGCCGGCGTGAAAAAGGCGGCCTCGCGGCCGCTTTTTTTGCTTTCCCGCGCGGATCGCTTGCTGGCGGATGCGCTGGCAGGTTGCACGGGCCGCGAACCGATGGGAAGTTCCAGTTCCCGTCACCCGGGGAGTGAGGCGACCCGCCGATGCAAACGCATGACATCGATTACCGCTGCGAGGCGATCAATTTGCGCGGCTATCTCGCCTTCGACGAAACCGCCAGCACGCGGCGGCCGGGCGTGCTGGTGTTTCACGAGGGATTGGGCCTTGGCGATTTCGCGATGGCGCGGGCGCGCAAGGTCGCGGAATTGGGTTATGTGGCGCTCGCGGCCGACATGTTCGGCGATCGCCGGCAGGCGCGCAACCTGCAGGAAGTCGCTACCCTGGTCGGCGGCCTGCGCAACGAACCGCAGACGCTGCGTGCGCGGGGCCGCGCCGCGCTGGCGACGCTTGCCGGCTTGCCGCAGGTCGATGCGGGCCGATTGGGCGCGATCGGTTTCTGCTTCGGCGGCTCGGTGGTGCTCGAACTCGCGCGCGACGGCGCCGATCTTGCCGCCGTCGTCAGCTTCCATGGCGTGCTCACCACGAAGGCGCCCGCGGTTTCCGGCAAGCTCAAGGCCCGCGTGCTGGTGTGCACCGGCGCCGACGATCCGCTGGCGCCGCCGGAACAGGTCAGGGCCTTCGAGGACGAGATGCGCGCGGCGCAAGTGCGGGACTGGCAAGTCATCAGCTACGGCAACACGCTGCACGGTTTCACCAATCCGGCGGCGGACGGTTCGATGATGCGCACCGCGCTCTACAGCGAGCAGGCCGACCGCCGCTCCTGGGCCGCGATGCGCAGCCTGCTTGAGGAAGCGTTTCGGTAGCAGGCCGTCGCGGTAAGGTTGCGTTAACATTTTCGGCGCGAGCGTTTGCAATTGAACGAGGCCAATTCCTTACGCATTAGGCTTACCCGCAGTTTAACCGGAGGCTTTAACACTTGGCGCGGCGCCTTCGGTTAGGTTGTTTTCGAATAACCGGAACTGCAACGCATGCGTGCTGGGTTAGCACTGGCCATCTTGATCGGAACGAGTTGCGCGGCGCTGGCCGACAGCGGTCCCGTCATCGTGATTCCGGGCCGTCCAGGCGTGCCCATCATCATCAACGGCATCGACGCATCCTATGCGGTGGTCGAAGGCGACTGGGGCCTCGGCAAGGGCGTGCATGTGCAGCCGACGGTCTATGGCGGCCGCTACGCCGATCCCGTGCCGAATGTCGGTCATTATTATCCGAGCGCCGGTCATCGGCCGGGCTACGGCCGTCTCGAAATCGAACCGCCCGCCAATCGCGCGCTGCCGCAGCCGGCGGAGAGCTGGCATCAATCATGGTCGGCCCAATCCGCCCCGCAGCCGGTGCAGCCGGAGGTGCCGCTGTATCCGCCGCCGATCATCGTCGCGCCGCAAGGCGGCATGTTCCAGGATCAATCGCGCCCGCCGCAGGAGTTTCAGCCTCGAAAACCCAGGAAGTATCCACAGTAAGTCCAAGCCAACAAAAACACGTCCACAGGAGAGAGTAATGCGTCAGATAGTTTCAGGATTGGTAGCGGCAGTTGCCGTGGTGATTGTCAGCGCGGCGCCCGCGCTGGCGTGCGGAGGCGGCCTGTTCGGTTCGTGCTCGCCTTGCGGGCAGACCTATAGCCCGTGTGCCGCGCCGGTCTATGTCGCTCCGGAGCCGGTCGTTTCGACCTGCGGCTGCGGCGGCGCCTATGAGCGGCTGCCCGACCCGGTGGACGAATACGGTACCGCCCCGGCGGTGCACCAGTATTACTATGCGAACCAGGGCCCGACCTATACCGGCCCGGGCGACCTGGCGCCGTATCCGACCTATCGGGAAGGCGGCTGGGGCTATCGGCATCACCCGCATTATGGCTACACCCATCATTACGGCTACACCCGTCCGCACGCTTGGCATCACGCCTATCACTATGGCTACGGCGAGCGTCACAGCCTGCGCTATGGCGCGCCGATCGGCATGCCGCGCGCCTATGGCCATCGCGAGATGCACGAACACATGATGCGCCGTTACAACTGATCGTCGCACTTAACTAAAGACATCAACGCCCGTTCGCATCCCGCGAGCGGGCGTTGGCTTTTTGCGCCGGCTTGACAATCCGGATCAACCCATCAGGCCGAGTCTGCTGGCGCCGATATAGAGTGCGAGTACCGCGGCGTTGGAAACGTTGAGGCTCTTGATCTCGCCGGGCATGTCGAGCCGCGCCACCGCGCTGCAGGTCTCGCGCGTCAATTGCCGCAGGCCCTTGCCTTCGGCGCCGAGCACCAGCGCCAAGGGCTGCCGCAAGGCGATGCTGCCGAGATTCTCGCTGCCCTGGCTGTCGAGCCCGACCGTCATAAAACCCTGGTCGTTCATGGCGGTGAGCGCGCGGGCGAGATTTTGCACCGTCACCAGCGGCACCAGCTCCAGCGCGCCGGAGGCGGATTTTGCCAATACGCCGGTCGCCTCCGGCGAGTGACGTGCTGTGGTGACGATGGCCTTGACCGCGAAGGCGGCGGCCGAGCGCAGGATCGCGCCGACATTGTGGGGATCGGTGATCTGGTCGAGCACCAGCACCATGCCCTCTTGCGGCAACTCATCGATGTCAGGCGAGGGCAGGGGATCCGCTTCGGCCAAGAGGCCCTGATGCACGGCGTCCGGCCCGAGGCGCGAATCGATCAGAGCGGGCCGCACGATTTCCGGCGTTACCGACAACGCAATGTTCTCATCCGCCAACCGCCGCGCGGCGTTTTCGGAAAGCCACAGCTTACGAATATGGCGCTGCGGATTGTTGAGCGCCGCCGCCACCGTATGCCAGCCGTACAGGATCACCGGTCCGTCGGGGCCGGCCTCGCGGTCGCGCCAGGCCGGCCGGCGGCCAGGTTCGCGGCCTCGTCCGGGGCCCTTGCCGCCGCCGCGCCCAAAATGCGGCTTTCGATCGCGATCGCTCATGGGCCGCTTGTGTCACGGGCTCCGGAATATGGCAATTTGGACCCCTCCGGGGCCGGTATTTGCGGCCGGCCTTGGTTGACTTTGCAGGGCTGCTTCCCCCATAAACGCGCCAACCGGGAGCCCGCCATCGGCTCACGGCATTAACGTCATCCATGGCCTTGCCGCCGCCGTTTCGGCGGGCGGGTTCCGATGCAGTTAAAACGGGGGAGTGTCCCGAGTGGCAAAGGGAGCTGACTGTAAATCAGCCGTCTTATGACTTCGAAGGTTCGAGTCCTTCTTCCCCCACCATTTTGATTCTGCTAGATAAAATAGATTCTAGCGCAGGATTTTCTTGGGTCACTTTGGAGCTGGTCACGCTTAGGTCGCGTCTTGATAAACTGTCCGGATTTCACCGCCACCGATGATATCAAGGTCCGACCACCAGCTCTCAATTCGGCAGCTTAGCTGGTTCGCCGACGATGGCGAAGGGGCCCATATTTCGGATCGGCCCATTCAGGGTGCTGCGTGCTGTTGATCATGGTGAGAATCGAGCTCTGCAACGCTTGGCCGTGCGACAGGGTTGGATCGGCGGCATAGAGCCGGAAACGTGTTGACCATCGGCGCGGCAGCGTTGTGCCTCTTCCGCCAACGAGTTGTCGCCCAGGCACCAGGCAGGAGTTGAAGCAGTGGCCGATGTTGAATCGAAGCGGCGTCAGGACATCACACCAGCGCCCGATGCCGATCCCCTTTTGGGCCCGGCAGCATCGGAGGTGGTGCGCTACCTTGCTTCAATTGCAATGACCGCCGCCGCGACGGTCGTGGCTGTCGGTGCCGACAGCAAGGTGACCATCCCCAACCTGTCCCTCGTATTCGTAGTTCCAGTGATCATCGCGGGCGTCAGCCTCGGCCTGGGTCCGTCACTCTGTTCGGCGATACTCGGCGCTCTCGCCTTCAATTTTTTCCTTACCGAGCCTCGCTACTCACTGGCCGTCGACGACCCGGCGAACATCTGGGCGATTGGACTGCTGTTTGTCGTCGGTCTCATCGTGAGTGGCGTCGCCTTCACTTCCCGCCAGAGAGCGACCGAGGCGGCACTGTTAAGAAGGCAGACGACGGTGCTGCAAGGCTACAGCCGTGACGTCGTCGCGGCCGACAATACGAACGCGATCGTCTCAATCACTGCCCAGGCTCTTGCGGCAGTCTTCCAGGTTCCTGTCGTCGTGATGCTTGTTACGGAGGGCAGGGTGGTTTCCCTCGAGCAAGTCGGTGACGTAGTGCCCCAGGAAGCCGATTTAGAGGCGGCGCGATCGTCCCTGGCGACGGGAGTTGTAGAGCGCAGCGGCGTTTACCCGAATCTGGCCTCGCGCTTTGACTTTTGGCCTGTGGAGACGGCCGAAGGCGAGAACGCCGTCATAGGGCTCGCATTCGACCCGGACGAACGTCCTTCAGCACCGGATGCGCTGGTCGACGTAGTTGTGTGTGTTTTAGCCCTGGTACTTGACCGTCAACATGCACGGGTTGGACGTGATGCCCGGTCCGCAAGTTGAATCCGAGGGCGCCGTCCAGGCGCTGCAAGATTTTCAACAAAATGTAGCCAGGCAATTTATGATCAGGATGGTGCATCCCGCCGACAAGGAACGGCATAAGATGAAGTTGGACGGGGACTGAAGCAGCGTCACGCGCGATCCCGAGCCCTCCAGACGAAAAAAATGAACACTGCAATCACCGCTGCGACAATCAACATCCAATTCTGGCCGTCGAAACCCAGCAAGTTGAAATGTCCGACCAGAAACTGCACCGCTTGCGCTCCCGACCTTTGCAAAACAGGCATGTTGCTCGGGCAGGTTTAGCATTTCGGCGGCGAAAATATATTATTTTTATATTTCGGGAGCGGATTCGCGCAGAGTCCGCTGCCGGCGACATTCGACCAGACATCGGTTAATCCACCGAGCTTTCCTCAAAGCGGGACTGGAGACGATAGCCGACGCCCGATTCAGTCACCAGAAGACGCGGCTGATTGGGATCGGTCTCGATCTTCTGCCGAAGTTTGCGAACGAGAATTCGCAGATACTGGATGTTGTCCCGCTGGTTACCGCTCCATATCTCCTTGAGCAATTGGTCATGCGTCACCACGAGGCCGACATGCGTCGCCAGGACGTGCAGCAGGCGGTATTCCTTCCTGGTCAATCTGATCTGGTTGTGGTTGAGCGATACGCTTCGAGCGACAAGATCGATCGAAAGGGAGCCGGCAGTCACCACCGGACTTTCCGTCGCGGTCTTGAAATATCGCCGCAATGCAGCTTCGCTGCGCGCGAGCAGTTCGGCCATGCCGAACGGCTTGACGACGTAATCGTCAGCGCCCGCCTGCAGAAGCCGAACCTTTTCGTCCTCGTCCGATACGACAGACAGGACAATGACCGGCACGTTGGACCATGACCGGAGCCGTTCAAGAACGTCGGTGCCGTGGAGATCGGGCAGAGCCAGATCGAGAATGATGATATCCGGAGCGTTGAACGTTGCCGCCTTCAAACCATCGGTGGCATTCTCGGCCTCAAGCACCGAAAAGCCCTGAAGTTCGAAGCCGGCCCGAAGAAACCGTCTTATTTTTGGCTCGTCGTCAATGAGAAGCACAACGTTGCTGGGTTTATTCATCTGCGAGGTCCGTCAGTTCGGAAGGGTTTGCCAATGAGCAGGGCAGGGCAATGGAAGCCGTCGTGCCCTCTCCCTGTCCCCGACTCGAGATGTCGATCGTTCCGCCGTTGGCATTGACAAAAATGGAGGCAATCCAGAATCCGAGACCGGATCCGGGAATAGTTGCCTCATGGCGTTGGCTCCGGAATGACCGGCGGCCGAGTTGTTGCCGGTCGTCCGATGTGATGCCGACACCTTGATCCGAAATCGATACGATAACGCGTCCTTGCCGGGTGCGTGCGTGGACCGATATCGTCGAGCCGGACGGCGAGTATTTGGCCGCGTTTTCGAGCAGCTGCCCGCAGGCCTCCGCGATCAGACCGGAGTCAGCATTGACCAGCGGCAACTCTTCTGCAAATGCAATCGTGATCGTGTGTGCCGCCAGTTTTCGCGACCTTCCACGGATCGCTGCGTTGATGATATCTCTTGGATCCGACCATTCGAGACGCGGGCTGACCCCGCCGGCGGTGACCAGCGTGGCGTTGAGAAGGTTCTGAATGAAACCATCGAGGTGAGCGGCCTCATCGAAGATAGCCTCGACGAGCTGATGAATCCGGATGTCACCGCGAACGATGGGCATCGAATCCAGCACGCTTGCGGAGCCGCGGATCGCCGCCAGCGGAGTACACAGTTCATGTGAAAGCGTGCCGTGGAAAGCGTCTCGCAACAGCTGCGCTTGCAGGTGCAGCCTGGCATCCGCCATCGCCTTCTCGATATCGAGGCGTTGCAGCGTCAAAGACACTTCTTCAAGGACGACTTCGACGCGATGGGTCTTGAGCCCGACGACTTCGTGCGAGCCGCCTCCGATGTTGACGGCCACCAGGCCGTGAACTGCGGTTCCGGAGCAAATCGGCCCGAGCAACCAGACGTTCTTCGTCGATTCGTCAACGAGCGTGCGAGTGGAGGTATCGACCGCCGCCATTATCGATACAACGCTTTGCTGCACCGCCAGCGGTACTGAACCATTGTCGGGCAGTTCGAAGTGGCCATCTGACCTGGCCGCGAAGAAAGTGGCTGGCTGTCCGAGCGCACGCGACAGGTATCTCTGAATAGCCGAGATCAGGTCCGATATCGTAAAACAGGCCGCCAGCAGCCGTGAAAATTCGTAAAGCTGCTGCATTTCCTGCTCTTGTCTGCGCAGCGCTTTAGTTTCCTGTCGCAGGCGCGAGGCGAGGTTGCTGCTGACGAGTGCCACCACCAGAAACAGCAGCAGATCGATGGCCTCTTGCGGATCCTCGACCTGAAGGCTGTAGATGGGGGGAAAGAAGAAAAAGTCGGCTGCCACCATGCTTGCAATCGACGCCAGCGTAGCCGGCCAGATGCCCCATCGGGTGGCCGCAAGGATGACGGGTATCAGGTAGGCAACGGGCACAAGGTTGAGCGCGGCATCCCGATCGAACAACAGCAGACCGGCGGTCACCGCGCCGACCAACAGCAATGCCAACAACAGGCCCAGGATTTCGGTCCGCAAAACGCGACCCGAAGGCGGCTCTGGATGCGCTCGCGGGTCGCCGCCGTTGCTCAATTCAGCGGATCTCGCGGGAACTTGCGCGAATTTTCGGAGGTTCGGCGTATAAGAATTCAAGTAAACTGCTTTCGTAGGGCAAGACATCGAAATGATCGTCACGATGCCTGGATGCAGGCTCGGCAAAGATCACGCCCCGGCAATTCCTGATCGCGATGAAGAAGTGCCAGGTCGCGGGGGCAACCTTTGCCACCGTTCGCGAACAAGCCGGTCCATCTTCGAATCAATTATTGCCCCGATGTCGCCAACTACCCAGCGGCTGCAGCATTCTCCATACCGACATAGAAAATCTATGTTGTTGGTTGGTCCATGAAATATAAAAGAAATATATAAATGCCGCGTCGGCTAGCTGACACAGGCGTCAGAGTGCGGAGGCCTCCGACTGCACTCAATAGTTTGTTGCTACGCTCGCGATTCGCCAGTCGACTCATCGATCGATTGAGATCTCAGACCGGCAATGCGACGGCGGCCTGCGACCCTCCATCCGGCCCGCGCGCGATCGCATTGACGTAATGCAGGGCCTGTTTTTCGCTCGACAGTTCAGGCTTCGACGCACGATATAATTCCGCTTCGCCTGGTGACCGCACAGGGGGCGCCAGCGCCGCGATGGCGGCGGAGCTGATGTATTTTGGCGGATAGAGATAGAACTCCATCAAGGGCATATGGCTGCCGCGTGCGTTGCGCTTGAGAATTGCCTGCGCCGCTGAGCCCGCCTCCGGATAGATGGCATTCCAGCCGGCGAAGCTGCTGGACAATATTTCGAGGGAGAGCAACGTCGTCGCTATCCGCACGAAGCCTTGATGTGACTTCTTTGCGCTTCTGGTCGTCGAGGCCTTCCTGAGGAGTTGACGAAATTCGCGATGCGTCTCGATGAAGGGGCCGAGCCCGGCCTTCCACAGGATGTCGGGCAAGCAGGCGTAGCCGTGAAGCTCATGATAGCTCTCGATCAGGCTCCGGCATTGTGCGGCCAGGTCCCTGGGCAAGAAGCTGAAGTCGGTGCTTTCAGCCTCGCTGGTGAAAGCTGCTCGATTCGCATCGCTCGTCGCGAATTCCATCGTATCGCCCCGCGATGAGCGAACAAATTCCGCTCAATGCTCAAGCATAGCGAGTCGGCGCATATATCTTCGATGGATAAGCGAGGCGATTTTCATAGAAAAAAAATAGCGAAAGCGGGACCTGATCATTTTCTGCATCGATGAAACGCGGCCTGGCGTCGGAAATGTAGCGCAAAAGACACATGGTGCGAGAAAAGCGTAAGGTTGTGTTGCAGTGCGGAGCGATTTTTCGCCGAAACGTCACGTATTTCGCCGGGAGTTTGTGCAGGGCGCGAGGCAACTGACACTTTCGCAAGCAGAAGGCGTCGAAGAAGTCGTTTCAGCTATTTTATTTCTATGAAACCGCGCGGCAAACCGCATCGATTTTTCCCAAGCTCCCAACGAAAGATCATTCCGAGGGTTAACGGAATTGTGAGAGCGCCTGAAGGCGCCGGTAACAACAGCTTGGGGCAAGACGATGAAAAAACTTCTTTTGGCGGGTGTCTCGTTGGCGGCGATCGGTCTGAGCAATGCGGCGCAGGCTGCCGATCCGGGTAAGGGCCCATGCCCCTACGGCGGCGATCCCTACAAGAACTATAACTGCCTCGACGCCTATCTCGGCACTGATTTCTTCAGCCGCTTCGTCAACTACTACCGGTTGGAATGGGGACACGAAGCCGCGCCGGCAGATCCGAAGGCGCCTCCGGGACGCCGCGATGGCTGGCCGGCGACGCCTGAAGCCATTCCGCCCTATCCCTTCACCGAATGGCCCTATGGCGGCAGCACCGCTCTTGGGGTGACACGGGCGAGCTCGGTCGACAGTCCGCTGATGGCGGCGCTCTCGAATACGCCCTTCGGCCAGTCGCTCAACGATAACCACATCCAGATTTACGGCTGGATCAATGCCGGCGGCAATCTCAGCAATAACACTGTGCGCGGCGGCAACGCGCCCGCGGCATACGACTACAATCCGAATACCGTGCAGCTTGATCAGGCGGTCGTCTATTTCGAGCGTCTTCCCGATACGGTTCAGAAGGATCATGTCGACTGGGGCTTTCGGGTCGCGCCGATCTACGGCGAGAACTACCGCTACACCACGGCTTATGGATTGTTTAGCAGTCAACTGTTGAACCAGAACGCGAACAACGGCTTCGATATACCGATGGCTTATGGCGAGGTGTTTATTCCTCAGCTTGCGGAAGGACTGATGATCCGGATCGGGCGTTACATCTCGATCCCGGACATCGAAGCCCAGCTCGCGCCGAACAACTACATGTACACGCACTCGATGACCTACACGTTCGACAACTACACCAACACCGGAATTGAAGGCACCCTGGCCGTGACCAAGAACTGGATGTTCCAGTTGGGCGTTACGGTCGGAACCGAATCGATGCCCTGGCATGTCGGTCAGACCATCGCAAATCCCTTTCCGAATCCGCTTTTCCCCAACACCACCATGCTGAAGGACCCCGGAGCGACCCCGAGCATCACGGGCGGCGTGCGCTGGACCAGCGACAGCGGCAACGACGACGTCAATATCGTCGCAAACGGCATCAACGGCGGCCAGTGGGGATACAATAACCTGCAATGGTATGGCTTGACCTATTATCACAAGTTCAATGACCAGTGGCACATCTCGTTCGAAAGCTACAATGAGCACCAGAACAACGTGCTCAATGCAAACAATCCCGCCGCCCTTGCTGCGTTTGCTGCGGGCGGGACTCCGTTCTCGCCGCAAATCATGCCGTTCAACTCGCCGTTCCTCGCGCAGTGCTCCAGCTCGACGGTCTTCTCCTGCACGGCGTCAGTTCAGACTTATCTGGCGTATCTGAGCTACAAGCCGGGTCCGCTCGACAACATTTCGTATCGCGTGGAATTCTTCGACGATCAGCAAGGGCAGCGTACCGGTGTCAAGACCCGGTATTTCGAAACCGGCATCGGCTGGCAGCACTGGTTCTCGCCCCAGATCGAAATTCGTCCAGAGGTTTCGTTCTACAAGTCGCTGGACGCCAACGCATTCAACGGCAATTCGAACCTGGGCATAGCGCCGAACAAGAGCACGGCCCTGATCGGCTCGGCGGACATCATCATTCACTTCTGATGCGTGGGACGTCACGGCGCCTGGATCGCCAGACGTTTCACCACAAAACAGTTCGATAGGGGATAACAATGAAGCGACTTCTTCTCACCACCGTCTCGCTCGGAATGCTGACCCTGGTATCGCCGGCTCTCGGTGCCGATCTTCCCGTCTATACGAAAGCTCCCGCACTCGCGGCGCCAATCTACGACTGGTCCGGCTTCTATGTCGGCGTGTTCGGGGGAGGCGGTTTCGGCAACCACAATGTCAATAATGCGCTGGGCTCCAGTTCAACGTTCACGAACTTCACGGCCAATTATAGTTCGCAAGGCGGCCTCGCCGGCGGCGAAGCGGGCTACAACTGGCAAAGCGGCAACTATGTTCTCGGTATCGAAGCCGACGGATTCTGGTCCGGCATCAAGGGTAGCGATGCCGCTGCGATCAACGCAGGTAGTTTTGCGATCACCTCAGTCGATGAGGACAACCTTCGTTGGGGAGGCACGCTTCGTGCGCGAGGCGGTTTCACCATCGACCGTTGGCTGATGTTCTTCACGGGCGGCTGGGCATTTGGCGATCTGGTTCATACCAATACCGATCCGGTATTCGGAGTCGATAACTTCACAGTGCACGCCAACGGGCTGACCGCGGGTGCCGGTTTCGCATACGCGCTGACCAACAACGTAATCGGCAAGTTTGAATACCGCTATTACAATTTCAACGGCTACAACCGCCCCGGTACCCCCTTCACGCCGAATGGCCAGCTCCCCTATACCACCGAAAGTACCTATTCGGTGGTGACGATAGGCCTGGACTACAAATTCGGAGGGCCTGTCGTTGCAAAATATTGATCCAGGCCGATCCGCCACTGCGGCGGAGCTGAGGCGAAGAATCGGAATCGTGCTCGCCATCGCTGCACTGTGCACCGTGGTCGCGGGGTGTGTCAGCGACATGGGGACGGCGACGGCAGACAATTCCGGCAACAATCAGCTTCGATACTACGGAGGGCCGAAATACCCGATGTGGTCTGCCCAGTAGAAGGGCGCAGGCGTAATTCAATGGACGCATTTCCAATATGACAACCAATGCGAATTGGAATTTGCGGCGGCTGGCCATCGCCATTTCGATGCTCGCCGTGATTGGTGTGGCCACGCTCGGCGTGGTGCGGATGCTTGGACAGCACCCGACGCCGACCGACACGTCCAGTCAATCGAAAGCCAGTCTTCCGCGTTATGTGCCAACCGCGGCGGAGTGGGCGAGCCTGACGGTCGAACCCGTAACCGAACAGGAGTTTCGCGCAGAGCACGTGACCGAAGGCAAGATCGCCGTCAACGAGGATAGCTCGACGCCAATCTTCTCGCCCTTTGCAGGCCGCGTGATCAAGCTCATGGTGAAGCCAAGCGACACGGTCGAACGCGGGCAGCCGCTGTTCGTGGTCGAGGCCACTGACACCGTGCAGGGATTGAATGATTTTGTCGCGGCATTGAGCGCTTTGAACAGTGCGCGCTCCAAGCTCAATCTTGCGACGATCGTCGAGAAGCGGGCCAACGATCTCTATGTTGGCAAGGCGGTGCCGCTCAAGGACTGGCAGCAGTCCCAGTCCGATCTGGTAACCGCCCAGAATGACATGCGTTCGGCGGAGACCGCGCTGGAGGCGGTGCACAACCGGCTGCGAATTCTCGGCCGGTCGGAAGACCAGATCGCGACTTTCGAGCAAACCCGACAGATCAGCGCCGACACCCCGATCTATTCTCCGATTGCCGGCACGGTCGTGCAGCGCAAGATCGGGCCGGGACAGTTCATCAGCAGCGGCGCCACCGATCCGGTATTCGTCATCGGCAATCTTTCGACGGTGTGGCTGACGGCCTTTGTCCGGGAAACCGAGGCGGCCGGCGTAACCGTCGGCCAGGACATCGCGTTCTCGCTGCTTGCGATGCCGGGCAGCCAGTTCAAGGCGAAAATCGACTACGTTTCGGCCGCGATCGACCCGACGACCCGCCGCCTGCTGGTCCGCGCCACCATCGACAACAAGGATGGTTTGTTCAAGCCGGAGATGTACGCCAACGTAACGATCTATTCCGGCAGCGATCGCCCGGGCGTGGGCGTGCCGAAGCAGGCGCTGATCTATGAAGGCGAACATGTCCGCCTCTGGGTGGCTCACGACGACAAGTCGATCGAGCTTCGCGAGATCGAAACCGGCCTGACCAATGGCGACCTTGTCGAGGTCCGAACCAACCTGAAGGCAGGAGAGAAAATCGTCACCAGAGGCAGCCTGTTCATCGACCGGGCGGCCACCGCCAGCTAATTCGCGCCAAAGTGTCTCTCACGAAATCCGGATCGAATGGACCGTCTCGTCGCCTTTGCTGTCAATCGCCGCTTCATGATGGTCGGGCTGTTCGCAGCCGTGATCATCGGCGGCCTGGTCGCGTTTCAGCAATTGAACATCGAGGCATATCCTGATCCGACGCCGCCGATGGTCGACGTGGTCACCCAGAGCCCGGGGCTCTCGGCTGAAGAAATCGAACGCTACATCACGATTCCGCTGGAGACCCAGGTCGCCGGCATCAAGAATCTGAATGTGATCCGCACCATTTCGCTGTACGGCCTGTCCGACGTCAAGCTGCAGTTCTCCTTCGACTACACCTATGATCAGGCGCTGCAGCAGGTATTGAACCGGTTGTCGCAGCTGGCGCCGCTGTTGAACAATGCCCAGCCGCAGATATCGCCGCTCAGTCCGATCGGCGAAATCTACCGCTATCGTCTCGTCGGGCCGCCTAATTATTCAGTGCTGGATCTGAAGACATTGCAGGACTGGGTCCTGCAGCGTCGCTTCAAGGTCGTGCCGGGGGTGATTGACGTCACCGGCTGGGGCGGCAGGACCAAAACCTACGAGCTTCAGGTTGATTTCAACAAGCTGGTGGCGAACGGGCTGACGCTGGCTCAGTTGATGCAGGCCGTAAACAATTCGAACATCAATGTCGGCGGCAACACCGTCAACATCGGTTCACAGTCCGCGGTCGTGCGCGGCGTCGGCCTGATCCGTTCCATCGACAGCCTTGCCAACACCATGGTCTCGTCCAGCAACGGGACCGCGGTGCTCGTCAAGGATGTCGCCAACGTCCAGGTTGGCGAGCAGCCGAGACTCGGCATCGCCGGCGAGAACGACGCCGACGATATCGTTCAGGGCATCGTCTTGATGCGGCGCGGCGAACAGAGTTCGCCAACCATCGCCCGGGTCGAGGAGCTGGTCGAGACCATCAACAATTCGACGATCCTGCCTCCGGGGGTCAGGATCGAGCGCATCTACGATCGCAAGGACCTGATCGAAACCACCACACACACCGTACTCGAGAACATGGTAGTCGGCATCCTGCTGATCGTCTTCCTGCAGTGGATATTCCTCGGCGACCTTCGCAGCGCGCTCATTGTCGGGGCGACAATTCCCTTCGCGCTGTTTTTCGCCGTCAGCATCCTGGTGTTGCGGGGCGAATCCGCGAATCTGCTGTCGGTCGGGGCCATTGACTTCGGACTGATCGTCGACGCCACCGTGATCATGGTCGAAGCGATCTTCCGGCGCCTGTCGCACACCGAGAAGTTCTCGGAGAGCGAGCAGGCCGCGATATCCGCGAAGACCATTCAGGACATGAAGCATCATTCCATCCTCAGTGCCGCGGCCGATGTATCGCGGTCGATCTTTTTCGCCGCTGCCATCATCATCGCGGCGTTCCTGCCGCTGTTCACG